>TARA_R110000823_G_scaffold119998_17_pt1 | contig 53539 bp, 46 predicted proteins | sample TARA_R110000823 | Tara Oceans TARA_R110000823 (sample SAMEA4397722) | marine metagenome | biome: Polar Biome; feature: [DCM] deep chlorophyll maximum layer (ENVO:01000326); material: water (ENVO:00002006), including particulate matter (ENVO:01000060) such as... | depth 20 m | reverse complement strand
GCGAATCAGGTTCTGGCTCGCCTGGCTGAAAGCGCCGCCGCCTATGCTGAGGTTGATGATAGCGGCAGGCCTTGGGGGCACGCTGCCGGAGTCATTGGGCAGGCCTGCGGCGAAGCGCAGTGACTGATCGACGTCGTAAGTCGTACCGCCATTTTCGCCGAGTGCGCGCAGTGGCATGACGCGCGCATCGTAGGCGACCCCGGCAACCCCGATGCGATTATCGCCACGCGCAACGATAGTGCCGCTCACATGCGTGCCGTGAAAACTGTTGCTACTGCCACCGATCGATGAACCCGGGTCTGTGGGGTCTGGATCGATGCCGTCGCCATCCAGCGCATTCTCCTCATCGCGAATGAAATCATAGCCATCGACAAACTGGCCGATGAGATCCGGGTGTTCGGGCAATACGCCGGTGTCTATCACGGCAACGATCACTCCGGGGTTGGAGGTCGTGGAATCCCAGGCTTCCGGCAGGCTGATCAGGGGATAGTGCCACTGCAGGGGGAAAGCTTCGTCATCGGGTGTTCGCAGGGCCTTTACGCGGTAGTTGGGTTCCGCGAGCAGAACCCCGGGTTCGCGACGCAGGGATTTTATCGCCAGCAGTGTTTCCCAACGATCTCGCAGCGGAGACTGCTCGAAGTCTGTGCTTTTCGAACTGGCAGCGCCGAGGCGCCTGCGCTGCTGGCGTGCAGAGACAAGATTCGGGTTGAGCGACATCAGGCGACTGCGTCCCTCCCCGCCTGCCGCCTGGCGCATGCCCATTCCCTCTTCGAGGGAGCGCGTATTCAGCGCAGCCTGTTTGGCGTGGCCGTCGCGGTAGTGTACTACCGCTTCGAAGGGCACTATCTGGTGGTGGGCGTGAGCCCGGGAATGGTTTCCCGCCAGCGCCGCCGCCTGCGCATTACCAATGGCAAGGAGATAGTTGGTAGCGCCTGAAAAGGCGAACGCGTTGACGAAGTAAAGGCCGTCGTTTGCAACAAGAACTGACTCGAACTCGCCGGTATCGATAGAAAAATCGACGATGTTGCCATCGCTGTCGTACAGGTAGAGATCCGCGTCTGCGACGTCAAAGTCTGCGACCAGCATCGTGACCCGCTGGCCCGCCAGCAGTTCCACGCGGTAGAAATCGTCGATATCACCGCTGTCCCGGGAGCGTCCCGGCGCGCCGGTGCCAGGTTGATTGATATAGCCGCCCAGCGTGGCGGGATTGGGCAGTCCCTGGGCGGTGGCGGGGGTGTCGTTGTCGATGGCGACGCGCCCCGGATCATTGGTATCGCTGTCTACCGTCTGGCTGCTGGCTGCGGTGATGGTGCCGGAAAGTGTAAAGGTCTGTCCGGAGGGTGGCGGTGATGGCGGCGGAGGCGGCGGGTTGACGTTGTCATCATCGCCACTGCCGCCACCGCCACCACCGCAAGCGGTAACAACGAAGGCTACAACAACGGCTGCCAGCAGCTTCCTGGTGAGTCTCTGCATCGCCGGTTTTTAGCTCAGAATTGATGAGTAAGCATTAGAGTGCAAGATAGCAGAGATTTACTTTGCTCGCCGGATCGGGTTTTGTCTGCGGGAACTGACCGACCTGGTCATTCTCGCGACGCCGATTGGCGTTAAGCTATGGCGTTCTTTATTCGCGATATCATCGGAGAAGCCATGGTCACTCGACCTTTACTGCGCAACTTTGCCTGCCTGCTGCTTTGCCTGTTGGCATACTCCGCCCAGGCAAAAACCGACAAGCCCAATATTCTGGTGATCTGGGGCGACGACATCGGCTGGTCCAATCTCAGTGCGTACCACCGTGGGATGCTCGGCGGCAGCACGCCGAATATTGATCGCATTGCCAGCGAGGGGGCGCTGTTTACCGACTACTACGGCGAGCAGAGCTGTACCGCGGGTCGCTCGGCCTTTATAACCGGGCAGCATCCGCTGCGCACCGGTCTGCTCAAGGTCGGGCTGCCGGGCGCAGACATTGGCCTGCAGCCCGAGGACCCGACCATTGCAGAGCTCCTGCGGCCACTCGGCTACACCAGCGGCCAGTTCGGCAAGAATCATCTCGGTGACAAGGATGAGTTTCTGCCCACCAACCATGGCTTTGACGAATTCTTTGGCAATCTCTACCACCTGAATGCCGAGGAAGAGCCGGAAACCTATTTCTATCCCCAGGATCCGGCGTTTCGCGAGCGCTTTGCACCACGCGGCGTTATTCACTCCTTTGCGGACGGCAGGATTCAGGACACGGGGCCGCTGACCCGCAAGCGCATGGAAACAGCGGACCAGGAGTTTACCGATGCCGCCCTGAAATTTATTGATCGCGCCAACGCGGATGGCAAGCCGTTTTTTGTCTGGTTCAATGCCACGCGCATGCACGTGTGGACCCGGCTCGCACCGCAATGGGAGGGCGCCAGCGGCTACGGCCTGTACGCCGATGGCCTGATGGAACACGATCATCACGTCGGGCAGTTGCTCGACAAGCTGGACCTGCTTGGCATCGCGGACAATACCATCGTGATTTATTCCACCGATAACGGCTCCCAGACCAACACCTACCCGGACGGTGGCGCGGAGCCTTTTCGCGGCGAAAAGGGATCTACCTGGGAGGGCGGTTTCCGTGTGCCGGCGATGATCCGCTGGCCAGGTGTGGTAGAGCCCGGGCGCGTGATCAACGATATTTTCAGCCATCAGGACTGGCTGCCTACTCTGCTTGCAGCCGCGGGCGAGCCGGGTATCGCTGAGAAGCTGAAGCAGGGACACCGCGCTGGCGAGAACAGCTTCAGGGTGTATATCGACGGTGTTGATCAGAGTGCGGTGCTGGCGGGCACGGGTCCTGGTGCCCGTTCCACGCTGTACTATTTTGACGACAACGCCAATTTCAATGCGCTGCGCTGGAACGACTGGAAAATCCACTTCGCGGCGAGCTGGCTGGGTTGGGGCGGGCCGCGCGAAGCTTTCAACTTCCCGCGGGTGGTACACCTGCGGTCTGATCCTTACGAGACTTCGCTGGAATCCGGGTTGTACGCACGGTTCTTCGCCGATCAACTCTGGCTGTTCGTGCCGGTGCAGCAGGAGGTGGGTAAATGGCTGATGACCTTCCGCGAGTTCCCGCCGCGCCAGCCCACGGCCAGCTTCACCATCGACCGGATGATGCAGCAGATGCAGCAGATGTTGCAGATGAAGGCCATGGGTGCGGCGATGGGCGCGCCCGCGGGCGCTAAAGAGGGAGCACAAGCAACGCCGTGACACGCTGCTGCGCGCCGGCGCTGACGCAGCGGGATGGCCGGCCGGTGTCTATTCGCCGGTCATTTGCAGGATGATCTTGCCCGTATGTGCGCCGCTTTGCATGCGCGCATGCGCCTCGCCCGCGGCTGCCAGCGGATAGACGCTGTCCACCACAGGCTTGATCCGGCCGCTCTCGATGTGCCCAAAGACGTGCTGCATGATCTCCTGCACCATTACGGTTTTTTGCGCCGGAGTCTGGGCGCGCAGTGTGGAGCCCGTCATGGTGATGCGTTTCATCAGCAGCGGTGCGAAGTTGACCTCCGCCTTGAATCCCTGCAGGTAGGCGATATTGACGATGCGCCCTTCGGGCGCCGCCACATTGAGATTTTTCTGGATGTAGGGGCCGCCCACCATGTCGAGAATAACGTCGATCCGCCCCGCCAGACCGAGCTCCGTGAGCACCTGTTCGAAGTCTTCTTCACGATAGTTGATAGCGCGGACTGCGCCGAGCTGTTCCAGGGTGGCGCATTTCTCCGCGGTGCCCGCCGTGCTGTAGACCTCGGCGCCGAGCGTGTGGCAGATAGCAATGCCGAGTGTACCGATGCCGCTGGCACCACCGTGCAGGAGTACTTTTTCGCCGCTTTTAAGTCCCGCGCGCTGAAACAGGTTGTGCCATACCGTGAGTAATGCTTCCGGTAGCCCCGCGGCCTCTGCCATGCTGAGGCCGCTCGGGACGGGCAGGCACTGGCCGGCGGGAGCCACGGCGTATTCCGCGTAGCCTCCGCCGTGAGTAAGCGCACACACTGTGTCGCCGATGGCCCAGGAGCCGGTGTCCTCGCCGGTGGCGACCACTCTGCCTGCCACCTCCAGCCCGAGGATGGGAGAGGCGTCTTCCGGCGGCGGGTAAAGTCCCTTGCGTTGCAGCAGGTCGGCGCGATTGAGGCCGGCGCAAGACACCTGTATCAACACTTCCCCGGCGGAAGGTGCAGGCACCGGGCCCTGGGCGATGCTGAGTTCCTGCGACTGGGGGTCTACTGCCACATGGCGACACAGACTGGGTATTGCCTTCATGAGTTGGGTACCTTTCCGATCATTCCCTGAATTCACCTGCGGATGGCATGCAGCCAGGCCCGATAAACACTTTCGCCGAGCGTCGGGGACACTTAGAATCGTGGCGTTCGCGGCACGTCGTCGCGCAATGCCACAACACAGAGTGAGGATAGCATGAGCGATAGTTTGCCGCCGATCAAAGCCATTCCCGATAGTCACATCGGGCTCGTGGAAGCCAGCCCTTACGCGTTGCTTTCCACGCTGCGCCATTCCGATGGCCTGTTGTCGGTCAATCCTGTTGGCTATACATTCGACGGGCAGTGTTTCCGTATTTCCACGCTCAAGAGTCGGGTGAAGTACCGCAACCTGCAGGCCGATCCGCGCGCCTCCCTGTGTATCGTCGATCACAATGACATCACGGTCTACATTGAAGTTCGCGGGCATGTCACGCTCGAGGATGATCCGGATCGCAGTTACATGGCGTTCCAGTTTCGCAACAAGATGGGGGTGAATCCGCCGGACGATCTCGACCCGCCGGATTCCGAGCGCGCCATCATCATCCTGCGTCCCGAGCAGGTGTCCACGCCCACGTTGTACGGAGGCCGTTTCGGCAAGTCCTGAGTCCGGCCGCATTCACAGCCTGTCAGCAGAAAGGGCGCTGTGAACTAGCTGTCGCCGGCTTCGTGCAGCGCGCCGCTCGCAATGCGGTGATCGATCTCCGTTTCGCTGAGGCCGAATTCCCGCAGCACTTCGCGGGTGTGTTCACCGATGGCGGCCGCGTGCCGGGTGACCTCGCCGGGCGTGCGGCTGAAGCGCGGTGCGGGCGCCGGTAACCAGGTGTCCCCGTCGTCAATGAATGTGCCGCGCGCCGTGTGATGCGGATGCCGGCGCACTTCCTGCATCGATAGCACCGGCGCGTAGCAGGCATCGGCATCGGCGAACAGCGCGTCCCATTCGTCACGGCTGCGCCGTTTGATAATAGCCGCCAGCTGCTCTTTCATGCGTGGCCAGTTTGCGCTGTCGAACTGTTGTTCGAAGTGCACCGCCTCGTCACCGAGTTTTTCCAGTAGCGAGGCGTAGAACTGCGCTTCTATGGCGCCGAGGGAAATGTATTTGCCGTCTTGTGTTTCGTACACCTCATAGAAGTGCGCGCCCGAGTCGAGCAGGTTGCTGCCGCGCTCGTCCGACCAGAAGCCGGCCTGGTAGGCGGCGAATGTGCTGGCCATCAGGGTGGCCGCACCGTCGATCATGGCGGCATCCACAACCTGCCCTTTAGCCGAGCCCTTTGCCTCCAGCAGCGCGCAGACCATACCGTAGGCCAGCAGCAGACCGCCGCCGCCGAAGTCGCCCACCAGATTGAGCGGGATGGCGGGTTTTTCTCCGGCTCTGCCAATCGGGTGCAGCGCACCCGCCAGGGCGATGTAGTTGATGTCGTGGCCGGCGGCTTTCGCCAGCGGCCCCTCCTGGCCCCAGCCTGTCATACGTCCGTACACCAGCGCCGGATTGCGCGCGAGACACACATCCGGCCCCAGCCCCAGCCGCTCCATCACGCCGGGCCGGTTGCCCTCGAGCAGCGCATCGGCCTTTTCCAGCAGTGCCAGCACGGTCTCAACACCTTCGGGCGCCTTGAGGTTGACGCAGATGCAGCGCTTGTTGCGATTCAGTACATCCAGCTGCGGATGCTGCACGCCGCCAAACAGGCCGCCGCCGGGACGCTCCACGCGAATGACGTCGGCGCCCATATCGCCCAGCAGCATGGCGGCGAAGGGTCCCGGACCGAGGCCGGCGATTTCAATAACAGTGAGGCCTTGCAATGGTCCCATGGTGGAGTCTCCGGAATAACGATATGCCGAGGGGTCGCGCCCGGCGGCGCCGTGCGCTATCAGGCGTCCGCTGTGCAGATCAGGTGTTCGAACAGCACGCGCGCTTCTTCCAGTTTGGCAAACACGGGAAAGTGGCTGTCCATCGCCCAGGTGGTGGTGAGGATATTCAGTGTACCGACGACCACCGAGGCGAGTATTTCCGGCGAAAAGGCGGTGTTCACATCGCCCAGTTCGCGGCCCTCGCTGATCAGCCGCTGGAAGCTCTCCAGCGCAGAGCTGCCAATCTCGCGCTGACGCTCGCGGTCTTCGGCGAATGCCGAGGGGCCGAGCACGATCAGCTGGCGGTCAATGTCGTTCATGCGGGCAAAGTTCGATTCTATATAATCGATCATTGCCTCGAGGCGCGCGCGGGTGCCCGGGTGATTGCTCATCAGTTCGCGCAGCATGGGTTCCAGGCTGTTGTACAGACGCGAAATCCCGAGGCCGCCCAGCAGGGCGTGCTTGTTTGGGAAGTGGCCATAGAAGGTGCGCCGCGCCACATCTGCCTCGACGCAGATCTGTTCGATGCTGGTTTCGTCGATACCCTCGCGCTGGAACAGCTCGTAGGCAGCCTCCTCGATGCGTGAGCGAATCTCCTGCTTGCGTTTTTCCCGGCGCCCCAGTGGTGTTTCCGTTTCGCCCATGATTTTGCCGTCATCGCTGTTGCATTCGCGACAACATTACACTAAATTGTATACAAATGTGCAAGTTTGCTCATATGGGCATACTAGTTAACGACCTGACACGGCAAAAATAAGCACCGGGATGGGCAGGATGCCAGCGACCGCGCAGTCGAGCGGCGCGCGAATCCAGCGCTTGGCCGTCAACTTTGAAAAGAGAGAGTCCCAATGTCTGATCGCCTGATAGTGGTATCCACGGATTGCCACGCCGGCCTCCCCATCGCCGATTACAAACCCTACGTGGAGTCGAAATATCACGAGATGATGGACATGGCCGTGCCCATCACCGTGGAGATGATGGAGAAAGCCGAATCGAGTTTCCTCATAAAGGAAATCAACGATGCCTGGCGCGCGCCGATCCAGAAGGAACTCACCGGCGCCTGGGATTACAAGCAGCGCCTGAACATGCTGGCGGGAGATGGCATCGCCGCGGAAGTGATATTTCCCGACGGCATTACCGAGAAAAACACGCCACCCTTTGGCGCAGGCCTCGGCCTGACGCCCCGCGACATGGTGCCGGAACTGCAGTGGGCGGGCGCAATGGCCCACAACCGCTGGCTCGCCGAGTGGTGCGCCAATGCGCCCGAGCGGCATATCGGCGTGGCCTCCATCCCGCTTTTGTGGGACGTGCAGCAAGCGGTGGAAGCGGTGCGATGGTGTGTGGATAACGGCCTGCGCGCGGTGATGATTCCCACGCTCTGGTGCGATGAAGACCCTTATCACAACGTGAAGTACGATCCGTTCTGGGAAGTGTGTGAAGACCTCGGCGTCATAGTGCATTTCCATTCCGGCCCGGCGCCGCACAAGGAGTATTTCGGGCCAGGCTTCCCCGAGGAAGACAAGCGGGATGAGCTGCCCGGCGCGATGGGCATTTACGTGTCCGAGGTAATGTGGTGGTTGTACCGGCCGCTCACCTTCATGATCTGGGGCGGCGTGTTCGAGCGCTTTCCGAAGCTGAAGGTGATGCTGGTGGAGGGCGGCACCATGTTCATGTTCCCCACCTGGCTGCGCCTGATGGATTTCCACTACACAGAAGGCCAGATCTCGGCCAAGTTGGGCAATTTCCGCGGGCACCTGAATCTCAAGCCCAGTGAGTACTTCCAGCGCAACGTCGGCATCGGCGCCTCCTGTGTGCTGCGCCCGGACCTCGAACTGCGCGATGAAATCGGCCTGAAGAAGATCATGTGGGGCAGCGATTTCCCGCATCCCGAAGGTAGCTGGCCGAACACCGCCCAGTACTTCAAGGACAACTTCGGTAACTTCCCCGAGGACGACGGCCGCCGCATCCTCGGTGAGAATGCCATCGAATTTTACGGCCTCGACCGCCAGAAGCTGCAGAAGGTCGCCAACGACATCGGCCCCGATGCGTCGATGTTCCACTAACAGACACAAGTACAAGCAGGTATCGGGAGACGTACCGTGACAATCGTTGAAGCATGTAAATCAAAGACTAATAGCACGCCGGATTTCCCCATGGGGTGGTATTCGGTGGCACGTTCGCACGAGCTCGCCGTGGGCGAGGTGCAAGCGGTGAAGGCCTTCGACCGCGAACTGGTGCTGTACCGCACACGCTCCGGCAAGCCGGCTCTGCACGATGCATTCTGTCCGCACCTCGGTGCGCATCTCGGCCACGAGGGCCGGGTAATCGGCGAAACCATTCGCTGCCCCTTCCACGGCTGGCAGTTCAACGCCGAAGATGGCAAATGCTCGAGCATTCCCTACTGTGATGAAATTCCCGAGCGGGCGCGCATCCGCACCTGGCACGTGGATGAAAAGAACGGCGAGGTTTACGTCTGGTTTCACCCGGAAAATACCGGGCCGCAGTGGGCGCTCCCGGACCTCCCGGAGCTGGGCGATCCGAACTGGACTTCGCCGCGCTACACCGAACACCTGGTGCCCGCGCACGTGCAGGACATCTGCGAGAACTCCTGTGATCCCGTGCATTTCCGCTTCGTACATAGCCAGGCGGAAATTCCCGATTCCTCGGTCACCATCGACCCGGATGGGCGCACCATGCACCTGCATTCCGAGATGGCCAACGCGGACTACCCCTCGCACCTGCACGCCATTACCTACAGCCCCGGTTTCGCCCTGGTGCGCACCACCTATGGGCCGAATGCCGAGATGATCATGTACAACAGCCCCCAGGCAATTGACCAGCACCAGACTTTCATGCGCTGGACGCTACTCGTGCGGCGCGAAATAGAAGACGCGGTAGGCGATGATGTGATGAAGGGCATTATCAACGGCCTGTCGGACGACTACCCCATCTGGGCGAACAAGGTGCACAAGCGGCGCCCGGTATTCTGCAAGGGCGACGAGACCCTGGTTGCCTTCCGCAAATGGGTGCGCCAGTTCTATGTGACTTCCGAGGACAAGCGGGAGATCGCGTAGTGAAGGATTTCAACGGCAAGGTCGCCGCCATCACGGGTGGCGCAAGTGGTGTGGGTCGCTCACTCGCGTTCGCCCTCGGCAGGCAGGGCGCAAAAATCGCCATTGGCGATGTCGATAAAAAGGCCATGGCGCAGATTGCCGAAGACCTCGCGGCGGACAATATACAGGCCATCGTCGAGCACTGCGATGTGACCTCGATGGACAGCCTGAATGCCTTTGCCGATGCCGCCACCGAGCAGCTCGGCGGTCTCGACCTGGTGTTTGCCAATGCGGGCATCGGTGCGGGCGAAACCGGCGCCATGTGGGACTATTCCGAGAAGGACTGGCAGTGGTGCTTTGGCGTTAACGTGTGGGGTGTTATCAACAGCATCCGCGCATTCATGCCGCGGCTGGTGGCGTCCGGGCAGGAGGCGCATTTCGTGGTCACCGGGTCGGGTAACGGCGCCTATGTGATTCTCCCGGACGCACCGATCTACACTGCCAGCAAGGCAGCCGTGCACGCCATCACCGAAAACCTGCACTACCAGGTACAGGCGGGCGGCCTGGCGGTAAAAGTGAGTGCGTTGTTTCCCGGCCCCCATGTGGTGGACACGGGCCTGTTCAACTCCGGGCGCGTGCGCCCTGAAGAACTGAAGAAGGCCCTTGAAGGCAACGCGTCCGGCATCAATTCCGTGGAAGACATGAAGAAAATGGCGGCGGAATATGGCATCGAACTGCAAACCACGCATCCCGATGAGGTGGCCGACATGGCCCTGCGAGGTCTGGAGCAGGATGCATTCTGGCTGCTGGAGACGACACCTGATACCGACGCAAAGATTCGCGCACGGGCAGACATGATTCTAAACAGGGAAACGCCTGTGCCCGCAACGCTGGGTTGAAGCGTTACCCGAATACTGTGCATCAACACTCTCAAGCAAGGATAACGACATGAGCAATGAAACAGGCGCACCCCAGGGGAACCCGGGCGATATCGTAAACTGGCCGATGCTGAAACTGGTGTATCGCACCGACCCGGACAAGATCGCAGCGCTGCTGCCGCCGGGTATCGAGCCGGGCGCAGAACCTAACGTGCGTTTAACCATTTACAATTTTCCGGTGCCCGACGAGCCCGAGTACGGCATCGTTACCAGCGTGGATGCAGTGTTTGACGGTGTTGAGGGAGAGTACACGCTGGGCTACGGCATCGACCAGGAGTCGGCGATTTTCGTCAGCCAGGAAACCAACGGCCAGCCCAAGTACCCCTGCATCACCGATTACTATCGTCTCGGTCCGCAGGTTTCGGCGCGTTGTACGCACCAGGGCTACACCTTTGTGGAGTACAAGGGCGTTTCCACCGGTGCGGTCGACCCGGGCCCCGAGTTTGAGCAAAACGAATTCTGGCTGAAGTACTCGCGCGCCGTGAGCGTGGGCGGTCCCGCCACCGGCTTCGACTATCCTCCGCACGTGGTACGCGTGCGCAGCAAGTACGGCACTGCCCACCGCGAGAACGTCGAGGGTGAGCTGATCCTGCGCGACAGCCCCTGGGATCCCCTGACCAGCCTCCTGCCGAAACGGGAAATGGTCGAATCCTATCTGTGGTGGCCGATCTTCCTGGATCGGGAGATGACGCTGGCAGGCGCGCTCGATCCGCAGGCCTTTCTGCCCTTCGCAGACACCATTTCCGGTTCGCGCTGGCCCGGCGAGAACGGCGGCCCGAAAAAGGCTGCCTGAACCGCAGTGCGCCGCCAACCCCCGCGTAACACCGGGGGTTGGCGGTGTCATGCCAGGACCCCGTAAGCATGCGCAGCTCCTCTCCTGAAGCCGTCAACTGGTTGCCGGCGGCAGCCGGTATGGTTTTCCTGGGGCTCGGCCCGGGCCTGATCGGCATCTACGGCTTTTTTGTTGAGCCCCTTTCGCGGGAGTTTGGCGTGGGTGCGGCCGTGATCAATATCGGCTCGGTCGCACTGCTGCTGGTGGGCAGCCTGGCGGCGCCCTTTGCCGGCAAGCTGATCGACAGACTGCCCATCCGCCGCTTGCTGTTGATCGGTGTCACCCTGTCGATGTGTGCCTTGCTGGCAGTCAGCCGGGCACCGAGCCTGCCGCTGGCGTTGCTGGCATTTCTCCTGTTCGCGGCGGGGCTGGCATTGTACGGCCCCGTGGCGGTGAACGGTCTGATGGTGAAGCTCTACCCCGGGCGCGAAGCGAGGGCGTTGGCGGTGGCGGCCATCGGCATCAGCGTGGCCTCTGCCTTCCTGCCGCCGCTTATCGGCCTGCTGTTGGCGAATTACGACTGGCGGGCAGCCCTTGCGATCGTGGCGGCGGCGTCGCTGCTGCTGCTGTGGGTGGTCGCTCTGACGACCTTGCCGGCGGGCCTCGTGGGGAAGGTCGTTGAGAGTGGGTCCACTGGCGGCGGCGGGTTTTACCGGCAGCCGGCGTTCTGGCTGATTGGCATCGCCATGGCGCTGGGCCTGAACGTCGCGGTGGTGCTTACCGTGTCTTATCCGCTACATTTTTCCGTGCGCGGGTTCAGCGTGGCGGAGGCTGGCTGGTTTCTGTCCATCGCCGGGCTCAGCGGTCTTACCGGCAAAGTATTGCTCGCCAGTCTCGGTGATGCCCTGCGCCATCACGCCCGGTGGCTGGCGGCCGGCATCATTCTCGGTCAGGTTGCCGGGCTATGCCTGCTGCTCACTGCCCGGGAACACGGCTCCGTGGTGCTCGCGATGATGGTGATGGGCTTCAGCACCGGGGCCTTTCTGCCCATGCACCCCTATCTCAACAGCCGGCATTTTGACGTCGCGGTAATCGGCAGTGTCACCGGTGCGCAAATGCCCCTGTTTCTGCCCTTTGCGCTGGTCGGCGCACCGCTGGCAGGCTATGTGTACGATCGCACGGGCAGCTACGATACGGTGCTGATTGCCCTGGCCGCAGCGCTGGTGGTGGCCGCGCTGCTGTTGTGCTGGCTGCCGCGGGCAAAACCCGACTGAGGCTTGCGCCAGCCTTTCGCACCCAAGCCCCTCGGGGTCATGCATTTTCAATGCCGCTGTGTTATCACAGACGCATGATTGAAACGATCACACAACGCCTGTTCGCCGCCGTACCCCAGGATACGCTCTATCACTACACCACCATGAGCGGCCTGCTTGGCATAGTTGGCGGCAGGGAGTTGCGCGCCAGCGATATTCGCTACATGAACGACTCCGCGGAGCTGCGACATACCCTCGACCTGCTCAGTTCCCACGTAACGCAACGTATTATCGCCGGGGTCGACAACCCCACCCTGCTCAAGCAGCTGCTGGAATGGCTCTCGCACCGCGTGGTCAGCGGCTCGTTGCTGATGGGAGCGTCATTTCGTGCCAACGGCAACCTGCTCAGCCAATGGCGTGGCTACAGCGTCCACGGCAAGGGGGTAAGCCTCGGGTTTGATCCCGCACACATTCTGGATTGCGCCGCGCGGCAGCAATTTCAGGTGGGCAAGTGCCTGTACGACCCCGCGGCGCAGGCCGCGCTGGTCGAGCAGATCATCGATGCGGTGGAGCAGCTTGCCTCGCAGCAGGCGCCAGACCACGCAGCGGGAGAGGCGCCCTCGTGGCAGCATGTATTTGAGCAGATAGAGGGCGATTTGCTGCGGATTGCCGCGGTGCTCAAACACCCGGCATTTGCCGAGGAGCAGGAATGGCGCCTGGTATCGCCCCTGATCACCCGTTGCCATGAGCATCCGGTGCGCTTTCGCGAGGGGCATTCCATGCTCGTGCCCTACTATGCTTTCGAATTGTGTGGCGACGCCGGCCTGATGCAGCTTGAGCATGTGTATCTCGGGCCCACGAACAACATCGATCTTTCCATGAACTCCCTGCAGCTCTACCTGCAAAGCTGCGGCGTCACACCCGCCCAGGGTATAAGCTACTGCCAGATTCCGTTCCGCCAGCGCTGACTGTCCGGGCCTCATTTAGCCACCCGCGAAGCAGGGTGAGCCTGCACCGCATGTCTGCTACTATTTCGCTCCCTACAATAACCGGTCGCCCGCTTTGGCGTTGGAGTGAAGAATGCCCATGTTCCTCCGCAAGTTCCTGCACAACCTGTTCGTGCTGCTGATGAAAGTCACTGTGAAATTCGCCCCCTCCGCTCGCCACATGGTTTTCGCCGGCAGTGGCAGTTCGCGCCAGCTCTGCGAGCATGTGTTGCGCACCGGCGTGCGCAAGGTGCTGGTAGTAACCGACAAACCCCTGCGGGACCTCGGCATCGTCGATACGGCAATTTCCGCTCTCACCGGGGGGGGAGTTGATATCGCCTATTACGACGGGGTACAGCCAGACCCCACCTACGAACAGGTCCTGGAAGGTATTGCGGTGGCCAAACAGCATGCCAGCGAGGCTGTTGTGGCAGTGGGTGGTGGCTCATCAATGGATGCCGCCAAAATCATCGCCGCAGGCGCTACCAGCGATGATTCGCCCCGGGACTGGATCGGTTTTGGCAAGGTCAAACATGAGGTTCTGCCCCTGTACGCCATTCCGACTACCTCTGGCACCGGCTCCGAGGCCACTATCGGTGCGGTGATTACCAATACCGAAACACATGAAAAGAACGTGATTTCCGGCGGAACATTGCTGCCACTGGCGGCTGCGCTGGATGCCGATCTGATCACGGGTCTGCCGCCGCACATTACGGCCGCCACGGGGATGGATGCGCTGACGCACGGCGTGGAGGCTTATATCAGTGTCTGGGAGCGCGGTACGCGCAAGGCCGACGCGCGGGTGGCGATCAAATTGATTTTCGACAATCTGGTGACGGCGTACCGCGATGGCAGCGACCTGCAGGCGCGCAATGCCATGGCCATGGGCGCCTATTACGCCGGTCTCGCTATTAATCAGGTGAACGTGGGCAATGTACATGCCATCGCTCATCAACTGGGCGGCCGGTACCATATTCCGCACGGGCTGGCCAACGCGCTGGTGCTGCCGCACGTGCTGGACTTCTGCCGTGAAGAGGCGGAGCAGGATCTCGCGGAACTCGCGCTGCTGGTGGGCGCGGGCAGCGAGGGGGAGAGTCCCTCGGCGCTGGCGCACAAGTTCATCCAGGCGGTGCGCAATCTGCGCACGCAAGTGGGCATTCCCGATCACTCAGACCTGTTGCGGCGTGAAGACTTCGATTCGCTGGCGGATCAGGCGCTGGCAGAAGGTTTTGCCTACCCTTCGCCGCGCCTGCTTGAACGCGACAGCGTCATTTCCATACTCGGCAACATCGCCGCCTGAATTAGCGCCGCAGGCCTCCCGATGCGTCTACGCTGAGGCCGGCGCATCGCGCTGTCAGTCGTCGAACTCGGCGGTTTCCGGCACCTGTTGGTACCAGCTCACACCCGCATCATCTTCAGTGCGGGTGATACGCCTTTGACTCAACAGGCAATTGAGGTGCGCCAGGGTTTCCCCCGTGGCAAGGCCCATGGAGTCTCCCTTGATTTCCCGCCGGAAGAGTGCGGGGAAACAGTCCACCGCCCGTTTCGGTTCCTGCAGAAATTTGAACAGGCTGTTGAGGTCTTCCTCGTGGCTTTCAATGAGCTGGCTCATGCGTACGTGCAGCCCCTTGAAGGGGGCCTCGTGCGCGGGCAGTACCAGCAGATCGTCTGGCAGCAGTTCGCGGATACGCGCACTCGAGCGCAGGAATTCTTCCAGCGGATTGCCCTCCGGTTCGGTGGGAAAGACGCTGACGTTGGGCGTGATGCGCGGCAGCACCTGGTCGCCGGAAATAAGCAGTTTCAGTGCCGGACAATAGAGCGCGGCGTGCTCGGGTGAATGCCCGCTACCGCCGATAATCTGCCAGTAGCGGTCGCCAATCGTGATGGTTTCGCCGTCCACCAGCCGGCGGAAACTGTCGGGCAGCGTGGAGATGGCGCGGCCGAAGTTCCCGAATTTCCGACGATAGGTTTCCAGTTGCTCTTCAGTGTAACCGGCGCCGCGGTAGAAGCGGATGGCCACATCCGGTGCCGATCGCCCGGTATCCGCGGTCATCGCGCGGCACATGAGGAATTCTTCCCGCGACATCCAGAGCTGGCAATCGAAACGTTCGGTGAGCCAGCCAGCAAGGCCGACATGATCCGGGTGCAGGTGGGTACAGATCACACGCTTGATCGGCTTGCCCGCCATGAATCCGTCAAACAGCGTTTCCCAGGTGGCCCGCGCGCTGGGCATGTTGAGACAGGTGTCGACCACCGTCCAGCCGTCGCCGTCCTCCAGCAGCCACAGGTTTATGTGATCCAGCGACATGGGCATGGAGAAACGCGCGCAATACACACCCTCGGCCACCTGGAAGGGTTCTCCGGGCTCGGGGTTCCAGTGGCGACCCCAGGGGTAGCTCAGGCCGCGCCAGACTTCTGTCTCGGCAGGGGAAGACGATTGGGGCTGCATACTCACGGCAAGGAATCCATCGCTAGAGGGGAAGTGTGGCCATGGTACAACGTTTGCCGTGCTCCCCGACAGCGGCCGGCCCGCTGGCACTATGGGCGGGCGATGCGCAGGCTCAGGGGTGATACCAGATGGCCGAGGTCACCGCGCGCTCCTGCAGGCTGGTGGGCTCGGGCGCCGGCATGCCGAGTTTTGCCGCATCGTATGTCGTCCAGCGCGGGGTGGGAATCTCGATCACCCGGGCGTAGTAAAACGCCTCCTGTGTCGGCTCAAATTCAGGGTCGGTCCACACGGCGCCGAGCTCCGCGGCCCCGATGCTGTTGTCGTAGGTGGCCCTGGCGACGTCCACCGTATTGCCCACGGGCGCAATGGCGCCATCCGCGTCTGGCGCGCGCTCGCCCGAGTAGGCAACGTCGAAGATTTTTTCGTGCGAGTTGCCGGCTGCATCCACCCAGCCCTTGATAATCTGTATGCGGTCGAGGTTGGCGCTGTCCGGGTCGCGCAGCGCCCACACGGCGAACTGCGGGGCGGCATCGCCGCGCCGTGCCAGTTCTCCGCCCATGGGTACACCCGATGCCCCGGCGAGCGCCGCGCGATCAGGCTGTGCCAACAGCTCCTGCGTGTATCCCCAGCCACCGAAAAAGCGCACCAGCATGCGCGGCCCCGAGGTGGCATAGGTTTCGCGGCGCAGCATCGCATCGAACAGGGCCGCGCGCGTATTCTCCGTGGCCCAGACCGCGGCGAGGCCCGCGGCGCTCCAGCGCCAGCCCCCGGCCATGGATTCCGCGGGCCAGTAGGTGGCGCGCCCCATGCGCAGTGCAGCGCTGCCGTCGAGGATGGGCAGCTTGCCGTGATAGCTGTCTTCCTCCACCGGACTGGAGGCATTGTGGCCATCCGAGCTGCCGATCACGCCAAAGCGATAGGGGTTGAAGCCTTCGCTGTGCGACATCTCGAGACCTGTGCGCAGTGCATCCCGCACATAGCTTCCCTGCGGCTGCGAAAACGCCTGGCTGTGAGCGAGCTGGGTGTCGTAAATCTCGAAGCCGGCGAAGCTGTCTTCATCGGACAATAACGGATGCGTTTCCGAAGAGCCCTTCACCTGGAATATCTCGCTCACTGGCTCGTTCGCCATGCGCGCGCGGGCGTAGTCGGCGTTCATCTGCTGGCCGTCGAACATCACCGCGTCGTACATGCGGCCGTCACTCACGTTGCCGTTGTGCGGTATGGCGAACACCTGCATGCCCTGCTCGCGCTGTTGCTCCAGCGCGCGCCAAAGGTCGCGCGGGTCTTCGGAGTCAATTGAGCTATAGGGCACCTCCGGCACCTTCGAGCCGCGGTAGATGACGTTGCGGTGCAGGTTTTTCTCCTCGGGCATGGATGACCATTCGTAGCCGATGAAGGCGCTGAAACGGCCCGGGTCGTTGTGCCGCTCGGCGGACTCGATGATGGCCTGCCATGTGCTGCGGCTGATCTCCTGCCAGCCGGGTATCACGGCGTCGTCGAGGTCGAAACCCAGCATCGTGCGCGCCAGCAGCGCGGTGTTGAGCAGGCGGCCGTCCTCCAGCAGGCGTTCGCGCAGGCCACGCGTCTTCAGCGGCAGATCGGGGTCGCTCGCCCGCAGTACGCCGAGGTATTCCGAGTGATCGGTAACCGCCGCGAAATCCAGCGGCCTGCGCAGGCGAATGCCGTAGCCTGCCGCATGCTCGATCTCCCCGCCCCGGGCGAAACGGTAGGCGTCATCGGGCATTGCCCGCACGCCGTTGGTGTAGGCGTCGGTGGAGTACCCGGTGTGGATATGCAGGTCGCCCCAGTAGACGTTGCGCTGCGGGTTGAACTCGCTGGCGGTTTGCGCGGGCGGCGGGGTCGCCGTCGCCGCATCGAACGCCGGGAACAGGCTTGGGTCTTCGACCGGTGAGCAGGCTGCCAGGGCGGCCGCGGCGCACAGCAAAGTGGCGAAACGCAAGGGCGCCGGCAAACGCTGCATGCTGTCGTTCACCCCACGCCCCGCTCGCTCCCCGCCCAGTATTGTGCCTTCACTGCCTTTTTGTCGGGCTTGCCCACTGGCGTCAGCGGTATCGCCTCGACAAAATCTACCGATTTGGGTGACTGTACGGAGCCCTTCACCGCCTTCACATGGGCCTGTAGCGAGGCTACCAGTGAAGCGTCCGCTGCAAAGCCCGCTTTCAACACCACCACCGCCTTGACCGCTTCTCCCCACTGCTCATCGGGCACACCAATCACCACCGACTGGGCAACCGCCTCGTGCGATGCGAGTACATCTTCGACTTCGCGCGGGAACACGTTGAAGCCGCCGGTGACGATCATGTCCTTGGTGCGATCGACGATATACAGGAAACCGTCTTCGTCCAGCTTGCCGACATCGCCGGTATGCAGCCAGCCGCCGGCAAAGGCCTCGGCGGTTTGTTCGGGCATGTCCTTGTAGCCCTGCATGACCAGCGGCCCGCGCACGCAGATTTCGCCAGGCTCGCCGCGCGCCACCGGCTTGTTCTCACTGTCCAGCAATGCCACATGCACCCACGGCGAAGGTCTGCCGCAGGAGGCGAAACGTTCCGGCTTCGACAGGTCGTGATCTTTCTTGCGCATGTTGGCGATGACCATGGGGCATTCCGACTGGCCAAAAAACTGATAGAACACCTGGCCCCATTTCTCCAGGCCGTCTTTGAGGCGCGCGGGGTTCATCGCCGATGCGCCGTAGAAGATGGTTTGCATGCTGTCCATGCTGCCATCGGTGGCGCGCGGAGAATCCAGCAGGAAATAGATCATCACCGGCACCAGCATGGTGCAGGTAATGCGGTGCGTTTTCACCATGTCGAAGAAATCGTCGGGGCTGAAACCCTGCATCACGTAGAAGGCACCGCCTTTTTGCAGCACTGGAATGAAAAACGCTGCGGCGGCGTGGGACAGCGGCGTGGCAATCAGCATGCGCAGTTCCTCGGGGAACTCCCACTCCGCCATCTGAATCTGTGTCATGTAGGCGGTGACGCTGTAGGTGCTCATCACGCCCTTGGGTTTACCGGTAGTGCCGCCGGTGAAGTTCACCGAGGCGATATCCGAGGGCAGCACGTCCGGCGCGACTAGGGGCTCTGGCTTGAACTCCGCCGCAAGGGCCAGGTAGTCATCGCCAACCTCGTTGGGGCCAAAGCCGAGAAAGTTTTTCAGGGAGGGCACCCGCTCCTTGAGCGCCGTCGCCACCTCGGAAAACACAGAGGCATCAAACACCAGGGTATCGATTTCGGCGGCCTCGATGACATAGGCGTGATCATCCAGCGAACCCAGTGGATGCAGGGGCGTGCCGATAGAGCCATTGATCTGCATGGCGGCAATGTTCGACAGCACCTCGGGGCGGTTCGCGGAGATCACCGCGATGCGGCTGCCCGCGCCAAGCCCCTTGGAGCGCAGCGCCTGCACCATCTGGCTGGTGCTCTCGCGTACGTCTTTATAGGTCGCGACCTTGTCGCCGAGGTACAGGCAGGGCTCATCGTTGTAACGGTTCAGGCCCTCAATCAGCAGGTGGGGCATGAGTGGCTGGTGGTGCACTGTATCGTTGCTCATGGTATCTCCGTTATTGTCTGAAACTGGTTGTGCCCTCAGGCGTCAAGCTGCAGGGCACGCCGCAACACTGCGAGCTGTTCTGTCGCTTCGCGCTTGCTGATCTGCGTGTGGGGGAACATGCTGGAGCCGTGGAAGGTGCCGGGGAAACTGTGCAGTTCCGTGGCCACGCCAGCACGCAACAATTGCAGTGCGTACTCTATTCCCTCATCCCGCAGCGGGTCGAATTCCATGGTGCTCACGTAGGCCGGAGGCAGGTCGGCGAGATCCTCGGCGCGCGCCGGCGCCGCGAGGTAGGGCACATCGGCCGCGCCGCGCTGGTAGTCATCTCCGAGGTAGGCATCCCAGCTCATGACGGCATTCGGGCGATTCCACATGGGCGTGTCGTCGAATGCTCGCATGCTGCTGGTTTCGAGCCGGTCATCGAGCTCCGGGATACCGAGATACTGGAAACAGATTGCGGGGCCACCGCGGTCGCGCGCCAGCAGGCAGGTTGCTGCGGCGAGGCCGCCGCCCGCACTCATACCCAGCACGGCGATACGCGAGGGATCCACCTGCAGCGCGGGCGCCTGCGCATGCAGCCAGGCGAGTGCCGCGTAGCAGTCTTCCAGCGCGCCCGGGTAGGGCACTTCGGGTGCCAGTCGGTAGTCCACCGACACCACGACCACGCCCAGCTGACGACACAGGGCGACACAGCTGCCCATCTCCCCGTCCAGGTTGCCGACCACGAAACCGCCGCCGTGAATGTGCAGGATGCAGGGCACCTTCGCGGCCAGGCCCTCGGGCGCGAAAATACGCAGCGGCACATCGGGTGCGCCCTCGGGCCCCGGTACACTGCGGTTTTCTACCTGAACCCCGCTCAGGTCCAGGTCGACGTTCATGGAGCTGATCAGTTCGTTGAATGCGGCGCGCGTCTCCTTCGGCCTGGAAATATCCATCAGTCCCTCGGGCAGCAGATCCACCAGGGGTGCCAGCTCAGGGTCAAACGGGTAACTCGTGGCCATGTAGCCTCCTTTGCGTATGGGCGCCTCTTTCGGGGAGCGGTCTTGCATGCCTCCCCGAGCCTCGCGGGCCGCGCGGCGGCTGAGCGGAGAAGTCAGCGTATACTGTCCGCTTCGAATGTGTATCTCAAGAGTTCAAGAATAGAAACCTCCGCCAAGAGTATTGCCCAGCGGAGCACTGCCAGCCAGTGAGACGTGTGGCGCGAGCGGGCGCCCGATATGGCATCGCCAGGCGAACTGCGTGATGGCGCAGCAGTGGCTGTTGCGGTTAGGCGTCCAAAATTGGGTGAACTGCGAACTTACTCACACATTGTACTTCGATCTGCTGCGGTGGCTGGTTAAGATGAACCTCAGCCAATAAGACACAATCTCCAGGGATGCAGACGATGAGACGCAAAAGCGACACCGCGAAGCAAACCGGTTTACGTTCTACTCGCATGTACAATGAAAGCGGTAGCTGGTTCTTCAACACGCGCGAGGGCACCATAGTGGGCCCTTTCCGGGATGAGCTGGAGGCCTACACGCAGCTGGAAGTATATATACGCCTTGCCGACTCGGGCATGTTGCCGGAAGCGCTGGTAGCGGAGCCCGTCAGGCTGCGCGCCAAACCCGCGGGGTGAACTCAGGCCCCGGCTTCCCGGCGACAGGGTCCCCTGATACGCTGGCAGGTTCCTGCCTCACCACAGCGAGTAATACATGACGACGTCTTTGGCGCGCAAACTGCCAGGTCTGCTGGCGCTGCTTTTGCTCGCCGTCGCACAGACGGAGGCTGCTCCCCAGCTTGAAACGGTGGTATTCAGTACCGGCGAACCCGGCGGGGGCTACTGGCGCGCGGGCGCGCGCTTGCAGGGTGTGGCGGCCGATATGGGCTTTGCCGTCGAGAATCTGGCCAGTGCCGGGTCGACCGAAAATATCGAGCGTCTGCTCGATCCACAGAGTCCTGTCGGTCTGGCCTTTGCCCAGGCAGATGTGTTGCAACACTATTTCAATGCGCACCCCGATGCGGAGCAGAAACTGGACGTGCTCGAGAGTATCGGGCGCGAATGCGTCTTTCTGGTTACTGCCAGCGCCAGCGGCATGCGTACCGATGAAGATTTACAGGATCGGGCAGCCAGGATCACTCTCGGTATCGACAGCGAGGCCAGTGGCGTCGCTGCCACCTTCGATTACCTGCGTTCGCTGGCGCCAGAGCTGGACGAGATCACAATCGCCTTCGGCGACACACGTGCGGCGCTGGAGCGCCTGATGCAATCGGCCGATGGGGTCGACGCCGTGATGGTGGTACACCGGCCGAGGGTACACTCTCCCGAAGTGGATATCGTCATCGCCAGCCCGGGGCATTTCAATCTCGTGCATTTCAGTGACGAGCGTTTTACGCGACCTCTTGCGGGCGGCCGCAAGATATATCGCAGGATGCGACTCGGCTTGCCCGGTCTGGAAAAACCCGTGGTAACGATCTGCACGCGGGGCCTGTTAATTGCTCACAAGGAAAAACTCAGCGTGCGCCAGAGTAACAAGCTGACGGACCTGGTTAATTATCACTGGATGCGCGTGTTCGTCTCGCCCTGACGGTGCCGCGAGCCGGCTCAGCCGGCCCGCATCAGGCCGCGGCCCGGCGTTGCATCCAGCAGAGCCCGGGTATAGTCGTCCCCGGGGTTATTGAGCAACTGCTCGCTGCTACCCTGCTCCACGATCGAGCCATTGCGCAGCACCACGATCCGGTCGGCGAGTTGGCGCACAACTGCCAGGTCGTGGGTGATGAACAGCATCGTGAGTCCGTACTCCCGGCTCAACTGGCCCATCAAGTCCAGAATTTGTGCCTGGATGGTGACATCCAGTGCCGACACCGGTTCATCCGCCACCACGAACTCGGGCCGCGTTGCCAGGGCGCGGCCGATGGCGATACGCTGGCGCTGGCCGCCGGAGAACTCGTGCGGATACTTGCGGGCGAAACTGCGTGCAATGCCGACTGAATCCATCAGCTTCAGCACCTGTTCAGTGACGTTGGCGCGATCCGCCACGCCGTGCAGCAGCAGCGGCTCGGAAAGTGTTTCGTGTACCGTCATGCGCGGGTTCAGCGATGCGAAAGGGTCCTGGAATATGATCTGCATGCGACGGCGCATGTGCTTGAGCGCATCGGGTGCGAGGGCCGTGACATCCTGTCCGTCAAACAGCACCTGACCCGAGTCCGGTGCAACCAGGCGCAGCAGTGACCGGCCAATAGTGGATTTGCCGCTGCCCGATTCACCCACCAGCCCCAGGGTCTCGCCACGCGCGATGGTGAAAGACACATCGTCCACCGCCGTCACCGTATCCTTGCCTTTGCCGAAACGGGTACACAGATTGCGTACCTCGAGCAGCGGTTCGCTGCGCAGTTTCAGCGGCGCCTTGCTGCCGCGCGGTATGGATGCGAGCAACCTGCGCGTATAGGGGTGAGTCGCGGCATGAAAAATGGCCTCGCTGTCGCCGCTTTCCACCGCGCGTCCCTGCTCCATGACGACAATGCTGTCGGCGATGTCAGACACCACGGCCAGATCGTGGCTGACCAGGACAATGCCGATATTGCGCTTCTTCTGCAGGTCTGCCAGCAACTCGAGAATCTGCGCCTGAATCGTTACGTCCAGCGCGGTAGTGGGTTCGTCGGCGATGAGTAGCTGTGGCTCGTTGATCAACGCCATCGCGATCATCACCCGCTGGCGCATGCCCCCGGAGAATTCGTGCGGGTAATTGTGGAAGGTTCGCCCGGGCTCGCGAATGCCGACCTCGTCGAGCAACTGCAATGCGCGTTCGCGGGCCGCCGTCTTGCTGACCCTGCGGTGATAGCGTAGCGGCTCCATGAGCTGATTGCCGATGGTCATGTAGGGGTTGAGGCAGGTCATGGGATCCTGGAAGATCATCGCGATGTCGCGCCCGCGAATACTGCGCAACTCCCGTTCCGGGAGTTGTAGCAGGTCGCGCCCGTTGAATAGCGCGCGGCCCCCGTCGATGCGTCCGGGAGGCCGCGGTACGAGTCCGAGGAGGCTGTAGCAGGCCACCGACTTGCCGGAGCCGGATTCGCCGATAATCGCCGTGATGCTGCCTGCGGTCACATTGAAACTGAGCCCGTCTACCGCCTTTGCAGTACCCATTCGCGTGACAAAACTTACGCTGAGATCTTCCACTGTCAGCATGGCTCAGTCTCCCGCCCCACGCACGTCCAGCGCGTCACGCAGCCCATCGCCGAGAAAATTCAGCGAGAACAGGGTCAGGGTCAGCGCCAGGCCCGGAAACAGCAGCAGCCACGGGTATTCCTCCATACTCTCCGCGCCGTAGGAAATCAGCAGCCCCCAGGAGGTTTGGGGTGGTTGCACGCCCAGCCCCAGAAAGCTGAGAAAGGCCTCCAGCAGCATGACCCCGGGTATCGTCAGGGTGGTGTAGACGATCACCGGTCCCAGCGCGTTGGGGATGAGGTGCCGGCGGATGATGCTAAAGGGCGAGAGTCCCAGCGATACCGCCGCTTCCACGAACTCCTGTTGTCTGAGTGACTGTACCTGCGCGCGCATGATGCGCGCCATGGTGAGCCACTCCACAGCGCCGATGGCGAGAAATAACAACAGCAGGTTGCGTCCGAACACCACCATCAGGAGCACGATGAAAATCATGAAAGGCAGCGCGTAGAGGATGTCCACCAGACGCATCATCACCGCGTCCACGCGCCCGCCGAGGTAGCCCGCTATCGCGCCCCAGAGCACGCCGATACACAAAGCTACCGCGGTGGCGAGAAAGCCTACCGCCAGCGAAATACGCCCGCCATAGAGGATCTGGGTGAGCAGGTCGCGGCCGAATATGTCGGTGCCCAGCCAGTGCTGAGCCGAGGGTGGCGAAGCGCCCAGATCGAGGTTCTGCTCGGCGTAGCCATAGGGCGCTATCCACGGGGTCAGTAACGCCAGCAGTACGAAAATGCTCAAGACCAGCAGGCCGAACAGGGCCAGACGATTGCGCCGCAGGCGTTGCCAGGCGTCGTCCCAGAGCGAGCGGCCCTCGGGCGCCTGTGCGATCGTTGTGGTTGCGCCGTTGTGCATCAGCGACTCGCGTACTGCGCGCGCAGGCGCGGGTTCATCCACGCCGCGAGAATGTCCGACAACAGGTTGAACAGTACGATCAGCGTCGACAGAAATACCGTGGTGCCAAGAATCATCGTGTAGTCGCGATTGAAGGCAGCCTGCACATAGAAGCGGCCGAGACCGGGAATCTGGAAGATGGTTTCCACCACGAAGGAGCCCGACAGCAGCCCGGCGAACGCGGGGCCGAGAAAAGCCACCACCGGGATCATGCCGCCGCGCAGCGCATGGCGGGTGACCACCTGCCATTCGGGAAGCCCTTTTGCGCGCGCGGTGCGGATGTAATCCTGGTGCAACACCTCCAGCATGCCGGCGCGGCTCAGCCTGGCCACGTAGGCGGCGTAGGTGGAACCCAGCGTGATTGCCGGTAACAGTTTATCGCCGGGTATGTCGCCCCATCCGGATACCGGGAGCCAGTCGAGATAGATGCCGAACACCAGCAGCAGTATCGGCCCGAGCAGGAACGAGGGCATGCAGATGCCCAGCATCGCCGCCGACATGGGCAGGTAATCCTGTGCGCTGTTGGGCTTGAGCGAGGCGATCACGCCCGCCAGCCCGCCGATACCCACCGCGACCAGCAACGCGTAAAGACCGAGCTCGGCGGTTACCGGCAGGCCCGCGGCAATCAGCTCGTTGACGCTGCGCCCGGGATATTTGAAGGACGGGCCGAGATCGCCCTGCAGCAGGTCGCCGAGGTAGGTGGTGTACTGCTCATGTAGGGGCTTGTCGAGCTGGTACTGGGCCTCCAGTGCGGCGCGCACTTCCGGTATCACGGCCTTCTCGCCGTCGAAGGGCCCGCCGGGCGCCATGCGTATCAGGAAAAACGTTACCGTGATAACCGCGAGAATTACCGGGATGGCCTGCAACAGGCGAAAGAGGATGAAGCGCCACATGTCAGCGAGCGGGCTCCCCGGCGTCGAGCCAGACGTACTTCAGATTGATCGCATCCATCAGGTTTGAGGGCATGCCGCGTACGCTGGGGTGTATCAGGTGGTTGCTGGTGTAGGTGTAGATCGGAATGATCGGCATCTGCTGCATCAAGCGCGTTTCCGCCGCATGGAAAATCGCGAAGCGTTCCTCACGGCTCGCAGCGCGCGGCGCTTTTTCCTTGATCAGTTCATCGTAGCGCGGATCACAGAAACCGGTGTTGTTGTTGCCGCCGTCGCAAAGGAACAGGTCGAGGAAGTTGTTGGGATCCACGTAGTCGCCGATCCATCCGCGGCGCGCAATCTGGAAATCCATATTGTCCACGGAATCGAGATAGACCTTCCACTCCTGGTTTGCCAGGGTGACCTCAATGTTGAGCGCGTCTTTCCACATCTGTTGCAGCGCCACCGCAACCTTGCGGTGACTCTCGCTGGTATTGTACTTGAGCTCCACGCCGGGCCAGTCGCGTCCGTCCGGATAACCCGCTTCGGCAAGCAGCGCGCGTGCGCGCTCGAGATCATGTTCGAAAACCTGCGGCGGCTCGTAGCCCAGCGTCCCTGGGGGCGTAATGCCGAAGGCCGGTACGTTCATGCCGTGCAGCACGCTTCTGTTGAGGCGCGCGCGGTCTACCGCGAGCGCTAGCGCCCGGCGCACACGCACGTCATCCAGTGGTGGTTCGTTGGTATTCAGCAGGTAGAAATAAGTGCCGAGGTACGGCGCGTTCACGTAGGGGCTGTTCTCCATCGCGCGGTATACCGGGATTTTATCCAGCGGGACGGTTTGCGTGTAGTGCAGCTGTCCCACACGGAACATGCGCTCTTCGCTGGAGACGTTCTCGGTGGGATAAAATACCACCGCGTTCAGGGCAACCTTGTCGGCGTCCCAGTAAGTGGGGCTTTTCTCTACGACGATGCGCCGGTTGAGTTTCCACTCCGTGAGTTTAAAAGGCCCGTTACCGACGATATTTTCCACCCGGGTCCAGCGCGTAAAACGATCGGTCATCGCACCGAAGCGCTCAATGGTCGGTGGATGCACCGCGTAGGTACTGTAGTGATCCATGAGTTGGATAAAATAGGGGGTTGCCATGCGCAGCTTCACCTGCAGCGTCTGTTCATCCAGAGCCTTCACGCCCACCGCGCTGAAATCGTCGATTTTGCCGGTGGCGAATTCCTCCGCGTTCACCAGTGGATACAGCATGTAGGCGTACTGGTTGCCCATGGCCGGGTGCAGCGCGCGTCGCCATGACCAGACGTAGTGTTGCGCGGTTACCCGATCGCCATTCGACCAGCGTGCCTCGGGATTGAGGTGAAAGATGATGGTGAGGCCATCGTCGCTGATGTCCCAGCTACTGGCGACACCGGGCTCGGGTTCGAGCGTGTAGGGGTTCTTTACTGCAAGGCCCTCGAACAGGGCGTGCACGATATGGCTTTCCGGCAGGCCGGTGATGATATGCGGGTCCAGCCCCTGGGGTTCTGTGCCGTTGCCGAAATGCAGAATGCCGAGTCGATTGCCGCTGGCGACATTCGATTCACCGCCACCGCAGGCCAGCAGGCACGCGCAAAGCGCGAACAGGCAAATTGATCTGGCGGCAGGCACAAGCATGGATGAACATCCGGCAGCGCGTTCGTCCCCATGACGAAGCAGCATCAATGGTACGCTGCTTTGCACCCCGCGTGGAAATACTTGCGTGGATTGAGACCTCGCCGCCGGGAACAGGCCGCGTGGGGGCGCGTGTCAGGCAGCCGAGAGTTTGTGCGAGCCGACCGGCTGGCCGACATAGCGCGCCCGCGGTCTAATCAGCCGGCTATCCTTCTTGAACTCGAGGTAGTGTGCGACATAGCCATACACGCGCGCCATGGCGAACATGGCCGTAAAGTAATGCGTGGGAATACCCAGGCTGTGAAAGACAGCGCCCTTGTAGAACTCCACATTGGCCCAGATATCCTTGCCCTTGGCGGCAAATTCGCGCTGGCAGGCCTCTTCCACCGCCATCAGCACGGCCAGCAGATTGCGGCTCTCGGCATCCTGGCAGAGCTCGATCGCCATCGGCTTGAGAATTTTTGCGCGCGGATCCACCGTGCGGTATTCGCGATGCCCCATGCCCATGATCTTGGTTTTTTCTGCGAGACAGTGACTGACGTAATCGTCCGCCTTCTCCGGGCTGCCAATCTGCATGGCCATTTCCAGCGCCGCCTGATCGGCGCCGCCGTGCAGCCTGCCAAACAGCGTGCCGATAGATGCCGAGATGCTCGACTGGATGGGCGCCAGCGTGCTGGCACAGACGCGCCCGGCGAAGGTGCCGGCGTTGAAGCTGTGCTCCATCTGCAGAATTTGCGCCGCGTTGAGCATCCTGACCTGGTCGTTTGTGGGTGCTGTGCCGCGGAACATGGTGAGAAAGTTCTCGTGGAAGAGCTTGCCCGGCGTGGGTGGCAGAATCACCTTGTTCTGGCTGAGGCGGTGGTGGGCGGCCACCAGCGCAGAGATTTTTGCGGCGATAAACAGACCGTGTTCGGCATCCATGCCGGCTTCCAGGGTTTCCTCCTCGGGCAGTTGCAACAGTGGCACGAGGCCCTGCAACACCAGCATCGGATGCAGGTCGCCGGGCGTTTGTCTCAGCAGGGCCTGTTCCTCGTGCGTGAGATGCAGATGCCGGCACATGAAGGCTTTCAGCCTGCTCTTCTGCTGTGCGTCGGGAAGCTCACCGAAGAGTACCAGCCACACCACGTGCAGGAAGGGTACGCCGATGAGTTCGTTGATGTCGACACCGCGGTAACTGAGCAGGCCGCTGTCGCCCTGCACGTCGGAGATGGCGGTGTCGCCGACGATGATGCCGGCGAGGTCAGCGGAAAAGACGGGCTCGGGTGTGCTCATGGGAACTCGCTCCACGGTTTGCAGTAAAAACTGGTACTTTTTCGCAGTATACAACGGCACTATAATTAGTCAGGTTAATTTTACTTATTGAACTATAAGAGAGGCTGATATGCGGCTGGAAAATAGCGAGTTGCGCGCCTTCCGTGCCGTGATTGAGGAGGGCGGGTTCAAGCGCGCCGCCGATGCCCTGCACATCAGCCAGTCAGCGGTCAGCCAGGCAGTAGCAGGGCTGGAGGCGAAGCTCGACGCGCCGCTGGTGCAGCGGGGCAAGGGCCTGAAGCTGACAGACGTGGGTCGGCGGCTGTTCGAGCATGCGGTGGATGTACTGCGCGACGAGCAGCAGACGCTGGAGGACATCGCGCAACTCAAGCAGGGCAAGCATGCAACCCTGAATCTTGCGTTGAGCGCCTCCATCAACCGTTTCTATGCGCCTGTACTGATCAGCCAGTATTATCGCGACAATCCGCAAACGCGCCTGAAAGTGTCGGAGATGCCGGCACGCAGCATTATCTCCGCCGTGCTCTCGGGCAATGTCGAGCTGGGCCTGGGCCCCTTTCAGAAAGACATGGGCGCCTTTGCCACAGTGCCTCTGTACAGTGACTCGCGGCACCTTGTGGTGTCTTCCCGCCATCCCCAGTACCAGGCGATGATGGAGGGTGAGGCGAGCGCCCTGAAGCACACGCCACTCATCACCTCGGCGCTCGACAACCCGGAGATGCGCCCATCCATGCAGCGCATCCGCGACCAGTTCAGCACAGTCTGGGAAGTGAGCAGCCTGTCGCTGCGCATCCATATGGTGGACGAGGGCATGGGAGTGACATTCATCGATCGCAAGTTGCTGCGGGAACACCCCACCTGCGCAACCTTTCGCATCCTTGATGATGTGTCCTTTGGCACGATCGACAAGCAGGTTGGGCTGTACTACCGCGCGGGTCGCAGCGTCAGCGCCAGCTCGCGCGATTTCATCGCGCTTTGCCGGCGTTACTGGAGCCTGTAGAGTGGTGTGCATGCCAGCAAGCAGGCCGGGTGGCACAGGGTGAGGACGAACGCGTGACGCTGCGCGACAGCAATCTGCAGAAACTGGCGGGCCAGCCCTTCGACGTGCTTGTCATCGGCGGCGGTATCAACGGCGCGGTGTCGGCCGCATCACTGGCCGCCCGCGGTGTGCGCGTTGCCCTGATCGATCGGGGCGACTTCGCCGGCGGGGTCAGCTCCAGTTCCTCCAATCTCGCCTGGGGCGGCATCAAGTACCTCGAGAGTGGAGAGTTTCTGCTGGTCGACAAGCTCTGTCGTTCGCGCAACCGGCTGATGCGCGCCTACCCTTCAACCGTGAAAGAGATTCGCTTTCTCACCACCATTGCGCGCGGCTTTCGGGTGTGGCCGTTTGTTGTTTACCTCGGTAGCCTGCTGTACTGGGTCATGGGGCGTTTCGTGACACGCGCGCCGCGCTTTCACACTGCGCGATCCATTGAGCGGGCGGAGCCCATTATCGACACGGCGAATGCTGCGGGCGGCCTTGAGTACTCAGACTGTTACCTGTACGACAACGACGCCCGCTTTGTTTTCAACTTTGTGCGCCGCAGCCTTAATTATGGCTGTATCGCAGCCAATTACGTGGAGGCGCTCGAAAGCCGTTTCGAGGGGGATGCATGGATCATCCCGGCGCGCGACGTGATCAGCGGCAACAGCTTTGATATCCGCGCGCGGGCCGTGATAAACGCCTGTGGCCCTTACGTGGACGCGCAAAACCGCGCTGCGGGCGCAACCACCGAGCATCACCACGTTTTTTCCAAGGGCATTCACCTGATTGTCGACCGCGTGACGGAGAACAAGCGCGTACTGGCATTCTTCGCCAGCGATGGGCGGCTGTTCTTCCTCATTCCCATGGGGCCTAAAACCTGTATCGGTACTACCGACACCCAGGTGCAGAGCCCCGAGGTGCAGGTGACGGACGCAGACAGGGATTTTGTGCTCGATAACGTCAACGCCTTGCTGAACCTCAACCCACCGCTGACACGCAGCGACATTATTGCCGAACGGGTCGGCGTGAGGCCCCTGGCGATCAGCGGTGAGGGTGGCGAGGCCGACTGGGTGCAACTGTCGCGCAAGCACGTGATTGAAGTCGATAGTGCGCGGCGGCACCTGAGTATCTTCGGCGGCAAGCTGACCGACTGCTTGAACGTGGGCGAGGAAGTTGCCGAACATCTGGAGGCTATGGGGTTCACGCTGTCCACCGTGCGCAACCAGTGGTATGGGGAGCCGGAGGCAGATTTGCGCGCCGAGTTCATGCTGCAGGCAAAGTGCATGGAGCTCGACAGGCTCACCGCCGCTTCCTCCTCGGAGCCCTTGTCTGAACGCTTCTGGCGGCGCTACGGCGAAAGCGCCTTTGGCCTGCTCGAGCGGATCCGGGAAGATCCGAGCGGTGCCGAGCTGCTGATAGCCAATGCGGAGTACACGCGCTGCGAAATCGAGCTGGCCGCGCGCCGGGAGATGATCGTCAAGCTGGAAGATTTCATGCGCCGCCGCTCGAAAATAGATCAGGTAGTGCGGGCGGAGGATATTGCCCGCTCTCCCGGCCTGCGCGAGGCCTGCAATATCCTGTTTGGTGCGCAGGCCGAGGCGCAGTTGCAGGAATACCTCGACGGGCTTGCGCGCCGGCAGCCGCCCGTGCCCGGTACGCAGCGCGGGGCAGCGGCGTGAGCGCAGTGCCTGCTCAGAACTGTGGCGCGGGCCCGTGCACGCCCAGGTAGTGTGAACTCAGCTTCGGTCGGCCTTCCAGCGTCTCGTTGATCTCATAGACGCGCTCGTAGTTGGTCTCGCGAATCAGCCAGCGGCCGTCTTCCTTCACGTAGCGGTCCCAGTACAGCGCAGTGCCGTAGGTGAGCGCATTGTGGTTGAGAATCCACATGTGGTCGGCGAGATACCACAGGCCCGTGGCCTCCGTGTCACTGAGAATCTGTATCTCCGGATGATGCGCGTTGTGATGGCCGATAGCCTCGCTGGAGAAAGACATGCCGATGTTTTTCACGTACTCGTCGCGGCCGTTGAGATTCCACTCGTAGCCGCCGCCCTTGAAGCAGACCGCCACGTCGGCATGGAACAGCGTGCCCAGTTCGTCTAGATTGCAGGTGTCCACGCAGCGGAAGTAGGCGTGTTTGAGCTGCTTGATCGCCTCGATGTCCATCAAGCGTTGAATATCGCGGCGCAATTCGTCGATGCCGCCGGTGCTGGCTTCCAGCGGCAGGCCGGCTGTAATACCGAGGTTTTCTTTGTTCAGTACCTGACGTTCGCTCATGCGTGTCTCCTTATTGGGTTGTGGCCTGTGGCAGTGCGTGCGTAATCCGGCGCGCTGTGGCCGGGAGCTGTAGCGCAGATGATAGACCAAATGCCGGCGCCGGCCGGTCTACTCAGGCGAGCCAGGGACGGTTTTATTGCCGCGGGCGCGGCCGCTAGAGCATGCCGAAGTGTGCCGCCGTTGCGTCGAGCGCCTCGCCGAGCATGCTCACCAGGCTGTCGATCTCCGCGCGATTGCATATCAGTGGCGGCGCGCAGATCATCGCGTCACCGGTTTGCCGCACCATCAGGCCGGCGGCATTCGCCGCATCGCGGCAGAACACGGCAGCCGCTGCGTCCGGCGCCAGACGCTCGCGGGTGCCCTTGTGGCGAACCAGTTCCACGGCCGCAAACATACCCAGCCCGCGTACCTCACCGACGATGGGGTGTTCCATGAGTGAGGCAAGGCGGGTCTGGAAGTAGGGCGCGATGCCACTGGCGGCACTCTCGATGATGCCGGTTTCGCGCAGGATGCCCAGGGTTGCCAGCGCCGCCGCGCAGGCAGCCGGGTGGCCCGAGTAGGTGAGCCCGTGGGTGAACTCACCCGGGTGCGCAAGCAGCGCGTCGGCCACGCGGTCGCCCACCATCACGCCACCGAGCGGCAGGTAACCATTGGTGACCGCCTTGGCGAAGGTGATGAGGTCCGGTTCCAGCTCAAAGGTCTCGCAGCCGAACCAGCGGCCGGTGCGGCCGAAGCCACAGATCACTTCATCCATGATCAACAGGATGTCGCGCTCGCGGCAGATGCGTCGGATTTCCGGCCAGTAGGTGTCGGGCGGCACGATCACACCGCCGGCCCCCTGCACCGGCTCGGCGATAAACGCGGCCACGTTTTCTTCACCCAGGCGGTCGATCGTCTCCTCAAGCTGGCGCGCCACGCGCACACCGAATGCCGCCGGATCCTCGTCCACGGCTTCGCCAAACCAGTAGGGCTGGTCGATGTGGTGGATGTAATCCAGCCCGTGCATCTGCGCGTGCATCGCCGGCATGCCGCCGAGTGAGGCGCCGGCGATGGTGGAACCGTGGTAGGCGTTGCGCCGGCTGATGATATGGCGTTTTCCTGGCTTGCCGAGTAACTGGTAGTAGCGTTGCACCAGCCGCAGGTTGGTGTCGTTGGCTTCGGAACCGGAGTTGGTGAAAAACACATGATTGAACTGCGCCGGGGTCACCTCCACCAGCGCGCGCGCCAGCTCCACCGCCGGTTGCGTGCTGCATTGGAAAAAGCTGTTGTAGAAGGGCAGGGACTGCAACTGGTGGTGCACGGCCTCCACAATTGCCGGCTGGCTGTAGCCGAGGTTGCAGCACCAGAGTCCGGACATGCCATCGAGCATGCGCTGGTCATCGCTGTCGTAGATGTAAACGTGTTCAGCCCGGGTGATCACGCGCCCGCCGTTCTGCGCGTAGCGACCCAGGTCGGTGAACGGGTGCATGTAATGTGCCTGATCGAGCCCGCGCAGGCGTGCGCTGGTGTTCATTTCCGGGGTCTCCTCGGACTATCCCGCCCACGATATTACCGGCAGGTGGTATGGGACGCAGATTAACCCTAAAGTGGGGCCTTTGACACGCGCTCAGGGAATGCGGATGGCGACCACAATGCACTGGCAGGACCCTTTCGACCTGGAAAGCCAGCTCACCGATGAGCAGCGAATGCTGCGCGACAGCACGCGCCAGTTTGCCGAAAGGCACCTCGCGCCGCGGGTTCGCGACGCCTTTCGCAATGAGCATACCGACCCCGGGGTATTTCGCGAAATGGGTAAGGCGGGGTTGCTCGGCGCCACGCTCAAGGGCCATGGCTGTTCCGGCGTGGATTACGTGTCCTACGGGCTCATAGCGCGGGAAATAGAGCGCGTGGATTCCGGCTACCGTTCCATGCTGAGCGTGCAGTCCTCACTGGTGATGTACCCCATTTCTGAGTTCGGTAGCGAGACCCAGCGCGAACGCTACCTGCCACGCCTTGCAAGCGGCGAACTGATCGGCTGTTTCGGGCTTACCGAACCCGACCACGGTTCAGACCCGGGTGGCATGACCACCCGCGCGCGCAGCGTTGCAGGCGGCTATTGCCTCAACGGCACGAAGACGTGGATCAGCAACAGCCCGCTGGCGGACGTATTCGTGGTGTGGGCGAAAACCGACGATGACCGCATTCGCGGGTTCATTCTGGAGAAGGGCATGCCCGGTCTGAGCGCGCCGAAAATCGAGGGCAAACTTGCCCTGCGCGCTTCCGTAACCGGCGAGATCGTGCTGCAGGATGTGTTCGTCGCGGAAGAACAGTTATTGCCCGGCGCCAGCGGGCTGAAGGGGCCGTTTTCCTGCCTGAACATGGCGCGCTACGGCATCGCCTGGGGCGCCCTGGGCGCCGCGGAGGCCTGCTGGCACGCGGCGCGCGACTACACGCTGGGGCGCAGCCAGTTCGGCAGGCCGCTGGCGGCCAATCAGTTGATACAGCTGAAGCTGGCAGACATGCAGACGGAAATCAGCCTGGGCCTGCAGGGTTGCCTGCGAGCGGGCGCCTTGTTGGACGCGGGTACGCTGCCGCCGGAACTGGTCTCGTTGATAAAGCGCAACTCAAGCGCGAAGGCGCTCGCCATCGCCCGCACGGCGCGCGACATGCTCGGCGCCAACGGCATCTCCGATGAATACCCGGTGATGCGCCATATGGTGAACCTGGAGGTGGTGAACACCTACGAGGGAACCGAGGATATCCATGCGCTGATACTCGGGCGCAACCAGACGGGTATAGCGGCTTTCTAGGTTGCACCGAGCAGGGTTCGACGAGGCGGTGCAACGAAGCACGCTTGCTTCAACCGCTAGTGTGACGGCGCCTAGTACGCTGGCACTTCAGCGAGGATGCGCGCTTCTACCCGCTCCAGCTCTGCGTCGGGATGGTGCGTAAGAATCAAAGTTTCGATTTCCTCAACACGCTTTTTCGGCGTGTCGACCAGCATGAGAAATTGTCCCGTTTCGATAGCCTGCTGGAAATCCCTGTGCCTGGAATTGGGTATGTCCAGCGCAACCATACTCCCCATCAATGAACCTACCAGGGCGCCAGCGGCCATGCATACCAACAGTGCGCCCCCACCGACGACAATCCCGCCCGGCACAGCCAGCGCCACCAGCCCCGCGAGAAGCCCGCTGAAGGCTCCCAGCGGAATTCCTCTTTCGATGGCTGGCAGAAAATCGCTCTTCTGCAGGAGAGTCGCCTCGGGTAGTTCATCCAGCGACACATCAGACGCGCCGAGGATATGAATGTGCTTTTCCTCCAAACCGTTCTGCTTCAGTTCAGCGACTATTGAGCGGCTTATCTCCAGGCTGGGTACGAGAAAATAGATGCGCTGCACAATCGGCCACCTTTGGTTCTGCGGAAAACAAGACTGCGAAGCCAACAACACAGCCACATTGGAAGGCAGCAGACTAGCAAGCCTGATGCGTTTCCGCGTTGATTTGTATCAACCGGTGCGGCAGAGCCCGGATTTTCCCGGTGTGACCCTGGTCTATGTCGAACGACGACAAGCTCCGCTCAAAAAGCACCTTCACGCCACGGACCCGTAATGGCGAAGGTGACGCCCGGCGTCTGGATGTTGACGAAGAGGTACTCGCCTGCGGGATCAAAGCAGGCACCGGCCCACTCGCTCCCGCGATAGTCATCGGGAGTAATCGCGGGACGACCGGGAAGCGCGGCATCCAGCAGCATGTTGTTCTCGGCAAATACGAATGAGCTGCCGTCCTGCGCGATGCCCAGCATGCGCGTGCCGCTGATCAGTGTGCCGTTTTCGCTGATTCCTCCGCCGTCCTCACACACCAGCAGTGCGCCACGGGGGCTCACGGTAATATTGTCTGGATTGTCCGCCGTGGCGGCATCCGGTGAGACAAAAAGTGCGGTGAGGGTCTCTTCGCCCGGGATGTACGCCCAGACCGAACCCTTGCCCGCCTCTCCACCGGTGGTATCGACGAAATACACCACGCCGTCCTGGTACCAGCACCCTTCACCACGACGGAAACTGGCGCCGCCGTTAGCTTCTCCCTGCAGGAAGGGGCCCGAACGGCCATCGCCCTGGATCGGCGGAAACCCCTCCGCTGGCGGTATCAGAAATTCTGGCTGCGCAACCGGGTCGGGTACCGGCACCCACTGCACCGAAAACGACTCGCCTTGCGCGGCGAGCCCCAGATCGATACCGGGCCGGCCTGCGACGGCCAGCATTTCAAGCACACCGCCCTGCTCCAGCGAGCCGACCCGCTGGCTGCTATCGTTCGGGGTGTAGCGGTAAAAACCCGAGAGTGGGTTATTGTCTTCGGTGAGATAGACCCGGGAGTCTCTCGGGTCCACCGCGACAGCTTCATGCGGCATCAATCCCATATCCACGATCGGGACCGCGGAGGCCGGGCCGAGCGCCGGATCCGGTATTTCGAATACGAAGCCATGGTCGCGGGCGCCTATCGCGCTGGCAAGCGTCATGGTTTCTTCACAGGTCAACCAGCTGCCCCAGGACGTGGCGCCTCCCGCACAGTTGCCTACGGTGCCGCCCAGGGTCGCGCTGTCTTCGATTAATCGCCCGCCGCGTATCTTCAGCGCCGTGGTGCCGCCTCCGAGCCCCGCAACGACCCCCGGAAGTGTGATGTCGTCGTAGACCGGGGCGAGACCCCCGCCAATCACCGGTAGGGGCAAGCCGGGTGGCACGATAGCGCGCTCATGATTGCGAATCAGGACACACTCGCCGGCACTGCCCCCCTGGCCACTGACCACGGCCATGCCATCATGCCGGTCGGGTGTGAGCGTACCGTCGCTCATGGTGTCACCCGTCCACCCGAAAGAGGTGTAGCTGAACCCCTCGGGCAGTTTCAGGAGCGGCAACCCCGTGGTTCCATCGGCAACGGGTGACAATGGCCCGTAAGAGAGCGGACCAGTGTTGGAAAGACGATTATCACTGCCGTCACTGCAGGCCTGGAGAATAGGAGCCAGCCCAATGGCGATCGCCGACTTGCTGGCACCGTCTATGAATTTGCGGCGAGATAGTGATTGCAGTGGGGTTTTGCGCATGCCGGAGGCCTCCTGAGATGGCATGAAATGATACAAGTGAACTATGACTATAATGTGACTGCCAGTCGCCAGACCTCGCCTGCTCTCGGTGATACGCGCAGCCTACCGCTGCCGCTCTGCGTTGCCGCCGCGTCCGTCGGGGGCACGCTCCACGGCGAATGCGGTTGCGGTAAATGTCAGCAGTAACAGGCTGGCAAAGAGGTGGCGACGGCAGGGTTTGGACATAGTCGATCTCGATAGGTATTTTTTAGTGCAATGCGTTTTGCCCAGCAGTCTAGCGAGATATTGACGCGTCAGGTTCATCGCGGGCGTCCGCCTGCGCATTGATCAACGCGACGCGTGCAGCACTAATCGTAGTGGCTCCAAAGACGCAGAACTTTGACCGTCCGTTCGTCTTCGAGCACCTGATACACTAGGCGGTGCTGAATATTGATACGCCGCGAATACGCGCCCGCAAGATCACCGATCAGCTTCTCGAACGGCGGTGGTTTCCGATACGGATCCTCTGCAATCAGTGCCAGCAGTTTCCGGGCTTTAGACTTCAAGCCGCTGGCGGCCAACTTCTTTGCATCCTTCTGGGCTTGCTTGGTGTAAACCAGTTTCCATGTCACCAGTTAAGCGTCTCATCGCATTCATCCAGCGGCGTATCCATCCCATCGCGAATTGACTCTCGCATACCCGGCACAGACAGCAGGTAAAGCGTTTCCTGAATCGCGGACCAGTCTTCTTCCGCCACCAGGACTGCTTTATTCCGTTTGCCCGTAATGACAATTGGCTGGTGTGATTCGGCGGCTTCATCAATCAACCGATACAGGTTGCTGCGAGCCTCAGTTGCAGTTATTCCGGTCATGGTGTCCCTGTAGCGTGTGTAATTTCCTCGGATTGTACGCCATCAGGTACGTACGTCAATGCGTGCGCCCCAGGCTTCAGCGGGCCTCGTGGGGGCGCAGGAACAGGTAGTTGGCGCGCACCGTGCCGCCTTCCAGGGTGCTGTTGATGAACTGGGTGGCGCGGAATGCGATGACGGGCATGAGACCATCGCTACCCGGCAAGACTGCACCGATAAAGGTATAACGAAAATGCCAGCCGGGAAGGTCCGAGAGGCTCACGGAGTCAATTTGAGTTAGTCGATCTGCGCGATCACTATCACTAGCAACAAGCACGGGGGGCATGTCTCCAAAAGAGACTACATTCACTGAAAAGCAGAGAAACGGCTCGACATAAAAAAACGGGACTGGGTCATAATCGACTGGCATGTATGCCTCAGGCCGACCGGTCGTTTCACCACCACCCCAACCGTACCAGGGCAATTCCTCATGCGTTGTGCGCAAGCCATCCTGGTTATCGGTGCGCTGGTAACTGGAACTACAAGTCCGGCGCTTCCCATCAATCTCCGCTTCCCGAGGACTCCGGTACTCGCTATATCCCGCCAGCGGAAACGTCACCACCCAGTCCGTGCTCGCCCCCACGCTGTTTAGCGTGGTCACCTCGTTGCTGATCGCCCCCGTCTCGATGGGCGACAGCACTTTCGCCACCGCGTCGATGCCCTCCCCCGATTCCGGCAGCCACTCGCTGCCGTCGGGCAGCACCGCCACCGGCGATGCCTCCGCGAGATTGGGCGAAGGGTCGCCGGGGGCCGTGTGAGCGATGCCCTCATTGAGATTGCGCAGTGCGGTCGCCGCGAGGTCGGCGGAGAGGCCCTTCTCCACATTGACCAGCGACAGAAAGCCCGCGAGTTGGGTCTGCACTCCACTCGCGGCCTCCAGGTTGAGTTGCGGGTTCGCGTCCCACACGCCGCCGGGGTTCCAGCGCTGCGCAAACTGCGTGCAGTTCGACTGTCGCAGACCCTCGTCCAGCCGCCCCGAGATCACATAGGCCTCGACCATGCCGATATCCAGATCGAGCGGAAACTCCGCGCCGGCACCGCCGCGCGTGCCGTTGTCGGCGATCACGCAACTGCCCTCGGCGATACGCAGCAGCGTACCGCTGCCGCTCTGCGTTACCGCCGCGCCCCAGTTCTCTCCGGGCAGCAGATACACATTGAACGCATTCACCACCGCCCCGTCGCGGCCTTCCAGAAAGCGCAGGCGCACAATCTGCCCGTCGGCCGGGTCGGTACGCAGGTTCAGGTAGGTGTCCCAGCCGTTATCGGCAATGACCAGCGGGAAGAGCAATACTTCGCCGCGTCCGTCGGGGGAACGCTCCACGGTGAATGCGGTTGCGGTAAATGTCAGCAGTACCAGGCTGGCAAAGAGGTGGCGACGGCGGGGTCTGGACATAGTCGATCTCGATACGTATTTTTTAATACAGAGCGCGTTTCGCTCAGCAGTCTAGCAGTCTAGAGAGATATTGACGCCTCACGCGCAGCGCTGGAGTCCGTCCCTGCATAGACCAACGCAAGGCATTGGCGTTACAGACCCGACAGTGCTCCCTTATCTCCCGTTGCCCACCACAAAACTCGCGCAGGTGGTGGTGCTGCCACCCACATTGAAGGTGAGCAGGTTGCGCGCGTTGTCGATCTGGCACGCCCCCGCATCCCCCGTCACCTGTCGCGCGCAGTCCAGCAGCATGCGCACACCGGTTGCGCCCACGGGATGGCCCAGGCCGATCAGCCCACCGCTCGGGTTGATGGGGAAATCCCCGTCGCATGCTATTCGGCCTTCTTCGATCGCCTTCCAGCTTTCACCCGGCGCGGTCAACCCGCTGTGGTCGATCGCCATGTACTCGGTAATGGTGAAACAGTCGTGGGTTTCCATGCCGTCGAGTTGGCTGACGTGTTCGAAGCCGGCCCTGTGCAGTGCATCCTGAATGGTCGCCGCCGCGTGCGGAAACATCAGCGGCGCATCGCTGGAACGTTTCAGTTTGGTCTCGAGCAGTAGCGGCGCCGAATGGTGGCCCCAGCCCTTGATACGCGGCAGGTCATTGAGATGTAAACCCCGCTTGGCAGCGTGGGCACGCGCCATTTTTTCACTGGCAAGAATAACGCAGGCGGCGCCATCGGTGATCTGCCCACAGTCGAACTTGCGCACACTGCCGTCGATCACCGGGTTCAGCGTGTCATCGTCGCTGAAGCAGCCCGGTGGAAATGTCCAGTTGCGGGTTTGCGCCAGCGGGTTGCGGCTGGCGTTGTCGAAGTTGGTGCGCGCGATGCTGTGCAGGTGCTCGCTGCGCAGGCCGTGGCGGCTGTCGTACTCGCGCGCGATGCGATCAAACAGATGTGGCCAGGGGAAGTCGGCCCGGTCCGCCTCCTGGCCGAGCCAGCGGGCAGCGCCGAGGTGCGACGCGCCGGTACGGCCATCCACGTTGCGCATCAGCTCCAGCCCGAGTACGCAGGCAACGCCGTAGTGGCCGGCCTCAATGTCGCGCATCGCGGCCAGTATCGCCATGGAGCCCGAAGCACAGGCCGCCTCGTGCCGCGCGCTGGGTATGCAGGCGAGGTCTTCAATCGCCTCGCCAAAAAAGCCGCCGAGCAGACCTTGCCCGGTAAACAGATCGCCGACGAAGTTGCCCACATGCCCGACTTCTATCTGCGCCGGCTCGATGCCGGCGTTGCTAACGGCCGCAGTGAGAGCCTCCGCGAACATGGCGAAGATATCCAGGTCCTCGCGGGCCCAGTTGCGCGCGAAGTCTGTCTGGCTGCCGCCGAGTATATAAACAGGTTGGCCCATGTGCTGCGTGCTCCGCCTGGCAATAAAAACCGTCCAGTAGCTTTTGTATACCAGCGAGCACGCATCGGCAAGCCGACGGACTGACGGGCAGTGGCTCAGTTTGAATATTTGCCAGGGAGAACGCATGCGGCGGCAAGGGTCCACCGAAACACGCCAAAAAGCGTACATCCCTGTACAGGCTCGGGCGGCGACGTCCTGTCGCCGCACGGTTTCAGTGGGCCCTTGCCGCCTCATGCTCCGTCTGTGATTTCAAACTGAGCCACTACCGACGGACGCGCCCGACGGTCCAATGCCCTGAAACTTGCGCCTGCAGGCCTCGCCGATATACTCGGGGTTAACCCACGGAGGGCGTGTGCGCCTGCGAGGAAGTGCTGCCATGACGTTGCAACGGGACTATCCCGTCACTGAACACTGCATCGGCCCGGTAACGCCGATGCCCGATGTCCCGTCCTGGGTATTCGCGCTGGATAACCCCTATCTGCACGGCGTTTATGCGCCCACCTTGCATGAAGTGGCGGCAGAGGCACTGCCGGTGGAAGGCGAGCTGCCCGTGGACTTGTTCGGCGCCTACTTTCGCAACGGGCCCAATCCGCGTCACCCGCCGCTGAACCGGCATCACCCGTTCGACGGCGATGGCATGCTGCACGCGGTGTACTTCCAGGACGGTGCGGCGAGTTACCGCAACCGCTATGTGCAAACGGCGGCGCTGACGCAGGAATTGCAGGATGGCCGCTCCATTTCTCCCGGCGTGATGGGGCCCTTCGACTACAACATCTCGCGCTTTGGCATCAAGGATACCTCGAACACAGACGTGCTGTTCCACGCAGGCGATCTGATGACACTGTGGTACAACGCCGGTGATCCTTACCGGCTCGACCCATTGACGCTGGAAACACAGGGCCATTTCGATCTGACGGGGCGCGGTAGCCGGCGGCTGTCTGCGCACTCCAAGGTCGACTGGGCGACCGGCGAGCTGCTGTTTTTCGATTACGGCGACGAGCCGCCCTACATGACCGTGGGGGTGGCAGACCCGCGGGGGCAACTGCTGCACGAAGTGGCGATCGATCTGCCCGGCCCGCGCCTGCCGCACGATATTGGCTTTACCACCAACTACACTGTCGTGCACGATCTGCCGTTCTTCCACGACATGAATGTGCTGCGCAAGCACAAGGTGCGGGTCCTCACCTTCCATCGAGATATCCCCACGCGCTTTGGCATTCTGCCGCGGCGGGGGCAAAGTGCCGATGTGCGCTGGTTTGAGTGCGAGCCCTGCTACATCCTGCACGTGACCAACTGCTTCGAAGACGGCGACTGGGTGGTAATGGACGGCTGCCGCTCCACCAACCCCATGCCGCAGGCGCAGCCCGGCGAGGGCGAATTGGCGTCCATGCTGGCCTACATGCGGCTCGAAGCCAACGCCTACCGCTGGCGTTTTAACCTCGCAACCGGTGAGGTGCGCGAGGGCGACATCGACGACCTCAACACCGAGTTCAACAAATCCAACCCGATCTTTCACGGCGTGCCCAGCCGCTATGCGTACCACCAGCGCATTCCGCTCTACGAAGAAGGTGGTTATACGCTGCGTTTTACCGGGCTGGTGAAATACGACAACACCACGGGCGCGTCCACGCAGTGGGATTACGGCCCGGGCGTGTTCGGCAGCGAAGCGGTATTTGCACCGCGCCCCGGCGCCGGGCGCGACTCGAAAGAAGACGACGGTTACGTGATTACACTGGTGACCGATGCCAATGACTGGCGTTCGTACTGCCTGGTGTTTGACGCAGCAGATATCGCCGCGGGCCCGGTTGCGAAAGTGTGTTTGCCGCAGCGAGTGCCCTTTGGTTTCCATGCCACCTGGGCGCCGGGTGAGGCGCTGTTCGCTACGCGCTGACCCGTGGTTCGCTGCAGGCTGTTCCTTCAGCGCTCAATGGTCACCGGGTGCACCGCGGCCTTGCGTCCTGCAGGGTTCAGATCGCGTACCTCGGGAGCCATTGCCGCGAGCGCAGCCTCGCGATTTGCCGGCGCCGGGTGTGTGCTGAGGAATTCTGGCGGGCTGCCGCCGCCCTGCGCGCCCATCTTCTGCCAAAGGCTCACCGCGGCGTCCGGATCGTAGCCTGCCTGCACGGTAATGCGCATACCGAGCTGGTCTGCTTCGGCCTCGGCGGTGCGGCTGTTGGGTAACTCCAGCGCAAGCTTGGCCGCGACAGCGGCGCCACCCATGCTGGCCGCCGGGCGATCCGACATGACGCCCACGGCGACGATTCCCAGGGTGGTCGCCATGGCGCGGGACATGCGTTCCGCGGTGTGATTGGCCAGCGCGTGGGATATTTCGTGGCCCATGATGTGGGCGAATTCATCGTCTGTGAGCTTGAGTTTTTCAAACAGCCCCGTATAGACCGCCATTCGGCCGCCCGCCATGCACCAGGCGTTCACGGTTTCCGGCGCATCAATAATGGCCACACTCCACTCCCAATCCGCGGAACTCGGGTACTCCCGTACCGCGACCGTCACCAGCCTGCCCGTGATGGTCGCCACGCGGTCGGCCAGCACCGGATCGTCCACCAGTTTGTCTTCCTTGCCCAGTTCATCGACGGTGGCGATGTACGCTTTCTTCGATTCGACAATCGCCGACTCGGGCGATATCAGCATCAGTTGTGAGCGTCCGGATGGACTGGTCGCGCAGGCGGTGAGTAGCCCGGTGACGAGAAGAACAGTGAATATGCGTGGCATGGAGGAAGCTCCTGCGGCTTTGGTCGTTGGATAATAGACCATAACTTCTCGGAAGGGGTTCCCCTGACGCCGTTGCAGGCCCTTTGGCCAGAAGACAGCCGGGGGAGGTGTGTCAGTCGCGGCTAGTTTTCCGCGACAGTTTGCCGAAGCCGCGCCGCAGGCGGTTCAGCAGCCGGGCCTGCTCTGCCTCCTCCTGTTCCGCGCGCGCTCTCTCTGCGTGTGCCGCGGCCAGATCCTGTTCCCGCAATGCTTCTTCCGCCTCCAGTTGCTGGCGCAATTCATCACGCAGTGCCGGGCTCACCGTCGTCTCAATCAGCTGGGGTATCTGTCGAAGCAGCAGCTTGGCGAGACGTTCAAGCATTTCCTCGTCAAATGCCTCGCCTTCGAAGCGGTGCCTGCGCGGTTCCGGATCCTGGAAAAAATTTCGCAGCTCCACATCAATGCAGCGGTCGGCGGGGTTCGCCATAATGCGTATCCGCGCAGTCATGGGCCCTTCGAGAATAAAAGTGGCACCGCAGATATTGTAGAAATTATCCAGTTTGTTCTTGCGGTGATGCAGAAAATTGTAGGCGTGCAGGAGTTTTGCACGGTTTTCCACGCGCGATTCCGTGGGCACGTAGAACTCGCGGGGCTTGTCGAGCTTGCAGGAGCAGAGTACGTCGATCTGCCGCGGATCCTGCTTGCCGTCTGTGCGCAGGCGATAATCCGACTGGCGGAGTTCCACACCCTCCGGTTGCTGTGGGTCCAGCGGATAGCGCACGGAGATGTCGGTGCCTATCACCTTGAGTTTATCCACCAGTGCAACGAAATAGGTTTCCGCGGCGCGCATCGCAGGCCCGAGATGCTGCTGATAGAAAGCCTCCTGCGCCTGTACCATCGCATAGTCGCTGGCTTCCCTGGCGCGGATCCTGTCGACCTCGGCTTGTAATTCGTCTTGCAGTCCCATTGTTTCAGCTATGGCATGGCCGGTTGAAAGTGCTGCGAAGCGAAGTGGCGTCGCTGTTGTGCCTCGCGGCGCCATTGGTGTTGCTGCTCTGGCAGTCTAGCACAGGGCAGGCGGTTGACAGCGCAGCCGCTGCCGGTAGGCTACGTCCCCCGGGGATCACAACGAGGTATACGGCAGTGAGCAATCTGGCTCTGGTGACAGGGGCTTCCAGTGGTATCGGTGAAGCGCTCGCACGGGTGCACGCCGCAGGCGGTGGTGATCTGGTGCTCGTCGCGCGTTCCGCCGAGCGCCTGCAACAGCTCAAGGCAGAGCTGGAGGCGGCTCACGCGGTGCAGGTGATGGTGATCTGCGAAGACCTCGCGGTCGCCGGCGCGGCCAGTCGCATCTTTCAACAGACAGAAGCGGCCGGGCTGAAAATAGAGGTGCTGATCAATAACGCAGGCGTAGGCGGACATGGCAAGTTCCATGAGAGAGGCCTGGAAGCGGATCAGCAGATGATGCAGCTCAACATGGTCGCGCTTGCGGAGCTCAGTTATTACTACCTGCAGGGGATGGTGGCGCGCGGCGCTGGCCGGATTCTCAATGTGTCCTCCACGGCGGGCTTTCTTCCGGGCCCATTGCAGGCTGTGTACTACGCCTCAAAAGCGTTCGTGAATTCCTTTTCCCAGGCACTCGCAAATGAATTGCGCGGCACTGGCGTTACGGTCACCGCCCTGTGCCCGGGCCCGGTAGCTACCGGCTTTAAGGCGGCGGCGGATCTCGAGGGCGTCAGGATGATGGATACGGCAGTGTCTGCCACATCAGTGGCCGAATTCGGCTACCGCGCGATGCAGCGCGGCGAGCTGGTTGCGATCAACCAGCCCGGCCTGCGTTTCCTGCTGCGGTGGATCATGCCGCTGCTGCCGAGAGGCCTGCTGCTGAAATCCTCCCGGCGCGCGATGGAGAAATCAGGCTAGCTGTCGCTGTAGATGGGCAGGCCTTTGTCGATGTTGTGATTGGCATCCGCCGGTGTCGCCATTCCGGGCACCGTCATGAACCCGTTCACTTCCTCGCGAATGCTAGCCACCTCATCGGGTTTGGCATAAAACTGGGAGTACCACTTGCGATTGGTGCGGAAAGGGCCGTCGGTTTTCAGTTGCATTATCTTGATCGCCGGGCGCTTGTTTTGCCACACATTGAAATCCGCACCGAAGGCCTCCAGCGCGCCCGCCTGCGCCTGACGTGCGGCCTCGCGGTCTGCATCGCTTGCAGGGGCTGCCTGGCCTTTGAACAGGCAGGCGTGGAAACACTTCGAAACGCCGTCGTCCACCGGCGTATTGGCGATCAGTTCAAAGATCTCGTTGTCGGCGAAAACCTGCTTGGAGAGCAGGATTCCGGGCCCGGTATACCAGGTAGTGGTGTACAGGTAGGTATTGTAGAGCTGCATGGGGCCGCCCTGGCGCTGCACGCAGATGTGATCGCGGAACTCGTTCTCGAAGTATTCACTCGGCGCGCCATGGGTGGGGCCAAGGTGACGCACGTCGGCCATATTGTCGAGAATTTCCTGCGGGTGAATGCGCAGTTCCCCGAGATGATCCAGTTCCCAGCGCACCCACTGTGGGTCGTCCCACTCTTTCAGGAACGGCGCGTCGTAATCGGGCGCGCGGCCGTCCGGGTCGTACCAGGCCATGATGCAGCCCATATTGTCCACCACCGGGTAGGAGCGAATGGACGCGGATTTGGGACAGGGGCCGTCGTGATAGGGGATATCGTCTACGTCGCCTTCTGCGTTGTAGCGCCAGCCGTGGTAGGGACAGCGGATGGAGTCGCCCTCAATCTGCTGGCCGTTCTTCACGATCATGGCGCTGTTGCTGGCGGTGAGGTGGGTACCCATGTGGGCGCAGTACGCATCGAGCATCACGGGCTTGCCGCTCTCGCCGCGATAGAGCGCGAGATCCTGGCCGAAGAAGCGCACGGCCATGGGTCCCGCATCCAGCTCGGAACTTTCGGCGACGATAAACCAGCCCCGCGGAAAGGTGTTCGGGCCGAGTTCATAATCTGCAGATGTTGCCATGGTGGGTTTCCTCCAGTGTTCCAGTCGGCAGAGTATAGTCTGTGAGGCAGCAGACTGTATCGTCCGTTCGGACAAGGTAGCAAGCGAGCCCGGCACGGCTCAACTATTCAACTCGTTGCCGGGTCTTCCCTGGCCGCGGTGTCCGGCTGCGCATCCGGCGCCTGGCGCAGGAATTGCCGACCGAGGTAGACTCCCATGGCAGCCCACAGCACGGCGATGCCGGCGCCGATCGCGGCCACGCTAGCCAGCCCCAGCCCCAGGCCCGTGGTGAGCGCGGTGAAGGCCCAGGCGTTCAACATGTCGCCGCCGCGATACACCACGATGTCGATCACCTGTTTCGCCTTGAAGCGCGTTTCCCTGTCCACCGCGGTAAACAGCATCTCGCGCGCCGGACGCGTGATGGCGTAGTTGCCGGCGCGCCGCGCAATCTGCACGCCAACGACCACCCACACCAGCGGCGCGGCGGCCAGTGCCAGCATCCCCATGGCGATGAGCGCGGGAACCATCGCCAGGGTGATCGACAGGCCGAACCGCTGCGCGATGCGCCCGGTGGCGAAGGCAGCGATCACCAGGGTCAGGCTGTTGACGGCGAGGTCCATGCCGGCCCAGATTGCGGAGCGCGCCTCAATCGTGTGATCGGCAAGCAGGTTCTTCAGTTCGAAATAGACGAAGGAACTGATCGCGGTGTAGAGGAAAATGAACAGGCCGATGCCCAGCAGATAGCGGCTGCTGAGAAACTCCGTGAACCCGGCGAGTGGATTGCCGCCGATGTGATCGCGTTCGCCGGCACTGACTGCATGGTTGTGCAGATCGGAGATTTTCAGTCGCTGCACCCAGACCACCAGCGGCAGCGCGAGCACCATCAGCATAGACGCCACGAGCATCAGGTTGTCGGTGCCCAGATCGCCTACCAGAAACGCGGCAAACGCCGGCCCGGCGATTCCGCCCACGCTGGCGCCCGCGCCGATGAAACCAAACAGCCTGAGCGCCTGTGGCCTGGAGAATGTATCCGCCATCAGGCTCCAGAACACGGAGATGTGAAACAGACTGAACAGGCTGACCCACACATAGAAGGATTTATCCAGCAGCACGCGATCTGTAAGTACTTGCGTACTGAGATAGAAAAACACAAAGCTCGCGGCAAAAAAGCCGTACACCGTAGGCACCAGGCGGGCGAAGCGTATGCGCGTGACTGCAGCGCCGTAGAGTGACACGGCGAGAAAGCTGAACAGGAAGGTCAGCGTCCAGAGCTGGCTGACTTCGGTATCTGTCCAGTTGGAGGCCATGGCGTCGCGGATGGGTCGCAGAATGTAATAGGAGCCCATCAGCATCAGCACCAGCGCGAAGGAGGCGAGCGTGGCGCGCACCTCGTGTGGCTGAATGTTGCTGGCTAGCGCCAATGCACGTTGCAGGGGCGTGGCCCCCTGGCGTTGCGGTTCCACTCTAGAGTGACTCGAATATCCGCAGCATCTCGGCGCGTTGTTGTGCGTCCGGTACGTGGCCTGAGTTTGCGCCCATGTTGTCCTGCATATGGTGTACCTTGGAGGAGGCGGGGATGACCGATGTGACCGCCGGGTGTCCGAGAATGAACTTCAGGAAGAACTGTCCCCAGCTCGCGCAATCGAGATCCGCGGCGAGCGCAGGCAATGCATGGCCGCGAGTGCGCCCGAAAAGCGAGCCGCGCTGATATGGCCGGTTGATCATGGTGGCAATGCCGCGATCCTGCGCCAGCGGAAGGAGGGTTTCTTCGGCGCTGCGATCCTCTATGTTGTAGCTAAACTGCACAAAATCCAGGGGCTCGTTGCGCATGACCCGCGTGAACTCTTCGTGGTCGCGTCCGTGGGAGGTGGTGATACCGATGTAGCGCATCTTGCCCTGCTCTTTCCATTCGCGAAGCGTCTTCAGGTGTGTTTCCCAGTCCTGAAGGTTATGCACGGCGATCAGATCAAAACGCTCTACCTGCATGCGCCGCGCTGATTCCTGCATCTGGGCAATGCCCTGCTCCCGGCCCGTTGTCCATACCTTGGTGGCTGCGAAAATCGGCGGTCGTGGCTGCATGCGGCTCAGCACGTCGCCCACCCGGCTTTCGGCCTGGCCGTACATGGGAGAGGAATCGATTACCGTGCCGTTGCCTTCAGTGAAGGCGCGCATCACTGCTGTGAGTTTGGCCAGTGTCTCGGGGTCGGCCGGCTTGTCGAAGGTGCGCGAAGTACCCATGCCGATGACCGGCAATTGCTCGCCAGAGGAAGGTATCGCGCGATAGATTATCGATTGTGCCTTCTTCGCGGTATCGCCAGCCTGGGCCCCGACACCCAGCGCGTTAAAGGCCAGCGCGCTGGCGCCCAGTTGCAGTACCCGGCGTCGATAAAGCATAAAACCTCCATTGTAACCCTCAGGGTTGTGGGTCGGCGACGATCGTGGTGTCTGTGTTGGGTGCGACCGGCATGACTGCGGCATCGCCCCCGGCCGCGTGCATGGGATTACCGGCGCGCCATAGCAGGGGCATCAGTAACAGCCTGTCGAGGCGTGAATCCCGCGGCTCACGCCAGGCGTCCAGACCGCAGCGCATGCTGGCCTGCTCCTGCCAGGAGATATTTTGAGCGGTACCGAAAAGATAATCGAAAAGGGGCAGCACCGTGCCGAAATTGCTGTCGGTGAGGCGCTGCTCGCTGCTGTGATGGACGCGATGAAAATCGGGCGTCACCACGAAGGGCCGCAGCAGGCTATCCAGCCGGCGCGGCAGTTTGAGATTGCTGTGACTGAGCAGGACGATGGCCAGACGGATGAACATGGCGATGATCAACAGTACCACGGGCACCCCGGCCATCAGTATCAGCGGCAGTAGCAAAGAGGAGGTAATGAGCACTTCGATGAGGTGGTGTCGATGGGAGCTCGTTACATCGACCCACGGATCACTATGGTGCACGGCGTGCAGGCGCCAGAGCAGTGGCACCGCGTGAAAGAGCCGGTGCAGTGTGTACTGCACCGCCTCAATGCCAATCATCAGGGCGACCAGCGTGACGGCGGCGGGCAGGGACGCAAACACGCTGTTCTGCGGTGTGAGCGCCTGCAGCCAGGGCATGCCCGACAGGGCCAGCAGCAGGAAAAACAGTGCGAAAAAATTAACCGCGGCCAGCAACCAGTTGTTGATCCAGCGCATGGCCTGGGAATCATTCGATGTCCGGCGCGGCCAGATTTGCTCCGCCATCAGCAGCACGAGCATGCCGCCGAAGGTCGCCAGCAACAGCGCGAGATCCTGGTTGGCAAGCAACCAGTTGATCAGGGCGCCGCCGCTGCTGGCAATATTGTGCGTCGCCTGCACCGGCCGTCAGCCTGAACCTGAACCATTGGGGCCGCGAGTGATCACCTTACTCAACCACCGTCATCTGCAGGCCCAGCATCTGGTAATTGACAGCCAGGTAGCCGCTCGCCATGGGCAGAACCGCCGCTGGCATATAAGAGAGAACGTCCTGCGCCATCACGCCCGCGTACAGTTCCTGTCCACCAATATAGCGGAAGTGGTACAGCGGCAGGCCGTTGTGCGTGGTGCCAACCTGGACCACATCGGTTTTCAGGCGGCGATCACTGGCGTTTCCTCCCGTGCAGCTGATCTGGCACCCGTCATTCTGTGCGAGTTCCAGGCCGGCGCTGCAGACTGTGGGAACCGGGCCATTGGTGCAACCAGGTGGCAGTTGCACGTTCTGCACACGCATCGGGATACCGGCAGCGTTACTGTAGCTGTTGAGAACCAGTGGCTGGATGGGAAAACTCTGTCCCTGCGAGTTGGCGATGGTGAACATGGCACCGCCCCCTGCGCTGGCCCGCTCGATCAGGGTGACTCCCCCCAGCGCACTCATCAGCGAACCGCCCGCGAGTGCAATCGCCAGCAGCGCCTTGATACGTTGCTGACGCAGGCTGTTGAAAGCGATGAAGGCCAGTAGCAGCGCCAGCAGAATGAGCATTGCGCCACCCAGCGTCGGCACCGCGCTCGCCCCCTGGGAAGCCGCTGCCGGCACGAAACTGATGCTGCCTGTCGACGGCATACCCGCCCAGCTCAAAAGAGGCGCGCCGCCGAGCAGCGTGGCGGCACCGAAGGTGCAGCGAGACGGAGTGAAGAGTGTGTCCAGTTTTTTCACTGTGTTTTTCCTGTTGTTGTGTGGAATGCTCCTAACACTAGTCAGGGCCGTTGGGGGTGTCAACTGAATCAATGGGGTCAGAGCCAATGGTGTAGCACAGAGCCAGCGCGCGGCAAGCGGCCGGCCCTGCATCAATTTCGCAGGGCTGTATAATCCTGCGGGAAAGTTACGGTTGTCCCCGGGGAAGCCCGAGGAATTCCGGCTTTGGTCAGTCCGCAAATTTTAGTGCAGGGAGAGACACTGGGATGCAATCCCGACGAGGGTTTATTCATTCGGGCGCCGTTGCATCGAGCCTGTTTGGCCTGCAGGCCCTGTTGCCGCCCTGGGCACGCAGCGCTACGCGGCAAATGCACAGCCCGCTACCCACCCTGAGCGGCACCGAGTTCAACCTGAGCATCGCGCGCACGCCGCTGAGTATTGACGGACAGGCGGCGGGCGCGATCACGGTGAACGGCACGCTGCCCGCGCCGCTGCTGCGCTGGCGCGAGGGCGACACGGTGACGCTGAATGTCAGCAATCAGCTTGCGGAGGACACCTCCATCCACTGGCACGGGATTCTCCTGCCTTTTGAGATGGATGGCGTGCCGGGTATATCCTTCCCCGGCATTCGCCCCGGGGAGACATTCACCTACCGCTTTCCGGTTAAACAGGCGGGCACCTACTGGTACCACAGTCACTCGAATTTGCAGGAACAGCTGGGCCATTACGGGCCGCTGATTATTGATCCTGCGGGGCCGGACCCGGTTGGCTACGACCGCGAACACGTACTGCTGCTCTCGGACTGGACCTTTCTCGACCCGCATGCGCTCTTTGCCACCCTGAAAAAGCAGAGCGACAGCCTGAATTACCAGAAGCGCACATTCGGGGATTTTCTGGCCGATGTACAAGAGGAGGGCCTGGCGGCCACCGTCGAAGACCGATTGATGTGGGGCGCCATGCGCATGAGCCCCACCGACATTTCTGACGTTACTGGCGCGACCTACACCTATCTGGTGAATGGCCACGCGCCGGATGCGAACTGGACAGGCCTGTTCAAGCCCGGCGAGCGGGTTCGGCTGCGAATTATCAATGCGTCTGCCATGAGCTTCTTCAACGTGCGCATACCCGGTCTGCCGATGACGGTAGTGCAGGCCGACGGGCTGAATGTGCAGCCGGTGGAGACGGATGAATTCCAGATCGGCGTGGCGGAAACCTACGATGTGATTGTCAGCCCGGATGAAGAACGCGCCTATACAGTAATGTGTGAATCCATTGATGGCAGCGGCTTTGGTCGCGCAACGCTTGCGCCGCGCCCCGGCATGCGTGCTGCGGTTCCGGCGCTGCGGCCGCGACCTCTGCTGAGCATGAAGGATATGGGTATGTCGCATGGCGCTCACGGCGAGCACGCCAACCACGCCATGCCGGAGATGCCGGCGCAGCGGCATGAGCATCCCGCCGGCCCGGGCGTCGCCAACCTGGCCGAGAACCCGGTGAGCCGCCTGCACGAACCGGGCATCGGTCTCGAGGATGTCGGGCACCGCACGCTGACCTACGCTGAACTGCGCAGCCTCGAACCGAACCCGGATCAGCGGGCGCCGGGAAGGCAACTGGAGCTGCACCTGACCAGCAATATGGAGCGCTACATGTGGTCCTTTGATGGCGTGCAGTTCTCCGCCGTTGATGATTACATCGTATTTCACCATGGCGAGCGGCTGCGCCTGACGCTGGTGAATGACACCATGATGCCGCATCCCATTCATCTGCACGGGATGTTCTTCCAGCTGGTGAATGGCGGCGGGGTACACAAGCCCAACAAACACACCATTATCGTCAAGCCGGCGGAAAAACTGTCCATCGATATCACCGCGGATGCGCCGGGCGACTGGGCGTTTCATTGCCATCTGCTGTATCACATGCACGCGGGAATGTTCCAGGTAGTGTCGGTACGCGAGCAGGGGGCTGGCGCATGAGGTGGGGGTTGCTGCACACTCTCGCGGCGCTGACCGTGCTGTGCAATCCGCTGATGGCCCATGCGTCCGACAGCCATGCAGGCGCACAATCGATGCAGGCGGCGCGCGAGGCGCTGCGCGAGCACATGGGCGGGCAGAAAACCGCCACGCTGTTTGGCGACAGGCTGGAGTATCGCTCGAACGAGGGCGACCCCATGATGTTGTGGGACGCGCAGGCCGGCTATGGCGGCGATATCAACCGGGCAGTGGTGAAAACCGAAGGTGAGTACCTGTTGGACGACAGGGCAACGGAGAAGGCGGAAATCCAGGCACTGTTCAGTCGCGCCGTGTCGCCGTATTTCGACCTGCAGGCGGGCCTGCGCTACGACGTGGACCCAACGCCCGACCGCTACTCCGCGGTGCTTGGGTTGCAGGGGCTGGCCCCGTACTGGTTCGAACTCGATGCCGCGGCGTTTGTCAGCCAGCGCGGGGATGTGTCGGCCCGGGTGGAACTGGAGTACGATCTGCTCCTGACGCAGCGCCTGATCCTGCAGCCGCGGCTGGAACTGGACGTGGCGCTGCAGGATGTGCCCGAACTGGGCCGGGGTTCCGGCCTGGCAAGTATTGAGAGCGGCGTTCGCCTGCGCTACGAAATTCGGCGGGAGTTTGCGCCCTACATTGGCCTCTCGTGGGAGCGGGCCTTCGGCGACACGGCGGACTTCAGCCGCGCCGAGGGCGACAGCGTCAGCCGCCTGTCCTTTGTCGCGGGCGTTCGTTTCTGGTTCTAGCTCGCTGCGCTAGCCGCAGGAGCCGCCTGTGCACAGACAGGCGGCGCGTATAAATGGGCACAAGCGCAGCAGCGCTGGCCGTCATAGCGGGAGAACCGAAGTATGCCGGAATTGGGACAGCTCCTCCTGCTGGTGCTTGCCGCCGTGATCATGGTGCCGTTGTCTGCACGCCTGGGGCTGGGCGCGGTGCTGGGTTATCTCGCGGCGGGTGTTGTGATGGGGCCCTGGGGCTTCGCGACTATCGCAGAAGTGCAGGAAGTGCTGCACGTTGCGGAGTTCGGTGTGGTTCTGCTGCTTTTTGTTATCGGCCTGGAGCTGCGGCCGACGCGCCTGTGGGCAATGCGCAAAGCCATTTTTGGTTTCGGTGCCGGGCAGATTCTGCTGTCGGCTGTGGCGCTCACCGCCTTCGCCCTGCTGATGGGAGATGCATTCCTCACGGCGGTGGTGATCGGCCTGGTGCTGGCGCTGTCTTCCACGGCGTTCGCGCTGCAGCTCATTGCCGAGCGTGGCGAGATGACCACACGCTGGGGTCGCGCCGGTTTCGCCACGCTGCTGGCGCAGGATCTCGCGGTGGTGCCATTGCTGGCGCTGCTGCCGCTGTTGGGCAGCGGCGATTCGGGACAGGGTTTCTCGCTGGTGCAGGTGGCAATGAGCGTGGGCGCATTGCTGCTGGTGGTGTTTGCCGGGCGCTATGTATTGCGGCTGATGCTGCGTGTGGCGGCGCAAAGTCGTGTGCGCGAGATACTCACCGCGACAGCGCTCCTGGTGGCTTTTGGAACCGCTATTCTATTGGAGGCCGCAGGACTGTCCATGGCCCTGGGGGCATTCATGGCGGGCGTGCTGCTGGCGGATTCAGAATTCCGTCACCAATTGGAGGCAGATA
>TARA_R110000823_G_scaffold198080_7_pt1 | contig 53999 bp, 50 predicted proteins | sample TARA_R110000823 | Tara Oceans TARA_R110000823 (sample SAMEA4397722) | marine metagenome | biome: Polar Biome; feature: [DCM] deep chlorophyll maximum layer (ENVO:01000326); material: water (ENVO:00002006), including particulate matter (ENVO:01000060) such as... | depth 20 m | reverse complement strand
TGCTACTGGAGACAGCTCTACCCGACAGTCGGCTGCTGCTGCCCACCGTCAACCGCGTGCGCCGCATGTTTGACCTAGACGCCAACCCGGCGGCCACGCAGGCCGTGCTCGCGCGAGACGCTTACCTTGCTCCATTGCTTGATGAGTATCCGGGCATACGGTCGCCGGGGTTCTGGTCGCTGTACGAAGCCAGTACGCGCGCAGTTGTTGGCCAACAGATAAGCACCGCCGCGGCGCGCGGCATCCTCGCGCGACTGGCGATCACCGCCGGCGGTGCCAGCGGTGCGGTTTTCCCCGACCCGGCCGCACTGCAAACACTCCCCGCGGAAGAATTCCCCATGCCGGCAAAACGTCGCGCCACATTGCGCGCTTTGGGGCGGCACTTCGCGCAGGAGGAAGACAACGCCACCGCCCTCAACCCGGATACACTCGCCGGGTTGCCCGGCGTGGGGCCGTGGACACTTGCCATGGCAAGGATACGCGGAGCGGGAGACCCGGACAGCATGCCGCTGGGCGATCTGGGCCTGCATAAAGCCTGGGAAGCCCGCGGTGGGAGAGCCGGCCTTGCAGCGCAATCCCCCCATTGGCGGCCCTGGCGCGCCTACGCCGCCAATCTTCTCTGGAGGAGCCTCCGCTGATGAACTACCAGTATTTTGCCTCGCCAATCGGCCGACTGCGCCTGCTCTCGAGTGGTACACACCTGCTGCGCATCGAATTTGAAGAGCAATACGCGATGGCCCCTGGCGAACAGGCGGGAACAGACTGCGTGCTGAGCGCGGCAGCAGCACAACTGACGGAGTATTTCGGTGGCCGGCGAGTCCACTTTGAGTTGCCCACGGCGGCCGGCGGCACTGTATTTCAACAGGCCGTGTGGAAGGCCCTGACGGATATTCCCTACGGCGAGGTGCGCAGCTATCGCGATATTGCCTTGGTGCTGGGAAAAACTACTGCGGTGCGTGCAGTGGGCGCGGCGAATGGTCGCAATCCGCTGCCCATCATTGTGCCCTGCCACCGGGTGATCGGCAGCGATGGCAGTCTCACCGGTTTCGCTGGCGGCCTCGCGGCCAAGCAAACGCTGCTGCAACTGGAGGGCGCTATTTAGGGGGGCCCGCCGAGGGGCGCCCGGCAAGGGGCGCCCGGCCCGATACTACTGGTGGTCGGCAGCGATGGTGGCGATCCAGCTGGGTTCATCGATAAAACCCTTGCCCCAGCTCGCCCACTTGGCTCCCAGGGTCTGGGCGCGGATTTCCTCGACCGACTTGCCTTTATCCAGCGCATCCTGCACCGCTGTGGTGGTGCTTTTCAACATGCCGAGAAAGCGCTCCAGATCTGCCCGCGATGCGACCGCGCCGTGCCCGGGCACAATCAGCGTGTTGTCATCGACGCGCGCCAGTACCGCCTCGACGTTCTTGATATAGCCCGCCACACTGCCGCCCGAACTCAGATCAATGAACGGGTACCTGTCCTTGAAAAAAAGATCGCCCATATGCACGACGTTCTCCTGCGCATAGAAAATCACGCTGTCGCCATCGGTATGACCCGCCGGATAATGCTGTACCTCAATGGCATCGCCATTGAAATGCAGGGCGAGGGAATCGTCGAAGGTAATGATCGGTAACGCCATGGGCGGACTCGGCTCCACCTGCATGTCCAGTGCCGTGATGCGCTGGCCGGCGGCCATGCGCTCGCGAACATTGTCGTGGGCCACTATGATGGCGCCGCGCTCAGCCCAGAATTCATTGTTGCCGCTGTGATCAAAATGCCAGTGCGTATTGATCACGAAGCCCGGCATCAGCGGCGCGTCGGTGAATTCGCTTACCGCCTTTTCGTAAGCGGCGCTCATTTCAGGGTAGTCGTTGTCGATCAACAGAATGCCGTCCAGGCCCACAGAGGCCACAACGTTCCCACCCTTGCCCTGCAGCAATTGCAGGGGACCCCGCAGCGCCTGAACGCTTAGCTCCGGCGCGGGCTGTGCCAGGACCAGCACAGGTGACCAGATCAGCGCCATCGCCACCAGCGTACGACATATCAGCTTGTTCATTCGCATCCTCGTATATAGTTGCTTGACAGTTTGTATCGTCGGCTCATTGCATAACCCGGTTCAGCGCGTCGATCACGGCGTTCAGGCGTTGAGATCGGGGATCATATCGTCCTTCAGGCGTTCAATTGCGTCTCTCAGACGCAGCTTTTCCTTTTTCAGACGTTGCAGGAGGATCTGGTTCTGATAGGGATAACCCTGCAGTTCGGCGATCTTGCGGTCGAGCGACCGGTGTCTGGCTTGCATATCCAGCAGACGCATCGCAGGCGTCATCGTCTCGTTTGCCGCGTCGGCTTTCTCGTCCGTGCGAGTTTCGGGTGGCTCGTTCATCGTGTTCGGGTTGCACCGGGATTATTTTACTGCCAGCCTGCCACTCTATACCTACCGGGATTGCAGGCACAAGCCTTGCCCGCGAAGCCGCGAAACCCGCGCTGCTAATGAGCCGACGGCAGCTCACGCAAGAGTCGCGGCCAGAGAGAATGCTCGGCATCGGCAATGGCGAGAAAATGCGGGCTGTAGAGCGAGGCTTTCAGATTGTAACGCACGGGCTGTCCAGAGACATCCAGCAGGCAGCCGCCAGCGCCCTCCAGCAGTGCCTGACCCGCAGCAATATCCCACTCACAACAGGGCGTGAACCGCGGATAGAAATCTCCCCTGCCTTCCGCCAGTTGGCAGAATTTCAGCGCGCTGCCGCTATTATGTCGCTCGCACTCGCCCCAGTGTTCGGCCAGCCAATCCAGGCAGAAGTGCAACTGACGGTTACGGTGGCGCTTACTGGCCAGTACCACCAGAGGTCGGCCCGCCTCCAGCGGCCTGGCGCGCAGCGCCCGCCATGACCATTTTCCGCCCGCGCCCTGTTGATAACAGCGCGCACCCACGCCGGGAATCCCCACATACCCCAGCTGTCGCAGCGGCAGGTGGATCAGTCCCAGCACCGGGCGGTGGTTGTCGATGAGGGCGATATTGATCGTGAACTCGCCGGTACGGCCGAGAAATTCGCGGGTGCCATCCAGGGGGTCTATCAGCCAGTAGCGCGGCCATTGCCTGCGCTCGGCGCCCACCTGCGGGCCGGATTCCTCCGACAGCACTGGCAGATTCGGCACCAGCGCATTCAACCCCTGTTGCAGTATCCGGTCAGCGGCCAGATCGGCGCTGGTCAGGGGTGAATCATCTCCCTTGGACTCAAAGTCGGCCGCATCCGGCCCATGGTAGTGCTCGCAAATCGCCTCACCCGCCATGCGCCCGAGTTCCAGCAGTGGTTTCACCAGCACCTGCAGTCTTCGCACCCGTACCTCCTACGTAGAGCCGTGAACTATAGCATCACTCCATGCATGCACCGTGCCCGGGCCCGTCCTGCGGCGGTGCCCCGCGTGGAGAAAACAGGCATAATCCCGCACGGCATACCGACACGGGACAGGTAGCATGCGGGGAAAGGCATGATTGACTGGAGTTGCATCGACACCGTACTGCTGGACATGGACGGCACCCTGCTGGACCTGCATTTCGATAACTACTTCTGGCTGGAGCACCTGCCACGGGAGTACGCACGGCAACACAAAATTTCCGAAGCTGAATCCAGCGAGCGCCTGCACGGTCGCCTCGGCAGCCGCATCGGCTCCCTCGAATGGTATTGTCTCGATCACTGGTCCACACAGCTCGATATGGACATCCCGGCACTGAAGCGCGAACTACAGCACATGGTACGCGTGCGGCCCTTTGCACTGGAATTTCTCGAAGAACTGCGCGCCAGCGAGCTGGACGTGGTGATGGTGACGAATGCGCATCGCAAGACGCTGGATATCAAAATGTCTGAAGTGGATATCACCCACTGGTTCGACCGCGTGGTCATCTCGCACGATCTGCAGGCGCCCAAGGAGGAGCAGGCATTCTGGCACCGCCTGCAGGAGCTGCATCCCTTCGATCCGGCGCGCACACTGCTCATCGATGACACGGAGCGGGTTCTGGAATCCGCCCGCACGTACGGCATCGCCCACCTGCTCACCCTGTTGCAACCCGACAGCCGGCAGCAAAAACGCCTGGATACACAGTTTCCCGGCATCCATCACTTCGACGAGATAATGCCCGCGAGAGCCGCCCCGTGAAGGATGCTCCCGCCAGACTGCGCCTCGATAAATGGCTCTGGGCCGCGCGCTTCTTCAAGACCCGCAGTCTCGCCAAAGCCGCCATCGAGGGCGGCAAGATTCAACTGCAAGGCCAGAAGGTTAAGGTGTCAAAGGAGATCGCCGTCGGGGATGTGCTGAAAGTTCGCCAGGGCTGGGATGAAAAAATCGTTGTGGTAAAGGCACTTAGCGACCAGCGGCGCGGCGCAGCCGAGGCGCAGCTGCTGTACGAGGAATCGGCCGAGAGCATCGCGCGACGTGAATCCCAGGCGGCGGCGCGCAAAGCCGCGGGCGGTATGCTCGATCGTCCCGCCCAGCGTCCAAGCAAAAAGCAACGCCGTCAGATTCATCGCTTCCGGGATTCAGCGGAACGCGATTAACGGGCCGGTGTCGCCTGCGGGCTGCGCCAACCGCCCGGCTGCTCTTTGGTTACTATGGCGTCGCGACCGCGGGCCTTGGCGCGGTAGAGCATTGCATCGGCCGTCAGGATGAGGTCTTCCGGCTGCAATTGCGCATCGGGACGGGCCGTCACGACCCCCTGGCTCACCGTGAGATGGTCTGCGGCACTGGAAGCGCTATGCGGGATGCGCTCCTGTTGTACCAGCTCTCGCAAGCGCGATGCGGTGCGCAGGGCCGTGTCGGCCGAGGCGCCCGGCAATATCAGCAGAAACTCCTCGCCGCCATAGCGCGCCACCACCTCACCGGCGCGCGCGCAGGCCCGCTCCATCAGGCGGCCAAGGGTTCTCAGAACGACATCACCCGCCAGATGCCCGTAGGTATCGTTGTAGTCCTTGAAGAAATCCACATCCAACAGAATGATGGATAGTTCCGTGTCGTTGCGCCGCGCGCGATTGATCTCCTCCCGCAATGCACTGTTGGCCAGGCGCCGGTTCCCCAGCCCCGTGAGTTCATCCACATTCGCCAGGTTGCTCAACTGCTGGCGCGCATTCTGTAATTCCCGGTTGCGCAGCCGCAGGGAGCCGGTGATGTTGCCGAGTTCCTGTGCGGTCTGCTCGCGCTCCCAGTTCAGACCTATCAATTTGCGAAATGCGGCATAGCCCTGATTACAGACCAGCACCAGGATGCCGCAAAAGGCCAACAACGCTATCCCTATCGCCAGATTGTAGCTTTGCTGCCAGTAGTGCACCGTGTTCCACCAGGCTACTGGCCACAGCGAAGCGAATACATGCGCCAGAAAATACTCCCTTACGATCACCGAGAAACCAAGGGAAAACGCGGCGGTGCAGGCGATCAGCAGAAGCAGTACATACTGCATGGCGACCGGCACCAGCGTGGTGGCAAACACATACAAAGCCGCCCAAAGGGCGCCGGTGAGCGCTGCACCCGCCACGAGCTGCCAGAACAGGCGTGCGGGTGCCGTCTCAAAGCGCCTCTGCCGCAGCGCGTGGCTCATGTGCAGCGAGCGCAATAGCAGAAGCAGCGCAAACGCGCCCGCGCAGATCAACGCGGTAACGAAACCGAGATAGGGCCAGAACATGAAAACAGCGGCCGCTACTCCCACCATATGCGTAGCCACCATATTGAACCGCCCACTGCGCATCAGCAGCTCAAGCTGTGCAGAGAACAGTTCGCGATGGGGTATTCGACGCTGGTAGACCATGGGCGAAATCCTACACCGCGCGGCCCAAACGGCGGCAAACGGGAGGCGAAGCTGAGAACCGCGTCACAGCCAGACCTATCGGCACATTGCCACTTCGATCAATGTCACAGACACTTGCGGGTCAACCGCTACCAGAGCCTGCCAATGTACTCCTGGGGGACCATTCGCGCTGCCTGCATCCTGCTGCTTCTGCTGCCTCTGTTGCACCTCACGTATCTGATGGCGCGAGATACCCTGGCATTGCTTGATACCTCGCCCGAAGCCTGGCAGCGCGAACTGGACGGCTATATCGCGCAGGACGAAAAAACACCGCTGCCGGAAGCCCCTGTGGTGGTAGTTGGAGGGCGTCGTGTGAAACTCTGGCAGGGACTGGCGCAAATACTGGCGCCAGAACCCGTACTCATGCGCGGCCTGGGCGATGCCATTGTCGAGGACATCAGCTACCACTACCCCCGTCTCGTCGCCTTCTACCGACCCTCCGCGGTTGTGTTGTTTCCCGGCGACAGCGAATTCGCCATCCGTGACAGCAAATCCGCCCCGGAGCTGGTGGAGGCGATTACCGAGCTACTCGAAATTGACACAGCGCAGGGCCTTGAACAGCGCTTCGTAATTGTATCGCCGGTAAAAACCCCCGCGCCCGGAAGCTTCAACAGCACCATCGACGCGGCGCTGCCGCTACTCGGGCAACTCGCAGCCAGGGAAGCCCGCGTCAGCCTGCTGGATGTCAACCCTGTGTTGACAGGAGTTGATGGCGCGCCCGATCCAGGCCTGTTTCGCGGCGATGGCATCCAGCTCAACGAGCAGGGATATCTGCGCCTCTCTCTTGTGCTGCGCAACCACTTGTGGGGCGATACCGGCCCGACACAGGAGGTGACGGCCCTGCGCTGAATACTCGCATTTGGCGCGGTATGGGGTAGAATCCGCCAATGCTCAGCGAAATCCCAACCGCGCCGCCTGCAACTCCCCTGCTCGACCGGGTGGATGCCGGCTGGCCGCTGCGGGAACTCACCACGCAGGAACTGGTGGATCTCGCGGAAGAACTGCGCGCCTACCTGTTGTACAGCGTGGGCCAGACCGGCGGACATTTCGGCGCTGGACTCGGTGTGGTTGAACTCACGGTCGCCTTGCACCATGTATACAACACGCCACACGACCGCATTGTGTGGGACGTTGGCCACCAAACCTACCCGCACAAGATACTCACCGGCCGTATGCGAAAAATGCACAGCATGCGCCAGGCCAGCGGGCTTGCGGGGTTTCCGAAGCGCGCCGAGAGTGAGTACGACACCTTCGGCGTGGGGCACTCATCCACCAGCATCTCTGCCGCCGTTGGCATGGCTCTGGCCAACCGCAGGCTGGACGTGGCGCGCAAGGTCGTGGCGGTTATCGGCGACGGCGCCATTACCGGCGGCATGGCCTTCGAGGCGCTGGCCCACGCGGGCCACACGCGTCCCAACATGCTGGTAGTGCTGAATGACAACCAGATGTCCATCGGCCACAACAAGGGCGGCCTCGCCACCTACTTCGCCAAGATCTGGGCCAGCAAAACCTACATTGCCATGCGCAGGGGCTCCAAGCGGGTGCTGGAGAAGATTCGCCCGGCCTGGGAGCTGGCCAAGCGCACCGAAGAACACATGAAAGGCATGGTAGCGCCGGGCACCATGTTCGAGGAGCTGGGCTTTCACTATATCGGCCCGCTGGATGGGCATGACCTGCCCGGGCTGATACACACCCTGCAGAACATGAAGGATCTCGAAGGCCCGCAGTTTCTGCATATCCGCACCATGAAAGGCAAGGGTTTCCTTCCCGCGGAGGAAGATCCGGTTGGCTACCACGCGATCAACAAAATCGAGGACAAACCCAAGCCGCCAGCCGCCACCGCGATTCCCGCCCGCCCCGCCGGCCCGAAATACCAGGATGTTTTCGGCAAATGGCTGTGCGATATGGCCGAACGCGACAATCGCCTGATCGGCATTACCCCGGCCATGTGCGAAGGCTCGGGCATGGTGGAGTTTGCGCGGCGTTTCCCCGATCGCTACTACGATGTCGCCATCGCCGAGCAGCACGCGCTGACGCTGGCGGCGGGCATGGCCTGCGAGGGCCTGAAGCCGGTTGTGGCCATCTACTCCACGTTCCTGCAGCGCGGCTACGACCAGCTCATTCACGACATTGCCCTGCAGAACCTCGACGTGACGTTCGGCATTGATCGCGCGGGGCTGGTTGGCCAGGATGGCCCCACGCACCACGGGGCCTTTGATCTGTCGTTTTTACGCTGTATTCCCAATATCGTTATCGGCGCGCCATCCGACGAAAACCTCTGCCGGCAGATGCTCTATACCGCCTTTCTGCACGAGGGGCCGGCCGCCGTGCGCTATCCGAGAGGTACCGGGCCGGGCGCGGATATCGCCGGTGAGATGACGCAGCTCGAGATTGGACGCGCTGCGCACATACGCGGCGGCGAGCAAGTGGCCATCCTGAATTTTGGCGCCCTGCTCGGCCAGGCGATGGACGCCGCAAAGCGGTTGAACGCCACGGTGGTGGATATGCGCTGGGTGAAACCGCTGGACGAGCGCATGGTTCTGGAGCTCATTCAGCGACACGCCTTGCTTGTAACCCTCGAAGAGAACGCCATCGCAGGCGGCGCCGGAGCTGCGGTGCATGAATTGCTCGCTGCACAGGGTGTTGCCATGCCCATTCTCAACCTGGGCATTCCCGACGCTTTCATTGAGCATGGCAGCCATGCGGATCAGCTTGCGTGGACAGGGCTCAATGCCGACGGAATTGTACGGCGTATTGAGCTGGCCCTTCGCTCTTCCTCGAACCAGATACAATCTGAAGCCGTGCTGAATTTCCCTGGCACCGTAGAAGCGGCCCCCAAGCGTCGCTAGCTGACTTGGGAAGGGCATGGAACGCGACTATCAATTTAACTATTCATCTCTGAAACCCTCGGTCTTCAACACCGAACAGCGCGAAAGAAAAGCCAATACCATTGTTAAAGTCTGTCAGGACTTTTTTCAAACAGCAGATCTTTCCGACCTCGACCTGCTGGACGTTGGCAGCTCGAGCGGCATTATAGACAACTATCTGGCTGACCATTTTCGAAGCGTTTCAGGTATCGATATCGATAAAGCAGCCATGGAGCATGCGCAAGGGACTTTCAGAAAAGCCAATCTCCACTTCTCTTACGGCGACGCCATGCGACTTGCGCAGGCAGACGCAAGTATAGACGTTGTGGTTTGCTCGCATGTCTATGAGCACGTACCGGATGCCAGCAGCATGTTCGGGGAAATAGTTCGCGTTCTGAAGCCCGGCGGGGTCTGTTATTTCTCCGGGAACAATCGTTTTATGTTCATGGAGCCGCACTATAAGCTTCCTTTACTTTCGCTATTACCCCGGCCTTTGGCGCACCGCTACATGCGAATTACAGGCAAAGGACACTACTATCACGAGAAGCATCTGAGCTATTGGGCTCTCAAGTCACTCTGCTGCGGTTTCAAGCGCATAGACTACTCGGCCAAGGTTATAGCTGACCCAGATCGTTTTGGTGTTGCGTACATGCTACCCAAAGGCTCAATAAAACACCGTGTTGCTACCTTTGTCGCCAACCATTTCCCGTGGGCGACCCCCCATATCTGGATTCTTCAGAAGCAGGCATAGACATTCACGCGACGAATCCATGCATAGCGTAACGCCTCGGCCGCGTATTCTTCTGCTTACCCGGAATTTGCCTCCACTGGTTGGCGGCATGGAGCGCCTCTTACTCAACCTGGCCGGTGGCTTGAACGACTTCGCCGAGTTGACAGTCATAGGACCAAAGGGCTGCTCCACGCACCTGCCGGCACAGGCGAAGGTCTTCGAAGTGCCCGCTCGACTGGCTCCGTTTCTGCTTCGGGCAACAATACTCTCCCTCAAACTGTACCGACAGCAGCGATTCGATCTGATCATCGGCGGCAGTGGTATCGTCGCGCCAAGCTTGCGTTTGCTATCTGCGATATACCGCTGCAAAACCATGCTTCTGGTTCACGGTCTCGATATCATTGTGGCTAGCACACTCTATCAGCGACTCTTTGTACCCTGCATCCGGGGCTTGAATAAGGTCGTGGCCAATAGCACCAATACCCGCCAGTTATGTATCGACAAGGGCATTGACCCCGCACGCATTAGCGTTATCAACCCGGGAGTTAGTTTGCAGACGATTCCCGGCAAGGAAATCAGGCAGCGGTTTCGCGGAGACAAGGGAATTGCTTTCGATCGTTACCTTCTTTTTGTAGGCAGGCTGACCCAGCGCAAGGGGCTATCACGCTTTTTGCGGGAAAGCTTCCCCGCGATCCAAAGCCAGGCGCCCGATCTCGGCCTGGTTGTGGTTGGTGATGACCCCGGCAACAGCCTCAATAAGCTCAAAGAACAGGCCGCCATACTGCAGGCCATCGAAGACACGGGTCTTGCAGACAGCGTACTATTCTTAGGAGAAGTCGACGATCAAGCGCTTCAGCTCTGCTACAGCGAAGCAGCCACACTGATATTTCCGTTGGTGGATATCCCTGGCGATGTCGAGGGCTTTGGAATGGTGGCCGTTGAAGCCGCTGCCTGCGGCACCCCGACAGTGGCCTTTCGACTTGGCGGTGTGGAGGATGCTATTTCCGAAGAAAACGGTTATCTGGTACCCCCGGGGGACTACGGCGGCTTCACAAGGGCGGTGTTGCGCTCCCTGGATTCCGAAACACCTTCCCCCGATGAATGTGTCAGCTTCGCGCAAAAGTTCGCATGGAACCACTATCATGCGCAGATTCGCTCGGAGGTGGAGCGACTGACGTGATGCTGACAACAGAGTAATGCAACATTGAAGATCAACAAGAGTCGCCCTTCGCACTGGGCACTGCTCCTCCGACAGGCACTATTTACGCTGACGGCCATCGCTCTGAGGCCCTGGCAACGCGCTCCCACAAAACCGCTGGTGGTTCTGTACGGCCACCAGTTCTCGGGCAACCTGCGAGCGCTCTACCGCAAATGGCAGAATAGCGAGAAAGAGTCATTCTCCCTGTGTTTTCTCGCTCTCGACCCCGCGCTGGTGCAGGCGCTTGAGCGAGACGGCGTCGCAACCCTGAGTTTTGGTCGCCTGGGTGACCTGCCGAAACTGGCCAGCGCCGCCGTGATGATTACAGACCACGGGCTGCACGCCATGGCGCCGCTCAGCCGCTTCACAAACATGCGCTTTGTGGACGTGTGGCACGGTATCCCCTTCAAGGGCTTTGTCCCCGCGGATTTCCAGCTCCAACACCGCTACAAGGATGTGTGGGTCAGTTCTCCCCGCCTGAAAACGCTCTACGAGGAACGCTTCGGCTTCAAGGCCGGGCAGGTTCATGCGCTCGGTTACGCACGAGTGGACAGGCTTTTCCAGCGGCCGCCTCCAGCCTCGGAGTTTCGCGTGCAACTGCAATTGCCGCCTGCGACGAAGCTGGTGCTGTACGCGCCCACGTGGCAGCAGGACGATGCCGGCAGGGAACTGTTCCCCTTTGGCGAGACCCAGACCACGTTCCTCGCCGCGCTGGGCAAGGCCTGCGAACGAGGTGGCGCTCGCCTGGTGGTACGCGCCCATCTCAATGCAGACATCGGGACGCAGGGCGAACACGTGATTTACTGCTCGCAGCGCGACTACGCAGATACCGAAGACATACTGCTCGGGGCCGATCTACTGCTGTGCGACTGGTCATCCATTGCCTTCGACTACCTGGCTTTGGCTCGGCCCACCGTATTTCTGGATGTACCGCCGCCCTTTCGCAACGGCTTTTCACTGGGGCCCGAATACCGCTTCGGTTGCGTTGTGAGTGGTACGCAGGCCATGTGCGAGGCGGTAAGCGAGTTCCTGCAGTTCCCGGTGCACTATCACCAGCGCTACGGCGAGAAATACGAGGCAATTACCGCGGAGGTGTATGCCGATTCAACCACGGGCAACGCGGCGGAAAAGCAGCTAGCCCGGCTACGGGAGCTTACTGCGGAGCGGGCGAACCAGACCTAGTGGCGGATTTTCTCGATCACTTCGGTGGTGGAAATGGCCGGCGTGCGCGGCAGGTACACCACCTTGCAGCGTGAGCTGAACTGGTCGAACTTGCCCGCCCAGTCATCTCCCATGACCAGCACCTGTGCCGCGTAATGTTCGATATAGTGTTCCTTCAGCTCCAGGGACTCTTCAAAGAATGCAGCATCGACGCACTTAAGCGCCGCGACGATTTCCATGCGCTCATGCTGGTCATACACCGGCGGCCTGCCCTTCTTGGCGATATTCAGTGCATCGGTGGATACCCCGACGACCAGGCTGTCTCCATACGCTCTGGCACGCTCGAGGATGCGCAAGTGCCCCACGTGGAAGACATCGAAAGTGCCGAAGGTGATGACCGTGTTACTCATGGAACATCGACTCGAGGAAGCGTCGCACGAGCTTATCACGCAGGCCTGCAAAATATCTTGGTTGGGTCACTTCATTAAGGCAAAGCGTCTGGTACTTTCCCCTGCGCAAAGGGGACAGCGGGTGAATCAGTAGCGGAAACAGCGGATCTCCGATATCCACGTAGCGCGACGCTATTTCACTCAGTTCACCACGGCCGGTGGCAACGGCATAGTAGGCTTGCAGGGTAGTCGCGGGCGGGATATCGCTGTTGTCGCGGAACTTGTGAGAGCGGGTCGCTGCAAAGCTTTCGGGGTACAATTCTTCGAGTTCCGCAAGATGCGTTTTTATCAACGGGTAGGGGGAGTGGTGCAGTTTTTTCAAAGGCCTGTAGCCAAAGTCTTTGATGAGCAGTTTACAGGCGTTCAGCGCCCCGTAGTCTATGGGTCTAAGGCCTTCCGTTCGACCGTAGGGGACATCGTGCCTGGACGGAAACACGGCAACCGACCCTTCTGTAGGGAAAAACAATTCGGGCTCCGCGGATTGACACAGGAAGAAGTCATCGTTGAAATAAAGTATCCGCTCGGCAACACCAGGGATACGATGCAAGTTGGCTTCGATCGCGCGCGAATTGAATGTCGGCAACACGGAGGTGTCGGGGAAAATCTGTTCGTGAGTCACGCCAATCACCGCCGGGTCCGCGTCCAGTTCGGGCGGCAACGCACAGTTGGTTACCACATATATTTTATGTACCCACGGGGCGAAACGGTGCAGGGAGCGGATCGAGTAGACAAGTTCATTACGGCTCTGGAATCGGGCGATATCGTTGACACTGGCGTGCGCGCCGTCAGCGAGTGGGTGGAGGACGCAAGCGCGTCTATAGCTTTCAGCCCAATTGGGATCGTCGTGATTGACCCAGGTGTAGACGACATCAACTCTGGAACTCAACCCTTTATCTCCCGAGCGCCGCTGGCACAGAAAGCGAAACCACCGCACGCGGAGATCATACCTGCTACCCTGACGCCGAGGCAACGGCGGCCCGCGGCACCACGCAACCCGAATAAACGCAGGATCAAATATGGCTTTAACCAGGCCAGCTAGCGTCCCCCAACTCTGTCGCCAGATTTGGGAACTCGAAAATGACCTTGGCCTGCTGGACATGGATATTGCGGGCGTCTATCTGTGGCAGGCCTCCCGGATGCATATCTACTATCTTCTCGCCGAGTCGGCCGGCCTCTATCACCCGCCTCATGTCGCCCACCATGGCATAACGGCTTGGCTTGGAAAACTGAAGTTTCTGGCACGGGCGATAACGCTGGAGAACCCATTTTTAAAAGATATCCATGCCGAAACAGTTATTTTCCCGCATACGCGCTCCAGAGCCTGTGACGGCAGACAAATCGATGTTTATTCGGATTATCTCTGCCGGGCGCTTGTTGAAAAGCACAATGACGTCATGATTTTCGAACGGCCGTTCTTGAACGAATACGTGATGGAGCATAGTGCGCCAAACTGCCGAGTGGGCATGATCGACTCGATTGCCAGCATCGTCGCAAACCTCGGAGTAAACCCCATGTCTCACGAGGACCAGGACCGCGTGAAGGCACTGGAAGCAGCGCTGCAAGAAAAGACAGGCATAGCCTTGAATCTGTTATCCATCTTCTCACGGCAACTACGGCGCTTCCGAATCCGGCGCAAGCTGTATGGCATGCTGCTGGACCGCTGCGGCGCCACAAAGGTGTATATCGTTGTCTCATACTATCTAAGCCCACTGATTGCCGCCTGTAAAGAACGCGGCATTCCCGTTTTCGAGCTACAGCACGGGATTATAAGCGCATACCATCTGGGCTACAGCTTTCCCGGCAGGGCGCACGGAAGCTTGCAGTACTTTCCGGACTATCTTCTGGAATGGGCCGGAAAATGGCCTGGAACAAAGCACCTGCCCCTGGATGCACAGCATCGAATAGAATACGGATTCCCCTATTTTGAACACAATGCAGCAAAACACTCCGGCGTTAGAAAAGTTCCAAAGTCGGTATTAATCGTGTCGCAAACTGTACATGGCGATGACCTGGCAAGATTCATTCTCGACAATATCGACAAATTTGCAGGCTGGCATATCACGTACAAGCTGCATCCAAGCGAGATAAATCGCGCGGGGGCCTACGAGGCCTTGGGCCAGCTTGCGAAGGTAGCCTGCCACTTCGACCTATCCACGATGGAAGACGTTCACGCACTACTGGCGCGATCTCAAGCGGTAGTAGGGGTCTTTTCCACCGTTCTGTATGAGGCCCTTGCCTTCGGCTGCGCTGTGTACGTCTGCCCGCTTAGCGGGTGGGAGTACATGGAGGAAAACCTGGAAAACGGGGAAATGCTGCCGTTCGAGAATTTTCGGCCGGAGATGAGAGACGGCGTAGTGTGAGACAGGCGGCACTATGCGTCGACTCGACGACACCAAAAACGCCAGGATTAGTCGACGTGTAGCGCGAATTGCAACTGCCGTATAGGTAAATCGGGCTGCATTAGAATACAATGATTCTCTAATGCTGAGTCTTCAGGGATCACTGCGTGTCCAGCGTCATCTGCATCATACCCGCCAGAGGTGGATCCAAGGGCATTCCGAGGAAAAATCTGCGGCCTATGGCGGGCAAGCCTCTCATCTACTACTCCATTACCGCCTGTTTAAAGACACCGGGGATCGACGAGGTCGTAGTAACCACCGACGATGAAGAAATCGCTCTGTTTGCAAGAAGGTTCGGTGCCGATGTAGTCATTCGCCCGGACTCGCTGGGGGATGATTCCGTCACGCTGGACCCGGTTATCCGGCATGCGCTAGAAGCTTCGGAAGTTCAGTTCGCAAGACGTTTTGACTACGTTGTAACTGTTCAACCAACATCCCCGCTTATTACTACGAAAGAGCTTTCAGGCGCGTTGCGAATGCTCAAATCGAGGGAGTTCGACACGGTATTGAGCGTTGTCGACGACAGACACCTTTGCTGGACGATAGTCGACGGAAAGCAGGTTCCCGAGTACACCGATCGAATCAATCGCCAGTTCCTGCCGCCAAGGTACCGGGAGACGGGAGCAATCATCGCATGCAATCGACAACTCTTGATTGAGACGGACTCTCGTATCGGCACCAACGTTGGCCTGCTGGAAGTGGAACAGGATAAGAGTTTCGATATCGACACTGTCAGCGATTTCATGCTCTGCGAGAATTTGCTACGTCGCAAGCGGGTCGTATTCAGAGTTATTGGCAACCAATCGGTGGGAATGGGACACGCTTACAGGGCACTAATGGTTGCCAATGAACTGGTAGGCCACAACCTGCTGTTTCTTTGTACTGAAGACCACAAACTCGCGGCCGACTTTATCGCTTCAAAGAATTTTGTATCAAGGGTCTGTCTTCAGGACTCAGTGCTTGATGAGATCGACGATTTTGATGCCGACCTGGTAATCAACGATATCCTGGATACTGACGCTGCCTATATGCAGGCGCTGCGCGACCGCAACATCGCCAGCGTGAATTTTGAAGATCTCGGCCCGGGAATGAACCTGGCCGACCTGGTCATCAATGCGCTCTATCCACCCTCCAGTCCGATGCATAACGTGAAGAGCGGGCCCGATTATTTCTGCCTCCGCGATGAGTTTGAACATAGGGGGCCGGAACCGACAATGCCAGACCCCGGTGAGGTCCTCCTGTGCTTTGGAGGAGTAGATGAGGGGAACCTGAGCCTCCGAGTGCTGGAGGCGATCTTCGAGCACTGTGAAACTCTGGATATGCATGTCACCATCGTCATCGGTAGTGGGTACATGCACCGCACGAGTCTCGATGCGGCACTCGTGAGGCTTGGAACAGCACGCATAGCGCTTGTCACCGCGACGGCCGCTATTTCTGAGTATATGACGCGCGCTTGTTTCGCGATAACCTCAGGCGGGAGAACGGTGTTTGAACTCGCTTCCTTGAAAACTCCCTGTATCGTCATTTGCCAGAACGATAGGGAAACTACTCACCATTTCGGTCCTGACGAGTCGGGCGTATTGAACCTTGGGCATCGCGACCTGGTCGCGGACAAGGATATCAGCAAAGCCTTTCTGCATCTGGCGACCAACCCGGAGACACTACAAGCAATGCGCAACAGTTTGTCACAGCGCGACTTTTCCAGCGGCAAATCCAGGGTAATATCGCTTCTACGCGACATTTTGGAAGGTACCGATGAGTAAGGCGTTCAAAATCAACTCTTTTCAACTCGGGGAAATTTTGCGCCCATACATCATTGCAGAGATCGGCGTCAATCATGAGGGGAGTATTGAAACCGCAAAAGAACTGATACGGCAGGCGCACGCAGGAGGCGCCAACGCCGCAAAGTTCCAATCCTACAAGGCGGACAAGATCGCGATAAAAGACAGTCCTGCGTATTGGGACACATCCCAGGAGCCGACAAAAACACAGCATGCGCTGTTTCAGAAGCATGACAGTTTCGAACAGCAGGATTTTGAATGTCTCGCAGAGTATTGCGGCACGCTTGGTATCGATTTTATGTCTACGCCGTTCGATCTCGAGGCGGCGGATTTCCTCGCGCCGTTGATGCCCGCTTTCAAGATTGCTTCCGCTGATATCACTAACCTGCCACTCATCCGAAAGTGTGCGTCCTATGGCAAGCCACTTATACTCTCCACTGGCGCTTCAACGCTCGCTGAGGTTGCCCTGGCTGCGCAGGAGGCAAGCGCGGCAGGCGCCTCAGAAATAGCCTTGCTGCATTGCGTACTGCAGTATCCCACCCCCGCGGAGAACGCTCAGCTGGGCTTCATTCGCGAACTGCAGCGTGAGTTCCCGGAGAATGCCGTTGGCTACTCCGACCACGTGATCCCCGACGATGACATGTCCTGCCTGCAAGTAGCCACATTGATGGGATGCAGTATTATCGAAAAGCATTTTACGCACGACAAACGCCTACCGGGCAACGACCACTACCACGCCATGGACAGGGAGAATCTTCTCAAGTTCTCTGCGCGCCTGGATATATTCAGAACGCTATACGGCAGCGGAAGAAAATCACTGGACCTGGAGCGGGACGCTATCCTCCATGCTCGAAGAAGCATCGTCGCCGCGCGGAAGATTACGGCTGGTGAAGCCCTCAATGAAGAGAATCTGATCGCCAAACGCCCCGGGCACGGCATCAGCCCATCCGACTGGGACACCCTCATCGGCGCCAGAGCCATGGAGGACATCGAGCAGGATGCGTTAATTCAGTGGCACCAGATAGATATCGGCCGCGAGATATAAGAGTGGCGACGCTGGCGCGGAGCGAATCACCTTGAGCGCGGCCCTGGCAGGTATGGTAGGGCCTATATCCGTGACATTGCATGCCGCGGCCGAGTCACAATCCGTGCTGCTAAGCAATTTGCGGGGCCCCGAAGCGGAAGTACTCTCCGCCGCGCCAGATCTGGAGGTGCGGCTCCGCGATGTGGAGCGCTTACCGCATTTTGAAGCCGAGTACAGCGCCGGCAAGCTGCTGCAATTCAACCGACAAGGCTTCCAGTTGAAAGGTCCCGGCTTTATTGCACAGGTTACCGGCCTGTTCAATGCCGGCTGCCGCTGCACGGTGAACGTCGGCATGCTGCCGACGGACTCAATCAGGAGCCTGCTGCAATCAGCAGCAGCGTCAATACGGGAGAGAAGGCTGGTCACACGGACAACGCAGGAAAAATCTCTGCAGTCCGTCATGTCGTATTCACTGTTCTGGTTTCTTGTGCATGCAGTACTGATGAAGAAAGGCGCGGGCTTTATTCACGCATCCTCGCTCGAGCGCAACGGCAAGGGGCTGCTATTCGCCGGCGCCGGTGGCTGCGGAAAAACCAGCACCACTTTCAAACTACTCGAAGACGAGTGCTATCGTTATATGGCCGAGGATTTTTCGATCCTTGGAAATGACGGAAGCCTCCACTATAGCCCAAAAGCAATGAGCATCTACGCGAGTGACCTGAGAGGGAGCCCAACCTTACTTGAGGAATATACCCACGCCCATATGTCCGGTGCGCAGCGCAGCTTTTGGCAGAGGAATAAGAATGGCCCTCATAATCCTATGCGAAAAATTTCTCCCTTGGACGTCTTAGCTGCGCAAAGGATCTGTAAAAAAGCTCCGTTGGAGATAGCGATATTTTTGTCTCGCGGCAAATTTAAAGATATCGAGATAAGGGAGATCGATAGCAACGAGTTTTCTGAACGAAGCATGAACGCGTCGTATCGGGAGATGAAGACTCTCGGTGAAATTCTTGCGTTGGCCAATGCCGTCGGCGGTGACGAGCTGGGTCTGCCCGACATTGAAGCGTTCAGAGACCGGATGCGAAGCCATTTCAGACGCTCCACCCTAGCCTGCCAGTGTTACATTCTCGAGCTGCCAGAGCATTCACAACCCCAGCAGATTGCAGAGTACATAAGCAAGCAGATCGGTTGAGCAAAACCGGCGGGGAATTTCCGCGCCATGTGTTAGAGGCCCTGCCGCTGCTCGAGAATCTGTTTAACCCGGTCTTCGCGCATTGAGAGATCGCGAAGGATCCCCATAGCAAACTCAATCTGGCCGGAAACAAAGGAAATAATCGAAAGCTTGATGAGAGACTCCACCGGAAGCTGATGGTTACTCACGCATTCAGGTCCGTCCGGATCTCTGAGATAGATCACATCCGCCCCAATCATCTGCCCCGCACTGTCCACGTGATACTGTCGAATCTCGTTGACAATCAGGGGGCTCCTGCGTCGCCCCGCTTTCAGAAATCGTGGGAAATCGAACAGTGAAAGGCCGTGCCCGTGTAAAAGCTCGTCTATGCGGAAGAAATGGTTCTTCGGGTTATAGCGCTGAACGAAATCAATCTCCAACTGCACTGCCAGAGATTTTTCCAGAACTTTCGCGGCGCCCTCGAGGATCTCCAGCTCAGCCCCCTCCGCATCAACTTTAACGAGGTCGACCTGTTTGAACAGACCGTCCTCCAACAGGCCGTCAAGCGAAACGGTATTCACCTCCAGAGTTCTCAATATCTCGCTTCTGGACCGCTGATCAAGAACTGATCCATTCCGAACAACACGCCAGTTGGTGTAAATGTGCTCGGCAAAGCTATTGTCGTAGAAGGACGAGCCGGTCATCTTCCGCTTGACATGAAATGCCCGCGATTCACGCCTGCCGGAAACAGCATAGGGTACATATGTGGAGCGGATGCCTATTGCGCCGTCCTCTTCTGCCATCTTCTTGCATTCGGCCTCGGTGGATAGTTCAAATCCGTAGAAGCGTACTTTCCTGGTGAGCCCGCCCCACTGCCGAGCCAGAGTACGTCCCCTGGCACCGACATCCAGCACAACTATATCGCTTTCCAGTAACTCCGAGACTTCCCGAAAAAGCGGGAGATAGTGCTTCTTCAGCTTCTCCCTCCAGTCAACCGAAAAGCCCTGGATTACCTCATCGGGGTGCATGCCTCCCACTAGCAATTTCGGGTTGAAGCTGTAAAAAAGGCAAGCGTGGATAACGTTGCCCACATAGGTTTTTGCCATTTCGAGGATTGTTTTGACAGGCATACGTCTTCTCAATTGTAGTAGTTATCCACCATCACAACCCTGCTACTTCCTTCCGCCTGGGGCAGGCCTCCATGAATACCTCGCTGGCACGCAATGAGCACGGTGCCTGCGACCCCATAGAGCTTCAGGGCCGCATCGCGATGCACATGCATATCGGTCGAAGTGACATTCCGGTAGCGCCGATTTCGTCGCATAATGCCGGCAACCGCCTCCCTGTTTTTGTGTGACCCCGGCACGTATAAAAACGGACCGTCTTCTGGAGTAATGACATCTGTAAGGTATAGGAAAATCTTGTAGCTGTCCGAAAGGCTGTCTATATGAAGTCCCCGAGTGCAGACGACAGATTCGTTGCAATACACGTTCAACTGCTGCCGCTTTGCACCGCGTAAGCTGTTCCCGTCTATCAGCTCGCCGAGCCGCGCATAGCACTCTCCACATGCCTCATACCGGGAGAGAAGTCGCTCGAAGCCAAAAATATCGATCATCCCGCCATCCTGCTTCCCCTTGGTACGCCTTCTCATATTGAGCACCGGCTTGCCAAATTTCGCCATCGCGTGATAACCCTGAAGCCTGCCGCCGTCCGCCTGCGCAAGCATGACTTCATCCTCGTAGTGCCCTGAATGACCCAGATGACTCTTCGCCCTGCCAATCAGCGAGAGCACTTCATTCCCCGCGCGCCTGGCAACCACTGTGGGAACCAGCCCTTCTATGACGACAATGCCATGAAAGTCGAGAACACTCGCGACTCGCTCAGAAAACGTATGCTGCGGCTCGCCGCCCGTGCAGACTGTCAGGTCTGACTGGCGCGTGTCGCTGCAGAACAGGCGCGTATTTTCATCTTCGAAACGTCTCCTGCGGTCTTCCGACAACGTCAGCTTCTGCCGTAGAATGCGCTCACCAGCCATCCTTAACAGACGCAGGGGCTTCACCCAGCCCACCGTTCTATCATCGAACGCAACAACATTGCCTCCCGGTATACCAGGTCGGTATCACAACGTTTTTGTAGCGGGAGAAACACGCGCCCCCGTGTCATGACCGTCGCAGCCGCGTCCAGGGCATTGGATAAATGCGAGAGGCGTACCACCATACCGCCAGGTAGCTGAAAACCCATGCGATGATCGTCGCCTGCGCCGCGCCCTCAATGCCGTTGACAGGAATCAAGAGATAGTTCGCAAGCGCATTGATAGCGCCCGCCAGGAACATCACCCAGGCGAATACCCGTGTTTTACCGACGTGAATTACATAACCAAAATACATGGAATAGATGCCCCTGATAGAGTAACCCAATGCAACCCACAGCACGACCTGTACGCCCCCATGGTAGGCCTCGGCTGTCATGAACGGTAGCAAGATATGCGATGCGACCGTTACCACTATAGCCAGCAAGAGAACAGCGAACTTGTAGGCATAAGTAAATCGTACAATCAGGTGCTTCTTTTTTTCCGTTACATCGCTCAGTTGCTCCTGCATCCAGGGTGCCCAGCTGGAGTTGAATGCATTCGTGATGATCAGCGTTAATGCGCCAAAAGCGTAGCCAACGCTATATATGCCAACCGCTTCCTTACCCAGCATACGGTCTATGAAAATCCGGTCCATAACGGCAATGATCACACCACCCAGGCCATAAAAAATCATTGGGATAGAGATACGATATATATTCCTGAGTTGACTGAGACTGAAAGTGCAATGGATCTGACCAGACCGCATCATCAGTACGAAGCCAAGACCACCAAACAAGATCGCCGCGGTTACAATCCCCGCGGCCCTCCCCTCCCAGCCCGCGCCCAGACCTACAACCAGGCCCACCGAAACGACCACGTTCACCAGGGTACGCAGAATCTCCAGAGCGCCGTACATACCTGATCTATGTTCACACCGGTACACTGTCAGATTACATTTATTTACAGTTTGCATGAATGCCACCAGCGGCATCACCAGGAGCCAGCGTCCGGGGATATCAAACATCCCGCCAAATAGCGGCATGCAGACAGCGACTATAGCCAGAACGACGATCGCCATTATTGATATAGCAATGAGAACGTGAAAAATGACTTCAGCGAGTCTCTCTCTGGCTTCACCATAGAAGTTGCGGACGATATGCGAATTCGCGCTCATGCCAACCACTGGTGTGAAAAACGCGAGCAGTGCCTGGTAAATGGCTACCATGCCGTACTCGTGGGGCGACAGATAGCGCGTAAGCAACGGCAGGAGAAGGAAGGGGATAGCCTTGTTGATAACTCCAGTGGTGAAATAGACACTGAAACCCCGGGCGATGAGCTTCTCACCTGGTCCAGCGATCATGAGTGCCCCTTTTTTGTCGATGCCATACTCTGTGATTTTTCGAATGCTTTTAAATAAGGCTAACTCCGCGGCTGCTCTTGTCGAACCGGAACCCTGACGCGATGCTGAGAGTATAACCTGCCAGATAAATTGGCGCATTGTCGCAGCCCGCGGTATAGAATTGCTGTCTAGTGCCCTGTTTGACTTGAACGACAGGGAGACTTAACACTCCCTCTGGAGATAAGCCCGCTCGATCCGCCATGCGCAATCAAAGCCAGCAAACCATACTCGAACAGTACGGCCTGCAATTGGTCACGATCTTGCAGTCCAATCAGAGAAAAGGCGTTTCAGTAGCCCTGGTGACCGATTCGACAGGCCGGCGCATGATCATGAAGCACTGTGACTGGACCCATCTGGAAACCCGAAAAAACCTAAATAACGAAAGGCGTTTTTACAGCAATAACACCGCGGATTTCACGCCACGAATGCTATTCTCAGGAGAGAACTTTCTGTGCCTTGAGTATATAGATGGGGTGCCCCTTCTGAGCGCATTGCAGCAGCGTAAACTCAGTTGCGCAGAAGCGACACTGCTGGTAAACAGCCAGGTGAGAATGGCGCAGTTTTTTGCTGCCGGACAGGGCGAAGATCACGGGGATCCGGGCCACTTCGCGGCAGAGTACATGCGCTATGTATCCAAGCTGTTTAACTCCGGGCCCTGGAGCACCAGACGAAGCAGCCTGGAGAACCTGCTGCTTGTACAGTGCTGGAGACTAATACGGCGACCTTTGCTGTGGCGTGCTTCCGCGCTAGTTAAGAATGAGACCACGGTTCCTGGAAAGAGTATGACTCACAACGATTTCCACCAGAACAACTTGTTGATAGACAGAGAAAACAAGCTATACCTGATCGACTTCGAGAACTTCGGCCCGGGATACTGGACCCTCGATCTTATCTATGCATTGAGTACCCTCTACGCTACCGGCAGGGTAAGCCAGACGACTCTTATGCATGCGATGCGGGGTCCAGCGGAACGATATCCGTTCCTGCAACCCCTACTGGCCATCGCTCTATGCGCCGTGGGCACTAACCGCAGGTTTACCAAGGTCTCGCTGACTGGTGCCCTGGCCCATGTGGCCCGCCTTGTATGCTACAGCGTAACGGGATCCACCAGGGTATTGCCGGGGGGCCACTATCAACCGTAAACAGAATTTCAGGGCGAGGCACATCCTGTATAATCGCGCCGCACCACAAAAATCCAGCGTCCGGATGGGCAAAGCACTATGAATTCACGCAACAAACCCGGCTTCAACAAACTCCTCGCAGAACTCGAAGCTGTTGTCGAACAACTCGAGAACAACGACGCACCTCTCGAGGATTCTCTCAAGGCCTTCGAGAAAGGCATTGCCCTCACCCGCAGTGCCCAGAAGCTGCTCGCCGAGGCGGAACAGAAAGTACTGCTACTAACCGAATCGGAGGGCAGCCCGGTAGAGGAGGAGTTCGAGCCCGGTGGTGAACAGTGACGACCGACGCTGCCGCGTTTATTGCCCGCTGCCAGACACATGTGCAAGAGCTGATCACCCGGATCCCCATTACTGATCGTGCGCGGGAGGATGGCGTCCGCGTCTCAATGGCCTTGCAGGCACTCGAGGAGGCAAGCCGTTACGCAGTGGGAAACGGCGGCAAGCGCATACGGCCCGTCCTGGTGTACGCCGCTGCCGCTGCTGTCGCCGATGATACGCCCGCGGCGGCTCTGGATGCACTCGCGCTCGCAGTGGAATTCATTCACAGCTACTCACTGGTTCACGATGATCTGCCAGCCATGGACGATGACGACCTGCGCCGGGGCAAGCCCAGCTTGCATCGCGCCTTCGACGAAGCCAGCGCAATTCTCGCCGGTGACGGGCTGCAGGCGAGAGCCTTCCAACTGATAGCCGAAGCGCCGGAATTGACTGCCGGGCAGAGAATCCACGCCGTGTCCGCGCTGGCCAGGGCCTCCGGCCCCTCCGGCATGGTGGGCGGGCAGTTCATCGACGTGGCCGCAACCGCTTCCGAGATGGATCTGGCGGCCCTGCGGCGGATGCACGAACTCAAGACAGGTGCACTGATTCGTGCCGCCGTCACACTGGGCGGCATAGCAGCAGATGGCAGCCCCTCACAACTCGAGGCGCTCGAGCGCTATGGTGCGGCAATCGGCCTGGCCTTTCAGGTGGTGGACGACATTCTCGATGTGGAGGGCGATGCGGCAACACTGGGCAAAACCAGTGGCAAGGACTTCGCCGCCAACAAACCCACCTATGTCAGCCTCCTGGGCCTGGAAGGCGCCCGGGTGCAGGCCGGGCAGTTGCTGGAATCCGCGCTGCAGGCGCTTGATGGTTTCGGGGAATCGGCTGACCTGTTGCGCGCTCTGGCGCGCTATATCGTCGAGCGCGACCGCTAGTCGTCGTTGCCGAACATATGGCCGAGCTTGCCGGCTTTGGTGCGCAGGTACTTTTCGTTGTGCGGGTTGCTGTCGGTGTGCAAGGCAATGCGTTCAACCACGCTCACGCCCTGCTCTTCCATGGCCGCTACCTTGCGCGGATTATTGGTCATCAGTCGCACCGCGCTCACACCGAGGTGCGCCACCATCGCCTGTAACATGCTGTAGTCGCGCATGTCCGCGCCAAAACCGAGCTGCTCGTTCGCCTCCACCGTATCGGCGCCTTCATCCTGCAGCTTGTAGGCCCTGATCTTGTTCAACAGGCCGATGCCGCGACCTTCCTGGCGCAGGTAGAACAGTGCGCCCCGGCCCTCCCGCGCAATCGCCTGCAGCGCCGCCTGCAACTGATTGCCGCAATCACAGCGCAGGCTGAACAGGGCATCGCCGGTCAGGCATTCCGAGTGCACACGCGCCAGCACAGGCTCGCCGCTGGCCACATTTCCCATCGTCAGGATCAGGTGTTCTTTATTGCTCTCGGTGTCTTCGAAACCGTGCATTTCGAAATCACCCCAACTGGTGGGCAGGCGGGAGGATTCTACATAGCGTACTGGCACGCGGTTTGTCCGTCGGAAAAAGGGCGGCCATTCTAGCAGTTTTGCCGCGCCGTGGGCGAGCAGCGCTAGCGCATTCTGGACAGGGACAAAATGCCGTTGTTTTCTTCCAGCGTCACGTGGCGGAGGTAGGTCATGCCCAGCAGCACCGTGGCGGGATAATCGCCTTCAATCACCGCCGCTTCCACATTGTCCACACGAATGCCGCCCACGCTCACTGAGCGCAGCATCACACTGTAGGCGTTGGCGAGGCCGCTGGCAGTTCGCACTATCGACGGCTCGCCATTGCGATAATCGATACCCAGCGCACCAGCATGCTGCGAACTCAGCGCTACGGTATTCGCACCGGTATCCACCAGCACAGAGGCGCTGCGTCCATTGATGCGCGCAGTGGTTAAATATTGCAGCGCACCATTGCGCACAATCGAAATCACATTGCTGCCAGGCGCTGCGTAATTCCCTTCTATACGCTGCGACAGCCCAAGCGCCTGTTGCCGCCCCTCGACCTCGATGGTCACCCCGGCGGTGGAGGCCGCAATCAGGGTGACGCCGCCAAACGACTGTCCCACGCGCAGCATCTTGCGCTGGCCGTCCACCTTGAGCACCGCGGCATTGGGCAGCAGGCCCTCCACCGTTACGGCCGGGGCCGCATACAGCGGGCTCGCCACTTGCAACAGCAGACTCCACAGCAGAATAAAGAATCGCCGGCGCATCGCGCTCACCTGGGGTTTTGAGCTCACAACAGCCACAGGGCGATGTGCAGGGTAAGACAGGTCATCAGGCCGGCGACAATATCGTCCGCCATGATGCCGAACCCGCCGCCAACACGGCGATCAATCGCGCTGATGGGCCAGGGTTTCACAATATCGAACACGCGAAACACCACGCACGCCGACAGTATCCAGATCCACTCCTTCGGCACCGCCCAGAGCGCTATCCACAGCCCGACAAATTCATCCCAGACGATGCCGGAGTGATCGTGTACGCCGAGCTGGCGGCTGGCGACGCCGCAAATCCAGATGCCGAACAGCGCAGCGACAACCACAAACGCGCTGTAGTACAGCAAACTCCAATCCGCCACCAGAAGATACAGGGGAATGGCCGCGAGGGTTCCCGCAGTACCCGGCGCGACAGGAAATAATCCGCTGCCAAAGCCGAACGCGATGAACTGGGCCGGGTTGCGCAATAGCGCTGGTCGCGCAGGCGGCGTATTATTTTGCGGAACGTTGTTGCCGGGTTCGTCCATGCTCAATGGTCCATATCGGGCCGGCGCTATCCGCGGGCACCAAAATGCTGGTAACCCCGCACAGCCCCAACCGCCAGACTGCAATGCACGCCCTCACCAGTGGTTACTCTACCAATTTGCGTCACACCCGGGAGCGTGGCATCCGGCGGCAGGCAAAAACACAGTTCATAGTCATCCCCCCCGGTGAGTGCCCATTTATACGCCTGTAGCGGCTCCGGATGCGATTGCAGGGCTTCCGACAGCGGCAAACGCGCATGCTCGATCTCGATCCGCACCCCGCTGGCGGCGGCAACGTGGCCGAGGTCGGCGAGTAAACCATCCGACACGTCGATCGCCGCATTGGCACTCCCCAGCAAGGCCTGACCAAGCTCGAGGCGCGCTTCTGGGCGGTACAGCCGCTGCAGCAGATACTCGGCATGCTGCGGATCAGGCTGCCACTCGCCACGCAAAAAAGCCAGTGCCCCGGCGGCATCTCCCAGCGTGCCCGATACGTACACCGCATCGCCCGCGCACGCACCACTGCGCAACAACGCGCGGCCCGCGGGCAGGGCGCCCAGTACCTGCACCGTGATATTCAGGGGGCCGCGTGTGGTGTCTCCGCCCACCAGGGGCAATCGGAACCGCGAAACCGCCGCGCCCAGGCCCTGGCTGAACGCGTTCAGCCACAAATCATCCACCTCCGGCAGGGTGAGGGCAACCGTCATACCCAGCGGCCGTGCGCCCATCGCAGCGAGATCGCTGGCGGCCACAGAGACACAGCGAAAGCCGAGGTCCTCCGGGAATATATCTGCAGGGAAATGTACCCCTTCGACCAGGGTGTCCACAGAGGTTGCCAGGCGCTCTCCCGGCGGCAGGCTCAGAATCGCGCAATCGTCACCCACGGAAAGATCGACACCCTCTCCACGGCCCAGCGACGAAAAATAGCGGTAGATCAGCTCGAACTCGGTCAGTGGCATCAGGATGCCGCTTCCACCTCGGGCTTGCGTAACTGCCGGGCAGACTTGTCGAGCACCCCGTTTATATACTTGTGGCTCTCTGTGGCGCCGAACTTCTTCGCCAGCGCGACCGCCTCGTTGATCACCACTTTGAAGGGCACATCAATCCGGTGCTGCAGCTCAAACTGCCCCATGCGCAACAGAGTGTGCTCGATAGGGTCGAGATCCTTCACGGCCCGATCCAGCAGTGGCGTCAGCGCCTCGTCGAGTTCATCCACGTGGGCCGGCACCCCATGCAACAGCGCCTGAAAATAGGCGGTATCGACATGCGAAAAGTCATAATCAAGCAGAAATTCGGCTTCAATATCCGCCAGCGCCGCCTGTGCCATATACCACTGGTACAGGGCCTGCATTGCATAGTGACGGGCCTTGCGCCGTTGTGCGCCCAACCGGTTGGGAGCCGCGTCGCCCATTCAGTCCAGCTTGGCCATCAGGCTGACCATCTCCAGGGCAGACAGTGCTGCCTCCTCGCCCTTGTTACCCGCCTTGGTGCCGGCACGCTCCACGGCCTGCTCGATGGTATCCACCGTCAGCACACCAAAGGCCACCGGCACACCGTACTCCATGCTGACCATTGCCAGACCCTTGGTGCACTCGCCCGCCACATACTCAAAATGTGGCGTGCCGCCGCGAATGACCGCGCCCAGCGCGATGATGGCGTCTACCGCTCCCGCCGCAGCCACCTTCTTGCACACCAGCGGAATCTCAAAGGCGCCGGGTGCGCGCACAATCCGGATCTGCTTGTCGCTGACCCCATGGCGGCGCAGGGTATCCAGCGCACCGGCCAGCAGGTGCTCAACTACAAAACTGTTCCAGCGCCCCACCACCAGGCAGTACTCGCCCTTGCCCGAGGAAAAATCACCCTCAATGGTTTTTATGTTGGTCATAGCGTTGTCTCTCTAGTCCCCTGGATCCACGAAATCCAGTACTTGCAGGTCGAATCCTGAAATCGCATTGTACTTTATCGGCGCCCCCATCAGGTGAATTTTTCCGACGCCGAGATCCTTCAGAATCTGCGATCCCAGGCCCACGGTGGTATAGATGTCTGGCGCGGCGCCGGTATGCCCGGCGCCGTCATCGAGCGCCATTTCAATGCTCTCGAGAAGCTGTTGCGGATGCTCGGGGCGCGTCAACACCACGATCACGCCACGCTCCGCCTCGGCCACGGCCTTCAAACACCGCGCCATGTTCCAGCTCGGCCGTTCCGCCGTGCGGCTGGTCACCAGATCGCGCATCAGTGATTGCACATGCACGCGCACCAGGGTGGGCTCCTCCGGTGAAATCACCCCGCGCGAAAGCGCCAGGTGCACGTCGCCGGCGGTTTGCTCGCGGTACACGGTGAGGTGAAAGCGGCCGAAATCCGTGTCGATTTCCCCTTCGCGAATACGCCTTATGGTGCGCTCATTCACCATGCGGAAATGTATCAGGTCGGCGATGGTACCGATCTTCAGCGCGTGCCGGGCGGCAAACTCACGCAACGCCGGGCCGTCTGCCACCGTGCCCTCGGGCGTGAGAATATCCGCTATCACCGCCGCGGGGAGCAGGCCCGCCAGGCGCGCGTAATCGGCAGCGGCCTCGGTGTGGCCGGCGCGCGTCAATACGCCGCCCGGCAGCACCGTCAGCGGGAAAATATGTCCCGGTTGCACGATATCCGCCGGCACGGCGTGCGGCGCCACCGCAACCTGCACGGTGCGCGCGCGATCGGCGGCGGAGATGCCGGTATCGATCCCGGTTGCGGCCTCTATGGAGAGGGTGAAATTGGATTTTTCGCCGCGCGCATGCTCCACCATCGGCGGCAGATCAAGCTGCTGGCAACGCTCCTCGGTGAGGGTCAGGCAAATCAACCCGCGCGCCTGGCGCGCCATGAAATTGACATGGCTTGCCTCACAGTGCTCCGCGGCCACCATCACCACACCCTCGTTGTGCCGGTCGGCATCATCGTCGAGTATGACCACCATGCGCCCCTGGCGGATATCGCTGATGAGTTCGTCTACACTGTTTACCTGCATTCGCTGTTCTCTCGTGGCGCGGCGCCTGTCATAGCTAATCGTTTCATAGGTAACCGTTCTCGGCCAAAGTGCCCAGGGTCAGCCCCCCGGCATCCGGCATCGCGGCGGCATCACCCTGTATCAGGCGCTCGAGATAGCGGGCGATCACATCCACTTCCAGATTCACGCGCGTGCCGGCCCGGTAGGTTGAGAACACGGTTTCCGCCATGGTCTGGGGGATAATATTCAGGTCGAACTCGGCGCCGCTCACGCTGTTGACCGTGAGACTGGTACCGTCCACGCAGATACTGCCCTTGTGGGCGATGTAGCGCGCCAGCTCGGCGGGGGCGCGCAGTACCACGCGCACCGAGCGCGCATCTTCACGCAAGCTGATCACTTCGCCCACGCCATCCACATGGCCACTGACGATATGCCCGCCGAGCCGGCTCTGTGGCGTCAGGGCTTTTTCGAGATTCACGGGTGCGGCGGGCCCTAGATCACCGAGTGTGGTGAAATTCAGCGTTTCAACCGACACATCCGCCCAGTAGCCGTCACCTGGCAGCTCGATCACCGTAAGGCAGACGCCGTTCGTGCAGATGCTGTCTCCCAACGCGACATCGTCAAGCGGCAGTTTGCCCGTGCGCACCCGCAGGCGCACATCGCCGCCACGGGGCTGCAATTCCACGATTTCGCCTACGGCCTGAATAATGCCTGTAAACATGCTGCTGTGCCGTCTCCCGTCGCTAGTGTTGCGCCACTGGCTGCACCCTGGCAGTAAAGCGCCAGTCTGTCCCAACCCTGCGCACGTCCAGCATCTCGAGCTGGACCTTGTCAGCCATGTCATTCAGCGGCAGATGCAGCAGGGGACGTGCGAGATCACCCAGCAATGTGGGCGCCATGTAGACAATCAGTTCATCCAGCAAGCCGGCACGCAGCAGCGCGCCCGCGAGCACTGGGCCCGATTCTAGCAGAATTTCATTGCACTGCCGCCGCGCCAGTTCCGCCATGAGCGCGTGCAGGTCGAGCCCCCCCGGCCCGGCGGGAAGCGCCAGCAGCGAGTCGGCGGAAACGGCCGTGTAATCGTCCGGCACCTGAATGCCCTGCGCATGACACACCAGTGTCGGCGCTGCAGCATTGAATACCCGCGCCGTTGCGGGGCTGCGCAGGGCGGAGTCCAGCACTACGCGCAGCGGCTGTGTCCGTGCCGCCAGCGCCGCCTGTTCCTCGCTGAGCATCAGTTCGTCGGTGCGCACGGTCAATGCGCAGTCGTCCGCCAACACCGTTCCCACCCCGGTTACAACCGCGCAACTCGCGGCCCGCAGCTGCTGCACATCACTGCGCGCAGCCGGCCCGGTAATCCACTGGCTCTCGCCGGAGGCCATGGCGGTGCGGCCATCCAGCGACATGGCCAGCTTGGCCCGCACGCGTCCGCGCCCGCGGGTCATACGGGCCACGAAGCCTGGAATGAGGGCCAGCGCCTCGGCCTCCAGCACCCCGCACTGAACCTCGATACCCGCCGCGCGCAGCTCAGCCAGGCCGGCACCGCTAACCTCGGGATTCGGGTCGGTCATCGCAGCCACCACCCGGCTGACACCGGCCGCGATCAGGGCCTGCGTACAGGGGCCGGTTTTACCGTGATGGCTGCAGGGTTCGAGGCTGACATAGGCCGTTGCACCGCGGGCATCGCCAGCCTGGCCGAGCGCCTCGATCTCCGCGTGGTTGCCACCGGTCGGGCGGGTGTGTCCCTCGCCGACGATTATCTCGTCGCGCGTCAGCACACAGCCGACGTGGGGATTGGGTCTGGCGCTGAAACGGCTCAGGCGCGCAAGTTGCAGCGCGCGAGCCATCATGCGGGTATCGAATTCAGTGGTCATAGGGCTTGTCGGCGGCGCCGAATCAATCGACCGCCGGCTCCCGCTGCAGCCGTTCGATCTCGTCCCTGAATTCGGCGAGATCCTGGAAACTGCGGTACACCGAGGCAAATCGCACGTAGGCAACCTGATCGAGCTTTTTCAGATGATCCATCACCAGCTGGCCCACGGCCAGCGATTTCACCTCGCGCTCCCCCGCGGAACGCACCGCGTGCTTGATCTGGGTGATCGCAGCTTCGATATCCTCCACCGACACCGGCCGCTTCTCCAGCGCACGCTGCAAGCCCGCGCGGAGCTTCTCCTCATCGAAAGGTTCACGGCTGCCGTTATGCTTGATGACCCTGGGCATCACCAGTTCGGCAGCTTCATAGGTGGTGAAACGTTCGGCACAGCTGAGACACTCGCGACGTCGGCGTACCTGATCGCCGCCGGCGACCAGGCGGGAGTCGATAACCCGGGTGTCTTCAGCGGCGCAGAAAGGGCAGTGCATGGCCTGTACTCATTGAGCTAAGCTGCTGAAGAATAACACGTTTCCGCAACCGAATGGGCTTTATTGGCAGGCCGGCATCGGCGGCTTCACCGGGTGTCAGCCATACACCGGAAACTTCGCACAAATTTCCAGCACCCTGGCTTTCACATCGGCGATCACAGCATCCGCATCACCCTTTTCCAGCGCTTCCAGCACATCACACATCCACCCGGTGAGTTCGATTGTCTCGGCCTCGCCAAACCCGCGCGTGGTGATGGCCGGCGTGCCCACCCGCAGGCCGGAAGTCACAAAGGGCGAACGCGGGTCGTTGGGCACCGCGTTCTTGTTCACTGTGATATTCGCGGCGCCAAGGGCGGCGTCCGCGTCCTTGCCGGTGTAGGGCTTGCCGATCAGATCCACGAGCATGAGATGATTCTCGGTGCCACCGGAGACGATACGCAGGCCCCGCTGGATAAAGGTTGCGGCCATGGCCTTGGCGTTTTTCACCACCTGCTTCTGATAGTCGACAAATTCTGGACGCATGGCCTCTTTGAAGGCAACCGCTTTGGCCGCGATCACATGCATGAGGGGGCCGCCCTGTCCGCCGGGGAATACAGCCGAGTTGAACTTTTTCTCCAGTTCCTCGTTGGCGCGTGCCAGGATGATGCCGCCGCGTGGCCCGCGCAGCGTCTTGTGGGTCGTGGAGGTTACGGCATCCGCATAGGGCACCGGGTTGGGATACACACCCGCGGCCACCAGCCCGGCCACATGCGCCATGTCCACCAGCAGGTAGGCGCCGACCTTGTCGGCAATCTCGCGAAAGCGGGCCCAGTCCATCACCTGGGAGTAGGCCGAGAATCCGGCCACGATCATTTTCGGCTTGTGCTCCAGCGCGAGCGCCTCCACCTGGGCATAATCCACAATGCCTGTTTCGGTGTTCAGCCCATATTGCACCGCATGGTACATCTTGCCGGAAAAATTCGGCGCGGCACCGTGCGTCAGATGACCGCCATCTGCCAGGCTCATTCCGAGTATGGTATCGCCCGCAGCGCAGAGCGCCATGTACACCGCCGCGTTCGCCTGGGAACCGGAATGCGGCTGCACATTGGCATAGTCGGCGCCAAACAGCGCCTTGGCACGCTCGATCGCCAGCACCTCCGCCTTGTCTACGTACTCGCAACCACCGTAGTAGCGCTTACCGGGGTAACCCTCAGCATATTTGTTGGTCAGCACTGTGCCCTGCGCCTCGAGCACCCGCGGACTGGCGTAGTTTTCCGAGGCGATCAGTTCAATGTGCTCTTCCTGACGCCGCTCCTCTTCGCCAATCGCGGCGAAGATTTCGTCGTCAAAACCCGCGATACTCATGCCTTTGTCGAACATGCTGAAACCCCGCTCATGCAATCGGGCAGTGCGCCCATGGAAAGCGCGCAATCTTACCGCATAGGCTGCCCGCGCTAAAGCGCCGCTGACAAAAGAGCACGCTGGTTCGGGGCCCGCCAAAGGCCGGCGGGTGCGCGACTGACGGCCACTAATACCTGTAATGGAGAATTGCGCGAACACCGCGAGCATGGCAATCTGGCTATGCCAGTGTGGTTGCGTCTTCTGCTGGCATTCAGTAGCAGACGCTGAAGGCAGGCAGTTCCGTCCATTCATGACCAAAATACGCTGGAAATCCCACAAGAACGGCACTTTCTTCGATGAACTGCTGACACCTGCCGGCAAGCCACGGGTGGCTGCCAGGCGGCTGGTGAACCTGCTGCAGAGCCTGACTCCCGAAGAGATGTCCACCCGGCGCGCCGCCGCCGAACTGGCCATCAACGAAATGGGAGTCTCCTTCACGATTTATTCAGAAGGCAAGAATATCGACAGGGCCTGGCCGTTCGACATTATTCCCCGCGTCATCACGGGTCGCGAGTGGGACAAGGTCAGTCGTGGCCTGACACAGCGTACACGCGCGCTGAACGCATTTATCGACGACATCTACAACCGCCAGCGCATCCTGAAGGCAGGTATCGTGCCGGCGGAAATCATTCTCGAAGCCGGCAACTATCGCCCGCAGTGCCAGGGTGTCTCACCGCGTTTCGGTGCCTGGGCGCACATCTGCGGTTCAGACCTGGTGCGTGACAAAGACGGGAAGTTCTACGTGCTGGAAGACAATCTGCGCGTGCCGTCCGGCGTTTCGTACATGCTGGAGAACCGTGAGATTACCAAGCGCGTGCTGCCGGAATTGTTCGAAAATTACAGTATCCGCCCGCTGGACGATTACCCTGCAAAGCTCTACGCCATGCTCGCGTCGCTGTCTCCACGCGAGCGCCAGCGCCCCTGCATCGTGGTACTCACACCGGGCATCTACAACTCGGCCTACTTCGAGCACTCGTTCTTGGCGCGCGGCATGGGCGCGGAACTGGTAGAGGGCCCGGACCTGTTCGTCGATGACGACGATTTCCTTTACATGCGCACGATCGACGGGCCAGAGCGGGTCGATGTTGTGTACCGGCGTATCGACGACGATTTCCTGGACCCGGAAGCCTTCCGAGAAGATTCCATACTGGGCGTGCCGGGCATCATGCGCTGCTGGCGCAAGGGCAATGTCGCCATCGCCAATGCCCCGGGGAGCGGCGTGGCGGACGACAAAGTGGTCTATGCCTACGTACCGGACATGATTCGCTTCTACCTGGGTGAAAAACCGGAGCTTGCCAGCGTAAAAACCTATCTGTGCATGCACGAGCCGGAACGCGAGTACGTGCTGAATAATCTGGACAAACTCGTGGTCAAACCGGCGAATGAATCCGGCGGCTACGGGTTGATGGTCGGCCCTCACGCCAGCCGCGCAACCCGTGCCAAGTTTGCCAAACTGATCGAGGCGAACCCGCGCAACTACATTGCCCAGCCCACGCTCACCCTGTCGACGGCGCCCACTTTCATCAATGACACTATCGAACCGCGACACCTGGACTTGCGCCCGTTCATCTTGAGCGGCAAGGATACCTGGGTCACTCCGGGTGGATTGACGCGTGTGGCGCTGGTGGAAGGCTCACTGGTTGTGAACTCCTCCCAGGGCGGCGGCAGCAAGGACACCTGGATTGTGGAGGGTTCGCAATGAGGCTGCTATCCAGGGTGGCCGACCGGCTGTACTGGACGGGCCGCTACATGGAGCGGGTTGAGGGGATTGCGCGCCTCACCCAGGCCTACACGCATCTGGTGATGGACATTCCCCAGGGCAGCGAGCTGGGCTGGGACGTTCTGGTGAAGATCCTGGATGCGGAACCCCTGTTCGAAAGCCGCTACAAAGTCTACAGCGAGCAGAATGTACTGCACTTCCTGATTGCCGATGAGGCCAACCCGGGGAGCATCTACCAGTCGGTGATGGCTGCCCGGAGTAACGTGCGCACTACCCGTGACGTTTTGCCACAGGAAGTCTGGGAGCAGGTCAACGAGCTGTATCTGTATACCCGGGAGTTCGCCGAAAAGTCGGTGGGCCGGCGCAATCGACACCGCTTTCTGGACAGGATTCAGGCGCGCTGCCAGGCGATCAGCGGCCACAACATGAGCACCATGTGTCGCGACGAGGCCTATCGGTTCATGTCGCTCGGCCATTTGCTCGAACGCGCCGACATGACCACGCGCATTATCGACGTCGGAGCTGGCGCGCTGATGGACAGCGAGCGTCACAATGTCAGCATGGACCCGCTCATCTGGGGTGCGCTGCTCCAGGGTCTGTCTGCCATGAGTACCTACCGGCGCAAGATCGGGCCGCTGCCCGAGGCCGCACCGGTGGTCAATTTTCTGTTCAACGAGGCAACCCTGCCCCGCTCTCTCAAGTTCTGCCTGAACGGCATACGCTCGGAGCTTGGCCAGCTCAGGAAACACACCGATGCCGTGCGCCATGTCGAGCGCGCCCGGCGGCGACTCGCGCGTTTTGACACCAAGGCAACCAACTGGGAAACACTGCATCCCTTCATCGACAGAATCCAACTCGACCTGAGCAATCTCAGCGACTGTATTAGCGAAAGCTGGTTCCTTCCCACCGAGAGGTAAGCCCACCGTGGCCATCCGTGTCGCCGTGAGGCACAACACGCACTATCAGTTCGACCGCCCTGTCAGCATTGCGCCGCATATTCTGCGCTTGCGCCCGGCGCCCCACTGCCGCAACAGGATCTACAGCTACTCCCTGAAGGTGCTGCCGGAAAAGCACTTCATCAACTGGCAGCAGGATCCTTTCGGCAATTTCCTGGCGCGCGTGGTGTTTCCGGAAAAATCCACCGAACTTCAGGTTGAAATTGAAGTGATCACCGACATGACGGTGGTCAATCCTTTCGACTTCTTCGTCGAGGAATACGCCGAGCACTACCCGTTTGCCTACGATGCCACGCTGCGCAAGGAACTGGGACCCTACCTAGAGATCACCGAGAACGGCCCGCTGCTGCAGGCCTGGGTCGCGAGCATCCCGCGCGAAAAGCAGCCGATCATCGATTTTCTGGTAAGCGTGAATCAACGGCTGGAACGGGACATCGCCTACAACCTGCGCATGGAGCCGGGCGTACAGAGCTGCGAGGAGACGCTCGGCATCGCGCGCGGTTCATGCCGCGACAGCGGCTGGCTGATGGTACAGGTGCTGCGCCATCTCGGCCTGGCGGCACGTTTCTGTTCGGGCTATCTGGTGCAACTGGCGCCGGATGTCAAATCGCTCGAAGGGCCTTCGGGGCCCGAGCAGGACTTCACCGACCTGCATGCCTGGTGCGAGGTCTTCCTGCCCGGCGCCGGCTGGATCGGGCTCGACCCCACATCCGGGTTGTTCGCGGGGGAAAGCCACATACCACTGGCCTGCACGCCGGGCCCATCCTCCGCCGCGCCGATCAGCGGCGCCACGGACCCTTGCGAGGTAGAACTCAGCTTCACCAATACCGTGGAACGCATCCACGAAGACCCCCGGGTAACCAAGCCCTACAGCGAGGACCAATGGCAGGCCATCATCGCGCTGGGAAATGCCGTGGACGCGCGCCTCGAGCGCGATGACGTGCGCCTGACCATGGGCGGAGAACCCACCTTCGTGTCCATCGACGATATGGACTCTGCGCAGTGGAATATCGAGGCGCTGGGGGAACACAAACTGAAGCTGGCCAAGGATCTGCTGATCCGGCTGCGCGACCGCTTTGCCCCCGGAGGCCTGCTGCACTATGGGCAGGGCAAGTGGTATCCCGGCGAACCGACACCGCGCTGGGCGCTGGGCTGCTTCTGGCGCGACGATCAGCAGCCGCTGTGGAATAACCCCGCGCTGCTGGCCCGCGTGGACACAAGCTACGACCACGGTCTGGACGAGGCGCGCGCGTTCATGCAGCGGCTGGTGGAAGAACTCGGGGTGCAGGCGGATGACGTGCGCCCGGCCTATGAGGACCAGCTCTACTATTTGCTACAGGAAAGGCAGGTGCCCGAGGATGTCGACCCGGCCAGGGCCGATCTGGGCAGTTCCGGGGAGCGACGGCGACTCGCCAGACTGCTGAGCAGGGGCCTGAACAAGGCCACCGGTTATCTCGTGCCGCTGGAACGGGAAGATGACAAACCCTGGCGCAGTGGACAGTGGAAACTGCGCGCGGATCAGGTCTACCTGATACCGGGAGATTCTCCCATGGGGCTGCGTCTGCCGCTGGATTCACTCGAGGGCGCGGACAAGCCCGAAAATAACCAGCGCGCCGAGCGCGATCCGTTTGCTCCGCGCGCGCCACTGCAACCGGCTCGCATATCGGCTGCAAACGGCAGCAGCATGCAATCCCATCCCATGCACCCCGTTGACCCGGCTGATGCGGGACAGGATGACGACCGCGTAGTGCGCACCACGCTCTGCGTGGAACCGCGCGACGGCAGACTGCACGTATTCCTGCCGCCCGTAACCCACCTGGAACATTTCATCGAACTGGTGAATGCCATCGAGGCCACCGCCGAAGCGTTGTCGCTGCCCGTGATCGTCGAGGGTTACGAGCCGCCACGCGATCCCCGGCTGGTGCGTCTGCTGGTTACACCGGACCCGGGCGTGATCGAGGTCAATATTCACCCCGCGAGCAACTGGCGGGATCTGGTGCACAACACCGAGACGCTGTACGAGGAAGCGCGACAGGCGCGCCTGGGCACGGAAAAGTTCATGCTGGACGGTCGCCATTCCGGTACCGGCGGCGGCAACCATGTCACCCTGGGTGCCCGCAGCCCGGAAGATAGCCCGCTGCTGCGGCGACCAGACCTGCTACAGAGCCTGATTACTTACTGGCAGCATCATCCCGGCCTGTCGTACCTTTTTTCGGGCCTGTTCCTCGGCCCGACAAGCCAGGCTCCGCGGGTCGATGAAGGCCGCGATGAGATGCTCTACGAACTGGAGATTGCGTTCAGCCAGATACCCGCGGGCGAGACTGCATCCCCGTGGCTCGTGGATCGCTTGCTGCGCAACCTGCTTATCGATATCACCGGCAATACCCACCGGGCCGAATTCTGCATCGACAAGCTTTACGCACCCGGCAGCGCCACGGGCAGGCTCGGCATTCTCGAGTTTCGCGGCTTCGAAATGCCCCCCCATTCGCGCATGGCGCTGGTGCAGGTACTGCTGTTGCGCTGCCTGGTGGCACGCTTCTGGCGCTCGCCCTACAAGGGAAAGCTGGTGCGCTGGGGCACCGCCCTGCACGATCGCTTCATGCTGCCGCACTACGTATGGGCGGACATCGCGGACGTGGTGCAGGATCTCCAGGCACACGGGCTGCCATTCCAGCTCGACTGGCTCGCGCCGTTTGAGGAGTTCCGTTTTCCGCACTACGGCAATGTGGCCCTCGACGACATCAAGCTGGAATTGCGCTGGGCCATCGAACCCTGGCACGTGCTGGGAGAAGAGGTTGGCAGTTTCGGCACTTCACGCTTTGTCGATTCCTCCGTGGAACGCCTGCAGGTAAAACTCAGCGGCCTGACGCCGGAGCGCCATGTGCTGGCCTGCAATGGCCGCCGGGTGCCGCTGCGCTCCACGGGCCGGCACGGCGAGTACGTGGCCGGCGTGCGCTATCGCGCCTGGCAACCCCCCTCGGCCCTGCACCCGCGCATTGGTGTGCATTCCCCTCTCGTATTCGACCTGATCGATACCTGGAACGGACGCTCCATCGGCGGCTGCACCTATCATGTATCGCACCCCGGCGGTCGCAGCTACGAAACGCAGCCGGTAAACGCCTTCGAGGCGGAATCGCGCCGGGTCAACCGTTTCTGGGATTTTGGCCACACGCCACAGATCATTTCACCGTTGCCCGCGTTCGACGCTATCCGCGAGTTTTTTCCCCACCAGCAGAATCCCCGGCCCCTCGCACTTCCGGCGGCCGAGCCGGAGCCGGAATACCCCCATACCCTGGATCTCAGGCGCCCCGCCAACGGCGTGTTCGCGGCCGAGGGACCCCACCAGCCCGAAATCCGGTGAGAATCGTCTACACTGTGGCGTAGACGTTTCACACTGGAGTTACCCATGCACCACAAACTGATGACCACGCTGTGCTGCCTGCTGTGCACGGCCGGCCTCGCCATCGCACAGCCTTCGCCGTTTCAGGTTGAGCCCATCGCAGACTTCGACGAGCCCTGGGCACTGACCTTCCTGCCGGACGGGCGGATGCTGGTAACGGAGAAGAAAGGCAATTTACTGATCGTCGGCCAGAACGGCGAAAAATCCCCCCCGGTGAGCGGCGTACCCGACGTGGACTACGGCGGCCAGGGCGGGCTCGGTGATGTCGCCCTGCATCCGGATTTCGCGACCAACAGAATGCTCTATTTCAGTTACGCCGAGGCCGGAGCGGGGTCCACCCGCGGCGCGGCGGTGGCGCGCGGTGTGCTCGCCGGCAGCGACGAACGTCCGGCGCTGGAGGGCGTTGAAGTGATCTGGCGGCAGTATCCGAAAGTGCTCGGGCGCGGCCATTACGGGCACCGGCTACTCTTCGACGAGGCGGGCTACCTGTGGGTCTCCTCCGGCGAGCGCCAGAAGTTCACCCCCGCCCAGGACATGCAGACCAACCTCGGCAAGGTGCTGCGGCTGCGCGACGATGGCAGCCTGCCGGATGACAACCCCTTCGCGAACTACCGCCGGGACGACCCGCAGGTGGATGAGGAGGCCATCTACGGTGAAATCTGGAGTTTCGGTCACCGCAACCCCCTGGGCATGGCCGCTGACCTGCAGGATCGCCTGTGGGTGATCGAGATGGGGCCGGCCGGGGGCGATGAACTGAATCTCATTCAACGCGGCGCAAACTACGGCTATCCGGTGGTGTCCAATGGCGACCACTACGACGGCCGCAAGATTCCCGATCACTCCCCGGGCGACGGCTTCGCCGCACCCGCTATTTCCTGGACCCCGGTGATTTCCCCGGCGGACCTGATGGTATACCGCGGCTCCCTGTTTCCCCAATGGCGCGGCAACGCGTTCGCAGCAGGCCTGTCAGCCAAAGGTATCGTGCGCATCGCACTCGGCGAAGATGGCAGCGCCAGGGAGGCGGCGCGCTACGATATGGGCGCCCGCATTCGCGGCATCGTCGAAGGCCCGGCCGGTGCGCTGTGGGTTCTGGAAGACGAGCGTTATGACAGCCAGGGCAGGCTGCTCCGGCTGACACCAGCCGAGGGATAGCCCGGGCCTGCAATCGATGGGCTGTCAGCTCAGTTCGCGGTGTCGTCGCGGAACATCACACTGGTGCGGTCCAGCGCAGAGGGCCGGTCGGGTACGTTGATCTGCTTGCTGCCCTCCCCGCGTGTCACCAGACGCACCGCCACCGAACCGCTACCGCCGGGGCTCGCGGGGATATACACATCAGCGGCAGTGAGGAAGCCGATGTTGTTGAACGGTGACAGCACGCCCTTGCCGAGATCGGTCAGCATGTCTTGGTTGTCATCGAACGCGAAAAAGGCAAGATTCACGGCCGTGCGCGGGCTGATGAGCGGCGTCAGCACGTTGAGGCCGTCGACGTAGAGTTCATCACTCATGTCCCCCTGATCGCCCCAGAACTCCCGCATCCGCGTTACAAGCAGCCCGGTGGCATTGTCGGAGCGCGGCAGGAAGGCAGCGATACTTTCACCGGGCGCGCTGGTCTGCAGGCGCACGAAACGATCGTCGTGGGTGTAGGGCTCGGGGTAAAAATGATGCACCGACACCTCGGGGAACGTCGCCGTGGGTGGACGCACCACAGCGAATTCATAATAACCGCCACTGGCCAGGCTTACGGGACCGAAATGCCCGCTGTCGCCGATCGGGAATTCAGCCATCGGCGTACCCGCCACACGCTGGCCGGTTGCCGCGGCGACTTCCCACACCTGCACCGTTGCCCCCTCATAGCCAAGGTTTTCCGGGAAAAACACGGCCCTGCCTTCAATCTCCAGCGGCTCACCCGCAGGGCTTGCGGCCACATCAGTGCGCGATGGCGCCACTCCGGTGAGGAACTCGTACATCAGTGCGAAAGCTTCCGCCGATGTAGCCACCTCGGTGTGGCTCTTGTTGGCAAAGTAGTAATTATCCTCGGGAAAGGGTCCGATCTGCGCGTTGTCGGGACGGCGGCTGAAACCGCTGTTCGCGGTATTCCACTCGCCCCAGATGCCGATGCTCGGCACGCCACCGGGCAATGTGTCCGGGTCGCGCCCATCGATGTTCACATAGCGGGCCACTTTGTCCGGCCCGTTGAATGCCGGATCCTCCAGGTAGGTTGTCCACACCGAGGTGCCCCGGGAATGTCCGACCGCATACACTGAATCGGCGCCCGTTTGCGCGAGTACGTCGTCGATAAACGCATCGAGGTCCCCCAGGGGGTTGTCTGGTACCGCCGTGCTGTATTCGAAGGCGTACAACATTGACGCCGGGTAGCTGTTGCTGGTGAAACGCATGATCTGGGTTTCGAACTGTTGCGCTGAACCGGACTGCCCGTGTACAAACACAATGGGACGTACCTCGGGCCGGATTCCCGTTAAATCGTCGGAGCCATCGGAACATCCGGCGAGTGCGAGAGGGAACAGGAGAACGCAAAATCCCCTGCGGAAAAAACGCAACAGTCTGGCAACCATGGAATCTCCTTATGGTTATCGACCGACATCAGAACCACAAGACTAGTCCAGTTACGCAGAGGCGACAAACCATCGGCCGCCGGGTCGGCTGCGCAGCTGCCCGGCTCTGGAGTTCCAAAGTCTTTGGCCAGCTCAGGCCTCGGTAACCATGTCCCGGTAGGCGTGCCAGGTGGCATGCCCCAGCAGCGGCAACACGAGGATCATGCCCAGCAGCCAGGTAGCGAATCCAAACAATACCAGAGCGATGATCAGTGCAACCCACAGCACGAGCGCCGGCAGATCCCTCGCCGCTACCCGCAGGCTCATCCGCATGGCCGTGGCGGCATCGACATGGCGGTCGATGATCATCGGTACGGTAACCACCGACACCGCAAAGACCGCAGCGGCGAGCAGCGCGAAGGCGATGGCGTAGACAATGGCCTGGGATGTGCTCAGCAGAGGCAGGACATCGGCCCAGACCGTGCTCTCGAATGCCGGCGCAATGCTGCCGGTTGTCAGCTGGAGCGTCAGGGCCGTCAGGGCGAAGCAGGCCACCCCGATGGCCATCAGCACCGCCGCAAAGGCCAGCAGCGCAGCGCGGTTGTGGTGCAGGCTTTGCAGGGAAAGCTGGAAATTCGCCTGGTCACCGTGATCGCGGCGCCGGGACAACTCGCACACACCGGCGGTTATGACCGGACCGACCAACAAAAACCCCGCGATGGACGCGGCGATATACACGGGGTGACGCGAGTAGGCAAGAATCAGCGCCCCCAGCGTGGCCACGATCCAGCCGTAGGCCAGACTGGCGCCGCGGTGGTGAAGCATATCGTCCCAACCCGCTTGCAACCAGATGAAGGGGCGAGTGATTGGAACCCGGTGAACGGGGTACGAATCTGAGGCATGCGTGACGGCCATCTTATTGCTCCCGGCGGAAGTGCTCCGCGCTGTTGGTTTGACACAGCGATGAACATGATGATGCCGCGCTATCCAGGAGTGTGGCCGTCATCACGCCCTTCCTGTGCTAACAGGTTCGGTCACAATTTTGCGCAAAAGTTCCGCGATGGGCCGTGGGAGGGGTTCGCGGATAATATCCTCCACCACACTGTTGAATTGCGCCCGGGAAATCTGCATGCCCCGATGCGTGTCGCGCATACTGTCACCGCTGTAGATGCAGGGCCCGCCAGCGCGAACGCACTTCAGCCTGACAGATGCCTGTTCGCCTGAACTGAAGATGTGCGCAATAATACGCCTCCAACCGGAAGTCTTCGAGTCAGCATGTCGCTTAATGACCAACCCAGCAGTCTGTCGTCGCAGTCTGCTGCCAAAGCGCTCCCCTGGGACGAGGCCCGTCTCGCCGATGGCAGCGTCAGGGCGCACTGGCGGTATCTGTTGGGGAGCCTTGAAGAACTGGGTGCCGAGGAGTTCGGGCGCCGCAAGGAAACGCTGGAACGCATCCTGCGCGACGATGGCGCAACCTACAATGATTACGCCGACGGCCTGGTGGCACGGCCCTGGGCGCTCGACCCGATACCACTGCTGGTCGACAGCCAGGAGTGGAACCACATCGAATCCGGCCTGCAGGAGCGGGCGGAATTACTCAATCTCATCCTGCGCGATCTGTATGGGCCGCGCACGCTGATCAAGCACGGCATCCTGCCGCCGGAGCTGGTATACGGACACCCGGGATTCCTGCGCGAATGCGATGGCCTGCTACTACCCGGAGAGACACAGCTCATCCAGTACGCCGCTGACATGGTGCGGACCCCGAACGGCGAGATGCTGGTGATGTCTGATCGCACACAGACGCCCAGCGGCGCAGGCTATGCCCTTGAGAACCGCCTGGTCATGAGTCGTATTTTTCCGAGCCTGTTCAGGGACAGCCACGTTCACCGCCTGTCGCTGTACTTCAACAGCCTGCGCCTGAAACTGAACGCACTCAATCCCAATGGCGATGTCGGCAACGTCGCGGTGCTCACACCTGGCACTTACAACGAAACCTATTTTGAACACGTTTTTCTGGCGAATTTTCTTGGCTATCAACTGGTGCAGGGTAGTGACCTGACTGTGCGCGACGGCTATGTCTGGCTGAAGACGCTGGATGGGCTGAGCCGCGTCGACGTCATACTCCGGCGCATTGACGATGTGTACTGCGATCCGGTAGAGCTGAAGAGTGACTCACACCTGGGTGTTCCGGGCCTGCTGGAAGCCACACGCGCCGGGAACGTTGCAGTGGTGAACCCGCTCGGCTCGGGAATTCTCGAAAGTCGCGGCCTTGCACGCTACCTGCCGGCGGCGGCGGAACATTTCCTGGGGCGTGAGCTGCGCCTGAAATCTGCGCAAACCTACTGGTGCGGCGATCCCTCCGACCGCCAGTTCGTGCTGGAAAAGCTGCAGCACATGGTCATCAAGTCGACGTTTCGCAGCCCGGGCTCCGGCCTTGTGCGCGGCAGTTCTCTGAGCACGGCGGAGCTTGAGAATCTGCGTGCGACGATAAAAGCCCAGCCGCTCAACTATGTCGCACAGGAGCACCTGCAGCCCTCTTCCACCCCGGTCTGGCGCGATGGCGAAAAGCTGGCACTGCCTTCAATCCTGCGCGTTTTCGCGGTTGCGGGAGAGTCGTCCTACACGGTGATGCCTGGCGGCTTGACGCGGGTTGGTGCGCGCGCAGGGGAATTTGAAATTTCCAACCGCCTGGGCTCTCTGAGCAAGGACACCTGGGTGCTCGCGTCTGAGCCAGAGCGCCGCGCCCTGCCCGACGCCGGCAGCACCTCTTCTGCCGTACACGCGGGCGGCAGTATGCAACTGCCGAGCCGGGCGGTGGAGAACCTGTTCTGGGTGGGCCGCTACGCGGAACGCTCGGAAGCTGCACTGCGCCTGCTACGCACCGTGCTCGGCAAACTGCAGGGAGAGGAATCCATCGATACGCTCACCCGGCCGCTGCTGCTGCGAACGGTGACGCAACTCACCTGCACCTATCCGGGATTCACACGGGAGAGTACGCTCCAGGCTGCGCCGGATGAGGAGCTGATCTCGGTGGTGCTGGATGGCGAGCGGGTCGGCAGCGTCATGTTCTCGCTGACGGCATTATTGAATGCTGTCGAACAGGTAAAAGACTACATGTCTGCCGACACCCAGCGCATCCTGAACGAATTGAATGATGCGCTCTCGCAGCTGCCCGGCAAGTTGCGCAGTGGCTATTACTCGGCTCCGGAGGAGGCCCTCGGTACACTCATTGACATTTTGCTCGCCCTGGCAGGTCTGGCAAAGGAATCCATGCTGCGCGGACACGGGTGGACGTTCCTCGATATGGGCCGACGTATTGAGCGCAGCCTGCAGACTGTCTCGTTACTGCACTCCCTGTGGGTTCCAGCGGAAACGCCACAGGAACAGCTGGTGATTGAAAGCGCGCTCACCAGCACCGATTCACTGATGACCTTCCGCCGACGGTATCACGGCGATCTCAGCCTGGGGAACGGGCTCGATCTGCTGCTGCTGGAACCTGCGAACCCCCGTTCGCTCTGCTTCCAGCTGGAGCGTATCTCGGAGCATCTCGCGGCCCTGCCTGCGACGAATGCAGGCAACCGCCTGTCGCGGGAAGCGCGACTGGTGCTAGAAGCCACCACGGCCCTGCGTCTTGCGGAGCCCGCCAACCTGGCGCACGTGAAGCAGGGGCAAAGCCTGCGCGGCAACCTCGATCAGCTGCTGTCACGTCTTCGTCGGCTGCTGAACGACACGGCCACGGCGCTGCACAATCACTATTTCGAACATTCAACCGGCCCGCAACCGATGGTGCCGGCAAAGCAGGAACGCAGCTTGTGATTTACCGCATACGACACCACACGCGCTACCTGTATTCGACCAACGTCAGCCAGTGTTACAGCCTGGCGCACCTGCTTCCCAGGAATACTTTTTACCAGCGCTGCACGAACGCAGTCATCCGGGTAGAGCCGCAGCCCGCTACTGCCGCCGACCGAACCGATTACTTTGGCAACCGAAGCTACCACTTCTCGATTCAGCAGCCGCACAGCATTCTCGACGTGACCGCCGAGAGCGAGATTGAGATGTTTGCGCAACGGCAAAGCCTGAGCCTGGATTTCGGCGCCACCTGTGCCGATGCGCGCGCAATGCTCACGACAACCATCAACGATGAAAACACCAGTGCGCGTGAGTTTCTGCTGGATTCGCCGATGGTGGCCGCCAGCGCCGACCTGGCCGAATATGCACAGAGCTCCTTCGCCGACGAGCGCCCGTTTTTATCCTGCGTGCGCGACCTGACGGCGCGAATCTACCGGGATTTTACCTACGACCCCCGCTCCACCGAGATCACGACTCCACTGAAGGAGGTTCTGCAGTTCCGGCGGGGTGTCTGCCAGGATTTCGCGCATCTGGCTATTGGCTGCCTGCGTTCGCTGGGCTTCCCCGCACGCTATGTCAGCGGCTATCTGGAGACCAGCCCGCCCGCGGGCGCGCAGCGCCTGCAAGGCGCGGATGAAAGCCACGCCTGGTTCGCGGCCTACTCCCCCGCGGAGGGATGGGCGGATTTCGACCCCACCAACAACCTGATGGCGATGGAGCGCCATATTACAACGGCCTGGGGCAGGGACTATTCAGACGTTACGCCATTAAAAGGGTCTATTATCGGCGGCGGCGGACACACGCTGCAAATCTCGGTAGACGTGCAACGCCTCAACAGGTCGACGCTATAGACCTCAGGCGTCTTTACGCTTGAACACCTCATCCAGCGATGGCAAATCTTCGAAGGCCCTGCGGATGTTTTCATCCCAGGCTGTTCGCAGGCTGACCAGATACGGGTCTATTTCTTCCAGTTTGGCGTACAGGGATGGCCCATCCAGCGCATCGGCGCGATAGAACAACAGCTCAATCGGCGGCCCCACGGTCGCGTTGCTGCGCATCGTGGAATCCATGGACACCAGAGCGCAGCGCATCGCCGTTTCGGGGTCGGTTTCGGGCCGGATGATACGATCCAGGATGGGCTTGCCGTACTTCGTCTCTCCGATTTGCAGAAACGGGTGCTGGCTGGAGACCGTGATGTGGTTGCCCTCGGGGTAAACCATGTACAGCTCATGCCCCTGGCCCTTGATCTGGCCACCCACGACAAACGTCGCTTCAGGTTTGAATCCGGCGTTCGGGGCGTTTTCAGAAAAGCGGCTCTGCTCTTCGCGCCCAAGGCGACCGATGTAATCTGCAATGTCGGCCACGTACCCAGCCGTGGAGATGTTCTGCTTGGCGTCTTCCTTGAGATCGCGCTCTATACGCGCCACCACCGACTGGCTGGTCGCCAGGTTGCCCGCCGTCATCACCATCAGCTGCCGATCGCCGGGAATGGAAAAACGATGCAGCTTGCTGTAGGTACTGACCCTGTCGGCACCCGCGTTGGTGCGCGAATCAGAGCAGAAGACCAGCCCGACATCGAGCTTGATACCGATACAATATGTCATACCTTGGAAAAACACCCCCTGAATGGGTTGAGCCGCATCGCGGCGCCTGCGAGCATAATTGCTCAGCCACTGAAATGCCAGACAAGCTCTGCTAGAATCCGCCGCTTCATCGCTACCGCAAATTCGAGGCACCATGGCTCAATACGTCTACACCATGAACCGCGTCGGCAAGGTTGTGCCGCCGAAAAAGACCATTCTCGAAGACATCTCGCTGTCGTTTTTTCCGGGGGCGAAAATCGGCGTGCTGGGTTTGAACGGCGCGGGAAAGTCCACTCTGCTGCGCATCATGGCGGGGCTGGATACCGACATTCTGGGCGAAGCGCGTCCGCAGGCCGGCATCAAGATCGGCTACCTGCCGCAGGAACCGCAATTGAACAGCGAGAAGGATGTACGCGGCAACGTTGAAGAGGGAGTTGCTGAGGCGACCGAAGCGCTGGCGGCGCTGGATAAAGTATACGCGGACTACGCCGAGCCAGACGCCGATTTCGAGGCACTGGCGAAGGAGCAGGCGCGCCTGGAAGACATCATCCAGGCCACCGACGCCCACAACCTCGACCACAAACTGGAGGTTGCCGCGGACGCACTGCGCCTGCCCCCATGGGATGCCAGCGTCGACACGCTCTCGGGCGGCGAGCGCCGCCGTGTCGCGCTGTGTCGTTTGCTGCTTGCCAACCCGGATATGCTGCTGCTGGACGAACCCACCAACCATCTGGACGCAGAGAGTGTCGGCTGGCTCGAGCGTTTCCTGCATGATTTTCCCGGCACCGTGGTGGCCATCACCCACGACCGCTACTTTCTCGACAACGCAGCCGGCTGGATTCTGGAACTCGATCGCGGTCGCGGCATCCCCTATGAGGGCAATTACTCCGACTGGCTGTTTACCAAGGAACAGCGCCTGGAGCAGGAACAGCGTCAGGAGGCCTCGCACCAGAAGGCCATCAAATCGGAGCTGGAGTGGGTGCGCAGCAACCCCAAGGGACGCCAGGCCAAAAGCAAGGCGCGATTGCAACGCTTCGAGGAGCTGCAATCGCAGGAGTTTCAGGCGCGCAATGAAACCAACGAGATCTACATTCCCCCGGGGCCCCGTCTCGGCGACAAGGTGATAGAGGTTCGCGGCCTGAAGAAGAGCTTCGGCGATCGCCTGCTGTTCGAGAATGTGAGCTTCTCGGTGCCGCGCGGCAGCATCGTGGGCATTATCGGCGCCAACGGCATGGGCAAATCCACCCTGTTCAAGATTCTCATGGGCAACGAACAGCCGGATGCCGGCGAGGTCAGCCTCGGTGACACTGTGCAGCTGGGCTATGTGGATCAGTCCCGCGACGATCTGGACGGCAGCAAGACCGTCTGGGAAGAGGTGTCGGACGGACAGGACATTCTGCGCATCGGCAATTACGAGGTGCCCTCACGTTCCTACGTGGGCCGCTTCAACTTCAAGGGCTCTGATCAACAGAAATTCGTCAAGGATCTTTCAGGCGGCGAGCGCAACCGGCTGCACCTGGCCAAGCTGCTGAAGCAGGGCGCCAACGTGCTGCTGCTCGATGAACCCACGAACGATCTCGACGTTGAAACCCTGCGCGCCCTCGAGGAGGCATTGCTGGCCTTTCCCGGCGCCGCGCTGGTGATTTCTCACGATCGCTGGTTTCTCGACCGCATAGCCACGCATATTCTCGCCTACGAGGACGATGGCAATGTCGTGTTTCACGAGGGCAATTTCTCGGACTACGAGGCAGACCACAAGGCACGCCTCGGCGCGGCCGCGGATCAGCCCAAACGAGTCAAGTACCGCAAGCTGAAGTAAGCGACAGCGCCTCGCCGCAGTATGACGCTGCATATGATTTCGCGTTATAGTCCTTCCTGTGTCAGGCCACAGGGAGATCTCACATGAGCGATATCGCAAGGGAACGGCGCCACTTCACGCGCATTGAGCTGGCTGTACCCGTAGAGGTACACCAGGGCGGCAGCGTCTGGCACCAGAACCTGGTGGATATCTCCCTGTCGGGCGTGACCACCGATCAGCCGCAGGATTGGGACGCCCAGTACAATGAGCCCTTTACGCTGATCATCGCGCTGGAGGACGACAAAAACCTCGAACTGCACGCCTTTCTGCAACATGTGGACGAGGGGCGGCTGGGGTTTGCGGTGGAGCATGTGGATCGTGAAAATATCGGCCCCCTGCTAGAAGTGCTTGAGGCACATATGGATATCGCCACGCTGGAGGAGGAACTGAGCCAGCTCAGCGATTAAGACGCTGGAAGCTACACGTCGAGGGCCGCCAGTGCCTCCGACAGTTTGGATACGGCAAGAACCTGCATTCCCCTGATCTCACCCTTGGGCGCGTTGCCTCTCGGCACTATCGCCCGCGTAAAGCCGTGCTTGGCCGCCTCCGCCAGGCGTTCCTGCCCGCTCGGCACCGGACGAATCTCGCCGGAGAGGCCCACCTCGCCAAACACCACCAGTTCCGCTGGAAGTTTGCGATCACGGAAACTCGAGACAATCGCCAGCAGCAGCGCGAGGTCGGCGCTGGTCTCCAGAACCTTGACGCCACCGACCACATTGGCGAACACGTCCTGATCGCCCACCTGCAGGCCGCCATGACGGTGCAGCACCGCCAGTAACATGGCGAGGCGGTTCTGCTCCAGGCCCACCGCCACACGACGGGGATTACCCAGCTGGCTGTCGTCCACCAGGGCCTGAATTTCCACCAGCAGTGGACGGGTGCCCTCCCAGACGACCATCACGGCGCTGCCGGGCGAAGGCTCGGAACCGCGGTCGAGAAAGATCGCCGAGGGGTTTTTCACTTCGCGCATGCCGCGATCCGTCATGGCGAACACGCCGAGCTCGTTGACCGCGCCAAAGCGGTTCTTCTGGCCACGCAGCGTGCGAAAGCGGGAATCGTCGCTGCCCTCCAGCAGAATAGAGCAATCGATCATGTGCTCCAGCACCTTGGGGCCTGCCAGGGACCCGTCCTTGGTAACATGCCCAACCAGAAACAGTACCGTACCGCTTTGTTTGGCGTGGCGAATGAGATAGGCCGCGCATTCGCGCACCTGGGACACCGAGCCCGGCGCAGAGGCAATGTCTTCGCTGTGCACCACCTGGATGGAATCCACCACGAGGACTTTCGGCTGGAACTCCCCGGCCGCGGCGACGATCGCTTCCACGCTGGTTTCAGCCATCAGGCGCAGGCTGTCGGTTGGCAGTTGCAGGCGCTGGGCGCGCATGGCCACCTGTTGCAGGGACTCTTCCCCGGTGACATACAGGGCTTCCATCGAAGCCGCGAGGTGGCACATGGTCTGCAACAGCAGCGTGCTCTTGCCAGCCCCGGGATTGCCCCCCACCAGAATTGCCGAGCCCGGCACCAGACCGCCGCCGAGCACCCGGTCGAACTCCTCCGCGCCCGATGAGAAGCGCGGCAAATCAGCGAGGTCGATGTCTTTCAGTACGCGGGCGCTGCTGAGGGCACCGGTGAAACCGGCGCGGCTGCCCGCCGCCGAGGCGGCACTGCGGGCGGAGCCCTTGCCTGGGCCCAGGCGGATTTCAGACAGGGAGTTCCAGACGCCGCAATCGCTGCACTGACCCTGCCACTTTACGTAGTCAGAGCCGCACTCATTGCAAACGAACGCTGTTTTTTGCTTTGCCATTCAGTCTCACCGCGTGGATGCGGTATCCTAGCAGGATGTTGAACAACTATCTGCGTTACCAGCGCCCGTTGCATGTATGTCTGAATCAGGCCTGATTCCCGAGCGCCAGCTGCTTTTCTCCCCCCTGCTGGCGGCCACCATCGGGCTGGAGGAAGCGGTGCTGTTGCAGCACCTGCAGCTTGTGTTTGACCACCAGAAACCGCAACTGCGCAAAGGTTTCGCCTGGTACTGCGTGCAGCGCGACTTTCTGCTGCGCACACTACCCTTCTGGCAGACGGAAGATCTGCACCGGGTGAGCCGCAGCCTCGCCGACAAGGGCGTGCTGTTGCTGGATTCGCCGCCACTGCTGGACGCCGAACAACTGGTGTTCGCCGTGAATGCGCCGGCCCGTGCGAGTGCAACCCACCCGCAGGAGCAGCCCGCCCCGGCACCGACCATACCCACCAGGCGCAGCGCGAGCCTGCTTCCGAGCCACTGGACCCCGAGCGAAGACCTGCTGCAGCTTCTTGACCTGAACCACAAGATACCGCGCCAGTTCGCCCTCGACCAACTGGAAGATTTCATCTATTACTGGCGCGAGCGCGGCGAAACCAGCCACGCCTGGGAAAACAAGTTCCGCCAGCACGTCACTACACACTGGCGCCGCCGGCAGCAGCAGGAAGGCCAGGGTTTTCAGGCGCCGCAGGCGATGGCGCTGGATAACAACTGGCGTCCGAGCGCTGATGCCATGGAGATCATGGCACGCTCCGGCATCGACCAGTCGTTTATCGAACAGGCGATTCCGGAGTTTATCCTCTACTGGCGCGAGCGCGGTGCCGCACCGAGGGAACTCAATTCAAAATTCATCCAGCATATCCGTATTCAATGGACACGCTACTGCTCCAGCCTGGAGCACAGCACCGAGCCGCGCCGTATAAAGGACAACTGGCAACCCTCGCAGGATGTCTTCGACATTCTCAAGATGTCGCACATCGACGAGGCCTTCGCCCGCTCGCTGCTGCCCGAATTCATCGTATACTGGAAAGAGAGCAACCAGACCCAGACCTCCTGGAACAGCAAGTTCCTGCAGCATGTAAAATACCACTGGGCAAAAAGCCACCAGATAGCACAGACGGAACAAGCCAATGCCGGATACCAGGGACCTGGTGGAACAGGTCGCACAAGGGATCGCAGCCTCAGAGACGACCTCACCGACACATCCTGGGCGGAGTGACGGCCGTGCGCCTGCCAGCAGCGGGCAGATCGAGGCCATCAACCAGGTGTTTGCGCTCTTCAGGCTGAATTACCACAACCAGTATTACGCGGCCTTCCCCGACGCCGAGCAGCTCAAGCAGATCAAGAAGCTCTGGCTCGAGGCGCTGCAGGGGTTTTCCGTGGAACAGGTACTGCGTGGCGCGCGCCACGCAATTGAAACCAGTGAATATCTGCCAACGCTGCACCGCATGCTGGTGTGTTGCCGCAAGGGTTGGGACGAGCACGGCCTGCCGACGGTTCACGATGCCTATGTGGAGGCCTGCAACGCAGCTTCTCCGAAGTCCGCCCAGGCCTGGAGCCATGCGGCGGTGTATCTCGCCGGGCGCGACAGCGACTGGTTCTTTCTTGCGAACCGCCCGGAAAGCGTCGCGTTCCCCGTATTCAGCGAGCACTACCAGCGCTACTGTGCACGCGTGCTTCGCGGCGAACGGCTGGCAGTCCCGGAGCCCGAGGCGCTGGAAAAACCCGCTGTCAAACCGCTCTCGCGCGAGGAACAGCTGGCGCGCCTGCGCGCACTGCGCGAATCCACCGGTATCTAGGGTCACACCGCAGGGCTGGCGGATCAGACCTCGTCCTGCCCGCCGCGGGCAAGATTCTCAAAGCGCGTGAGCTGGCCCATGAAGGCCAGCCGGCAGGTGCCGATAGGGCCGTTGCGCTGTTTGCCGATGATTATCTCTGCCGTACCCTTGTCCGGCGTATCCTCGTTGTAGACCTCATCGCGGTAGATGAACATGATGACGTCCGCATCCTGCTCGATCGCGCCCGATTCACGCAAATCTGAATTCACCGGGCGTTTGTTGGGCCGCTGCTCCAGTGAACGGTTGAGCTGCGACAGCGCCACCATCGGCACCTTGAACTCTTTCGCAATGGCCTTCAGGCTGCGGGAAATCTCCGATATCTCCGCGGTGCGGCCCTCTGAGGAGCCCGCAACCTGCATAAGCTGCAGGTAATCGACCATGATCATGCCCAGGCCATCATTCTCGCGGAAGACCCGCCGCGCGCGGCTACGCACCTCGGTGGGCGTCAGGGCCGGGGTATCATCGATAAACAGCGGCACATCCTTGAGCTTGTTGACTGCGGTGCCGAGGCGCGGCCAATCCTCCTCCTCCAGCCTGCCGCTGCGAATGCGCGTCTGGTCGATACGGCCCACGGAAGACAACAGCCGGATAATGAGCTGTTCCGCCGGCATCTCCATACTGAACACCAGAATGGGTTTGTCCTGGTTGAGTATGGCGTGCTCCACCATATTCATGGCAAAACTGGTTTTGCCCATAGAGGGACGGCCGGCCACAATCACCAGATCCGAATCCTGCAGGCCCGAGGTTTTTTTATCGAGCTCTATGAAGCCGGTGCTCAAACCGGTGATCGCACCGCCAGATTCGAACAGCTGCTCGATGCGTCCCACCGCCGATTTCAACAGGTGGTTGACGCCCGCCGGCCCCCCCGCTTTGGGGCCCTCTTCGGAGATCTGCATGATGCGCCGCTCCGCGGCGTCTATCAGCTCGACGCTGGATCGCCCCTCGGGGCTAAAGCCGGACTCGGCAATGTCCTGCGCCGCTTCAATCAGGCGCCTGAGACTGGCGCGTTCACGCACCACCTGGGCATAGGCGCGGATATTCGAGGCACTGGGTGTGTTCTGGGCGAGTTCCGCCAGGTAGGACAACCCGCCCGCGGCATCCAGTTCACCGCTCGCCTCAAGTTTGTCGGCCACCGTGATGACGTCTATCGGCTGTAGCGCCTCCGCGAGCTGTTGGATCTGGCGAAACACCAGACGGTGACCCGGGCGGTAGAAATCCGCCGCCGTCACAGCTTCCGCCACCGCATCCCAGGCATCCGCCGCGAGCAGCAGACCGCCCAGCACAGACTGTTCGGCTTCCACCGAATGCGGCTGCATCTTGATACGCGCAAGTTCCCCATCAGCCCGCACAGGGCGTTCAGACAGGTCGAAGGGGTAATCGGGATCGGCCATGCGAGTTAATCAGCAATCGTCAGCAGGGGCCCGACAGGTTAGC
>TARA_R110000823_G_scaffold315702_1_pt1 | contig 54517 bp, 43 predicted proteins | sample TARA_R110000823 | Tara Oceans TARA_R110000823 (sample SAMEA4397722) | marine metagenome | biome: Polar Biome; feature: [DCM] deep chlorophyll maximum layer (ENVO:01000326); material: water (ENVO:00002006), including particulate matter (ENVO:01000060) such as... | depth 20 m | reverse complement strand
CGATGAACCTGCTCAACCCCCGTCGCTAAGCGACAAAGAGAAAGATCAGAAGCCAATCGAGGAAGTTGTTTCCCCTATTGACCTAGCTTCTGACGGCGAACTGATAGAGTTTTCAGATTTACAACCACTGACTCTGGCTGAGTCATACGATGCATCGATCGGCTTCTTTGGACGATTTAGGCAGGAAATAATAAATCTATCGATGCGGAATTTTCCGATCGAGGGCTAGGCTTAGGCGGTGAAAGCGAGCAAGAACATTCCCGCTACAAGGGCGTAGCGTACCGCTAACTAAATTTGCATCGGTATTCTCGAATAAGACAGTAGCGTCAGCCACCCTCAAAACTGCCCTTGCCTTCTGCCATTCACTCGACTCGACATGTTTGTTATAAATACTTCAATAAAAACAATATCTTACTTAATAAATACGCAATATTTCGGCCGATATTGTCAAGTAGCCGAATACCCACTATAACAGCTCGTACACTATATTCCAATACGTCACAGTATCGGAAATAAGGAATAGGTATCTATAGGTTGATTGATCCCTTAAGCCCTGCTGGCGGATTGTTAGGATTAATGACCTCTACCGCGCTGTACTCATTTTCATGCAAACACGTTAATCCAGTACCAAAATCCTTGAGAGTATCTAAGGTGCACTGATCTTCGTAAATGACTACGTCGCAACCGCAAGGCTGTGCTTCGGCTAAGTATTGGTATGGAGCCATAATTCAGAATCCCTTCTAGTTTAAAGTTTTACCGGCAAACTGTGGCGCGGGCGCCTCAGAGCCGCTGCTCGCGCTCACAGTAGCTGCCGGATTTTCACTGAGTTCACTTAGAGCTGAATAGCCACTAGCAAACCCAAAGCAAGTCTCGGGAATGTTAACGCGGTCCGGTTTTTGCTCGTGGAATTTCGTACACTTGCCTGAGATTTGCCCCCCCTTTTCCTCATGGCCTACAGGCTTATATTGAGTTAGTACATGACGTGTATTACAGAGCCTAATTTTCCGTCGACGAATGAAGACGCAAGTAAATTAGCCACCATTCGCACACTGCCGGTAAGACCTGTTTTTATTATGGGCCTACACCGTTCGGGAACGACTTTTCTATATGACTGTATTGCGAAGTCATTTCCCGTAGCTCATCTAAGCCTTTATCACCTCTTGTATTTTGACCGCCTACTTGTCAACAAAGAGCATGGCAGCGAACAACAAGATAAAGATTTACTCAACCGCTATTTTACAGATAAAGGTATTAGCGATAGGAATATTGACGGCACGCATATTAATGCTGATGCCGTTGAAGAATATGGTTTTTTGTTACGAAAGAAGTCGGGTTCATTCAAAATTAATGATCACAATGCTGATTTCTTTGCACTCTTGTGTCAAAAGTTACTAGCTGTCCAAGATGAAACCATGGCAGTTTTGATGAAGAATCCGTGGGACACAGGTAATGCGAAAAGAATTTTAAGCTACTACCCAGATGCTCGGTTTATTTACATTTCCCGTGAACCTATTGCCGTACTTAATAGCATGTTAAATGCGTTTCTCTCCTATCTTGAAGGTCCGCAAGATTACCTTGAGATACTATTGAACGATGGCAATGGCAGAAGTAGTTACCGTAGCGGCTATATACTATGGATGGTACTGAGAGGAGTTCGTAAATTAGTTGGCCCTAAAATCACCGCCAGACTTGCCCGTGGATTGCTTGCCAAGAATGTCGCGCAGCAAGTCACATCTTATCGCAAGGAGCTAAGTGAGATGCCCGCCAACCGCGCAATTGAGGTTGAGTATTCAGCGCTCATAAACAACCCATCAGCCGTAATGAAAACAATAGCGCCGCTTGTAAATTTACCTCTTGGCAATAAGCAGCGAAATATAAAGGTCACACAAAGGAAAAACCTAAATCCAGTCTTAATGAACTATGAAGAAAAATTAAACCAATTAGTTGATACAGCAGCATCTTAGCCCAGGAATAGTCATATCGATTGCTAAGCTATTATTTCTAACGCCCTTCGCTCGCTAAGGCATCCTGCCATCGCACGCCAAGACAGCCCCACCTATGAATTTTCCGCGTTCGATTAACCGAACTAGCATCTTGACGTCCCCACTAAATAGTAGAAAAGTCTGCCTAAATAACAGTGGCATACAATAAAAACACCAGCCCACAAAATCGCTATGTCTCACCTCACTATTACACATATGAATTATTTGAGCACTTCACACGAATTTAAATGTGTGTAATTACAGCGTTTAACCACTGATTTCCTTGTCATTAATATCTATTCATGAGCACTATGTCACACTATAGTGCAAGTATTAATACGTATTATGTAGCGGCAGCCAGAAGCAGGAATGGAATAAAGAGTGAAAAGCGTGCTAGCGGCTGTTAGTTGTAATTTTGCTTTTAAAACACCTTGGTTTAAGGGTTTTGAGACGAAGCACTATCTCGTGAAACGCCAGTAGTTCACCGCTGATCTCAGATGAAAGCCATTCGCTTTTTCTGCTGCCGGAAATTTAGCAGAGAATAAATGCATAGCCTGCATCAACTTATTTATATGTAATACGCCCACATTGAGACTAGCAAAATGACCGAAAGCATAGCCGCAAAATCAACCATGACGTCACAGAGTCGATCCGGTAAAGATGCTAACTACGTAGCCATCGATGCTCTGGCCTTTAACGATCTTAAACCCAGCCGGTCGACGAGCCGCCCTCTGGTATCACCGGAGCCTCGATTTTTGCCACTGGCGCAGTCTCAACGCGGCCTGTGGTTTGGCGAAAAAATTGGACCCAAGGACGCGATATATAATATTGCTGAATACTGCGAAATTCTCGGCGACATTAATCCCGTTGTTTTCATCGCAGCCCTAAAGCAAATCACCCAAGAAGCCGAAACGACCCGTGTAGAAATTCACGACACCGAAGCTGGTCCAAAACAAATAATATTAGATAGTTATAAAGGCGAATTCCCGTTTATCGACATGAGCACTTTTGATGATCCGCGGGCTTCGGCAGAAGCGTGGATGATGGAGGAATTTTGTAAGCCCGTTGATCTCGCCTGCGATCCGCTTTGGTTTTGCGCCCTACTTAAGATCGATGAACAGTGCTTTTTCTGGTATCAACGCAGCCACCATGTAGTACTAGACGGCTTCGGCGCAGGGATAATTTCACGGCGTTGCGCCGACATCTACAATGCGTTGATGGAAGAGCGAGATATTGGTGCTAGTCCGTTTTTACCCTTGGCCGCACAGCTTGAGCAGGAACGATCCTATCGCGAATCTTCGCGCCATGATCGGGACCGCAATTACTGGTTGGAACAACTAAAATCGCTTCCAGACCCAGTGTCCTTAACGAGTCACAACGCTGTTCGCGCTGGTGGTTTACGGCGCAGTACTGCTCGTCTGACGCCAGATTCAAGTAAAGCCCTACGTTCACTAGGATTGCAAGCGAAGGCAAGTTTGCCTCAGGTTTTGATTAGCCTTTTTGCGACGTACATATACCGTATGACCGGTGCTGACGATTTAGTATTCGGCATGCCGGTCACTGCGCGCGCCAACAGAGAGATGCGCAGTATTCCATCCATGATGGCCAATGCAGTGTCTATTCGATTAGCCATGGAGTCTGATTTAACCCTATCGGACCTGGCCAGCCAAGTTTCTAAAACTGTGCGCAGCTCTTTGCGGCATCAACAATTTCGCTATGAAGATCTACGTCGTGAATTAGGCTTATTGGGCCAAGGGCAGCAAATTTCTTGGGTTGGCGTGAACATAGAACCTTTTGATTACGACTTAAGGTTTGGCGGTCACAAATGCCTCGCTCACAACGTAAGCAATGGGACGGTCGAAGATCTCACTATTTTTGTATACGATCGCGGCGAGTACGACGGCCTGCGTATCGACTTAGACGCCAACCCGGCACTATATTCCCAGCTTGAACTCGATGTGCATCGCGATCGTTTTGTCCGCTTGATTAACGCGATTCTGAGCGATTCCGCTACGCCCATTGGTAAAGTTAACCTATTGTCAGACGAAGAAGCATATCAATTACTGACTACCTGGAATGCAACAGACAGAGCGCTACCGAACACGAATTTACTCGCGTTATTTGAACAGCAGGTAGCAAAAACGCCAGACGCCACGGCTATTACCTGCGGCGATGATAAAATCACCTATCAGAGTCTAGAAGCCAATGTATGTGAATTAAGTCAAACCTTATTAGAACTCGGTATAGGCACTGGTGATATTGTGGCGATAGCCCTTCCCCGCGATATTTCAATGCCCACTAGCTTGCTCGCTATCATGAAATCCGGTGCGACTTATCTACCACTCGATCCCACTGCGCCGGCCGAGCGCTTGGCAATGATTATAGAGGAAGCTAAGCCGAGTCTTCTCATTTCAAATTCAACAATTAGTGAAACACTGCGTGGTAATACTACCGCGGTGTTAAATTTAGATATTGCGAAGAATTTAAATATCTCTCTATCAGTTCCTGCCCAGAAGCTGCCAAAAGCACCTGAAATAGATGGTGAATCCAGTGCCTACGTAATCTATACATCGGGTTCTACCGGCCGCCCTAAAGGCGTTGAGATCAGCCATCGCGGCTTACTTAATTTTTTACTGGCAATGCAAGATGAGCTGCAAATTCTGCCAGCTGATAAATTACTTGCTCTCACCACCGTAGCCTTTGATATTGCCGCACTAGAGCTTTATTTGCCCTTAATAAACGGCGCCGAAGTGGTTATTGCTAGTCGGGAGCACGCCAAAGACCCTGCGAAATTAGCGAACTTAATCTGTAAAGAATGTATTACGGTGATGCAAGCGACACCGTCGCACTGGCAGGCTTTAATTGTTGATCACGCAGATCAATTGGGAAATATCCGCGCACTGGTTGGCGGTGAGGCGCTCCCGGCGCAACTCGCACATAAAATGCGTAAGCTGGGTCACCCCATTGTGAATCTTTACGGACCAACAGAGACCACTATTTGGTCAACCATTATGCGTCTAGATGGCGACGATTTAGACTCGCCACCGATTGGTCGGCCTATTTTAAATACCCAGGTCTATGTTTTAGATCAAGCCATGCAGCCTGTGCCATTGGGTGCTATTGGTGAACTGTTCATCGGCGGTGCTGGTGTAGCAAAGGGCTATTTACATCGGCCAGAACTTACCACCGAGCGCTTTCTCGCCAACCCCTTTGGCGATGGCCGCCTTTATAAAACCGGAGACCTTGCGCGGTGGCGATCAGACGGTGTACTCGAATACCTTGGCCGAAATGATTTTCAAATCAAAATTCGCGGCTTCCGCATTGAAGCCGAAGAAGTAGAAGCCCATATCCAGCGCTGCGACGGTGTCCAACAAGCCGTCGTTACCCTTCGTGAAAATCCCCACGGTGAGAAAAAACTTGTCGTGCACATTGTGCCGGTGCAAGTCGACGACAATCTTTTCGCAGAAATTGACAAGACGATACTGCGCAAGCGGTTAGAACAAACGCTGCCAGATTATATGATTCCATCGATATTTATGTGCGTTGATTCTCTGCCTACCAATGTTAATGGCAAATTAGACCGCAACGCACTTCCGGCACCACAGTGGCAAGTAAGTCATGAATATATCGCTCCGCGTAACGAGTTAGAAGCACAACTCGCCAAGCTCTGGGGTGAGGTCTTCAATATAGAACGCATCGGTGTCCACGATAGCTTTTTCGATCTGGGCGGTGACTCCCTTACCGCGGCAAAGATGGTGTCAAAATTACGAGAACTGACCAAACGCGATATCGCGCTTGCCGCAATATTTGAAGCCAGTACCATCGCCGAGCTAAGTGAGCAGCTGGAGAACCAGCAAAACGTCGATCCACTAGGTATCGTGCTTCCGCTTAAAACCACTGGCACAACAAGGCCACTTTTTTGTATTCACCCAGTGATAGGTTTGAGTTGGGCCTATAGCGGCCTAGGCAAATATTTAGCTAGCGAGCAGCTGCTTTACGGTATCCAGGCCAGAGGCTTAAGTGAGGAGTTTCAGAGCAGCGGTGCTATTGGTTTACCGCAAAGCATTGGCGAAATGGCCGCTGATTACATTGAGCATATCCGCCACGTGCAGCCAGCAGGTCCGTATAAATTATTAGGCTGGTCCCTAGGCGGCTTGTTAGCACACGAAATTACCAGGCGCTTAGAAGCGGACGGCGAGCAGGTAAGCCATCTGACTGTGCTCGATGCGTATCCGTATATTCAGAACCAGGCTCCTAGCAGTGAGGCTCAGCTTGTTTGTAGTGCTCTCAACTTCATGGGACTGCCAACCACATCACTGCCGTCTGGCTCTGAAACTATGGCTGCACTGACTGACTTACTTTGTCGCGAATACGATATTTACAATTTGCCTTTTGTGAAAGAAATGCAGCAAAGCAACGGCGATATTATTGACGGAGTCAAACAGATCATCGAGAACAACCTCGCTATTTCAAGAGAGTTTGTGCCCGGAAAGATCAATGCCGACATGCTATTTATTGCGGCATCACAAACAGCAGATACGGATATGAATAGCGTGTTGCACAATAATGCCGAGGTTTGGCGCGAGCACGTAGCTAAATTAAGCGTGCACTTTGTGGACTGTCATCACCAGCAGATGTTTGATGCACAGCCTCTAGAGATCATTGGTCCACTAATAGCGCAATCTATCAAAGCCTGATTACGCAGTGTCTTTAAAAATACACGCTTGGGAATACGTTTCTTATAGAGATGTATTTTAAGTAAAACGATTTATGCGGAAGCCAAAGTAGTAATGAATATCACGATTTTTAGCATTGGCACCCAGGGTGACGTACGGCCGTTTATTGCATTGGGACTCGGCTTGCAGGCCGAGGGCCACAAAGTCTGTATTGCCAGCGGTAAAACCTGTGAAACCTTGGTAAAGAATCACGGCCTTCGTTATTCGCCATTAAGCGCCGACTTTCTTGAAGTAATGGCCAAGGATCCGCGTGCAATTCAACGTGGCTTGAATCCGCTAAAATTAATGAATACCGCCCGCGCTCATCTGAAAGAGATGGCACAGCACTGGGCCGAAGAAGGCTTAGCCGCCGCAGAGGGGGCTGAGCTATTACTCGGCAATGGCATGATGGCGGTACTGGCGAACTCTCTAGGCGAGGCCCTAAATATCCCAGCTGTTGAGACCCATTTGCAGCCAGTAACGCCCTGCCCTGACATTCCACCGATGATGCTCACTCCGCCGGACAAACCCCGCAACGGCGCTATCAACGAGATGCTTTACCACGTTTTGCGCGCAGTTACCTGGCGAATGCTGAGCGCAGCCTATGGGCCTGTTCGCAAATCCTTAAAACTTAGCACCTTGCCCTGGTATGGCCCTTATTACCGCCAGAAAAAGCAAGATCGACGCATTCTCTACGGCTTCAGCCCGGCTTTACTACCACCTTCGACAAGTTGGCCTGCCGGCGTACAGGTATGCGGAAACTGGTTTTTGAGCGGTGAGTCGCAATGGCGAGCGTCTGAGGAATTACTGGATTTTTTAGCTGCCGGCGAGAAGCCAATCTACTTGGGCTTTGGCAGTATGCTAAGTGACGACACTGACAATCTAAGTGCAATAATCTACGAGGCCATTGCGAGAAGCGGCCGCCGAGCCATTATTGCCACAGGCTGGGGCGGACTCGAGGCACAAGCTCAAGACAATGAAAATATCTTTGTTATCGACGCGGCGCCGCACGACTGGCTGTTTCCTCAAGTTGCCTTAGCGGTACATCATGGTGGCGCAGGCACGACTGCCGCGGCAATTCGAGCCGGTATCCCGTCAGTGGTGATCCCCTTTTTTGGCGACCAGCCTTTCTGGGCATGGCGCCTTGCGCAAAATGGCGTCGCGCCCAAAATGCTCAAGCGCAAATCACTTAGCGCCGCAGGCTTAGTCGACGCTATTGCAGAGGCAAGCGCCCTTTCTATGCAAAATAGCGCGCGTGAGCTGGCGCAGGAAATCGCCAAGGAAAATGGTGTTAGAACCGCAATTAAATTGCTTCGGCAGTGGGAATTATTAGGACCGTCTGCTAGCCAATCTGGCTCTGAGCCGGCGCGAGCTGATCACAGTGGTACAAGGGATATTGGTAAAGCTAGCGGAATGAATAATGGGGGCACAAGTAAAATCACCTCTGACTCAGGCACTACAACATCAATTGTTTAACATTGAGTACGATAAAACCAGCGGTAAACTTCGTAAATAGGGCAGACAATATCGCGATGCCTAAATTTCAGGGCATTTGTACCCATTATCGCTTCGATGTAAACCGCTATAGCGACGATCTCTATATCCACCATCAAGTGCCCTTCCCCAGCGCATTTCATTCAGCATCGGCGCTGCGCAAGGCGGAGTTTATTGCGGGCCGTATCGCCGCAGAACAGGCCTTTATCGGCTTAGGACTAGAACCGCAAACAGTTCCTATCGGCAATCTTCGCGAACCCCTCTGGCCCAATTCAGTCCTTGGCTCAATAAGTCATCACAACGGTCATGCATATTGTTTGATGATGCCGCGACCAGCAAATCTACATTCGCCAGTCAGACTAGGGATAGATGTAGAATCGCTTATTGGCAATGATGACGTAGATACGATGGGTGCAAATATTATGTCGTCATCTGAAATCAGTTTAATGTCGACTTGTTTTAAACAGTCAGAATTTGCCCTGACCTTGGTTTTCTCTGCAAAAGAGTCGCTATTTAAAGCACTTTACCCTGCTGTTGGACGCTATTTTGATTTTCTGGATGTTCGTCTTTCTAGCATTAATCTTGACGGCAATAGTTTGGCATTTACCTTACGCCATGATCTTTCAATGCACCTTTTTAGAGGATATACAGTCACCGTTCACTGGCAACAGCTCGCGAACGCGGTCGTTACCTGGGTATACCCTGAGTAAATCTAGGTCGTAAAAAACTTCCCTACTTTGAGCAAAGCGCTTAACCTCAAGAGCAGTAGATAATTGTAAAAACCCGTTCTGGGAAGGCGAAGTCAATGCACGACCATCACCACCATCATACCGCTTCTGAACGCATAGGCTGGGCTTTTGCCCTTAACTTCTGCTTTACCATCATTGAATTTATCGGTGGCTGGTTAACGAATAGCACCGCGATTATGGCTGATGCGGTACATGATCTCGGCGATTGTCTAGCCATTGGCATGGCGTGGTGGCTGAACAAACTTGGCGCCAAAGAAGCCAATAACCGCTTCAGTTATGGCTTTAGTCGCTTTTCCTTATTGGGCGCTTTAATTAACGGTGTAATTTTAGTATTGGGTTCTTTGTGGGTGCTAAGTGAAGCAATACCGCGGCTGGTAAATCCCCAAATGCCGGACGCAGCGGGTATGCTCGGTTTGTCAGTATTGGGTATTGCGGTGAATGGCTTCGCAGCATACAAACTAAATGACGGTAAAACCCTAAATGAACGAATGCTAAACTGGCATTTGCTTGAAGATGTTTTAGGTTGGGTGGCGATATTCGTCGTGTCTATTGTGTTGATGTTTATTGAGTTACCGATTTTAGACCCGGTTTTATCAATAGGCTTTACGCTCTTTATTTTATTTAACGTAGCCAAAAACCTCACCGAAACCCTGCGCTTATTTTTGCAGGCAACGCCGGATCATCAATTGCGTGAGCAGATTTTAGAAAATTTAGCCGAGCTGGAGCACGTCAGCGATATACACCACCTGCACCTTTGGTCACTCGATGGCGAGCAACATGTGTTAACGGCGCACTTGCTATTAAAACAACATTACCAGCAAACCGAATTACTGCGCTTAAAAGCACTCATCGCCAGCGCGATGAAGGGCTTCCCCCTAAGCCACACAACCATCGAGTTTGAATTCCCCGATGAATCCTGTCGTGATGACCACCAATCTGAACTATCCCACCATCATCATTAAATGTCGTAAACGGTAAAAATGAATATTGTGGCGTCGTGCAGATTCGCTCAAACGCGCTATTCCGCAAGTCCATAGCCAAAAGTGCGAATAATGGACTTAGCTTTTTCCGACTTTAAAAACGCGATAAATTCCGTAGCAGCAACACTGTTTTCTCCCGCTTTAAGCAGCACCGCGTCTTGCTTGATTGGACGATAAAGTTTTGGGGGCACAATCCAAGCAGAACCACTTTTCAGCTCGCCGTTTTCCATAATCTGAGACACCGCGACAAAGCCAATATCAGCGTTACCCGTACTAACAAATTGGTACGTTTGGGCGATGTTTTCGCCCTGTACCCAGGAATTACGCGTTGAGTTTTCAAGTGATAAATGACGTAACACATCGAGCGCAGCAATGCCGTATGGTGCTAGCAAAGGGTTAGCCAAGGCTAATTTATTAAAGTGTCCTGAACGCAAAACCTCGCCATTTTCATCCACAAAGTCCGATTTAGATGACCAAAGTGCTAAGGCGCCAACAGCGTAGGTAAATCTATTTTTAGGGGTAACTAAGCCCGCCTTTATTAACGCCTCTGGTTTTGTTTGGTCGGCAGACAGAAAAACCTGAAATGGCGCACCGTGGCGTATTTGCGCATAAAATTTACCGGAAGAGCCATAGGATACATTGAGGGAATGACCAGTTGTCTCTTCAAATTCGTCGCCTAGCGGTCGCATCGCGGCGGTGAAGTTCGATGCAACAGCAACAGAAAGTTGGTCCGCATGACTAATGATAGTGATACACATTAAATTTAAACAAACTAGTAACTGACGCGCAGCCCCCATTTTTATTCCTTTTCGAAATTTTTGTTAGCTAATACGTCTTGCATTCGATACAGCATAGTGGAAACAAGTTTCATTCAGTATTGGCAAGATTAAAAAGTATCGTGCAGCAGACCTTACAACGGCGTAATGTTTGGCCATCACTCGATCTAGAGGTCCGGCCGGTAAAACGGCCAAATTTAGCCACTTTGATCGCAGCTAATTGATTTATAATAGATTTCTAAAAATTTAGCTCGAATGTCATCGGCATAGTCTCTCTCTCGGTGTTCAGTTCAAAACTGCCTAATCTGCCGAGATGCTCTGTGTGGTACGGCGAAAACGAGGCCATCTGTTCTCGAGTGATCTCATGACCCTCCGCTTTCAACTGGTTGAATGCTTCGGTCATCGCATTGACGTTATGCAAAATGGTCATATTGGCCAGTAAATGATTGTATTTCACAATCTTGCCTTGCTCATGCCGTAAATTTGAGGCGATCTTCCCGCCGTTTGCAAAGAACAACCAGCTCGCAAATTCATTAAATTCTTCACTTTTGCACGTTGCCGCCTGGATGGTCTTCCTCAGATCAAGGTCGGTAATGTACTCCAGCAAAAACATGGTGCGTACGACTCGCCCCAATTCGCGAAATGCAAAATACAATTTATTTTTTCTATTCTTGGTTCCGAAACGCCGAAGGATAGTCGATGCGGTAATCTTCCCGGCTTTAACCGACATTGCTGTACGTAGCATATCCGGATAATGCATTTCAATGAGATCCCAGCGGATCGGGTCTTTAAAAAGTGATTGAATATGCTCCAGCACCATCGATTTATCGGGCTTATAGAACGTCAAATCTTTTATGTTTCTAATTCGCGGCATTAGCTTGATTCCCAGCAAATAAGCTAAGCCAAACACAGTCGTTGATTGGGCCTGTGTATCACCATGGATTGTATCCGGGTTAAAATCTGACTCGTCGTTAAGCAGCCCGTCCAGGATATAAATAGCTTCGTAAACGCCACAAGGAATGAAACGGCTGAACAAGGCGATGTATGTATCCGAAACATGGTAGTAAGCGATGCCGCCAAAGTGGCCATAACGAATGTGGTATTCAGAAAGTAAGTTATCTTCATAAAGATCCCATAATTTCCCGTCAGCTGATACGCTGTTTCCCGAGCCCCAACAATCGATTAAACGGTATTTCTTGTAGGCACTGCTGACCTTTGCAATTGCCTTGTCCAGCCTCTCCTCGGTGCCTCGCTTAAGATTGATCCGCGCCACTTGCTTTCGAGAAATCCCTTTAACGGAGCGCGCTGTTTCTGTAGGACCGATATTGGTTCCGTAGCAAAACAACGTGAGTACAAATCGCAATAATGGATCTTCGACACGTGACTCAAACCCCGATAGCGGACCAAAATGTTTATGAAGCTCAAGCCATTGTTCAACATTCAAAATGACGTCCAGTAAGTTAATTTTTTCGAGCCGTTCTCTTAGCAAAGCGCCAATGGCTTCAATTTCTGCCAGTTTTTCAGCCGGTTTGGGTTTGCCGATAACGAGTAAACCCTTTTCTATACGAACGGTTTCATCATTTGGAAAAAGCTTATCTGCTTTCAGACAAATTGCTGTCATTTCGTTTTTTAATGCAGCGGCGAACGCTTCGTCGCCCGGTTGAATGCCAACCAGCTCCGAATAGCTTTCATAGTCGGTTTCGTATTCCTCCCAACTGATTAACTGTTCTCTATAGTCATCAAATGTTTCGCTGTAAGGAATGTATAGATCGCCGGTGCTAAGTTCTTCAGCGACACGCTCGAACACACAAAGCTCGAAACAGGCTCGGTCTACATGTGTAATTTTTGCGGTACGACTGGTTTTGCCGGTGACCAGTTTCCACCACTTTTCGCGAACCCAGCGGATATTAATGACATTGTCGGAGCTATCATCGCCCTCACGTTCTTGGATGCATAGCGTGTCCACGCGGCGATTTTTATGCGCGATAATGAACTTGAGTGCGTGCAAAACATTCTTGTCTTCCGAGGCAGAAACCAGATTTAAAACTTCAACCGCCCGAAAGAGTGATGATCGCTGTTTTTTATACAGCCTGACCATGAACGGCAAATAGTTATTGTCGGCATAGGCCATGTATTGTTCGCACAGTTGCAGTAATTGCTCGCTGTCTTTTCCTAAAACCGGATCAAATGCGTTAACGAACTCAGGTTTATCCAGATAGACCTTGATCGTTCCGGACAGCACCGAGATCAATCGATCCGTATTTTTTCGATGCTGCACCAAGTACTCTTCCAAATGCTTTTGCGCCGTAGCATCCATTTTTTGTAGGAGCTTGATGACGATTTGCGCTGCGTTGTCCAGCGTTTGTGCGTATTGATGGCGTATCAGTATGATTACCATCGCAATTCGTTTGTTTGGTTTAAGCTTCATCAATTCAGCTTGGTCCAACGCTTTCGCTTCATTGATGAATTGGCGATGTTTGGTGGGTGGCAACGCTAAATCGGCAGGTAATGATTGTTGTAGTGTACTAAGCCACTCCAGGTAGGCTAAGTAGGCATTGATGTTCCGAGGCGTTGGTCGCTTGGGTTCGTTTTTAAGCGTGCTCCAACCAAACCCGTTTACACCGGATTGTCCAATGATAATTTGCTGCACGAGTGCCTGTCCCTCTTTGGTGAGGTAATCGCATAGTTGCTCGTAGTATCCATTGTTAATGTCAGCCCTGGCGGACCGACATATTTTAAAAAGTGTGTGAAAGCCAGGAAGTTCATGGTTTTCTTTTACGAGATATTCGAGCGCGACGTTAATAATGTCCGGCAAGGCTTCTTTTGTTTTCGCTGCATCCAATGCCCACTGACGAATGAGGTCGGGTGTGGCATCTGAGTCGTAGGACTTAAGATTTAAGTGCTGCCTAATCAGCTTGATATGTCGATCTTTCGTTCCGGACGCGTAATAGGAACGTAGTTCGCTGAGTGACACGCGAGACCGAGCGGCTTTTGTGATGTGCTGGATAACAACGTCGGGAATTTCATTCAGCGTGACAAATCGTCCCAGCCGTTGCACGATTTTCAGCTGAACCAATAAGCCTAAATAAGCTCCACTTGCGCGTTGGGTATGTTTTTGCGCAAAGCGTTTATCTGTGGCATCGGGTGTGTAAATGTCCCCAAGGTCATGTGGCTTTAAATCTTTTTTAATCCTCGGGTATGCCGTTTGATGAATAGCAACCATGCAATGTTACTCCATGCTTCTAGCATCCAAAGGCCGCGTCTCTGATTCACTTGTTGCCAAATCTCGCGCTATTGTTTGTCGGTGAAATGGATTTTGTGACTCAATGTACCGCATGGCAGATTGCACATCCTTCCAACCCACGTATTCCATTAACGACTTTGTGTCCCAGCCCTGTGCATTTGCCCAAGTGGCAAAACCACGTCGCAGCGAGTGGCTGCTAAACAAGTTCGCCTCGTCGATGTCGGCTCGGGTACAGCACTGTTGAATGATGCCAATGATGCTGGCCGGATGTAACGCGTCCCCGGATATCTGGCCCCACCGGTTAATCGAACGAAAGACCGGTCCACTTTTTAATTGCGCCGCGCTAACCCAGTCCAGATAAGCTTCGACTGGACACAGTTGTTGTAGCGCCGGTGCTTTGTATCGCCGACCCAGGCGGGAATGATCGCCTTTGCTGCGGGGTACAAATATTTCCATCCCTTGTCCTGACTGTGCCTGAATGTGCTCGACACAAAGACGTGCAAGCTCATCACTGCGAAAAGCTCGCCAGAAACCGATCAGCAACAACGCCTTATCCCGAGTCGACTGCAGCGCGTCTTTTGGCGAACCATTTTTAATGAAGCAATCAAAAGAGTTCACCAGGAGCATTAGCTGACTGAGCTGAATAGGTTTGGCTTGCTTTTGAATCACCGGGTGCAATTCTGCGATGCCCTTTAACACCTTTTTCACATGAGGCGCTTTGGTGGGATCTGGAAACCCCTGATCAAGATGCCAGGCTGCCAAACCCGCCAAGCGCTGGCGAAGGGTATTGACTGACAAGGTGTTTGCGTAATTCACCAGATACCGAGCCACGCTATCGGCTGTTGCTGGCAAAAAACCGCCCCATTGACTCTCGAAATGCTCGACAGCAGCGCGGTAACTTAAACGGGTATTGTCCCGAGTTGCCGCTTGAATATATTGATCAACGTCTGTCACCGCGACCCCCTTTCCTTATCTGCAAACGTTCGCTGAGATTTTGGTGAGAGTTCATTTAATATTCCGCACTGGTCAATCGATCTGGCGTGACCACATTTGTGCCGCAGCCGCTTTAGATCGCTCTGAAGGTTCTGGAGATCAGCAATACGAGTCTCAACAATGTGCAGATGTGCATCAATCATGTCATTCACCGCTTCACACGGTGTACCAGGTGAATGTTGTAGGGCTATAAGATGTTTAATCTCGCTTAACGTCAGGTCCAGCGCGCGGCAATTCTTGATGAAGGACAGCTTTTCAAGCGCGGCTGTGTCATACAAGCGGAAGTTGCCGTCAGTACGTGCAGGCACGGCAATCAAGCCCTCCTTCTCGTAATACCGAATCGTTTGGATCGAACAGCCGCTACGTTTTGCGAGCTCACCAATTTTCATAGACTTCCACCTTGACTCTATAGCTACAATAGAGTTTAACCTTGTGGTATTCATGTAACAAGAGCTCACTATGTCAACAGATTCGAAGACTTGCTGTGGCTGCAACCCCACTGACGCGCCATCCCTATTTGAGGCTCAAACAAACAGCGATACGCCGGCTGAGGTGAGTCATGTAAGTGTATTTACTGTTCCTAAAATGGATTGCCCGTCAGAAGAAAACCTGATTCGCACCGCGTTTGGTAGTTTTGATGGAACTGTCACCTTCGCGTTCGACATCCCCTCTCGGAGCGTGCGTGTGTATCACCCCGATATGGCGGAGACCGTGGAAAAAACCATGGCGTCTGTTGGGCTTGGAGCAACGTTGGTCTCGCTCGAATCGGTGGACCGCGAGGCGGTTCAAACAGCCAAAGAATTGGCGAAGTCCGGGGAGACACGCGAGGCGCGAGTATTACGATGGTTACTGGCCATCAACGCTGCTATGTTTGTGTGTGAATTGGGCATGGGTATTGTGGCGCAGTCCACGGGGCTTATTGCTGATTCGCTGGATATGTTTGCCGATGCAGCGGTCTATGGTGTGTCACTGTATGCGGTGGGCAAGGCGGCTCGTCTTAAGCTCAAAGCGGCTCACCTTTCCGGCTGGTTACAATTGGTGCTTGCCGTGGGAGTTCTGCTCGAGGTGCTGAGGCGAACGATCTATGGGAGCGAGCCCGTTTCAACTCTTATGATGGGTATGGGCGTCGTGGCTCTGGTGGCGAATATCACTTGTCTCTTGCTGATCTTCAAATCGCGTAACCAGGGGGCGCATATGAAAGCCAGTTGGATATTTTCGGCGAATGATGTGTTGGCCAATGCTGGCGTCATCACGGCAGGCATCCTGGTGGCGTTGACCGGGTCCCAGATACCGGATCTGGTTATCGGGCTTATGATTGGGCTGGTGGTATTGAGCGGCGCTCGTCGTATACTTTTGTTACGATAATGACCCAAACCGAGAAAACGGATAAACGATAAAAATGCGTCAACGTGTCCTGACATATGCAGTGCTAATACTGATTGTTTTGCAATCCGGTATGGCTATGGGAGACGCGCACCAGCTGCATCAGTCAGGCAATGAGCATGTGGCTTTCGATCAGACCCACCAGCATCTCGATGGTCCCGAGTCCGATAAACACCATGTCGAAGACGCTTCGTCCTTGCAGGAGCGGGATTGTCACCACTGCTGTCATTGCCATGGTCGTTTTTGTCCCGCCATCCTGGTGCCTACCGAGTCCACATTATTGTCCAGAGGTTCTTCCCCCGTACCTGATTATTCTGAAAACGCTTTTCCCGATACCTTCGAAACCTTTCTGCGCCCGCCCAAAGCCTAAGCCCTAAGTACTGTTTATACCCGCACTCACGGAAATACGACTTACATTAGGATTTATCCCATGCGATTACCCACTTTTTACAGGTGTCATAAAGCCTGTCTGTGGCTTGCGCTTTTTTTCTGTAGTTTGACCGTCACGGCAAATGCTGAAAACACCGCTGCCACGCTGACCTTGAACGAGGCACTGGCCCGCACGCTGGCGCACAACCCGCAACTTTACCAATACCGCTTTACCAAGGACGCGTTGGAGGCTCAACGGCAAACCAGTGTTTTACGCCCTGCGATGGCACTCGAACTTGAGGTTGAAAACGTCGCTGGATCAGGCGATACCCAGGGATTTGATACGGCGGAAACTACCGTGGCGTTATCCTCGGTTATCGAAATGGGCGGCAAGCGTCAAGCCCGCGTCTCCTATGCTGATGCGCGAATCAACCAGGCTGAATGGGAACAGCAAGCCGTTTCTCTGGACGTACTGGGTGAGCTGACGGCGCTCTATATCGAAAGTCTGGCAACCCAAGCCAACATGGGGCTCGCAGAGGAGTCGCTGGGGCTTTCCCGGTCATTGCTAAAAACCGTCAAAACGCGCTCCAAACAGGGTGCTACACCGGAAGCAGAGGTCATGCGTGCTCAAGCTTCAGTTGCGCGCGCGGAAATTCGCCTTGCTGCGTTGGTGGAGCAATTCGAGCGTCAAAAGGTACAGCTTGCGCGATTCTGGGGTGATACGACTCCGACGCTTACCACGCTGGAGGGGAGCCTGTCTGAATTCGGGGGAAATCAGGGTTTTGACCAACTTTATGCTCGGGTGAAAACGTCACCGGCTCTTCAGGTGCTTGCGAGCGAGACACGGATCAGGGATGCAGAGGTGACGCTCGCGCGCGCCGGTGCGCGCAGTGATCTGACTTGGCGGGCGGGTATCACACGCTTCGAGGAAACAGGCGATACCGCCTTCACCGCCGGACTCTCCATTCCGTTGTTTTCCAATAACCGTAGCAGTGGCGAAGTAAGAGCCGCCCTGGCAAATCGCAATGCCGTGGATTATGCCCGTGAGGATCTGCTTTTACGTGTACATGCCCAACTTTTTGAAGCCTATTCGCTGAGAAAGCAAAGCATCGCGGCGGCCACTAAAACCCAAAATGCGGTGATTCCGGCACTGGAAAAGGCGCTCAGACTGACCCGCGAAGCTTATGAAAATGGGCGCTATCGCTATCTCGATTTGATTGCCGCCCAGGAAGAATTGCTTGCAACCAAACAGGCGTATATCGATGCGGCATCGACGGCACTCATCAGTCAGGCACTGATAGAAAAGCTGTCCAGCGAAGCCCTTAACCGCTAATCCAATCTTTTTTAATCGGGTTTGATAACGATCAGGCCTCAGGAATTTATGACTATGAAAAATCCGTTTATCACACTACTCACAGCGTTAATCATTCTTTTCAGCGCTTACGTTTACGCGGTTGATGATCACTCACATGATCATCAACATGAAGAAAGAGACAGCCATAAAAAACACATAATTTAGGTGACTCACCAGTATACGGATCAAAAAGGAAAAACAATGAATAAATATTTACTCTCACTACTTTTATTGCTAGGCGTTTTAGCGCCTATTCAAACCACTCTGGCGGATGATGACCATGACGAAGAAGAGTATGAAGAAATCAGTCGAATTAAAGACGAGTTATCTACAAAGGTTGGCATCGTTACCGAAAAAGCAACAGCCGGGACAATCAGTCAAACCGTCACAGTCTACGGGAGGGTGGCACAAGCGCCTGAGAACAGTCACGAAATTTATGCGCGCTTCCCCGGCGTCGTCAAATCAATCAACGTTACAATCGGCGATAGCGTTAAAAAAGGTGATCGCATCGCGACCATAGAGTCGAACGAAAGCTTAAAAAGCTATCCAATACTCGCTCCGATATCCGGGGTTATTGTGCAACGCCACGCGAACCCCGGTGAACCAACACAGGAAAGGCGATTATTGACGATTACCAACCTGGATACGGTGTGGGTAGAGTTCCGTATTTACCCGGGAAAACAGGCAAAAGTGAGCGCCGGACAGCCTGTTTCTATCACCATCAACGATAAGACGATTCTTTCCGATGTAGCCCACCTGATACCGGCTGAAGGTAAACCTTATGTGCTTGCGCGCGTCAAGATTGATAACGATGAATTAAGGCTTTCTCCAGGTCTGCTTGCCAAAGGGAAAATACATACCAATGAATTTGACGTTTCTTTAGTGGTGACGAAAGACGCCGTGCAAGGATTGGGAGAACGGTTAGGCGTGTTTGTTAAAGAAGGTGAAGCCTATGAGTTTGCACCTTTGGTTCTAGGGAAATCCGATGACCATTTTATTGAGGTCGTTTCTGGACTAGAGCTGGGCGCTGAATATGTTTCAGAAAATAGCTACTTAATCAAAGCGGATATTTTGAAATCCGAAGCTGAAGACGACGACTAGGGGTGCATCATGATTGAATCAATTTTGCGTCTCGCCATAGAGAGGCGTTTTCTATTTTTGAGTTTTATTTTAGTGATTGTCAGTATTGGCGTATGGAGTTATCAAAAACTTCCCATCGATGCGGTACCGGATATCACCAATGTACAGGTGCAGATTAATACCTCGGCACCGGGCTATTCGCCTCTGGAATCGGAACAACGGATCACCTATCCGGTTGAGACGGCTCTCGCCGGCTTGCCCAAGCTTTCGCACACCCGTTCTTTATCTCGCTATGGCTTATCTCAAGTCACCGTTGTGTTTGAAGAAGGCACCGATATTTATTTCGCCAGAAACCTGATTAATGCGCGGCTTGGTGCGATTAAAAGTGTGTTGCCTGCCGGGCTGGAGCCAGAGATGGGTCCCATATCGACCGGTCTTGGCGAGATATTTATGTATACAGTACAGGCTGATTCATCTGCGCGCATGAGTAACGGTGAACCGTATACAGCAACGGCCCTACGTGAAATTCAGGACTGGATCATTAAACCGCAATTAGCGCAAGTGAAAGGCGTGATCGAGGTTAACAGTATCGGCGGGTACAACAAGCAATACCATGTGATGCCGAACCCGGAAAAGCTTTTATACCATCAGGTCAGTCTCGACGATGTCGCCGATGCGTTGCGGTCAAATAACGATAACCGAGGTGCTGGCTACATCGAAGCCAATGGTCAACAGCTATTAGTGCGTTCTCAAGGTCAATTAGCCACGATTGAGGAGATTCGTCAGGTCATCATCAAACAAAACGATGGTGTGCCTGTGAAAATAGAGGATGTAGCAGAAGTTGCGATAGGCAAGGAACTCCGTACCGGTGCAGCGACACGAAATGGTGTGGAGACCGTACTCGGGACAACCATGATGTTGATTGGCGAAAATTCTCGTACAGTTGCTCGTGATGTCGCGCTTAAACTGGTCGATATTCAAGCCTCGCTGCCAGAAGGCGTTATTGCGGAAGCTGTATACGATCGCACAAGCCTGGTTGATAAAGCCGTTACGACTGTAAGCAAAAATTTATTGGAAGGCGCCTTACTCGTTATTGTTGTGTTATTTGTATTACTGGGGAATATACGTGCTGCACTTATCACCGCAGCAGTGATTCCTTTGGCGATGCTGATGACGATAACCGGCATGGTAAAAATGGGCGTGTCCGCCAACTTAATGAGCTTGGGAGCTCTCGATTTTGGGTTGATTGTCGATGGTGCCGTAATCATTGTTGAAAATTGTATTCGTCGCTTGGGTGAAGCACAGCATCAGAGTGGACGGCAGGAACTTCGTGAACGACTGAATACGGTATTTGACGCAACATCCGAAGTGATACGCCCAAGCTTGTTTGGTGTGGCCATCATTACAATCGTCTACATCCCGATTTTTAGCTTGACTGGCGTTGAGGGAAAAATGTTCCACCCAATGGCCGCAACTGTCGTTATGGCGCTAATTTCTGCCATGATATTGTCGTTAACGCTGATTCCAGCAGCCATTGCGGTGATTATGAATGGAAAAATCTCTGAAAAAGAAAGCATCGTCATCAGCGCAGCCAAATCTGTTTATCGTCCTTTACTACTTGCCACACTCAAATTTCGCTGGGTGGTCGTATCAGGTGCAGCTCTACTTGTGGCGTTCAGCCTTTGGCTGGCAACCACTCTAGGGTCAGAATTTGTGCCGCAGTTAAACGAAGGTGACATTGCTCTTCAAGCGTTACGCATACCCGGTACAGGCTTGGAGCAATCCGTCGAAATGCAGGAGGTTCTGGAAAAGCGCATTAAAGCGTTTCCGGAGGTCGATAAAGTCTTTGCGCGTATAGGGACACCAGAAGTAGCCACTGATCCTATGCCGCCAAGTATTGCTGATATTTTTGTGATTCTAAAGCCTCGAAGTGTATGGGCAGAACCATCAAAAACAAAGACTGAACTCCTTGAAGAAATAGAAGAAGCACTGTGGCAATTACCCGGCAACAACTATGAATTCACTCAACCCATACAAATGCGTTTTAACGAACTCATTTCGGGTGTCCGAGCAGATCTCGGAATAAAGATTTTTGGTGATGACCTGGACCAACTGACCCTTACCGCAAAAGACATCCTACGGGTTGTAAGCACCGTTGAAGGCGCGGCCGATGTCCGAATGGAGCAAGTGGAGGGATTGCCATCGTTATCAGTAAGCCCTAAACGAGAAACACTCGGTCGCTATGGTTTGAATGTGGTCCAACTACAGGATTGGATTGCTGCTGCAATAGGCGGCGAGTCAGCAGGCGTTTTATACGAAGGGGATCGTCGCTTCGAGCTGATCGTGCGCCTTCCCGAATTGCTAAGGCGGGACATCGAAGGGCTTAAATCTTTGCCTGTTCCCCTTCCCAGCGGCGACTATGTCCCCCTGGAAGAAGTGGCTTCTCTCAGTATTGCACCTTCTCCAGCACAAATTAGTCGTGAAAATGGGAAGCGACGTGTAGTAGTGACGGCAAACGTGCGTGGGCGAGACCTGGGAAGTTTTGTTAGTGAGGTAAAACAGCAAATTCGCGAACAAACAGATATCCCACCGGGTTATTGGCTGGACTATGGCGGCACCTTTGAACAATTGGAGTCTGCCAGTCAGCGTCTGTCCATCGTGGTACCCCTTACCCTGTTGGTGATTCTGGGTATTCTTGTCATGGCCTTTGCCTCACTCAGAGATGCCTTGATCATTTTCAGTGGTGTGCCGCTCGCTCTGACCGGCGGCGTATTGTTTTTATATCTGCGCGATTTGCCGCTATCGATCTCGGCCGGGATTGGCTTTATTGCGCTCTCCGGCGTGGCGGTACTCAACGGCCTTGTGATGCTCGCCTTCATACGCCAGCTATGGCATGAAACTGGGCAGTTGACTGAGTCAATCATAGAAGGCGCGATGATCCGCCTTCGCCCGGTGTTGATGACGGCTTTTGTAGCCAGTCTTGGTTTTGTGCCAATGGCATTGAACACGGGTACCGGTGCGGAAGTTCAGCGACCACTCGCGACCGTGGTTATCGGGGGCATTATTTCTTCAACCATTCTGACGTTGTTGGTGTTACCCGTACTCTATCAGTGGGTCCATCGCCGGGATAAACCTATCAAAAAATAATGGATGAACCCCCGGCTATCGCCGGGGTTCACCTCGCCTGTTGATTTCACTGGTTCAAAGCAGGAGGCACAATGCATCACATTCACACGACAATGACAGTAGTGTAGGATTCACGATCGTCGAGTTTATTGGTGGCATGCTTACAAAATAGCACCGCGATCAGCAAGAGAAGCAATTCATCATTAGTGGCAAGGCGAAAACGGTCGGCTTCATCTTTAGTTGAGATATAAGTCACCTGCTTAATCGAAAAGCAAGTAGCCTAGTTGAAATGTCAAATACTGTGTGCAATTTATTGGATGTTGGGATGTGAGGTCACGCGTGCTTCCCAATACGAATATTCTGCAGGATAAAGTGACTTTGCGGAATTGCCGGCAGCCGATCCATCTCAATTTTTAATACTTGTTCTGGCACGACGTACTCGCACCGATTGACGAAGACATCGACCGCCACTTTCATCTGCTCAATAGCGATCCATTCGCCGGTTTTGGTAGTGGTCCCCCCCGCCTTGAGGAATGAGAGTGAATGGGTTTCCATCCCAACTGCGAAATCGTTCGGGATCAAAGTCGTCGGGGCGATTCCAAATTCGCGCATCATGATTGGTGCCGTACAGGTCCAACAAGACTTTACGACCGGAAGGAAACGGATAACCCTTCCACTCGAATGACTTTTTCACTCTTGCTGCGACAAACGGAAAGAACGGATAGCATCGTCGGACTTCCTGCACGAAACACTGGAAGTCATCCGCCGAGCCCTGTGACAGCTGCTCTCGTAGCTCGGGATGCATGTGCAGGGCGTGGAGACAATGAACGACGTAGGCAGAAACCGCGACAGTTGGGCGCAAAATGTTATTCAATTCGACCGCGGCGATTTTGGAATCGAGCAAATTTCCATCCAGATCACGATGATTGGCAACAAGAAATGCCGCGCTGTCCACCGGCGGTCGATGAATTCGATGGCGGATTTGTTCGACAATTCCGCACAACCAAGCTTCATTGCGTTTGCGTGCGAGCCTTGCCCACCAATGCTTTGGTCCGATATTGGCTGCGTAGTCGAACAGTGCCACGAGTTCGCTGGTTCGTCGGGCGACATCTGAAGGTTCGAGCGGAATGCCGGCCCATTGGCAAACGGCCTCGGTTAGAATCTCTTGTGCTTGCCGGTACACTACGATTCGATCCAACGAAGTCCACTGAAGTAGACGACGATTCCAGATGTCGCTCGCCAACTGAGTCAGACCGCCAATTTTTTCTACTGTCAGTAGTGACATGAACATCATCTTTCGATGTCGATGGACATCACCATCCATCCCTTGCACGCCCCCGCGTCCGAACAGCGTCTTGGAAATTCGCGACGGAGCCACGCCAACGCGCGAAAAAAACGCGGTGTCGTAAAAGACCTTGGCGGCCTCTTCCCCTCGAATACAGGTCATCTTTTGTAGCAGTAGCCGTGTTTCGAAAGCATCCGATGCGTGTCGATTGCACTGATTGGAGATAAAGCGATAAGGATCCCGGCGGAGGGCCAGGGTGCTGTCGAACGATCCAGTGGTGGGAAACGGGTGCATGTCTTGCCTCCAATGTGGCGCCGTAGAACGAGTTTGTCAGGCTGTCTCAAAGAAGATCGCGGGATATGAGCAGCGTGATGTTTCAGTTGGCACTCATGTTATTGGTCAAAAAAAGAAATCGTTTCCTTCCTTGCGTTGTGAGCAGCGGATACGGTGTTTCTATTAGGATCGTCAAAGATTTTCCTTGCCATGCTAGGTTTCACGTTCCTCCTGAACATCCGTGTGGGCATCCCTCAAAATATCGATAGCACCGTAAAGTGCAATCCCAGCGACAGCAATTCCGACGAGCAAGTCAGGCCAATTGGAATCTGTCCAGATAACGATGATTCCTGCCAGAATGACCCCGCCATTGGAGACGAAATCGTTAATGCTGAAGGTCGTTGCAGCGCGGAGATTTACATCTTTGCTTTGCAACTTGTTAAGTAAATGGAGGGATAGGAAATTCACGACCGCTGCTACGGCAGCCATCGTCATCATCAACGCACCGATGGGTTCCGATCCTCCAAAATAGCGACGGATCGCATCCAGCACGACCCCTGCAGCGAAGATCAGCAGCATGATGCCGGAGAAACGCGCCGCACCGCGTTTCCAAGTGCGTGAGCGAGTCAAGGCGAGCAGGCTTAAACCATATACGATGGCGTCGGACGAATTGTCGAGCCCATTGGCTATAAGGGCATTAGAATTTCCGAAATAACCCGTCGTCAGGAATCCCACTGCGATAGCCACATTGAGCCAGAGCACGATCCACAACGTTCTGCGCTTTCCAGTCGAGCCGAGATCGAGATTGACATCACTCATGCTGCGATACCTCTTTAGCATTGATGTTATTAAGAGAAGAGCCTCTCAACATTCGATAGACCACGGGCAATAAAAATAACGATATCATGGGTGCAGTGAGCATTCCACCAACCATAGGCGCTGCAATTCGGCCCATAATTTCCGAACCGGTACCACTGCCTAAAAAGATTGGCATTAGGCCCGCAATAATCACCGTCACCGTCATCATCTTGGGGCGAATCCGCAATACTGCACCTTCCTGAATGGCATCGAGCAAATCCTGCTGGGTTGTTGTACGTGCCTCAATACGCCGCTGCCAGGCCTGCTTCAAGTAAAGCAACATAATCACGCCGAATTCGGCAGACACTCCAGCCAGTGCAATAAACCCGACGGCCGTTGCAACGGATAGCTCGTAGTCCATCAGGTATAACAACCAAATGCCACCGGTTAACGCAAAGGGCAAGGTGCCCATGATTAATAGGGCTTCATCCAAACGGGAAAAGGTCAGGAATAACAGCACCAGAACGATCAGAAGTGTTGCCGGGACTATCCATTGCAAACGAGCATTGGCGCGTTCCATAAATTCAAACTGGCCTGCGTAACTGATACTGGTGCCCGGCAGCAAAGTCACTTGCTGGTTAATAGTCAGCTGTAAATCCTTCACGGTTGAACCCAGGTCGCGGTCGCGCACATCAACGTATACCACGCTGGTGGGACGGGCGTTTTCGCTTTTGAGCATGCTGGGCCCATCGGTGACTTTGATGGCGGCAATTGTACCCAGTGTAATTTGGCTACCTACCGGAGTGATGATCGGCAGATTATGCAGCTTGCCAATGCTGTCACGCCAATCGCGTGGATAACGCAAGTTGATAGGAAATCGCGCACGGCCATCGATGATTTCACCAATGTTGTTACCACCGATCAAACTGCTCACCACCGATTGCGCTTGCGTGATGCTCAGACCATAACGCGCAAGTGCCGCCCGGTCGAACTGGATATCAAGGTAACGCCCACCACCCAAACGTTCGGCAACGGCCGAAGAGACCCCAGGGACGTCCTTCGCAACCTGCGCGATCGTTTGGGCTATCTGGTCGATATCCGCCAGCGATTGACCGGCAACTTTAACGCCGATGGGACTTTTGATCCCGGTGGCCAGCATATCGATACGGTTGCGGATGGGCGGAATCCAGATATTGGACAGCCCCGGTATTTTGACCCGTGCATCCAGTTCAGCCATGAGTTTTTCCGGGGTCACTCCGGCTCGCCATTGGTCGCGCGGCTTGAACTGGATAGTGGTTTCAAACATCTCCAGCGGGGCGGGATCGGTAGCGCTATTGCTGCGACCGGCCTTACCAAATACCCGTTCCACTTCCGGTATGGTTTTAATCAGCCGATCCGTTTGTTGCAGCAAACGGCTGGCCTGTTGGGCACTTAACCCCGGCAAGGCACTGGGCATATAGAGCAAATCGCCTTCATCCAGCGGTGGCAGGAATTCACTGCCCAGCTGGCTCAGTGGCCAAGCGGTGCTCAGTAATACCACCAGCGCAAAACCCAGTGTCGTTTTCGGATGGCGCAATACTCCGGTCAAGAGTGGACGATAACCCCGGATTAGCCAGCGATTGACGGGGTTTTGATGTTCTTCCGGAATCCGGCCGCGAATCCAGTAACCCATGAGCACCGGAATCAGTGTCACCGACAAACCAGCTGCTGCTGCCATCGCGTAAGTTTTGGTGAAGGCGAGTGGGCCAAAGAGCCGACCCTCCTGTGCTTCCAGCGTAAATACCGGAATAAACGAGAGGGTGACAATGAGCAGCGAGAAAAATAGCGCAGGCCCCACCTCGGCAGCCGCCTGGGTCAATACCTGCCAGCGTTTCTCACCGATTAGTTCCTGCTCGGGATGTTGTTGCTGCCATCGCTCCACATGTTTGTGGGCGTTTTCAATCATAACGATGGCTGCATCCACCATCGCCCCTATGGCGATGGCGATACCGCCGAGCGACATGATGTTGGCGTTGATACCTTGATAGCGCATCACCACAAAGGCGATTAATACCCCAAGTGGCAGGGCGACAATCGCTACCAACGCAGAGCGCCAATGCCAGAGGAATAAGGCGCAGACCAGTGCTACCACGAGAAACTCTTCCAGCAGCTTGTGAGTCAGGTTGGACACGGCGCGGTCAATCAACAAGCTGCGGTCATAGGTATCGATGATTTCAACCCCGGCAGGCAAACTGTGTTGAAGTTGCGCGAGTTTTTCCTTCACGGCGGCAATAGTGGCGCGAGCATTTCCGCCCGAGCGCATCACCACAATCCCGCCGGTGACTTCGCCTTCACCATCCAGTTCCGCAATACCCCGGCGCATTTCCGGCCCGAGTTGGATGTGGGCGACATCGGCCAGAGTAACGGGAATGTTATCCATCAACTTTAGCGGTATGGATTTGAAGTCATCCAACGTGCGCAAATACCCGCTGGCGCGGACCATCAGTTCGGCTTCACCCAGTTCAAGAACGCCGCCCCCGGTTTCCTGATTGGCCTGCTGCACAGCGGTAATCACCGCCTCATGGGACAGATTATGGGCTGCAAGCCGAAGCGGGTCGAGCACCACTTGGTATTGCTTGACCATACCGCCGACAGCGGCGACTTCAGCCACATCCGGCAAGGGTGCCAGTTCAAAACGCAAGAACCAATCCTGCAATGCCCGCAATTGCGCAATATCGTGCTGCCCCGATTTATCGACCAATGCGTATTGAAATATCCAGCCAACACCGGTGGCATCCGGCCCTAGTGCCGGTGTGACACTTGCCGGTAACTGCGCCTGCATTTGGCTCAAGAACTCCAGAACGCGGGAGCGCGCCCAGTAAAGATCGGTACCATCCTCAAACAAGACGTACACAAAACTATCGCCGTACATCGAATAACCGCGCACGGTTTTGGCACCGGGTACCGAGAGCATTTTGCTGGCCAAGGGGTAAGTCACCTGATTTTCTACCAGCTCGGGCGCTTGTCCCGGGAAACTGGTACGGATAATGACTTGCACATCCGAGAGGTCGGGCAAGGCATCAATCGGTGTTGTTTTGACCGCCCAAATGCCCCAGCCGGTGAGTAGCAGCGAGGCCAACAGCACTAATACCCGGTGGGCGACAGACCAATGAATCAAATGGCTAATCATGGTCGTGTCCTCCCGCTATTTCCGGCGTGATCCCCAAAAAGGAGGCTTCGGAACCCAACAGGAACTGGCCGCTGACTACTACCTCCTGATCTTCCTCCAAACCTTTGCGGATGAGGGTCTGGTTGCCCATCTCGTGGCCAGTGATAACCTCCACCGGGCGGAATTTGCCACCCGCTTCGGCCAGCATCACCAGTATCCGTTTTCCCGTGCGGATTACCGCCTCCGTGGGCACAAACAATCCGCTTTCATCGGTCCCGGATTGTAGGAGTACACGCCCACTGGTACCGGGTTTCAGGTGTCCTTTGGGGTTGTCGAGCAGGATACGAGCCGTCAATGTGCGGGAGCTGTCATTGAGCGAAGGCAACAGGTACTCCAGTGTGCCGGTCAGTGCCGGATCGCCGGAATTAGCCGAATGGAAAATAGCCTTATCACCTGGATGCAAACCTGTTGTTTGCGCTTCGGGAATGGCGGCATCCAGCCACAGGCTATCCAGATTGTTAATCTTTGCCAGCATAGCGCCACTGGCCAGCGCCATACCGGTTTTCACCTCCAGCATATCCACCACGCCAGCGATAGGTGACGTGATGGTTACCCGTGTCTCCGGCTGGCGGGTTTTTTCCACCTTTGCAATCAGGCTATCGGGCATCCCGAGTAATTGCAGGCGTGCGCGCAAGGTCGCCAACAAATGCGGGTTCTGTCCAATGGGTTGGGAGAGCAGCTCGTTTTGGGCATCCAGCCATTCGGGTATCTGGAATTCGGCAATCGGCTGACCGGCGCTGACGTTATCGCCCACCGCTAACGGCCAGGCTTTTTCCACAAAACCCGCCGCGCGCAATTGCACTACCGCCTGGTTACGCTGGTTAAATTGCAATTGCCCGACTACTTCCAGCTCATTGTGGATCGGTAGGCGCTGCACCTTGGCTTTGCGCATACCAAGGTTTTGCACCAGAGCTGCATCGACGGTAAGCCCCGGTTCTTGAGTTGATGGCGCCGCATATTTGGGTACCAGATCCATATCCATAAAAGGCGATGGACCCGGTTTGTCAAAATGCTGGTCCGGCACCATGGGGTCATACCAATAAAGCACCTTGGGTTCCTGTTTGGCCTCTTCAATAGCATTATTTTGAGGCGACGCTGTTGAGTTGAATTTATGCAGGTGCTGCCAACCAACACCTATCGCAATGCCAAGTACCAACGTGCTTAACCCAACGGCTGCAAGCAGGCGTACAGAGAGATTATTCATTCAGATGATTCCTGAGAGACGATAAAAAACGTCCCGCCTAAACGCCCGGTATCGTTACCGGTTCAAGCGAGGTGTAATCGTATTAACTCAGGAGGCGTTCGGAGGTCGCCAGATACTGGCGGGATTGAAGACAGCAAGGTTCAATGGACGAGTTTTAGTGTGTGCCGACAAGCTTGAAAGAGAGAAAAACGACGCGGGTGTATAGAGATATACCTGCACGGGTGTTTTACAGAGATGACAGGATTTAGCGGTTTCACAGGAATTTATAGCATCACCTTCATCTGCATCAGGGCAGCAAGGCATAGTTTCGCTACCACCGGATTCATCCATTACCATGGTCATTTCTTCAGGGCACGGCGACGCGGACAGCAGAATTTCTGCCGCGACTTGCAGAGGCATCACGAAGCTCAGAAGTAAGATAAAAAACAATGAATAACGGCGCATAGTGTCAGCATAGCTCAATGCAGGCGACAGAAAAATACGTCATCCAGGATTAGGGGGGTAAGCCCTCAAAACTCACTCCCCCCGAGTCTATTGATCGTTGACAGAGATTTTTCCCCGTTTCAACCGCAGGGCATTTCCAATCACCGATGCAGAGCTGAGGCTCATTGCCAGTGCTGCGATCATTGGCGACAACAACCAGCCCGTCCAGGGAAAAAGTATTCCGGCAGCAATTGGAATTCCCAAACCGTTGTACAAGAATGCAAACATCAGGTTTTGTTTCATATTGGCCACGGTGGCTTCCGATAAAAACCGCGCGACCGCAATACCGCGTAAATCGCCTTTCACCAATGTAACTTGTGCGCTGTTCATCGCTACGTCAGTACCGGTGCCCATGGCAATACCCACATCGGCTTTGGCCAGAGCGGGTGCATCATTGATTCCATCGCCCGCCATGGCAACAACCTTGCCCTCGGCTTGCAAGCGTTCAACCAAACGCAATTTATCCTCTGGTTTCACTTCACCGTGGACTTCATCGATACCCAGGCGCGCCGCCACGGCTTTGGCTGTAGTGAGGCCATCGCCCGTCGCCATAATAATGCGTAAACCAGCGGCTTTTAGTGTCGCCAAGGCTTCCGGTGTACTGGCCTTGACGGGGTCAGACACCGCCAACAGACCCGCGAGCTGCCCATCCACTGCCAGGTACATAACACTGGCACCCTCACTGCGTAAGGTTTCGGCTTCGGGCACCAGCGGTGCAACAACGACACCCTGTTGCTCCATTAGCACCGTGTTTCCCAGCGCCAGCTTGCGCCCCGAAACGGTTCCATACACTCCGATGCCAGAACCCGATTCAAATTGTTCGACTTTTTCCAATGCGAGATTGCGCTCGCGCGCCGCGCGGACAATGGCATCGGCCAGCGGATGTTCGCTTCCCTGATCAAGGCTTGCGGCAAGGCGCAACACATCGTCTTCATTAAATCCTTGAGCCGGTACCGCACGATCAAATGCAGGTCGTCCTTCAGTCAAGGTTCCCGTCTTATCGATAATGAGGGTATCTATCTTGCGAAAGTTCTCGATGGCGGCGGCGTCCCGAAACAGCACACCCTGTGTGGCACCACGCCCGGTGGCCACCATGATTGACATAGGTGTCGCCAGTCCTAACGCGCAAGGGCAAGCAATAATCAGTACCGCTACCGCATTAATTAAACCGAATACCCAACGCGGTTCAGGGCCGAACAGTCCCCAGGCAAAAAAGGTCAGCACGGCAATCGCGACTACAGCAACGACAAAATAACCGGCGACGGAATCCGCCATGCGTTGCATCGGTGCTTTGGATCGCTGCGCTTGCGCCACCATCTGAACAATCTGCGCCAACATGGTCGCCGACCCCACGCGCTCAGATTCAATGGTGAGTGCACCATTGGTATTCATTGTCGCTCCAATGACTTTATCACCCGCGCGTTTCATCACCGGCAGCGGCTCGCCGGTCAGCATGGACTCATCCACAGCGCTACTACCTTCCACCACAACACCATCCACCGGTACTTTTTCGCCGGGGCGAACACGCAACTTGTCCCCCACATGAACATGCGCCAGTGGCACATCCTCTTCACTGTTATCATCGCGAATACGTCGGGCTGTTTTTGGTGCTAATCCCAGCAAGGATTTGATCGCCGCTGAGGTCTGTGAGCGCGCTTTTAATTCCAACAGCTGCCCCAGCAGCGTCAATGAAATAATAACGGCTGCTGCCTCGAAATAAACGGAGACTCTTCCCATGGATACGAAGGAATCAGGGAATACGTTAGGAGACAATGTTGCCACTAGACTGTAAACAAACGCAGCGCCTGTACCTAAGCTAATTAAGGTCCACATGTTGGGGCTGCGATTCATGATTGACTGCCAGCCACGCAGAAAAAAAGGTGTTCCAGCCCATAAGACGATGGGTAACGTCAGGAACAGTTCAATCCAGGTTTGGATGGACGCATCAAATAAGTGAAGCTGATGACCAAACATGGCCAGAACAGTTACAACTATTGTCAGCGGCAATGTCCACCAAAAGCGGCGAGTGAAATCACGCAACTCCGGATTTTCGTCTTCATCGAGTTTGGGCAACAGTGGTTCCAGTGCCATTCCACATTTTGGGCAGATCCCGGGATGATCCTGGCGAATCTCCGGGTGCATTGGGCAGGTGTAAACCGCGCCCGGACCGGATATCGCCGGTGCAGGATCAACATGATCGACTTGATCTGGCAGCACCAGATATTTGCCGGGTTCGGCTTTGAACTTTGCCTTGCAGCTCGCGCTACAGAAATAATAGGTTTTGGCCTGATGATCGACGTGATGGACTGATACTGGAGTGACCACCATACCGCAAACCGGATCTTTCAGCGTTCCAAGGTTCGTCGATTGTTCAGTGTGCGAATGCGTGTGTATGTGTTCCATCAGTAAACCTCTTAGCGGTTGATCTACTCAGTAACCTTACCGGTTACTGATATTGCCTGTTTGAGATATATCAAGCCCAGACCCTATTTTTCAGTGTAGCTCAGTGGTGGCTCGTTCAGCCGCCGCGCGCGCCGTCAGGATCTGGTATTGCTCTGGAGTCAGGGTCGGTAATTTCTGGATAAACGCCACCATCGCCCAAATCCGTTGGTCATCATGGGTTGGCCCCCAGGCGGGCATACCACTGGCCTTGATGCCGTGCTTGATGATCCAGAATTGGCGCTGTGTGCTGCCAGTGTCTCCAGCATCGTGGGCATGCTCGTGATCATCCGGTGCCAGAGACAAATTGGGTGGACTGGGATAAAGCCCGATGCTCATATCACTGCTGTTGGTACCCGGTTTGAGATGGCATTGGGCGCACATGTCGTTGTAATCCGGGCCACCGCTCAGCAAAAGTTCCGGGCTGGAAAGATCCGGTACCTGAATATCTGCCGAGGCACGGGATATTGATCGCTCGCGCACCGTTTCCAACAACGAATAAGTGATCCGGTTGTGCGGCACATCGGCACCCATGGGATAAATGCCGGTATAGATAAATGCAGCTCCCGCCAGAAGTGCGGCTGTGCTCATCAGTAATAACCATTTGACCAGTTTCATAGCCTATTCTCCTCAATATACAGAGAGGCGATTAATGCCGCCCCCCTGCAAAACAGCCTTAGTGGGAACCATGACCTTCATGGCTTTCACTGGAGCTGACCTTTTGGTCGTCCATTCCTTTCATATCACCATGATCCATCCCCTGATGTTGCTCACCTTCTTTTTTCTCGGCCGGTGCAGCACTGCATTTTTTCATCAGAGCTTGCATCACCGGATCATTCATATCCATCTTGGAGTGATCCATTTTTTTCATCGCGTCACAATCGGGTGTTTCCGCTGTTTTGGCATGCTCTGCGGGATCATGGGCAAAACTCGGAGCTACCATCAGTACACTGGATAAGATCAAAGCAGAGTTAAGTAAAAACGTTTTCATCGTATATTCCTCAGTAATTAATATTGGTTAACACTGGAATTAAAACCAGGCGCGAACACCGGCGACCCATTGGGTATCGCTGGTAGACTCGCCATGTTCACGCACAAAATCGGCGGTATTGCCGAAGCTTTTCGTCCAATTCACGCCGATATAGGGTGCAAACTCGCGGCGAATTTCATAACGCAGCCGCAGGCCAGCTTGGGCATCGGATAACCCTGAACCCGTCAGGCGATGCATATCGTTTTGGCCATAAAAGTTCACCGATGCTTCAGGTGATAAAACCACTTTTTGGGTAAGCATCCATTCGTATTCCGCCGATAGACGCGCGGCGGTATCGCCTGAATCGCCGATAAACAACGCCGCATCGATTTCAAAGTAATACGGCGCTAATCCCTGGATACCGATCACACCCCATTCACGCTCCGGTGTGGGTTTCAGGTCTTGCCGCACGCCTACCTGGATATCCCAGAACGGGGCGATGGCACGGCTGTACAGCGCTTGGATCTCGGCTTCCTCCGTTTCACCATCCACACGCTCCACATCGGTTTTGATCCAGAGTTTATGCAGGTCTTTACCAATCCAGCCCTGGGCTTCGAGCACATACGGGTCGGCCTCGTCATCGCCATCGCGCCACTCGAATTGGTCAATCATCACCCGCGTCAGCAAGGGGTCATCACCCTCATGGGCAATCGCGGGCAGACTGGATAACGCGGTCGCCAGTGTCAGAGTCAGTTTTTTAGATAGGTTTTTCATTGGCGTTTCTCCTAAACAACCCTGACTTCACGCATCATGCCGGGCATGTGGTAAAGCAAATGGCAGTGATAGGCCCAGCGGCCCTTGGCATCGGCAGTCACGAGGTAACTGATGCGCGAGCCGGGCTGGACAATGATGGTGTGCTTGCGAGGGATGTAATTGGGATCACCGGTTTCCAATTCGCTCCACATACCGTGTAAATGGATGGGGTGCGTCATCATGGTGTCATTGACCAGGATGATGCGCACACGCTCGCCAAAGCTCAGTTCCAGCGGCTTGGCGTCGGCAAAATTGAGGCCATTGATCGACCACATGTAGCGGCGCATATTACCGGTCAGATGTAGCTCAATTTCCCGTGAGGGCTCACGTTTGTCGTAGGTGGGATGCAGGCCGCGAATATCCGCGTAGGTCAATACGCGGCGACCGTATAGCTTCATGTGGTCACGCAGGCCAATACCCGGATCGGTCAAACCGCTTTGCGGGGCATCGGAATGGCTATCCACATGGGGGCCGAATTCCGTATCGACATGATTGATCTTGGCGAGTGGATCGAAGTTGCTACCAAAACCCGCTTTGGCCAACCGCGATTTGCCGGTGTGCTGGCTGTGATCCATGGTTTTCATTGCCGACATATCGTGCCCGCTATGATCCATCGCGCTCATGTCATGGCCGGAATGATCCATAGCTTCCATTGCTGGCTTTGCCTGTTCACTATGGTCCATACCCGGCATCCCACCCGACATATCATGACCACTATGATCCATACCGGACATATCCATCCCCATTTCGCGGTGACCCAACGTGGGAGCTGGATCCATCGCCGGTATTTCGGCACGCAACGCAATATCCGTCGTCAGGGTGCCACGGGCATACCCGGTACGGTCATTACTTTGGGCAAAGATGGTGTAGGCGCTATCGCCAGCGGGTTCCACTATCACGTCGTAGGTTTCCGCCACCCCGATGCGAAATTCATCGACCACTATCGGCTGGATATTCTGGCCATCAGCGGCAACCACTGTCATTTTCAATCCCGGAATCCGCACATCGAAAATGCCCATCGCCGCGCCGTTAATAAAACGCAGGCGCACTTTCTCGCCGGGTTTGCAAAGTCCCAACCAGCCTTGATCTGGCGTAACACCGTTCATCAGATAGGTGTAGGTATAACCGGTCACATCCGAGATATCGGTTTCGCTCATGCGCATCTGGTTCCACATGGCGCGCTCGTTCCAGGTGGCTGATAACCCCTTGGTTTTGAGGTCACGCACCAGATCGCCGACCGTCCGCTCGCGGAAGTTGTAGTAGTGGCTCATCTTTTTCAAAGTGCCATAAACCTTTTCCGGCGCGGTGTCCGTCCAGTCCGACAGCAGCACAACCATATCCCGGTCATAGGCAACCGGATCAGGATCTTTGGGATCGATGACGATGGCGCCCATTAATCCAGTCTGCTCCTGAAAACCGGAGTGGCTGTGATACCAATAGGTACCGCTTTGCTGGACATCGAACTCGTAAACGAAGGTCTCGCCCGGTTTAATACCGTCGAAACTCATGCCCGGCACCCCATCCATTTCCGAAGGCAGAATGATGCCGTGCCAGTGGATGGAGGTGTCGTGGTCGAGCGTATTGGTCACTTTTAATTTAACTCGCTCACCTTCTTTCCAGCGCAGGATGGGCGCAGGCAAGCCCTGGTTAACGGTGGTGGCGATCCGTTGTTTGCCGGTGAAGTTGACCTTCTGAAAACCAATCGAGAGATCGAACTGGTTTCCCGTCAGAGTTTGCGGGCCATTGGTTGGCCGGGGTGTGTCCGCAAATACCTGACCGGATAATGGCAATACGCTCAGGGCAGCCAAAGAGGAAGCGCCGAGTACAAAGCGACGCCGGGACTGGTCGGGTGGCAACACATCAGGTACCACCGGATAGCGATCCATTGCTGTAATCAATTCCATTGTTGTGCGTATCCCCGCTGTGCGGGTATCGGGAATTTTCATGCCCATTCTCCTTAGAAAGTTTGCGTCAAACTGGTGATGCGAAGGTACACCTCACTGCTGCCATCGCTTTTAAGCAAGAGCACATCGTAGGGTGTGAATCGTTCGCCCATCTCCATGCCTGGGCTACCTACCGGCATACCAGGAACGGCCAAGCCTATGGCCCCTTGAGGCTTTTCGGCGAGGAAACGGGTAATGAGCTGCGCTGGAATATGTCCCTCAAATACATACCCCTCAGGGGAGACAGCGGTATGGCAGGACTGGTATTGGGGACTGATCTGGTAGCGGTTTTTGATCACATTCAGATCATCGGGATGATGGATAGTGGATTTCAACCCATGGGATTGCAGGTGGGAAATCCATTCTTCACAACAGCCGCAAGTCGGGCTTTTGTATACCGCTAACTGAACGGGTTTATCGGCAGCCGCAGCTGGCGATGGGATGGATGAGGCGTATGCGGTGTGGCTTATCAATAAAAACGAAATCGCCAAGCTACCGATAGCGCCCATAAAATGTTGGGAAACCATAAAAGCTCCAAAACAACGCGAGGTTGTTTAAACCATCAACAGAGGGAGCTACTTTCGCTCCCGCGAATACAATTTGTTGACTGATACGCCAAATTACAGGCGTAACTGTCCTGTATCAGCAGGAAATGGGGGGACGATAGAGGGAGGAAACGGGCGAGCTGGGGATGTGCTGGTAATACCAATTGGTATTCACTGAAGAATCCGATAATACGGCAAAAGCCAGGCTATAACCCAATGCGGGCGCTGAACAGCTACTGGAGGAGCAATGCCCCATGGTTTTGCAGCAGTCGTGGGTGGTTTTCATATCCATCGTTTTGTCTTGAGTATCCATGTGGCTCATATCGTGATGCATACCCATCATTGAATGATCCATGGACGCCATGTCATGGGTTACAGGCGCAACATCCATGAACTGGCATGGCATAGCCACGACTGCTAACGATTGGCCCAGGAAGACCAAGGTGAGCAGCGCGATTAACCACACAGAACGGCGATGTTTAATGACCATAGGAATGAACATATCGAAAAAACGTCATAGTAGCATAATCCAAGACGTTGATTAGCGTCCACCTTAATAACAGCTGCTAGCGATTCATCAGTAATGGTTTTGCGGACAGGGCTCACTCCTTTAGAGCTGCTCAGTTGCGCTGGCCTGTACCAGTTTTTGCCCAATTTTGATGAAAATACGGCTTAACATTAGATAACCTACCATTATTGAATGCTAGCAATTGAAATGTTTGTACGTTGATGCAATTCGTAATAGTATGTATATACATGGTATGTAATACAGTACGAAATACATCGAGAGGCGAATTATGGCAAGAGGCGGCATCAACAAGGCGTTGGTATCCACAGCGCACAAAACCCTCATCAGCCGGGGCGAAAACCCTTCCATCGATGCGATCCGTGTAGAGCTTGGCAATACCGGCTCCAGGTCGACTATCCATCGATATCTACGCGAAATTGAAGAGGAGGCTTCGGCTCGCCTGGATGACGAGACTTTGATTAGTCAGCCGATAAAGGAGCTCGTCGGGCGCCTGGCGTCAGTACTGAAGCAGGAAGCACAATCCAAAATTGATGAAAGTCATACCAAGCATCAGGATCACGTGCAGTCACTTACACACCGAATTCAAGCACTCGAAGCTTCTCTCACCAATGTCAATAAAGCGCTCGCAGAAAATGCACATGAGTTACAGAACGCACTAGCGGATCTTGAGAAAAGCAAGGCTTCAGAAGGCGCGCTGAAGGTAAAAGACGCCAAAGCCATCCAAACCGAAGAAAAACTTCGGGAGCTTTTAGCTGAAAAACAAACCCAAGTCGAATCGCTGGAAGAGAAACATCGCCATAGCCGAGATGCAATGGAGCACTATCGGCAGTCGGTAAAAGAGCAGCGAGACCAGGATCAACGAAAGCATGAGCAACAAGTACAGCAATTTCAGGCCGAAATGCGCGTTCTGAATCAAACTCTTTCGGTTAAGCAGTCCGAGATTACGCAGTTAAACAAAGACAATGGGCGACTGTCGGCCGAGCTTGGTGCCGTGCAGAAAACAGCTGCAAAACTGGAAGCCGAGCAGCACAAACTGACAATGCACTTGGATTCCAAAACGGGAGAAGCTGACTCACTTAAAACTCAACTCTCCGGGCTCACGGCTCAAGTGGAGCAGTTCAATAAACTTAAGAAACTGAATGAAGAGCTGCAAGCTTGGAAGGCGGAAGCGTCGGTATCGATTGGCAAGCTGGAAGCAGAAATTTCAATCAAGACGGACATGATGGATCGTTTGTTGGAGGAGAAAGCGATATCGAGGTTGTAACTGAATGATCGACAATCCAGTGGGACGGTACTTCCACCGGCGGAGTAAGTACCGGCAATAACACTTCATCGAGGGCTAAACATGACATCAAGTTTCACTAGGAAAATTGCCCTATACGAAACCGCTGAGATTGTAAAAGCTCGGGAAGCAAGGTTCCATCGGGATTCCCAGAACGAGTTTAAACATCTGGAGCGAGCGCATATTCTCGGACAGGAGTCTACGTATTGGCATACCAGAGTCCACTTCCTGATGTTGCTATACGCCCTGAGAAATCAAAAGTCACGGGAAGTTCTTGGGCAGATTTTTAGGCTGATAGGGGCCGCTACGAAGACAGTCTTTGGATTAGTTCCACGGGGAAACACCGGTGGGGCCAATGTTAGCCCCTTTAAAGAAATGCCAATTCCTGCTGACTTAGCAGTTTTGATCGAGAAAGCTAAATCCGCCTCCTAAAGCCTAAATACGGCGGTCCGTTTGAAAAAACCTAACACCTTACGAAACATGTGAAGGCTTCGCTCAGGCAAAAACTCATGCTCATTGGCGGTAGCGATGGGAATGAATTGGTATCGGAAAATTAGCGGTTTTACCCAAAGCTAACCCATATTTAATGACCACGGATAACAGGCCGTAATTTTCTATAACTTTAAGAAATTCAGTGGATTACGGCTAAAGTGGCTAAATTTGTCCGCTTTACCGGCCGGACCTCATCTAGAGCAAGTGTCAAAAACAATAATGACACGTTTTATGACGCTTGACCCTCCCATGATGGGAGGCATTACCCTCCATATCATTGGGTCAAACTTGGCTTATGGAGTACAAAATGTCAGTACAAGATACGGAATTGACGGAAATAGAGCTCCCCATATTGGGTATGAGCTGCGCTTCATGCGTGGGACGGGTTGAAAAGTCGCTTAAGGCGACGGATGGTGTTGTTTCAGTGCAGGTGAATCTTGCAACGGAATCTGCGTATGTCTCAGCGAATAAAGATGTTTCGCTGCAGACTTTATGCACGACGGTAAAAAATGCAGGTTACTCGGTAGCTACCGAGGAATTTCAAATTCGTATAAGTGGTATGAGCTGCGCGTCTTGCGTCGGGCGAGTGGAAAAATCAATATATAAAATGACTGGTGTCGTGAATGCGAGTGTTAACTTAGCGACAGAATCCGCTTATGTGCAGGTCCTACAAGGCCGCGTTACGATGTCAGACCTTGTTTCAGCCGTCGCCGAATCCGGCTATACGGCGACAGCCACTGAAATACCAGGTAACGAAAGCAATAACGGGATTAATAATCGGAGTCAAAACTCAGAAACCGGGCAGAACAAAGAACCCCGCCATTTATTGATTGCAGCCTGCTTATCTGCGCCCCTGGTTTTAGGAATGCTGGCAAGCAGCGTGGGCTTCGATTTTATGCCTCCGCCTTGGTTGCAATTTTTGATTGCCACACCAATCCAGTTTTGGCTTGGTGCCCGCTTCTATCGCGCGGCATGGTTTGCACTAAAGGCACGCACTGGGAATATGGATTTGCTAGTTGCCATCGGTACGAGTGCAAGCTACGGCCTGAGTGTATTCGAATTGTTCAAACAGTATGTGATTCAACCGAGTCACACGATGGGGCACTATTATTTTGAAGCCTCAGCTGTAGTCATCACCTTAATACTTCTTGGTAAATGGCTGGAACGGCGCGCTAAACAACAAACCACCGAAGCGATAAAAGCATTGCAGTCCCTGCGCCCCAACACCGCGCGACTTCGTCAAAATGAGGTTGATACCGACACGCCGATAGAGCAAATACGTGTCGGTGATATTGTCGTTGTAAAACCTGGTGAAAGTGTTCCCGTCGATGGCTCGATAGTGGAAGGCAGTGGCTATCTAGACGAGTCGATGATTACCGGCGAGAGTATGCCAGTGCATAAATCCCAAGGTGATTCCGTGGCTGGTGGCGTCATCAATACCGATGCATTACTCCTCATTGAAACGACGTCGATAGGCGCAGAAACAACGCTTTCACGCATTATTCGCTTAGTAGAGAGCGCGCAAGCTGCGAAAGCACCCATTCAAAGCCTCGTAGATAAAGTGAGTATGGTCTTTGTGCCGGTAGTAATAGCCATCGCCATTGCCACCTTAGTGGGCTGGTTTTTGTATAACGGTGATATTCAAAGTGCCATCATCAATTCAGTGGCGGTGTTGGTTATCGCCTGCCCCTGCGCACTAGGTCTCGCGACACCGGCAGCGATTATGACCGGTACTGGGGTTGCCGCCAAACATGGCATTCTCATTAAAGACGCACAAGCCTTGGAGTATGCCCATAACGTCAACACAGTGGTGTTCGATAAAACTGGCACGCTGACTGTCGGCAAGCCCAGCTTACGAGAGTACATTGCCTGCGACGGCGATACTGACAAACTGCTAAGCATCGCTGCCTCAATCCAAAAAGGCAGTGATCACCCATTGGCCCAGGCGATTCTTAACGAGGCTGACGACAAAACGCTTTCTATTGCAGCCGCAAAGGAATCGAAAGCCCTTGCCGGACGTGGAGTATCGGCCACTGTGAACGGTAAGTTATTTTTACTCGGCAATACTCGCCTAATGCAAGAATCCAAAGTGTCTTTGACTGACTTAGAGGCGAAAGCCAAGGAATTGGAGAATGAAGGCAGTACCATATCGTGGCTTGCAGAAGGTGGCGACACACCTAGCTTGATCGGTTTGCTTGCGTTCGGTGATGAAATAAAGCCCTCTGCGAAGTTAGCGATTGAACGCCTTAACAATAAGGGTATAAAAACGGTGATGATCACTGGTGATAATGAAGGTAGCGCCCGCGCGGTTGCCGCAAAACTAGGTTTGCAAGACTATATTGCCAACGTTCTGCCAGAGGGCAAAGCCGATGCCATTCGGGAATTGCGTAACGCAAACAATATTGTTGCCATGGTGGGCGACGGTATCAATGACGCCCCTGCTTTAGCCGCCGCCGATGTTGGCATCGCCATGGCGACGGGAACTGATGTTGCCATGCACACGGCAGGGATAACGCTAATGCGCGGCGACCCAGCTCTCATTGCAGACGCGATAGATATTTCAAAACGAAGTTATCAAAAAATTCGCCAAAATTTATTCTGGGCATTTATCTATAATTTGTTAGGAATTCCCTTAGCGGCAAGTGGATTACTCAGCCCAGTCATTGCAGGCGCAGCCATGGCGTTTAGTAGCGTAAGTGTCATTAGCAATGCACTATTGTTAAAACGTTGGAAACCGAAGGCTTGAGGTAGGTCAAATACTGTACGGTTGTGATGGAATAAGGTACACAGAGGTAAATTTACTATGAATATTGGCGACGCAGCGAGGGCCAGCGGCATATCTGTAAAAATGATTCGTCATTATGAATCGCTTGGCCTAATTAAAGAGGCCGAGCGCACAGCGTCTGGGTATCGGGTTTATTCACAGAGCGACATACATAGCCTGAGTTTTATAAAAAGCGCTCGATCTTTGGGTTTCTCTCTTGCGCAAATAGAACAGTTGCTATCTCTTTGGGCCGATCGTGATCGAGCCAGCGCCGATGTTAAAGCGCTGGCAACAGAACATATTGAAGAATTAGATGTTAAAATACGGGAATTGACTGCAATGCGAGATTTACTGGCTGAATTAGCCTCCACTTGCCACGGCGACAAACGCGCCGATTGCCCTATTCTTTCTGGACTAGAACGCGATGGCCAATGTACTGGGCATAAAGAAAAATTGCCATGAGCAGATACAGTAGTAAAAAAGTCGCGTTTTGGATTTTGCTGATATTTTTCAGCAAAGTGGCATTTGCTATCGTTCAGCCTTTGTCAGCAATATCGTCAGAGACACCTTTTGCACACCAACATATTGGCCAACAAGAGCACAACCCAAGGTTGTCGATGAACAGTCATTGCAAACATAATCAAGACAGTGACATGTCCTTACATGAGCGGAATCACAATTCACATTGCGATGTGAAATGCGATTGCTGTATCGGGCACTGCACCGCCCCTGCACTTTTTATCAGCCCATTAACTTATTCCGAAAAGTTTCTCCAACACGCCGGCGATCAGCTGCCCACCTCACAAACAATATCACCCTCCTCCTACTTGTTCAGACCGCCAATTCTAGGCTAACACAGCATTATTGCGCCCGTAATTTGGGTATTGCAAAAACTGCATTCGCTTTGGAGCGTTTAGCGAGCACATCAGAGGCTCGTCATCAGCTGCTTTCGTCAACAGCCTTGCTAGGAATTAGTATGAAAACGACACACTACGGCCTTTCTCGCCGCCGCTTTGTTAAGGGTGCCGCTGGCGCAAGTGCCTTAATTGGAATTGGTGCTGCGCCATTTACGATTGGCGCAGAGAATGCGCCGAAAATGAAATCACCTGAGGTGATACGAGGACGTCACTTCGAACTTAATATTGGCTATCAGCCGGTTAACTTCACTGGCGTCAACCGCATTGCCACCGCGATAAACGGCAGTGTGCCCGGTCCAATATTGCGCTGGACAGAGGGCGAACATATTACCCTTAGAGTACATAATCACCTTCATCACGATAGCTCCCTCCACTGGCACGGGATGATACTGCCCTCGGGTATGGATGGCGTGCCGGGAATGAGCTTTGCCGGAATAAAGCCCGGAAGTTATTTCGACTATGCCTTTCAAGTCCAGCAGAACGGGACATATTGGTATCACAGTCACTCCGGATTTCAGGAGCAAACGGGCGTCTACGGCGCTATTGTTATCGAACCAGCAAACCCAGATCCGGTAAGCTATGACCGAGATTATGTTGTACAACTTTCGGACTGGTCTGACCAGCGACCTGAAGACATCTACTCTACCCTTAAACAGCGCGGCGATTATTACAACTTTAAACAGGCTACCGTCAGTGACCTGTGGCAAGACATAAAAAATAAAGGCTTGGCACAAAGCTGGGCGGACCGCCGCATGTGGAATGAGATGCGCATGAGTCGCTCCGACATCGCAGATGTCACCGGGTATACCTATACCTATCTTATGAACGGGAATACGCCTGAGCAAGGCTGGCAGGGGCTATTTAAACGGGGCGAAAAAGTCAGGCTGCGATTTATAAATAGCGCCGCGATGACCATTTTTGATGTGCGTATTCCTGGGCTAAAAATGACCGTTGTCGCCGCAGATGGTCAGTATGTTGACCCAATTAGTGTCGATGACTTTCGTATTGGCGTTGCCGAAACCTATGACGTTGTCGTTGAGCCGAGTGATGACAGTGCCTATTGCGTATTTGCACAAAGCATTGATCGCAGCGGTTACTGTCGTGGCACCTTAACTCCGAATCCAGAGTGGCAAGCCGAAGTACCAGCCATGGACTATTCTCCGCTGCTCGCTCATCGAGATATGGGAATGTCTATGGCTGGGCACGACATGGGCGCGATGAAGGGTATGGATCATAGCGGTCACGATATGTCCGCTATGAATATGGGGCAACGTAGCAACATGCAACATGCTCTGCATAAAATGCCTACCGAAAAACCCGCCCCTGCGGGTATGGGAAGCCAGCGCGATATCGCACACGTTAAGACCGAATTTGGCCCGCAAGTAGATATGCGCTCAGCGTCACCAATGAATGGCTTAAACGACCCCGGTATCGGCTTGCGAGATCATCAAGAGCGTTACGGACGCCGAGTATTGCGGTATTCAGATTTACGCAATTTATACAAAACGGAAGACCGGCGAGACCCAGAGCGAGAAATTCAACTTCATCTCACCGGCAATATGGAACGCTATATGTGGTCGATGGACGGCATACCCTTTGCCGACGCGGAGCCCCTGCAATTTAAATACGGAGAAAGGCTGCGAATCGTATTGGTGAACGATTCAATGATGACGCATCCCATACATATGCACGGCGTATGGAGCGAGTTAGAAACCGGTGACCCGATGCACATTCCCAAAAAACACACGATTCTGGTTCAGCCCGGTTCGAAAATAAGTTATTTAGTTAGCGCTGATGCAGTCGGCCGTTGGGCCTACCATTGCCACCTGCTCTACCACATGCCCGGAATGATGCGAGAAGTACATATTAGTGAACAAGGGGGCCAGTCATGAAACACGGTTTCTTAACATTCGGATTTGCTTGTGTACTTTCGAGTATGGCATCCAAGACATGGAGCCATTCAGACGCCGATCCTATTGTTAGCATGGTGTCGTTCACACAATTAGAACAAAGTAAGACCGGCGATGAATCAGCTGCGGTTTGGAATGCTGACGCCTGGATCGGCAAGGATTATGACAAGCTTTGGCTTAAAACTAATGGCGAATACGCACACGGACAGCGACAGGACAGCAGCATTGAAGTCTTGTATAGCCGAGCCGTTGCGACATACTGGGATATTCAAACAGGTTGGCGCGGTGATTTTAACGGCACAGAAAATCGTCATTGGTTTGTGGTAGGACTACAAGGGTTAACGCCCTACTTCTTTGAAACCGAACTGACATTTTACGTGGGTGAACACGGCCAAACCGCATTAAAAATCGACACCGAGTACGAACTTTTATTTACCCAAAAACTCATTCTGTCTCCAGAGATTGAAGTGAGCATCCATGGTCGTAACGACCGCCAGACTGGCACCGGTGGAGGTTTGTCTGATATTGAAACTGGCCTAAGATTACGTTATGAATTCACGAGGAAATTTGCACCGTATATCGGCGTCAACTACCACAATGAATACGGTCAAACAGCAGAATTCAGTCGTGATGCTGGGAGAGATACCGAGACGCTGAGCTGGCTTATCGGTCTACGTTTCTGGTTTTAATATTAACCTCGTCCCTAGGTATTGTCTTAGGAACGACGTTGTTATTCATGTTTGCGAACGGTGTTTTCAGGAATGCTCAAAATGATATTCGCGCGATTGTTCGCGTAAAGTTCATTATCTGTGTTCGCAAATATACTGCGTGCCAAAAACACGTTTAGCCCACCGGTATTTAGTAATTCTGGGAGAATACGGTGTCCGACCTTCCCGTTGCTCAATTCGATTGCGACGCGATTGCCGCCAAATAATCGAGAAATCACTCCAGCATACTGTCGATCTTTGTCGACATGTTTAGAATAACTTAGTAGCACTTGCGGACGATGGCCATTTAATTGCGCGCGCCAGATGGTATAAATTCGCTCCAAGATTTTGATAAAACGTTTATTTTTATGGAAACGACCACCGATACATAAGGACAGCTCTGCGTCTAATTGATAAGCCGCCAATAAGGCGGGATAACTTCCCGCGCTGCAGCCCATTGTTCGGTATGTGCCGTACTGGCTTAACTGCTTATGATTATCGAGCCAGCTAATGACATCAGTGACTTTGTCGCCGAGAAACGGAATACCTTGATGGTAACCTTGGTTTCTTGGCTCCGAGAGAATCAATACATCGTAGCTTGCGGAATCGGTATGCTGCAACAATACAGGGTTTAGTATCATCATGCTGCGATCCCCCCTCCCTGGAAAACATATCAAAAGGCCTTTTTCACTTGGCAATCCGGTGCCAATAAATAACACGGCGGTGGGCGCGAGTCGCTGTAATCCGAAGGCCTCCGGCTTTAGTCCGCCGGACTTAGACAATTGCTTCTGCAGCGTGTCTAGCCAGCTGTCGATCGCTACCTGATACCTCTGATTCTGGGTTACCGGGACAAGTTGACCTTGACGATTTCGGCTATTTAAAAGGTCAATATCAAGCGGCGTCAGGCGGTTTTCAAGCGTCGTTAGCGCTCGATTTAAATGGGTGACTGTCAGACAGACACTAACGATGCGGCGAAAAAATCTTACAAAATAGGGTAATTCTTCGGTGATGACATCGTTGTCAGAAGAATGGACTACCTTAGCGATATGTGGCCGTTGTGATTGAAGTGTTAATACCCGCGCGACAAGATTGCCAAGGTAGCGAAATTTAGCATACTCGTTGGGATGAATAACAACATCATAAGCCAGCTCCAAGGCCACTAATAATTCCATGCGCCCGATTGAATCTAAGTCGATTTTTCGCAGCTGAATATCCGTGTTCCCAAGCTCAAACTCGGCTATTTGAGAAGCTCTTAGCGGTTTTTTTGCTTTGGCGCTTAAGGCTTGAATAATAGTTTTACGTATTGAACCAGCTTTTGCGGAAAGCGTCGCAGCGTCTTGGCGAGCGATTTTTCCCGCCGCATTTCTGGGAATCTCGTCGACAATAATGAGTTGTCGCGGCGCCCTTAAACCAAGTCGTTGCTTTAAAAATTTCTCTAAGTCTTTAAGTCTTGGTCTCACTTCTTTTGAAAATACCACAAGGGCAACGGGAATATTACCGTGCACAGCGGAAGGCTTTGAGAAAACAGCTGTGTCTACGATATGTGGAAATTGGCTAATTTCAGACTCAATATCTTGCGGGTAAATATTTATGCTATTGAAGACGAACATATCGTCGGCGCGGCCGCATAAATGAATGCGTGCCTCTTTATCAAGATAGGCGATATCACCCGTGTGAAACCAGCCATCAATTAACCGGCTTGCGGTCAATTCAGGCTTGCCAGAATAGCCTCGGAACATGCCGTCACAACGTATAAGCAACTCCCCCGCCTCGCCGCTAGCAAGTAGCTTTCCGCTTGCGCTGCGCACTTGTGTTTCTATTCCGGGTAACGCTCGCCCAACACTATTATCCGAGCCTGTATCATCTGGCTCAGTAAAGGCGATCGCACCGGTTTCAGTTGTTCCGTAGCCCGCCCGTAAATTTCGAGTAATATTATTTCGCAGCGCTGTTCGAAGTGCTGTTGAGACGTGTGAACCACCGAGTTTTAATTGAATATTAGACAAGGCCTGAATGCCGGGTATTGCCAGTAGCTCTTGGGCTTGAAACGCCGACACGTGCATAACGTTAATCTTAAGAGATTGGCACTGACTGAGCAGCGAGTTATCCAAAACATCGATAAAAACGTTGGTCGCACCCATCGCCAGGCAGTAGAGGCGATGGCGCTTGGCAAAATTGTGTTCCATTGAGGCCAAACAGACGAATCGCGCGTCGCCGGAATCAATGTGACGATGAGCCTGCGCAACAATATCGCTGTCATGATGAACGACCAGTTTTGGTGTACCAGTAGTCCCCGACGTTGAAAACAAAAGCTTGGCTGTCGCGGCGTTGTTTAACCCATCGATATTTGCTTGCGAAATGACAGCGCTTTTCTTATCGACAGTGTAGCTTTCATCAATAACATGACTAACACTGCAGCTCTTATTGATTGCCTGCTGAGTCTCTTCAGATTCGTATGAGGGTATAGTGCAAGACGTTGCACCTATATAGGCAGCGGCAAGGCAGAAAGTGAGATGCTGTGTGTCGTCGGCGCATTTAATTCCGAGCAGCGAATTAGATGATATTCCTGCCTCATTGAATTTTTGGGCCTGAAGCTGCACAAGTGAAGCGAGTCTGGCGTATGACAGCGTAACGTCCGGACTAACAATGGCGTCGTGGTCGGGATGCATTATTGCGTGGTAGAAGAGACGGCCAATTAATGAGTGGTGTTCATTAGATTGAGCGGCTAAGGTCACTTTGTGACCTTAAACAACACGTGTAAGGGTTCATTTATAAGTGGCGAAAAAAATGCTTCGTCCACGGCGATAAGTTCTGGTGTCACGGTTAATTCTTTTATTTCAGGCATGGTGGTAAAGCCCGCCTCCCGCAAACAGTCGAAATAATCACTTAAGGTTTTGTGCACACATTGTACGTGCAAGGGCTCCCCGCTTCGTTTCCAAATTTCCCCTTCAAACTTTTGATCCACGTCAGCAAAATAATTTTTGTCGGTGGAATTAAAGTAAAACGGCGATGATTGCTTGTTGCGCACAAAGGGAAAGAACGGATGGGGTACGCTAAAAATAAATTGCCCCTGCTCTTCCAAGGACTGGTACACCATTGAAAATACGCGCTGCATTTCATCTACCCGAAGGTAGTTAAACAGAAATACCGCTACACATAGATCGAACTTTCGTTCAGGGACGAACTCCAGCACATTAAGCGCTCTGTACTCTATACCCAGTTGATCTTTCGCTTCTTGAATCTGCGCGGCCTCAATCATCTGCGTCGATAAATCCACGCCTAGATAATCACCCGCTCCTCGCCGTTTCAACTCCCTTGCGCAGTAACCCTCTCCACAACCAATATCCAGAATCGAGCGATTATTAAGCTCTCCACATGCATCGAATACAAAGGGCCGAGCAGTAAAGTCAGAGAGGGAGCTGGGTTCTAAACGCAGCCATTTTTGTGCATTGTCGTTATAAACTTGTTTAGTATCCAAGGTCGGACGCCTCTTGAATAGCCGATTGATTTGTTGCGCCAACATACTGCGCACGCTGTAATAGGGCGTCCCAGAATACGGTTCGCAATGATAGCGCGGATTTCACCCCGAACTCTATTTTCGCGCAGGCTTCTTCATCTGTTGCAAGATCGGTGGCTATTAACAACATCTGTGCCGCGTGATCGTCATCGCAGGTGCTATGCAAATCAAAAAAGACCCTTTCTTGCATGGTTAGCGTGCTGCAATTTATAAGGCCTGAAAGTATTTTTTGATAAATTTTAGATACTATCAACTCAGTGCCAATGCCGATCGCGCCAACGCCCACATGCTCATTAGAACTGCAAAGCCTTAAAAACTGCTGGCTCCACAAATTACCGGCGTGCTCGTCGGTTTGCCTGTCACGATATTCGGAATTCACCCCTAAAGCGCATTGAAAACGTGTAAATAACTGCGCATGGGATTGCCCTTCTGCACTAGCTATAATCTCGGGTGGCAGCTCGTCCTCAGCAATATGCCCCTTCTCTTCCGCTAAATTAGAAAGCAGTATTTGCCTGTGCGATGTATCCGATAAGCATGAGATCAAGGCTTTTAAATAGAGAGTAAATTGCGAGCTATATAGACCGTACTGGAATGCGAAATCCTTTAGCGCAATATCAACATTCGGGAAATCGCCCGTCTCTAGTGCCTGTAAATACGGGTGTGACACAGCCGTGGACTCTAATGCTTGATCACCTAATCGTCTGACGAAAGCTGCCGCTTTGTAGTTTTTATTCATGGTGGCTGTTTCGAGTTTTATGACAAGTTCCCCCAATTGTGTGACAAAAACCTAACAAAATGCAAATGGATAAAGCTCTTTGTATCTACTGATCAAAAATTGCTCAACCTAGTACTTCTTCAACTTGAAAAAGAGGTGTGACTCTGTAGGTTGGGTTGAGCGGTTGCGACAAATTTGTGTGGAACAAATTTGGGCAGCTATGCTGACCGTTAGGCCGAGGCGCGGATGCGCCGAGTCATACCCAATAAACCATGTTCAGGCGTTACACAAAAGTTGAGTTTGATAAACCCCTTCGGGGCGCACTGACGGACGTCCAGCCGGAAGGCACCGCAATGAGTTTGGTAATACCGCGGAATATAGCCGTAGCTTAGGTTCGAAACCAGAAACCCGTGAGTGGCTTATTGGATTGCGGGTTTGGTTTTAAGAATCAATGGAGTCAGAGTTGAATGGCGCTAAGTTAAGCATGTTTAGGCTGCCTGTTGGGAATCAATGATTCTGACCCGAATTGATTCCCTTCCCCATACCACTATCCAAGGCACTAGAGTAACATCAGCACATCTCACTACAGCGGAATACGGAAGCTAAAAGATGAAGAAAATACTACTTGGACTCGCATTTTTACTGTCTGCCCATTCAATCATGGCCGATACACGTGTTGGAGAAACTAGGGGGATGGTCATTGCGGCGAAATCAAACTGCGCCGAGGTACCGGACCATGCCTTGCTGCAAACTCTGTCAGACCAACTCGGAAATTTACCCTACGCTATTATTCCACCGAATCAGCCAGGCATCAGGCTACTGATTACGCTGGCCTGTTCTCACCACAGTAACGCCGGCACGATGATGCTGTACTCAGGTGTAGTAGCATTTGAAGCCTTGGCGCGAGTGACTAAACCGTTTTCAGAGGTTTACTGGGTGCCCGTCTACGACTACACCTTCTACGGTGCGCAGGTTGATGGCGAAATGAACAAACCACTGGTCTCGGGCATACAGAAGTTCATTGACTCAATGACACCGGTTACCCGGCAGGCGTATCAGGGAATGGGTGTGGCATCGCCGATGTAGCATTGAAAAATGGGATGGATCTATTTTTACACTATTTAAAATAAGTCTGTTCCATTTTTAAAAAATACAGGCATGAACATTATCCCAAAACAAAAACTAATATCTACTACAGCCTTAAAGACAATTCTGCGCGCAATAGCTTCTAGGGTTTTCGCACTTTTGCACAAGCCAAACTCTGGTGATAACGCGCTAACCATGCAATGCCGCATTGGCCTCATCTATCCATTCATCGACATTTTTAAATTCGCTTTTATTGCCATGTGTAGCGATCCCCGTTGCCGGCTCTGCAAATAATGGCCCTTTGCGACTTTGTACCGCTAGTGTCCTGCTCGCATCTGCAAGTCGCAAAGCGATTTGCGCGGCTTCATCTTCTAGGGTGTCATGAAGTAGAAATAGAAAGCTATTGTCGTTGTAGCGAAAAACCATGTCACCAGCGCGCAGTTTGCTTTTCAACACTTTAAATTGAGCACTTAGAAAGGCATCTATTTCGTCACCTAAAATTTTTCGCAGGTTTTTTATATTTTTAATTTCGAGCAATAGAATGCTTAGCACCCTTCCTGCTCGGCAAGCTAAATTGAAGTCGTCCGGTAGATAGCCATTCATAAATTTCCGAGAAAACGCCCCGCTTACTGAGTCCAAGCGGTTCTCATTATCTAATGAAACTGCGTTTCGGTTTTGCGCTCGCGATTTCTTAAGATTTTGCAAATTTAATTCTGCTAGAGTTTCATTCGCCTGCTCTAGTAATTCCGATTGACTGGCGCTCTCCGTGAGTTTGATATCGAATAAGGATTCCATTTCGGGGATTTGTTCATGCAGAAACGCGATTAGGTCATCCACTTGTGTTGGCGCCATACTGAGTACGCGCTGTGCCTGTAAATAAAGCTGTTTACGAGCGTCCACCGGTTCGCCAAGAATAATATAGTCGGCGGCAATACCCGATAAACAAACGCAACGTACAAATTGACCGTCGACGTCGCTTTGAGCAAAGGTGGCCGGCCTGTGACTGGTTGCCACCGCGAGAGTTGTTCTGGCAGCTAAACCCCAGTGCTTACACAGCCATGCGCCCGCCTCGGCATGGTCACCTCCGATACGCTCAATCTCGTATTCTCGGACGCGCTGATGAAAGACCTGATCACTGCGCAAATCGGTATAAAAGTCTGGGTATAAGCGATCTATTGCGATCATGCCAATGTCTTGGAGGAGCCCTGCCAGGAATAGCTCCTCCAGGGCGCGCTCTTTCAGCGATCTCCCCAATTCTCGCGCTGCCGCCGCCGCTAATAATGAGCGACGCCACAACAACGGATAGTGCAAGCCGGAGTGAGATTGTTCTTTTAACGAAGAGGTCAAAGAGAAGCTTAGGGCTAAATTGACGGTTGTATCCAAACCCAGCAGAACAATCGCACGGCGCAGCGTCTCTATTTTTTGCTCATTGGCGTACATGGGGGAATTAGCGAACTGCAGTGTTTTTGCCGCCAAGGCTGGGTCGCTGGCAATCAGTACGGACAAGCTTTGAATGTCGACATCACCGGACCGCGCTAATTCGACAATTTTCGTCATAACGCGGGGAATCGATGGCAAGCGAGCAGTATTGTCGGCAAAGGGGCTGAGGTCGATAGCCATTGAGTTTCCTTAGTTTAATTTAAAACTATCTAAACCCGCCGCCCCCTTTCTAGCAATACGGATTAGCCGCGGTCGAACTTCGACATATGCGGATGAATCGCTATTTTTCAAACACGGTGGCAACTTGTCGACTAAACATTACCGCCTGACCATTTGAGTCCCAGATTGTTGCGTAGTTATTGAAATAGCCATTTCCAGCTGCTTGACTACGGTAATCATAAAACCACCAGTCTGACATTTGGTTATTTACCGATTGGTTCGGAAACTCCAAATACCAACTCAGCGAGCTGCCGGCACCAGGGAGTTTAATCATGTTTAAACCTGGCATAGGCGGTACATCAGCGATGGCGATCAGAGCGGGTAAGTCTAAATCCCCCTTCTCTTTGAAACGCAGCCACATCGTAAAATCCGCAGAGTCAGCTTGACTGAATGGCAGACTACCGGAGCATAAGTGCATATCAAAATGCTGTGTGAAGGTGGGTGTTATTCCTTCGATAAAGGGAAATGCGTCAAAGGTCTCTGGCTGGGCGACCTGCGGCATAATGGGGCTGGCTAAGCTTGCCGATGATGCACGGTCCTTTCCAAATGCAGCGCTCACTGTGGCACCTACCTCACCGTTGCAAATGATTTCACCCTGAATATGGGTGACGGAGCCGCCAGCGCGCAATTCACGCAGGACTATACGGTGCTCTCCCGCTGACACGGGACCCACAAACATAACCGCTAAAGAGCGCAAGCGTCTATCGGAAGGGAGCTGATTTAGCATCGCTTTTACGATCAACGCAGCACTCAAACCACCAAACGCCGTTCTGCCCTGTAACCATGTTTCTTCTATATCCACAGTGTATTCATTGTTGTTTTCTGTGGCGCGGACGCCGCTCAGCAGCGTCTTAAAATCCTTCATTCTTTATCCTCTGCAGCGCGAGTCAGTGACTCGCGCATTTCCTAAAAATCAGAAATCGCGGACCTGGATTTATTGCTCAGGCCAGCGGAAATCTGCATATTCCGCTCTAATATCTTTTTTACTGAGTTTCCCTGTGGCGGTATGGGGAAGCGAAGTGACAAATAGGCACTCTTCAGGAATCCACCATTTCGCGACCTTGCCGTCAAACCACGACAGCATTTCTTCTCGGCTGAGGCTTTCACCCTCGTGCAAGATAACCAATAACAGCGGGCGCTCGCTCCAGGTTGGGTGCGGCATACCAACAACGGCAGCTTCGGCCACTTTCGGGTGATTTACGGCGCAATTCTCCAGTTCAATTGAGCTGATCCATTCGCCACCAGATTTAATGACATCTTTCACGCGATCGGTAATTTGCATATAGCCGTATTCGTCAATACTGGCGACATCTCCCGTTTCAAACCAGCCATCGTTATCTAGTGTTTGACCGTCATAGCGATAATATTCGTTTATTATCCACGGCCCGCGAACCTTAACCGCACCGGCACTTTTGCCGTCCCAGGGTAATGATTTGCCATCGGCATCGACAATTTTCATTTCAACCCCAAAAACGGGTCGACCCTGTTTTAAGCGCATTTTGTCGTATTGATCTGCAGGCAAAGCATTAACTGTTGAACTCGCATTACCATTGAAGGTTCCCAGCGGATTCATTTCGGTCATTCCCCAGCCCTGCTGGACGTCAACGCCGTATTTTTGACGGAATTCGTCAAAAATCATAAAGGGACATGCAGCGCCGCCAACGGTAAAGCGGTTGAGACTTTCAACCGAATTGCCCGATTTTTTAAGGTAGTTTAATAGTGCGAGCCACACAGTTGGCACACCCGCTGAGACCGTGACTTTTTCTTCGTTTATTAATTTACAGAGGGTTTCACCACAGCCCATTTTCGGCCCGGGCATCACTAATTTCGCACCTACCATGGGCGCTGAATACACTAAGCCCCAGCCGTTCACATGGAACATTGGTACGATGGGCAGTGCCACATCTTTGATGGACAAGCCAAACACATCTGGGGCGATACTTGCGTAGCAATGCAGCAAGGTAGATCGATGAGTATACAAAACCCCTTTAGGATTGCCGGTTGTGCCCGAGGTATAGCAAAGCGCTGAAGGGGTATTCTCGTCTAACTCCGGCCAATCAAATTCGGCAGGCTGAGCGGCAACTAAGGTTTCGTAACAATGGGCATTATTGAGTTTAGAGTCAGGCATATGAGCTTCATCTGTCATCACCACAAAGCCCTTAACTTCAGGCAGCAGATGCTGCAGTGATTCGAGCAATGGCACCATCGTCAGATCGAGAAATACCCACTTATCTCTGCCGTGATTAACAATATATTCAATTTGCTCGGGGAATAAACGAGGGTTTATGGTGTGACAAATCATGCCGCTACATGAAACCGCGTAGTAAATCTCTAAGTGACGATAATCATTCCAGGCGAAGGTCGCGATCGTATCACCAGGCTCTAAGCCGAGCTCAGCGAGGACATTAGCAAGCTGCCTAACTCTGCCAAAGGCCTCACGGTAGGTGTATCGATGGCAAGGGTTGTCGGCAGTGACCGATACCACCTCCACAGCACCGTTGATTTGCTCCGCGTGCTTCATTAATGAGGTAATAGTCAACTGGGTGTTCATCATCGGTGTCATTATTATGTGTCCTTTTTTATAAAGTAGAATTGCCGTGCAAGTCTTGCGAAGCAAGGCATGTAAGCAGAGAATACATATGACCTCAATCTTATGTGAATGCAGCTAATATTAGCAACAAAAGACATATAAAACCCGTGGTGCATTTAGGAAATGACGACTTTCAGGTTGTTTAA
>TARA_R110000823_G_scaffold27609_25_pt1 | contig 57879 bp, 42 predicted proteins | sample TARA_R110000823 | Tara Oceans TARA_R110000823 (sample SAMEA4397722) | marine metagenome | biome: Polar Biome; feature: [DCM] deep chlorophyll maximum layer (ENVO:01000326); material: water (ENVO:00002006), including particulate matter (ENVO:01000060) such as... | depth 20 m | reverse complement strand
TCAGCTTATCCCAGGAACAAGTAGGTAGATTTAACGCCGCTTACCCCGCACGCTTCAGCGCAGCTTGAACCAACGTGGTACCAGTTTCTGGGCGCTGGTTGAGCAGAGCCGGTTCGAGATCGCCGCTGCCTTGCTACGCGATACGGATCTGAAAGTGCAGGAGATCGCGACCAAACTTGGCTACAGCTCGCCGGGTGGCTTCAGCCGTGCCTTTGCCAGATGGGCGGGCTGTTCTCCGAACGCTTTCAGGAGCGCTCCCGAAGAGCCTCGGAATGGCGCGAAATGGGCAGACGTAACTCGCCCCCCGCAATAGTATTCAGGGAAAGTAATTGTTGATCGAGGGGAATTTAAAGATGATACGCCTGACCGCCATGGGTGCAATAGCATTCGCCGTCGCCATGAACCCTGCGTTTGGGGAGGTATCGTCTGCGGAACTCGACGCGATCTCAATCCCCGACAAGGTCGAAACCGCAATCGGCACGCTCGAATTCTTTGATGGGGTGCCGACCGACGCCACGGTCTCCACCGTCTATGACAATCTCGACCGCATGCGCGGCATGCAGGTGTTTCTCGACAATGTCGGTGCCGTGTCGATGTACAGTGTGCGCAAGGGGCTGGCTGATGCCGGAGCCCAGGGCGCGAACCGGATCGCCCTTTTTGCGCAGTTGATGGATTCCCAGACTCTCGTGGTCACCGCCAACACCTCCACGCTCTACGCCTATACCTATACCGATCTTGCCAAGGATGGCCCGACGGTCATCGATATTCCCCCGGGAATGCTCGGCTTTCTCAACGACGCCTGGCAGCGGTTCGTCGGCAACATGGGTGTAACCGGCCCGGATGCGGGCAAGGGCGGCAAGTACCTCGTCGTGCCCCCGGGCTACACCGGCGATATCCCCGACGGCTATTTCCTGTTGCAGCCCCCGACCAACCGGAACTTCATGTTCCTGCGTGGCTCGATCGCCAAGGGGCTCAAGCCCGCGGTCGAGAACATTACCTCGAACCTCAAGGTCTATCCGCTGAAAGACGCGGCAAACCCGGCAGAGACCGCCTTCGTCGACATGTCGAGCAAGGCGTTCAACACGGTCTTTCCAAGTGATTTCTCTTATTTCGAGAACCTCAACGAGATCATCCAGGAAGAACCGATCGCGGCGATAGGCCCCGAGATGCGCGGCACCATCGCCGCCATCGGCATCGTCAAGGGCCAGCCCTTCGCCCCCGACGCCCGGATGAAAAAGCTTCTGACGGAGGCTGCGACACTGGCCAACGCATCAGCGCGCGCCATGACTTACCAGCCCCGGATCACCGGCGTGCGGATCTATCCCGACAACCCCAAGAGCGTCTGGTCAACTGCCTTCGCCAACAAGAACACCAGCTTCGAAGCGGATGGGGCGATGAATCTCGACGCACGGGTACTCTATTACTTCAATGCAGGCGGCGTCACACCCGCGATGGCTACCAGCAGCCCCGGCCAGGGATCCGATTACGCGCTCGCTCTTCTCGATGCCAGGCAACAGGCATTTGACGGTTCGAAGACCTACAGGCTGCATCTGCCCAGGGATGTCCCGGTCAAGGATTTCTGGGCCGTCACGCTCTACGACACCCAGACCCGCTCGCAGCTTCAGACCGGGCAACCCTTCCCGACCATCGGCAGCCAGAACAAGGGCATGACCCAGAACGCCGACGGATCCTACGACGTGTATTTCGCGCCCAAGGCACCGAAAGGCAAGGAAGGCAACTGGCTCCAGACCGTGCCGGGCAAGAGCTGGTTCACGATCCTGCGCATGTACGGCCCGCTTGAACCCTGGATCAACCAGAGCTGGCGTCCCGGAGAGATCGAACTGGTTGAATGACTTAAGGCGGGACACATGTTCAGCCTCTATGCCCCAAATGGGCTGTCACGCAAGGGCCTCCCAGCTCTAACATAAAGGAAAAGAAATGATCACACAGATAAACGGGTTGCCTGGCACGCCGTCTGCCTCGATGTGGATCGGTGCGGTGCGGACGGTTTCGAGTCGGATGCTGCGCTCCACGAAGCGGCACGCGACCCAGGTGGCGGCCGCCATGGCCCTTATCGCTATAACCGCTGGCACACAAGCCCAGACCGAGCAGACACCGGAAGCCATCGCCGAGCAGGCCTATATCTACGGCCTGCAACAGGCGATTTACTACGGCCAGCGCTGGACCTATACCCAGAACGACGCCAGGGACAACATCGTCTATGCAGGCCTGAACCAGTTTTCCTGGGTGCGCAAGCAGATCACCCCCGACTACCCGGTGGTTACACCGAACGCGACGACGCTTTACGGTGCAGGCTTTCTCGACCTGCGCGCAGGTCCGGTCATCATCGAAGTGCCAGAGATCACCGACCGTTATTTCAGCGTCCAGGTCATGGATCAGTACGGCATTTTTCGGATGATCGTCGGCTCGCCCTTCAATGGAACCAGGGCGCGCAAATACATCCTGGTGCCGCCGGGTTTCACCGGCAATGTCCCCGCCGATTTCCCGACCACTGACATCGTGCAATGGCCGGCCCTCACCGCTTATGGCGTTGTGCGGATGGCCGTCGAAACCGGGACCGCTGCCGAGATCAATACGATCAACGGCTATCAGGATCAGGTAACCATCACGCCCCTGGCCGACTGGCTGGCGAATGGCAAACAGGGCATCCCCCAGGCCGACAGAAAAATCGTCAAGGGCGATTTTCTCATCCCGGATGGTCTGCCCGAATATCAGTTCGGCCAGGTCGACAAACAGACTGCCGTGCAGTACTTCACCCTGCTCAGTGTCATCCTGAACGATCCGACCATGCCGACGATTAAGGATTCGCTCATGGAGGCCGACATGCTCAAGCAACTTGCAGTGTTCAACATCGGCAAGGGCCTGAGCTTCGACTGGGCCAAGCTCACGGCCGACCAGCAAACGGCACTGAAGACGGGGTTCAAGGCCGGGTTTGACAATGTGCGCAAGACGATGAAGAGCAACATGATAAACATGAATGGCTGGGGCGTCGTGCGCAATGACGGCGGATTCGAAACCCGCTGGATGGACCGCGCAATCATCGCCGATGCAGCCTGGGCCGCACCGGACAAGAACATCTCGCACGGTGGCGCGTTCCTTTTCACCGATTCCGAAGGCAAGCCGCTGTCTGGTGCCAACAAATATACGATCACTTTCGACATGAACGATCTGCCGCCGGTGACCCAGTTCTGGTCGATTCCGATCTATGACGCCAACGGCTATTTCGTCGCCAATGAAATAAACCGCTACACCGTGAACAGCTTCATGCTGGAAGCCGGCGATCTGGTGGCAAAGGACGGCAAGCTGGTGATTTATGTGCAGAACGAGAAACCGACAGATCCGGATCAGGCCAGGAACTGGCTCCCGGCACCGGCCGATGGGTTCCGCTTCACCTCGCGCTATTACGGGCCCTACGCTCCGCTAGTGGACGGCACCTACGACATGCCCAGGGTCGTCAGGGTGGAATGAGCGCCCGACAACCCCAGGGGGCACCCGCACGGTGACCCCGATCTGCACGTCCACGCCAAGAAGGAAAAGACATGATCAAGCGGCTGCTGCTTTGCACAACGGTCTTGCCGTGTCGTTCTTCGAGCACCAGAGTCGCTCAACCGCATCACTTGTCCGGCTCGCGCTCATCCGCGATGCGAAAATGTTGCCGGAAGCGCTTCAGCTTGCGGTGAATGAACGGCCCCCCCGGGCGGAGCACCTGGGCCGCCGACATCAACACGAAGGCGTCCCGCGGCTTGGTCTGCCCCCGGTTCACCGCTTCATCACGCAGCAACTCGGCAACGCGTGGGTCCGCAATGCTGAGCTGTTGCTGGTCATTCCCTGAGTGTGCCGGCTGAAGCGAATCGGCTGCTGGACGCGAAAAATCGAATTTTTCCACTGCACCGACAAGCGCCGACAGCATCAACGCAAACGTCGGGTCCGGGATCTCCGCGCGGCTCACGATGTGCTTGCCCTCGGCGGTGAAAACCCTGAGCCGCGCCTCCCCGAAGTAGCGGTCGTTGAGGTCGCGCACCCAGTCGCCAAAGCGGGCCTCAAATACCTCCACCACCTCGTGATCGAGGTAAAGCTCAGTCTGCCGCTCAGGCTCACCGTAGATCAGCGCGTCGGAGAGGTTTTTGCTGAAGTCCGGGTTGCGATCCGGAAAACGCGCGGCGTACGCCTCGTTCGCACTCCTTAAAAGCTCGGCTTCGAGCACGCTCAGCGAGCGGTTGACCTTCTTGTCACTCATAGCGGGCAGTGCATCGTCCGAGAGCCCTAGGGTTTCCAGGAGAGCCTTCTCGATGCCACGCCCGCGCTCGCTGTCGTAGTGAATCAGCCGCACGTCATCGAAGAATTTCTCGAATTTGCGCACAACGCTGAACTGCTGGGGCAGCTCCATTGCGAGCGCGAATTCGCTAAACGGCCTGGTATACAGGTGACGCTTCACCAGCTGCAGATATGAAGAGTAGGCGATATCGTAAACGTCGCGAACGTATGCGATTACGACCACCGATACGCCTTTCCTATCGAATGCTTGTTTCAGAAGCGCGAGCTGTTCCTCATTCAATGTCTGGAACAGCTCGGAAGAAAACAGGAGGTTAGCGTGCACGCCTCGCAGGGCGTTAGCCACAAACGTCCCGGCGTTTCCATCCAATGCCGCATCTACCATCTCTACGCCGTTGCCCGACGTAATGGCATAGTCCGAGGGCACGCTGCGTCCTCGCAACCAGAAACGCCGGGGACCGCCCCCGGCACCCAGGGGATAGCGTATCCCCTCCTTCTTTAAAGCCTTGGCGTTTTGCGCAAGCCAGTTCTGCAGCGCGGAGGACCCGGTCTTACCGCAGCCTACGTGAATGAAAATGGTTCTGCGCATGCTCTCCGCACCTCACAACTTACAGCTGCACCATGCATTCGCCGTGTCCCGGGACCGAAGCGCGAAGCTCAAGCTACCCAGCTGCTGGTGGTTCCGCATCCACCCCAGGCCTCGGCAAAGTATAAACCGATAAACGGCCTGTCGAGCGCAGACTTTCACACTTGATCATTGTACCCGGCCGTCCGCAGGCGCTACAGTGAAAACCTGCACGCAGCGGAGGCGCCCTTTTGGATACCGCGGCCTGGACCTTCCTCATACTGCTGGCCATCATCACCGCCAGCGGCGCAATGTCGGTGATTCGCAAGCGCAAGACCCCCAAAGATTACCTGGTGGCGAGCCGCGAGGTGGCGCCCTGGCTCACGGCGCTATCCACGGTAGCCACGAACAACAGTGGCTTCATGTTCATCGGCATGATTGCGTATACCTACCGGCTGGGAATCGAATCGGTATGGATGATGCTGGGCTGGATACTGGGTGATCTCACCGCCTGGTTTTTCGTGCATCCCCGGGTCCGGGAGGCCGCCGGCAAATACCGTCTGAATACCCTGTCCGCGATCGTGGGAACCAACGAGAATGGTCGCGACCGGGCCGTGATCATCCTCGCCGGATTGATTACCGTGATTTTTCTCGCCGTGTACGCGGCCGGCCAGCTCAAGGCCGGCAGTACGGCGTTGCACGCGCTTTTTGGCTGGGATATGTGGGTGGGTGCGCTGATCGGCACGGCCATTGTGATCCTGTACTCGTTCGCCGGCGGTATTCGCGCCGATATATGGACCGACGCCGCCCAGTCTTTCGTCATGATCGCGGCGATGGCGATGATCCTGGTGGCGGGTTTCAACGACGTGGGTGGCTGGGGCGCGTTGATGGCCAACCTGGAGGCCCAGGACCCAGCGCTGGTGGCCTGGTTCCCGGAGAACCCGGCCTTCGGTATTGTTCCCTATCTCATGGGTTTCATGTTTGCCGGGTTCGGCGCAACGGGGCAGCCGCACCTGATGACGCGCTTGATGGCGGTGGAATCACTGGAGGCCATCAGGCCGGCGCGGTTCTACTATTTTCTCTGGTACATCCCGTTTTTTATCGTATCCATCGGCGTCGGCCTCTACTGCCGCGCGATCATTCCCGAACTCGCTTCGCTACCCATGGCCGAAGGCCTGCAGGAACCGACTGAACTCGCGCTGCCGGTGATAACGATGCGCCTGCTTCCGGATATCGCGGTGGGAATTGCACTGGCGGGGCTGTTTGCGGCTACTGTTTCCACAGCCGATTCCCAGATCATCGTGTGCTCCGGGGCATTGACCCACGATATCAATCCGCGCTGGAAGGACTCCTACCTGGCGTCCAAACTCGGGACCTTCGCCGTAACCGGTTTTGCCCTGGGGGTCGCGCTGTATGCACCGGAAGGTGTTTTCGGGCTGGTGCTGGTCGCCTGGTCGGCCCTGGGGGCGAGCCTGGGTTCGGTGCTGCTGTTGCGTCTCTATCGCCAACCGATTCCCACCTGGACCGCCATCGGCATGATGCTGGCGGCCATCATCGCGGTGGTGTCCTGGCACCTCTCCGTGTACGACGACCAGGATATCTTCAAGATTCTGCCCGGGTTCGCCGCCGCTTTCCTGGTCTACGCCGTCTGGCGTGTGCTACTCAACCCGCTGCTGGGCGGCTCGCGGAAATAAACCGCAAGCGGCAGCGCGGGCGCAGGAGCCCCACTGGTTGATCCGCCTCGCCACGCGACAATGGGCAATTGTTACAAACCAGCAGTAATTGTTACTTCAAAAAACTTCGATACAGGCATGACATGCGCCACAAAGGGTGTTCTGCACGTTTTTCCGGTATTGGCATACTCTTTGCTCCCTCTGGTTGACGACTGTTAAAGCCGTGAAGCATGACTATTCTGGGGAACCATGAGTGAAAAACCCGTTGTAATCATCACCGGGGCCGAGGGCAACATAGGCACTGCACTGACCCGACGCCTGCGAAAACACTACCGCGTGGTCGGCATGGACCAGCCGGGCACCGGCAGCGATATCGATATCGATCTGACCTCCGAGGCCTCCGTAAAGCTGGCCTTCAACACCTTCCGGGACGACTACGGCGACAGGATCGCGGCAGTGGTTCATCTCGCTGCGTATTTCGATTTCACCGGCGAAAAGTCCCCGCTGTACGACGAGGTCAACGTCAACGGAACCCGGCGTCTGATGGACGCCCTGTGCGATTTCCAGGTAGAGCGCCTGGTCTACTCGGGGACCATGCTCGTGCACCGGCCGGCGGCGGAGGGTGATTTGGTCAACGAGACCAGCCCGGTCGAGCCCAAGTGGGCCTACCCGGAATCCAAGGCAGAGACGGAAGCCGTCATCGCCGAATACAAGGAGCGCATTCCCCACACGCTGCTGCACCTGGCCGGCCTGTATGACGAGAAGAGCGCTGTGCCCACGCTCACCCACCAGATTGCACGCATTTACGAGCGGGACATGAAAAGCCAACTCTATGCCGGTGACCTGGATGCGGGCCAGGCCTTCGTGCATCTGAATGACATGCTGGAAGCCTTTGCCTGCGCCGTGGAAAAGCGCAGTGATCTACCCCCGGACACGGTGATTCTCGTGGGCGAAGAGGAGGTCATGAGTTACCGGGAGCTGCAGAACGCTCTGGGAGAGCTGATCCACGGCGAGAAGGAGTGGCGCACCTACGTGTTGCCGGAAGCGCTGGCCAAGGCCGGTGCCTGGGTTGAGGAAAAATCCGAGCCACTGGTCCCCGATGCCATCGACAAGGGCGAGAAGCCATTTATCCGGCCGTTCCTGATCGATCTCGGCTCCGATCACTACGAGCTGGATATCAGCCGCGCGCGGGATCTGCTGGGCTGGGAGCCGGCGCACTTCATCGGCGATGAACTGGCGGCCATGGTCGAGGAACTCAAGAAGGACCCCCTGGCCTGGTACGAGCGCAACGGTATCCGTCCGCCGGACTGGATGCTCGCGGCGGATGAAAAAAACCGCGATCCGGAGGCGTTGCGCAAGCGCCATGAGCGGAATTATCGACAGGCGCATGCAAACAACCTGTGGGGCCACCTTCTCAATACCGGCCTCGGCGCCTGGTTGCTCGTGGGCTGGCTCAGCCTTGGCTACGAATCCGAGATCCTGATAGCCAGCGATATCTTCTCGGGGCTCGCCATCATCGTTCTCTCCCTGTTATCCCTGTCCTGGCGACTGCCGCTGGCGCGCTGGATGACGGCGGCTGTGGGCTTGTGGGTGGTGTCCGCGCCCCTGCTTCTCTGGGCGCCCACGGCGGCGTCCTACCTGAACGGAACGCTGGTGGGATCGATGGTCATCGGTTTCTCGGTGCTCACGCGGCCGGCGCCGGGTGTATCGCCCGCCGCTGCGCTTACCGGTCCAACCATTCCACCGGGATGGCAGTACTCGCCGTCGAGCTGGTTTCAACGCCTGCCGATCATCATCCTCGCTTTCGTGGGTTTTTTCATCGCGCACTACCTCGGCACCTACCAGCTCGAACACGTCGACGGGGTATGGGATCCCTTCTTCGGTGGCGCCATAGCGGACGACGGCAAAAACGGTACCGAGGAAATCATCACGTCCTCCATCTCCGAGGCGTGGCCGGTGCCGGACGCCGGCGTGGGCGCGCTCACCTATCTGCTGGAAATTCTGACCGGCATCATCGGCTCCACCCGACGCTGGCGCACGATGCCGTGGCTGGTGCTGCTGTTCGGCATCATGATCGTCCCGCTGGGGGCGGTGTCCATCTCCTTCATCATCATCCAGCCGATCCTGCTGGATACCTGGTGCACGCTGTGTCTGATTGCCGCGGCCGCCATGCTGATACAGATTCCCTACTCGATCGATGAGCTGGTCGCCACCGGGCAGTTCCTGGCGCGGCGGAAAAGAGCGGGCCAGCCGTTGTTGAGGGTGCTCCTGTTCGGCGATACCGACGAGGGCCGCTGGCAGGCAAACGCGGATGACGACTTCCAGCAGCACCCACTCGGCGTGATCAATGAAATGCTCACGGGGGGCATGAGCCTGGCGTGGGGCCTCGTGGGCTGCACGCTGCTGGGCGCATGGATGATGCTCACACCGCTGGCGCTCGGCGTCAGCGGGAATATGCTGGACGCGAACTTCTTTGTCGGCGCGCTGGTGATCACCGTATCCGTCAGTGCGTTCGCGGAGGCGGCCCGGGCGCTGCGCTTTCTCAACGTTCTGCTGGGAACGACGCTTGTCATCACGGCCTTCCTCTTCGGCGAGAGCGTGCTTGCCATCGCGCTAACCGCATTGACGGGTATCGCGATCATCGCGCTGAGTATCCCCCGCGGACCGGTGCGCTCGACGTACGGCACCTGGGACCGGTTTATCTTTTGAGGGTGCCGCTGCCGGGAGAGCCCGCGCGGCGCCAGCATGAACACTGCTATCAACAAGGTGTTTGAACGGCTGTGCCAGCGTCCTTCCTGTCAATGAGTCTCACCGCCAACATCGCCATTTTCGCGATGGGAACGATCGCCATCTGGATTGCCGGGACACTGCTGGCGCGCTATGCGGATGAGATTTCCCGGCGTACCGGACTCGGCCATGTACTGGTTGGCGTGTTCCTGCTGGCGGGTGTGACCTCACTGCCGGAAATCGCCACCAGTTTCAGCGCCGCCTCTGCCGGTGAATCCCGAATGGCGGTGAACAACCTGCTCGGCAGTATTGCCATGCAGGTAGCGGTGCTCGCCATCGGCGACCTGCTGATCAGCAGACATGCGCTTACCTATATCGCGCCAGACCCGGCGCTGATGCTGCAGGGCTCGCTCAATCTCGTGTTGCTCTCCGTGGTGGCCATGGCGATTGTCAGCGGTGATCGTGAGTTTTTCGGCGCGGGGGTCTGGACCTGGGGGCTGCTGGTCGGCGTTCTCTACAGCTTCTTCAAGCTCGGAGAGGCCAACCAGCGTAAACCCTGGGTGGCCAATTTCACCGACGACGAAGAGCCCGAGGGCGCGAGCGATGCCGGCGAGAAGGAAGCGCGGGTATCGGCGCTGGCGCCCAAGACCCTGGCCTGTGCAGTGGTAATCCTCGTGGCCGGTTTCTGTGTGGCGCGGACGGCGGCTGCCATTGCGGCACAGACTGCTATCAGTTCATCGTTCATGGGCATGGCGTTCCTCGCCATCGCCACATCGCTGCCGGAGGCCAGCACTGTCTTCGCCGCCCTGCGGCGGCGTCTTTACGCCATGGCGATCTCCGACATACTCGGCACCAACATACTCAATATCGTGCTGATATTCGGGATAGACATCGTTGCGGACAAAAGCCCCGTTCTCAATGAGGTGGGCTCTTTCTCCGTGCTGGGTGCGTTACTCGGTCTGCTGGTTACCGCTGTGCTCGTCATGGGGCTGGCGGAGCGCAAGGATCGCCAGTTCCTCGGCATGGGAATCGACTCCCTGCTGATACTGGTGTTCTATCTCGGCGGCATGACGTTGCTCTACCGTCTTTGATGCCGCCGCGGGGCAGTGCGCAGCGGGGAAAGACCGCGGGTAACTCCCGCGGGCCACCACACTCCTTACAAGCCACTTGCAAATCTTACAAACGCCGCCCGCAAAGTAACCCTGGAATCACCGCCGGCACCCGGGTTTGGCAGGCTTCCTGCATAACCAGTGTGACGCCAACCACAGGAATCGCGATACCTGCACCACATGGCCAGAAAACAACACAACGCGTTACTCCCATCCGGCTGGACGGCAATCCGCGCCGGCTTTCTCGTGGCGCTGCTGCTTGCAGGCGCCGCAGCCGTCCACTTTGGTGAAGCGGACCTCCGGGGGCTGGCCGAAGCCGCCGCGGCGATGCACCCGATGCTGCTGTTCGCGTTGTACGTGGTGGCGGTGCTGCTACTGCTGCCGCTGTCCCCATTCGCCCTGGTTGCCGGCTTCTCCCTCGGTTTCTGGCAGGGCGCCGGCCTGGCCCTGGCAGCGCTGAATATCGGTTCCCTGCTGGCGTTCTGGATCGGCAAATACCTGCTGCGCGACCGCCTGCAACTGGCGGTGGCGAGTGGTTCGCGGCTGCGCCGTGCGCTGGATAGCGTGAGCGCGGATCGTATGCTGGACATCGTGCTGCTGAGGCTACACCCCGTCGTGCCTTTCAATCTACATAGCTACCTCTACGGCGCCTGCAACGATCGCATGAGTCTGGTCCGATACTTGCTTGGAACCTTTGTGGGAAGCCTGCCCATGACGGTGCTGCTGGTGTACCTGGGGGTTGCGGGCCGCCTGCTCTTTATCGAGGGCGACGACTCAACCGGTTTCTCGTTGCTGATTGTCGCTGTGGCGACACTGTGTACGGTGCTACTGCTCTGTAATCGGCAGCGATTGGCCCCTGGTGGGAGAACACAATGACAAACAGGGATAGCGACGCCATGAGGGTTCTGTTTCTAACTTCAAATCTGGGCTTCGGGCATGTTGCCGCGGCCAAGGCCATCGGCGCAGGCCTGCGCCGGCTCGAACCCGACACCGAATGCGAGGTACTGGATTTGTGGTCGTTGATGGACGAGCGCGTGGCCGGCGCCGTCAAGGACGGCTACCTGCGCCTGACGCAGAATCACCCCGCCTGGTACCAGCGCCTCTACGACCTGGACCGGGGATTGCTGCACCAGCTTTCGGGCAGGGACCCGGTGGACCCGGGCATGCGCGACTTTCTGGACACACAGCTGCGGCGCTGGTTTCCCGGCGAGCCGCCGCGTCTGCCGTTGAACCGCAGTCAGTTCGACCAGGCACTTATCCGTTCGCTCATCTCGCTGCTCTGCCAGAAGCGTCCGCCGCTGTCGCAGAAGATCATCCTGCGCAGCCTGCTGGTGCTGATGCGCGCGACACTGGTAAACCGCATGCAGGAGCGTGTCGAGGCTTTCGACCCCCACCTCGTCGTTGCGACGCAGATGTACCCGGCGGCACTCTGGTCCAGTCTCAGGGAGAAGGATTGTTTCAACGCCGTGCCGACCGTGGGCGTCGTCACGGATTACGGCCTGCAATCCACCTGGCTGCAACAATCGCTCGACGCGTACTGCGTGGCCAGCCCCGCGCTGGCCGAACAGCTGGTCACTAGCGGGATCGATTCCAGCCGGGTGCACTATACCGGCATGCCGCTGGCGCCATCGTTTGCCTCCGCGCCCGACACCCATGCGGCCCGCCACGAACTGGGGCTGGACCCCGACCGTCCAACTGTTCTGGTTACGGGAGGCCTCTACGGAATCGGTATCGCCCGGGTCATCGACGATCTGCTCAGCTGTCATCCCGATCACCAGGTGATCGTGGTGTGCGGTCATTCGAAGGTCCTGGCGCGCCGTCTCGAGCAGCGAAGGCGACGTTTCCCCCACCGCCTGCTGTGCTTCCGCTGGGTGGAGGACATGGCACCCCTGCTGGCCGCGGCGGACGTGGTGGTGGGCAAGCCAGGCGGTCTCAGCGTCAGCGAGGCACTGGCCTGCGGCAAGCCATTCTTCGCCACCTGTTCCCTCGGCGGACAGGAGCGCCACAATGCGGATTTCGTCGCGCAGAATGGCGTCGGCTGCCACGTGGCGCCGGACAACCTTTCCCGCGCCCTCGGCGACCTGTTCGCACATCCGGAGCGCCTCACCGCCATGACGGGCCGCGCCATCGCCCTGGGCCGGCGCGACGGTACGGCCCGGATTTCACAGCTGCTGATGAAACTGCACGAACAGGCGCTCGCCGGGGCGTACGTAAATACTAAAGCGGAGACGGTCTGATGCATACGTCGCCCTGGCAGACAGCCTACTGGTGGTACGAGGCCGGCTATCACAAATGGCATGGGCTCATCCCGGTAGACGAGTTCCTCACGGTGAAGAAGACGCCTTACCGCGGGCAACCGCGCCAGCTCCGCGATGGCACGCGAATCGAACCGGGCGATGCACTGCTGACACTGCATTTCAATAACCGCTTCCTGGCCCGGGTGCAGCGCGAGCGCGGCCTGCGTTCGCCGCGACAGGCGGTTATGATTTTTGGCCGTGCACTGATGAAATCGCTCTGCGAGCTGCACGCGGCGCTGCGCGACGAAGCCGAGTTCGCGGATGTCGTCGCGGTGCACGGTATCACCTGGTTCAGCACCCACGGCGACAGCATCGGCTTCGAGAGTCGGCCGTTGCCCCAGGGTTGGCGCAAAACCCTGCTGCGCTGGCACTTCCGGTTACTGCTGAAAGTTCTCTTTCCGCATCTGGCGGCACGGGAAAACCAACGCCTGGAACCGCACGAGTTCTGGCTCTCGAGACGCCAGCTCGCCACTCGAATTGCAGGGAAATCCAGCCATGTTGCGCAACGCCTTGAACGCTACCGTCCGCCACGGCTCGCCGACGGATAACGCCGTCTACCTCACGTTCGACGACGGCCCGGACCCGGTGTACACGCCCAGGATACTCTACGCACTGGACCGTCAGGGCGCGCGCGCCTGCTTCTTCGTGCTGGGTAGCGCGTGCCGGCGCCATCCCAACCTCCTGCGCGAAGTGTCAGCCGCGGGCCACGATATCGGCGTGCACGGCATGAGCCATGACCACCCCTGGCTGCAAAGCAGCCGACGCGCGCGCGCGCAGGTGGCCGACGCGACCGCCACAGTCGCCGAGATACTGGGCGAGCGTCCGCGGTTCTTTCGCCCCGCCTACGGCCGAAGGCGCCAAGCCACGCTGGGCGAGGCGCGAAAGCAGGGGCTGACCACGGTCCTCTGGAGCCGCAGCGCGATGGACTGGGGGCGCTGGGGAAGTGCGGACAGGATTATCCATCGCCTGCATCGCACGCGGCCCGGCGATATTCTGCTGCTGCACGACGGCCGGCCCGCACACAATCGCTGCGAGGCCACTTGCCGCGTGCTGCCGGGTTTTCTGCAATGGCTCGCATCCCACTCACTGGCCTGCGCCTCGCTGACGCGGCTGGATCGGCAATAGTTCGGGCAGCTGACAGAATCAGCCCGCCGTCGTTTTATCGTCGATTGCCTCGGTCTCCGGCGCCCGCTCAAAAATGCGTCCGCAGGCGGTACCGCCCAGATTGCGCGCGCGGTCGACCAGGCTTTGCGCCAGCACTGACAGCCCCCCCGTGGCAAACGCGGCGCCGACAGTTGCCCCGGCCTTGATCAGGCCCGCCGGATTGGATTCGACGCTGGGCTCGGCGAGCGTACCGCCGATGCGTACCACGCTGCTTAGATCACCGAGGCTGAGGCCGACGCCGCTCCTGGCAGAGGGAGAGAAGTCGATGGTCAACGTCTCGTCGTCCAGATTGAGCCTGCCGCTGCCGCGCACCTTCATCTTCGAGGTTTCGATGACCAACTGGTCCACGCTGCGCAGCACGCCGTCCTGGGCCTCGAAGTAGGCTGCGGCGCACTCCAGCTCGGTGCGCTCGTACCGTTGTGTGAACGGATTGATCAGTGTCACCGTCTGTAGCAGCAGATCAGAGCCGATCAATTCGAAGACGTCGTTGCGCAGGGTGGCGCTGCGCACTTCCATCGCGAACTCTCCCTCGAGATTGCTCGCCAGGGCCTGGGCGCTGTCGCCGTGGCTGTCGAAACTGAGCAGCAGATCGGTGTTTCCGCCGTCAATAAGTCCGGTGTCCTTCATCCCCAGGTCGGCCGGTTGCAGCCCGGTGACGATGAGTCTGGCATCCACGCGCGCGCCCTCCCCCTCGCGTTCTACCACCGCATGGCCGCGTACGCCGCCCTCGATCAGGTCCGCCGCCAGCGGTTCGGCGCTCAGCAGCCCGTCTGTGAGGCTGATGGGGGCGGCGACCTTGCTAAAGACCGTCTGGTTGAATTGCAGGCTGTCGATACCGAGTTCCAGGTCGATCGTCGCGGCCTCCAGCCAGCGCCAGTCGAGTGGCTCGCTGGAGAACACGTCGCCGTTTCCCGTGTCATCCTGACTGTCGGCGGCATTCTCCCGGTTCACCGACGCCTCCCCTGCCGCGACCGAGGTGGTCCTGATGCGGTTGAGGTCGACCACGCCTGCCTGGATTCGCCCGTCGATATGGGGTGGCTGACGTGAGGTATCGAATGAAAGGTTGCCCTCGACCGTGGTATCAGCCGCATCAATCCGCAATGGGTCCAGTTCCCAGCCGTCGGGCTGTCTTCTGGCCGTGAGCTCGAGATCGACCGGCAGCAGGCTCTGCCAAAGGGGGTGCGGTGACATCCCCGACGCGGAATTGTCGGCAGAGCCGGCGGAGCCCGACGACGGCTGCGAACTCGCAAACGAGTCTGCACTGGCGTCGAGCTTAAGGCGCTGGCCCTGCGTTTGCAGGCTGCCTTCCAGACCTTTCACCCGGTAGGGGTTATAGACCCCTTCCTGCACGGAGAGGTCGAAGTCCAAGCTCCATTCGTCCAGGACGGCGAACGGGTCGGCCTGCGCTTCCTGGGGCCCGGGAGGCCCCTCGCCCGCCAGGGTACGCAGTGCATCCAGATCGACATGCTGCGAAGACAGTGCCAACGTGATCGCGCGCGAAGCGCTATCGACCTGGCCGCGGACGGCCAGGTCGCTGTCGCCGTAAGAAAGCCGCAAGCGCTCGAGCTTATAGGCGGACGCGATCTCACCCAGCCGGGCTTCGATCGCCAGAGGAATCCCGTCGGCCTCGCCCTGCATGTCCAGTGTCCACTGGTTCGGCTGCGGTGCGCCCAGCTCGCCCTTGAGGACAAGCGGCGCGAGCCTGGAGAAGTCCCTGTCCACCAGTATCCCGGCCACCTCCAGGGTTTCCGCCTCCAGCGACATGCTCGCCTGACCCGGCACCAGCCCGTCGTGACCTACCGTTCCGTCCACCGTCAGCACCGCGCCCGGCAGATGCATCTTTACGTCGATGTCCCGGGCCTGCTCGGAGCCGGGCAACGGCAGCGTGCCGGACGCCGTCACCTTCTGCTCGCGATACCTGCCCTTGAGATCGAACAGCAGCCTTTCGTCACTTTCCTTTTGCAGATCCAGTCGCGTGATCGCCACATGGTGGCGCGTGCCGGGAGCGAGACGGTGAAACACAAAATCGTCCACGCTGATGGAACTGAACCGGAGCCAGGGCGGGGTGCCGCGTTCGCGTCCCGGGGAAGGTGCTGCGTCCGTGGCGCCCTGCGCCGTTGCAGGCCAGTTGCTGCGTCCTTCACTGTCGCGCGCAGCCCGCAACACCACGCCTTCGGTAGTGGCGCTCCACCAGGTGGGAGCCCCTTCCCACCAGCGGCCCGGGCTCGCCGTCACATTGAATTGTGCGACGCTGAGGGCCGCTTCCCCGAATTCGCCCGCGGCCGGTTGCAGTGTCAGGCCGCCACCAGCCAAACGGGGAGGCAACAGATCCACTTCTACCGATTCAAAGGCAATGGGCAAGCCGCTGGCGGCGGTGACGACCCGCTGCGCAACAGCGGTGGAGATCGCCGGAACCAGCAACACCAGCGCCGCGGGAACCAGCAGAATCGCCGCCAGCAATACCACTGTAACCAGCCAGCGCGTGCGTCGTTTTCTCATGCCAATCGATACTCCCTTTCGGTGGCCAACAGACGAAAGAACCTGCCGGCAACATTTCTTCCCGGCGGGTAACCGCTCGGCCGAGAGAAGTTGCAAGCCACGTGCCAGAGAATGAACACCGGGCGGCTGCCTGGCACGGCCATTGCTTCAAATCACCGGGAATATCGCAAACCCGGCACGGGAGGTTTTTATGTTAGGCAGGGTCATGTGCACGCTCACTACCGCGTCCGCACTGTTTCTCGTATCGACGGCCGCCGCGGATACGGCAGCGGAGAATCCGCTCGCCGGCCAGGAGCCCCGTCAGCTCGAATCCAGCCAGCTGACGCCCCGCGACGGATCGGTTGAAAAGGATGCACGATCCGAGGCCAGGGAACTGGTGGAAAATGCGCAGCGAGTGGTGGAGGAAATGCGGGCGGATCCCGAAATAGCGAACCTGCTGGATCGGGCCGAGGGCATCTTTATCGTGCCACATTACGCCGAGCCCGTCGCGGTGATCGGCGGCAGGGGGGGCGAAGGCGTCGTGTTGGTGCGGCAAAAAGGCACACAAGCGCGCGGCTGGTCGTCCCCTGCCTTCTTCGATTTCGGCAGCACGTCGCTGCGCCCGAACGTGGGCGCCAAGGCGGGGTCGTTCGCCATGCTGATGATGACCCCCGAGGCGTCAGACAAGTTTCGCACCGGGCAAGATCCCTGGACACTGGAAGCCAGCGACGACCAGACCATCGCAAACTACTCCACCGCCACCGGGGAAGCCTTCGGGGAGGCCGACATGGTCCTGTGGTCGAATACAGCGGGCTCTTATGCCGGAGCAGATATCAGCATCAACAACATCAGCAGCGACGAACAGGAGAATCAGGCCTTCTACAGTGTAGCCGTCGACGCCAGGCAGATTCTGGCGGGGGGGGTGTCAAATGGCTACGCAGACGAATTGCGGGAGGCTCTCGGCCAGCCAGGCTTGTAAGAGTTACAGCGCGGCAACCGATTTTACAAAGTTTTAGCACGGGCCGGTTTTCACAGTGAGTTCCACTACACGAGCGACGCGGAGAAATTGCATGAGCGGCCCGGACGAAAAGACCCGCTCACGACACGACGCGGTATCGAAACCCGGCGGACCCTCCGCCGCGCCTGGCCCGCAGCACCAGGCCAGCGACCTCGAGGAACTTCTCGATCAGCTAGGCCGGGCAGCCGACACGGATCACACTGGGATCACCGCCGATGACATCCTTTCCGCCGTCGGCACGCGTACCTTTGCTCCCCTGTTGATGCTCGTCGGGAGCTTGATCGCCTCGCCCCTGAGTGGCATTCCCGGCATGCCGACCGTGGTGGCGATAATCATCCTGACGATTTCCGTGCAGATGCTGTTCGGACGCAAGCATATCTGGTTGCCTCGCTGGTTGCTGGACCGCACCGTATCGGAACATAAACTGAACCAGGCGATAGAGTGGCTGCGCCCGCCTGCGCGCTTTATCGATCGTTTCATCCGGCCAAGGCTGTCCGTACTGGTAAAAGGCCCGGCCTTCGCCGTGATAGCCGTTCTGTGTGCAGTGATTGCCCTGGGGATGCCGCTTCTCGAATTCGTCCCCTTTTCCTCTTCAATAGCCGGCGTGGCGCTGGCCGCGTTTGGCCTGGCCCTGGTGTCCGGCGATGGGTTGCTGGCGCTGCTGGCCTACCTCGCCCTCGGCGCTGTGGCCTGGATGGGATTAGCAGCTCTGTTGTAGCCGTCATGGCCACAGTGCGCCAGGGCTGCCTGAAGAGAGCCAAGACGCCAGCCGCGAGGCCGGAACTACCTAGTGATAAGACGCGTTGTAGGCGGGATCGTGCGCATCCATAATCTGTCGGGCAATCGCTTGCAGGTCCACGCTGTAACCCGGGTCCCAGCTAGCGTCGCCCGGCTCCACATCATAGATAGCGCTCAGCCACACCAGCCGACCCAGGTGTTTCAGGATGTCGCCCGCATGGCCCTTGGAATCAACGAAGATGGCGTCACTAGAGGGGCCGGTTAGCACGCTGACATCAGGCAAATTGCCCGCCGCGAAACGGTTGCGCAACTCCAGCGCACTCTGGCCATAAGGGATGCAGTAGATCTCCACGCCCGGGTATAGTTCACGCAAGCTATCGATGAATGCATGCCAGTCTGTGTCGTGGTACATCAACCAGCCGTTGGCGTAAGCTGCGGTGTCGTAGTTTTCAGGGCGGTCAAGCCATGGCAAAGCAATGAAAAACCGCGTATCCGGGTTTTTCGACAGAGCGTAATCTATCCAGTTTTCGTAGCCTTGCGTGGTAGGGTATGTCGGCTCGTAAGTCATGCCAAACAGCTGTACATCGCCGGTGTCCAGTATCTCCTGAATCGCCTCACGCGTGCTGTCCCTTTCCCACAGCGCCTGCGGCGTTCCATTGGCGCCACCGGCTATGATCTTCGACTGGGTGTGATTGGCAATCCCCGCGCCCGCGGCCAGACCCGGGAAAAAATCCATAAAAGGCCTGAAAAAGCTGTGCCCGATGCCCAGCAGGTTGAAGCCAGTGCTCCTGAACACCGGCTCCAGATAAAACACTTCCTCGGGGTTTTCCAGCAGAGCCATAAGCAGATCACTACCTTCGAAGCCCGCAGTAACAAGATGGCATGGCGCCTCATTGCCGCCACAGAAACCGCGGGACCTCTTCCTCCAGCCCGCAAAAACAAACCCCTCTGCGGGCTCAGCAACGAAAGTTTCATCAAAGTAAAGATCGTTGACATAGACGCTACAGGTCTCACCCGCTTCGCAATTGATGGCCTCAGAGTTTGTGCTGACGCGACCGCTTGTCGGTACGTCGATTTCTATTCTGCAGGCCCCCAGAGCCAGACACATCAACAATGCCGCTGTGAGATTCGGCAATTTCACATTCATAATGTTAACCACTTGTCTTTCCGTTATTTTTTATCTGTTACTGCGCAGGATACTGAAACTGGCAGTGGAAAAACCGTACTCACCAGGAAGGCTTAGGTCAATGTTGACGGAAGGCCGTTCGCAGTGCTGCCGTAGCCGCCATGGCCACAGTGCGTCAGGGCTGCCGGAAGAGAGCGAAGACGCCAGTTGAATCGCAGCACTTCCATGTGCAACGTGCCTGCTTTAAGGGTAGCGGGGTCAGGCGGCGTGTCTGCCTTCAGCGACCTCCTCGATGAGCTTCGCATTGAATGCCGGCAGATCGTCGGGTTTGCGGCTGGTTACCAGCCCCTTGTCCACCACCACTTCACTGTCCTCCCACTTCGCGCCGGCGTTTTGCAGATCGGTGCGCACGGAAGGCCAAGAGGTGACTTTCCTGCCTTTCACGCCGTCGGCGTCGATCAGTGTCCACGGCCCGTGGCAGATGGCGCCGATTGGCTTGCCCGTGTCGACGAAATGCCGCACAAAGTCCACGGCCCTGTCGTCGGTGCGCAGCGCGTCGGGGTTGAGCACTCCGCCGGGCAGCACCAGCGCTGCGTAGTCCGCGGGGTTCGCATCCTCAAGCGCCACATCAACGTCTACATTGTCGCCCCACTCGCCGCCGCTCCAGCCGCGAATGCTGTCGGGTTTGGGCGAAACGACGGTCGGCGTCGCGCCCGTCTCGAGCAGGGCATCCCGCGGGGATTCCAGTTCCGATTGCTCGAAACCATCTGTTGCGAGAATAGCGACTTTTTTTCCTTCAAGATTCATGTCTCACTCCTGATAGTCTGGTTAGAGGTAATGGCATCACCGCTGTAGGGAATGGAGGCGGCTTCCCTGCCGCTCCCCCATAGTCACACCGGCTGCCTAGCGGGGCGATTGCATACCGGTATCATATTGGTCTTTCCGCTCATCCGTGCCGTAGTCGTGCTTGTCGTAGGCATCGACGTTTTCATCCATGATCTCGAAGCGGGCGAACTCTGCACGATCCAGTTCACCGTCGCTATTGGTGTCCAGTTCGGACCACTTCTCGGTCAACTTCTCGGCGTGCGCCGCGTCAGTGTTACGCACGTCGGCACGGGAGATGGTGCCATCGTTGTCGTTGTCGATCCGTGAGAAATCCGGTGTGGCTTTGGACATCGACTCACCGTGCTCTGACTTGTAGTCCCCTGCCACGGCGATGCCGGAAATTGAAGCCGCGAGTGTGGCGACGGCGAGATGTTTCAGTTTGATGCTCATGCACATATCTCCTGTTGCAAATTCAAAGTGTCCGGCCGCTCCGCGAAGTTCGACCCCCGTGGGCGACGGCTCCAACCTGGAGGGTGCAATCGTCATGCCAGCGCACCAACCCCGCGAATCCCAGGTGAATCGCGCCTTCAGCTCGCTCCGCCCACTCCAGCAGGGCCAAATCTTTGCAAAAAATGCGGGCCCGTTTGTAAGGATTCCACCGGGGACACGTGTATCCAGGGCCGTCACTCGAATTTGCGGAAACCGCAATTCCCGCTTGGAATCAAAGTCACATTCCTATAGCGTTATCAGGTATAAAAAGCGCCGAATCCTGATGCGTCTACGCATTGCCGCGACACAACCCTACGCGTTACAGAACGCAACGCGGACTGAAAAATGGATCCGGCCAGGGGGCTATAGTGATCACTATTTTTTTCTCCCATCGCGGAACATGTTTGCGACCGACGCGGCAGTGGCTGGCGGGCCTGGCCTGCCTGGCCACCGGCTGGCACCAAGCGCTGCTCGCCGCGCCGGTCGACGTGCCGATGCGCGCCATCTCGGCCGGTACATTCTACGTGCAGGCAGACATTGGAGTGGGGCCCGTGGATTTCCTGGTCGACACGGGCTCGGGATACACCGTGATCGATACCAGGATGCTGGACGCCCTGGCCAGCCGTGGTAACGCGAGGTTCGTCAAGCATCTTGAGGGTACGATGGCGGACGGCAGCCGCAAGGTGGTGCCGATCTACCGGGTGCCCGAGTTGCGCCTGGGCGGCTGCGCGCTGCGAAACGTCGAGGTTGCCATATTCGACGCGGGCGCGCGGCCCATCCTGGGCATGCGCGCCCTCAAGCGTGTGTCGCCGTTCACGTTCTCCATCGATCCCCCCGCGATTCGACTTGGAAGCTGCGATTCCACAGGCGCCGCAGTGGCGGCTGTGGCAGCAACCGGCGCTGGTGACGTGGCGAGTTTTCAGGGGGACGAGGGAGCCACGACGCCGGGGCCCTGACCGGCAACCCGCTCCTATGGTGCGGGAGAAACGCGGCCTTCGAGGTACCGCCGTCGGGCCGGGAGCACTCGTAACACTGCCAGCGAAACCCGGAGGTACCGCGCGAGTTGTCTCTGCTACACTTCTGTCAGCGCTGTACGGATGATCCACCTGCGCCAGACGACAGAAATAGAGACCCGCTACTGATGAATATCGACTGGAACGCCATTCGTGCCGACGGCAAGAAGCATTTTTTGATAGCGGAATCGAAAACCGAAATCCCGCCCCTGTACAGTGGCAAGAAAGACTACAGGAAAAAAATTCACAAGCTACGGGACAAAATAGATCAACGGCAACGGGTGATGTACGCCCACGACCGCTACAGCCTGCTGGTAATCTTCCAGGCCCTGGACGCAGCCGGCAAGGATGGCACCATCCGTGCGGTATTCAGCGGTGTCAATCCACACGGCGTCGAGGTCACTTCCTTCAAGCGCCCAAGCGAAACCGAACTCGATCACAACTTTTTGTGGCGTACCACGGTGGCGATGCCCGGGCGCGGGCATATTGGTGTTTTCAACCGCTCCTATTACGAGGAAGTCCTGGTCTGCAAAGTGCACCCGGAAATTGTTACGCACCACCAGAAATTGCCCGAAGAGGAAACGCGGGACATGGCCTCGCTGTTCGAAGATCGCTACAACGCGATTCGCGCCTTCGAACGCTATGCCGCCGACAACGGCATGCCCATTCTGAAATTTTTCCTCAATATTTCCCGGGACGAGCAGCGCAGGCGTTTTCTCGCACGTATAGACGAGCCCGAAAAGAACTGGAAATTTTCCGAAGCCGATCTTCGCGAGCGTGGATTCTGGCAGGACTACCAGCAGGCCTTCGAGGACGCGATCAACGAGACAGCCACCCACTACGCTCCCTGGTACGTGGTCCCGGCCGACAACAAGAAAACGATGCGCTTGATCGTGGCGTCGGCGGTTCTGGATACGCTGCAGCAGATGGACATGCAATATCCCACCGTTTCACAAGAGCGGGAGAAAGAGTTGCAAGCCTACCGCAGCAAACTGCTGGATAGCTGAGATGGCAGGTTTTCTGGTGGAGAGCTTGGGGATAGATGAGCATCAGAACTTCACAACACGAGGTACGCAAAATGCAACGCTTCATGAAACCTACGATGAAGCGGCATTGGGGGGCGGAAGTTCACCTGGGAAGCGCCGTAAATTATAGGGGCCCTGGCCCTCGGCGGCGCGGTGCCCAAACACAGGCAAATAACGGCCGGCCAATACGCCGCCGTGTGAGGAAGCTGGTGTAACACGCGCCGGAACACCCGCGGCCGGTTCACCTGCAATCGCTCAATCCGGCGCGCCCAAAAAACCCCTGCCTTTGACCAGACTTGTCCACCCCTGCATATAGGGGGTTTGTCCACGCCGCGCACGCGCGTATAAACGGTCGGCATAACCTTTCCAAACCGAGCTTGCAATGGAGGGAACCACCATGAAGACCCGGGTTCACTTGTCGGCAGCCCTGCTGCTTCTTACGTTTTCGACCTGGACCACGGCTCAACCCGTGGGCGAGGCGGAGGAACTGTCTCCAGAGGAGCGTGATGCGGCCTTTACGGAAGCCGATGCGGCCCGTGAGGCCGAACGCTGGAGCGACGAGGTCGTCGAGCGCGGCCCTGCCGACCCGCTGGCGAAGATGTCGGCAGAGGCTGATCTGGTGATCCGCGGCACCGTGATCGGGCAGGAGGTGGTGTACGACGAAAAAGACGTACCCTTCACCCATACCACATTGAGCATCACCGAGGTGCTGGAGGGAAACTACACCGGCAGCCAGATCACCGTGGTTCAGGAGGGCGGTCCGGCAAAGCAAAAGCCCGAAAACGTTCTCATTCTGTCTCATACGCATTATTTCACCCCGGGCCGGGAAGAACTGCTGTTCCTGGAACTGAACCCGGACAGCCCTTATCCCTATTCGCAGGTGGTGATAAACAAGCGTTTCAGCGTCCACAACGGCAAGGTCTTCAGCGAGAATGGTCGGGGCTTGATCTATACGCAAACGGACGAGGCCCCCGGTTACAAACTGTCCTGGAGCGGTGACCGCAATCCCCACCCCCGATTCAGCGAGTTCAAGATAGGCCCGCACGAGTTCAGCAAGCAGTTCAGGGAACGTGAGCAACAGGGCGAGTCGCCCGGGCAACCAGTGTCCGGGCTACAGCGCGAAGCGCGGCCCGGCTACCAGGCGGGCGTGGACATCACCACGTTCAAAAATGCACTGAACAGGCAGGGAGGCTAAGAGCTATGAACTACCTAACAAAAATCGCCGGCATTGCCTGTCTTGGCCTGGTCGCAGAAAGCGCCAGTGCCTACACCTACATCAGCCGGGCCTGCGGCACCGTGACCGGCTACAGCACCATTAGCCGGACATTCAACCTCGGGAGCAATCTGTCCACGGCGGAGAAAGCCGATATATCCACAGCCCTCTCGCGTCTCACAGTGTTCTCGGATGCCACCTTCATCCTCAACGACAACGGTGACAGCAGTTGGAGTACCACCAACTCGCAGAACGAGATCTACCACGACACGTCGCACAACACCGCTCAGTGTTCGCTGTACTACAACACTTCGGCCTGTACCGTGATAGCGACTGACATACGTTTCGGTGACGAACCCTGGGTAACCGGGGAGGATTCAAACCATTGGCCCTACGACACCTCCAGTACCACGGGAGGCCGCTCGATTCTGGGCACCGCAGTGCATGAAGGTGGCCACTGCGCCGGCATGGGCCATGAGGCGGACGTTTACAACATCATGGGTGATGACTGGGATCACGTGACGCGCAACGGCACTACAACCTACTATGGGCCGGGCGAGGACCTCTCAGACGGGCTTATTGATCGCTGGGGCAAGCGCTCGAGCAATGACACCTATCGCGATGTCGGCCTGGCGGTACACCGCTATGACGGCTCGGACGGGACGTACAGCAGCCACAGCTTCGGCGTGATGCGCGATATGTCCGGCTCTGTATTGCCTACGTCAGGTTCCTACGAGGGCCAAACGGCCTATGAGGTCGTAGCCGGCGATACCGTTCAGATGGAGATCACCGTAGAGAACATCGGCGAGAAGAACACCGAATCGTTTTCCATCGGTTTCTATCTCTCCAGCAACAGTATTATCAGTACCTTCGATACTTTCCTCGGCGAAGACAATGGCTACGTGCAGACCCGGAATGTCCCCTACGAGGCCACCGAACCGGTCACGATTCCCATCGACACTCCGCCGGGCACCTACTTCCTGGGCGCGTATGCGGACCACAACAACGTCATTCCGGAGGTGACCAGCGCCAACAACATCGCCTACTACCCGATAGAAGTCCTGCCGCCCCCCGCGGACCTGACGGTGCCGTTCGCGGGCGTCAATGATTCCACCCTGTTGCCGAACCAGTCGTTTTCCGTGGTGGCTGTCACGCGCAACGACGGCGACGGCCCCTCAAGTGCGACGACACTCAGGTACTACCGCTCCACCAACTCCTTTATCAGTACCGGCGATACGCAGATCGGAATCGACATCATCGGCGAGCTCGCGGCGGGGGCGACGCAGGCGTCAAACAATCCGGAAACCGCACCCGGTTCGGAGGGCACATACTGGTATGGCGCCTGTGTAGACAGCGTATCGGGTGAAGAAGTGACCAACAACCAGTGCTCCAGCGGCGCGCAGGTGACCGTGGCCGCCATCCCGCCGGCCGTTACCACTAACCCCGTTAGCGGAATCACGGAGGCACAGGCGACCGTGAATGCAACGGTAACACCCAACGGGGCCACCACTACGCTGTACTTCGACTGGGGTACGGGGGGGCAACTCAACAATACACTGACCTACGGCTCTGTGGGGTCCGGCCTGACGTCTGTTAGCCGCAGCACCGTCCTGTCGGGGCTGGTGTGCAACACCACCTACCAGGTAAGGGCGCGGGCTGTGAACAGCAAGGGAACCACGCTGGGTGCCGTGCAACAGTTCACCACGGCGACGTGTCCGGGCTGCTAACGGTTCAGCGAGCGTCCACATAGGGGGCCAGACTGGCTCCCGGACATCAGGGGACTGCGGTTAGCGCCGCAGCCCCTTTTTTTATGCCTGCAGAACGTCCGCACCCTCCCCCTGGCTGCTCCGCCACATTGCAACCTGGCAGCTAAGTCTGGCACATTGGCTCGCGGGGCATATGTTGGGTAGATCGCCGTTTGCCGCAACATAGCCCGCGAACACATTACCGGAGACCGCGCGCGTGGCAGTAGTGGGGGGTGGCAGCAAGAAGATTCTGTACACGCTGGAAACGGCGCGCCGTATCGGGCTGCTGAATTCCGCCAGGGCACTGAACGCCAGGAACGCATGCAAGGCCTGCGGGCTCGGCATGGGCGGCCAACTCGGCGGCATGACCAACGAACTGGGCGAGTTCCCCTCGGTGTGCAACAAGAGCATCCAGGCGCAATCCACTGACATACAGGCGCCAATCCCCGATGCGGTATTCAAACATACACTGGAAGATTTCCAGGAACTGAGCGCCCGGGAGCTTGAGCACCTCGGCCGCCTGGGCCAGCCCATGCACAAACCGGCTGGCGGGAATCGCTACCGCCCGGTCACCTGGGACTGGGCCATCCAGCGCACGGCCGATGCCTTCGCCGCGACGTCTCCCGAGCGCACCTTCTTCTACAGCTCGGGCCGCTCCTCCAACGAGGCGGGTTTCGTGCTGCAATTGATGGCCCGGCTGTATGGCACCAACAATGTCACTAACTGCTCCTACTACTGCCACCAGGCAACCGGCGTCGCACTGCGCGGCACCATCGGTACTGGTACATCCACGGTGGAACTGGATGACATCGCGGGCTGCGACCTGTTCTTTCTGGTGGGCGCCAACCCGGCCTCCAACCATCCGCGGCTGCTGCACAAGCTGATTGAACTGCGGCGGCGCGGCGGCACCGTCATCGTTATCAACCCGCTGAAGGAGCCCGGGCTGGTGAAATTCGCCGCGCCGAAAATGGCAAGTTCCATGCTCAAGGGCGGCGACGAGGTGGCGAGCCTGTACCTGCAACCGCGCGCGGGCAGCGACGTCGCCCTGTTTTCCGCCATGGCCAAACTGCTGCTTGAACGCGGCGCGCTCGATGCCGGATTCATCGCGCGGCATACCGGCGGATTCGAGGCGTTGCGCGAGCACCTGGAAAGTCTGGATATGGATGCACTGCTGGATACCTGCGGCATCCAGCGGGATGCACTGGATCGCGTCGTCAGCGCCTACGCCGACGCGTCCAGCGCGATCTTCGCCTGGGGCATGGGCATGACGCACCATCGGCATGGGGTAGAGAACATCGAATGGCTGTGCAATCTCGCCCTGCTGCGCGGCATGCTGGGAAAGCGCCACGCGGGGCTCCTGCCGCTGCGTGGCCACAGCAACGTACAGGGGATCGGCACCATCGGTGTCAAACCCGTGCTCCCCGAGGAGGTCTTTGCGCGCATTGAGCAGAGCTTCGGCGTGTCGCTGCCGCGCACCGCAGGCCTGCATACACTCGCCGGCCTCGAGGCGGCTTTCGAACACAACATCGATGCCGCCATGATGATGGGCGGCAACCTGTACGCGGCGACCCCGGACAGCCAGTGGGCGGCGAGCGCCCTGGACAATATCGGCTTCAAGGTATTTTTAACCACCACCCTCAATCGCGGGCACATCCACGGTGTAGCCGCGGGCGAGAGCCTGTTGCTGCCCGTGTGTGCGCGGGACGAGGAGCCCGAGGCCACCACCCAGGAATCCATGTTCAACTACGTCCGTCTCAGTGACGGCGGCATCAAACGCATTGCACAGGCGCGCTCGGAAGTCGGCATACTCGCCACTATTGCAACGCATCTGCTACCGGACTGCCCGGTTGATTTCCAGGCGTTCAAGCGACACGCCAAGGTACGCGAAGCTATCGCCGCGGTGATACCGGGCATGCAGGCGCTCGCGGATATCGACGTCGCCAGGCAGGAATTCACGGTGCGCGGGCGCATTCTGCATACACCTGCGTTCAATACACCGGATGGCCTTGCACGTTTCGTCACGCCGGCTACCCCGCCAGCGGAGGCGGCACGCTCTCAGCATGCCTACACCCTGGTTACCCTGCGCAGCGAAGGGCAGTTCAATTCGATCATTTACGAGGAAAAGGATAGCTATCGGGGCGTAAGCGACCGCTGGAGTCTGCTGATGAATCAGACTGATGCGCTGGAACTCGGCGTATCCGAAGGCGGCCGTGTGGACCTCGTATCGGACAACGGAGAAATGCGGGCGCTCACGGTGAAAGTGTTCGACCTCCCCCGCGGCTGCGTCGGCGCCTACTACCCGGAGGCGAACGCGGTGACCGGCCGTGTCTGCGATCCGCGCAGCCATACGCCGCAGTTCAAGTCCGTGCCTGTCTCGGTGCGGGCAAGTGCCTGAGGGGGCGGCCTTCGGCAAGTGAGCGGGGAGCATGCTGGTTTATTGAAAACAGGTTCTAAATTTCAGGTGGAACGCTCATGAGTGTCAACCAGGCATATAATTTCCGCGCGATCGACGAAACAGTTTCCACCGCTGGCCTTTTGAGCGAGGAGCAGCTCACGGCATTGGGCGCCGCCGGCTATCAGGCTGTCATCAACCTCCTCCCACACGACAGTCAGTACGCCATTGAGAACGAGGAAGATATCGTCACCGGCCAGGGTATTGATTATCTGTATATCCCCGTCGACTTTGCAGCTCCGGCTGATGAGGATTATTCGGAGTTTGTGAAGGCCGTGCAATCCTGCCAGGCTAAAAAGGTGTTGATCCACTGCGCGGCGAACTTCCGGGTATCCGCATTTTATTCAATGTACGCCTACGAATATCTCGGTTGGCCGGCATCCCGCGCCTGGGCGCATATCGAGTCTATCTGGAATCCGCGGGAAAACCCTCCCTGGGACCGGTTTATCGCGCAACATATATCAGATGATCGCCGATAAAGCATTGCGTCACATACCGGTCATGTAATCGCCATCAAGCTGTCATGTAAAGCTTCCATTCTTCGTGGTTTTGGTCAACACACCCCCACGGAGACGAATGCATGCGCATCCCAAAAATCTGGTTGATACTTACCTGTCTGTTTTTACCGCTGGTACTCGCTGGCTGCGAGGGCGACGATGGCAGCGACGGTGACGCGGGTGAGCCCGGGTCGCCGGGGCGGGACGCCACGGCCAGCACCATCGCGCTGAGCTTCCTCGGCCGCTATGAAACCGGCGAGTTCGACGAAAGCGCCGCTGAAATCGTGGACTATGACCCCGCGACGCGCCAGGTGTTTGTGGTTAATGCGAATTCGGGCCGGGTCGACATCCTCGATATCAGTGCCCCGGGCATGCCTGCCCTGTCGTCGTCGCTGGACGTGGCCGCAGATATCACCGGCGCGGTCTCCACCATCACCAATGCCGACGAACTCGGCGCCGCCAACAGTGTGGCGGTATCCGGCACTACCCTCGCAGTTGCGGTAGAGGCAGCGGTGAAGCAGGACAACGGCTATGTCGCGTTCTATCAGACCGACGGCACTTTCCTGGCTGCAGTGGAGGCTGGTGCTCTGCCAGACATGGTCACCATTACTCCGGACGGCAATACCGCACTGGTGGCCAACGAGGGGGAACCCAACGGCGACTATAGCGTCGATCCCGAAGGCAGCATCACCCTGATTGATATCTCCGGCGGTGCCGGCAGCGTCACTGCAGCCAACGTCAGCCAACTGCGCTTCACGGCATTCAATGCCGGTGGCAGCGCATCCCTGGGAAGCAACGTCCGTATTTCACCCAAGAGCGCCAGCGTGGCCCAGGACCTCGAGCCCGAGTACATTGCCGTCTCGGCGGACAGCAGTACTGCCTGGGTTGCGTTGCAGGAAAACAACGCCATCGCCGTGATTGATGTGAACGCCAGAGAGATCCGCGCCGTTCTCGGCCTCGGATTCAAGGACCACGGCCTGATCGGCAACGAACTGGATGCCAGCAACCGCGACGACGGCATCAATGTTCGCGAGTGGCCGCTGCTGGGCGCTTACATGCCCGACACTATCGACAGTTATGAATTCAACGGTATCACCTATCTGGTCACCGCCAACGAAGGCGATGGGCGCGAGTACCTGACAGACGCTGACAGCGCCGAGGACTGTGCCGCCCGGGGTGGCTTCGACTTCGACGATGGCGACTGTTTCCATTACCTGGACGAAATCCGGGTGGGGGATATTCTCGACAGCGGCGCAAGTATGGAACTCGCCAACCTGGAGCGGTTCGCGCCGGACCTGGACACCCTGACCGACAATGCCAACCTGGGCAGAATCAAGGTAATCACCACCCTGGGCGTCCGCGACTGCCCGTCTGGCAGCCTGGAAGTCAGCGGGCAGCCCACAGCGGGCTGTGTCTATGAGCAACTGTACAGCTACGGCGCCCGCTCCTTCAGCATCTGGAATGGCAGCACCGGTGAGCTGGTTTTTGACAGCGGCAGCGACTTCGAGACGATCACCGCGCAGCGTCTTGGCGCAGACTTCAACGCCAGCAATGATGAGAACGGCGGCGATGACCGCTCGGACGACAAAGGGCCGGAGCCGGAAGCGATCGAGATCGCGCGTATCGATGGCAAGGTCTACGCCTTTATCGGGCTGGAGCGGGTTGGCGGCATCTTGGTATACGACATCAGCAACCCGGAGCGCGCGGAATTCCTGCAGTATATCAACACGCGGAATTTCGACGTGGATATCGAGGAACTGGTGGATGCCGGTGATTTCTCCGCCGCCGGTGACCTGGGCCCCGAATCGATCAAATTTATTGCCGCCGCCGACAGCCCTACCGGCGAGGCGCTGCTGATTGTCGGCAACGAAGTCAGCGGCACCACCGCAGTGTTTGGCGTTAATCTGGTAATCAACGACTGATCCCTCTGAGCCTGCAAGGAACCGCGGCCCGCACACCACAGGCCGGGGTTTTTTTGTTCCGGGCTCGCTGCTGATCCACCGGGTTGGGGCCCCGGGTAAGCGCTCGCAGCCGCAGGTGCCGCACCAGCAGTTCTGATTGGCATTTCCCTGGCTACCTCCATCCGTTATGCTCACTATTATGCTCACTACGAGCCCAGTAGCGCGACAGCGTGTTGCCATGCGGCATCCATGGAGAGCTTATGGCCTTCCGGGCGCCGGGACGCCTCCTCTGAAATATTTTGCATCAGGACTCTACCCAAGTGACCCAGACCAACCAGCACACCTGTGTGATCGTCGGCGCCGGTTTTTCAGGCATCTGCCTCGGCATACAGCTACAGAAGGCCGGGATACACGACTTCATCATTCTCGAGAAGGGCCACGACGTAGGTGGTACCTGGCGCGATAATCACTACCCGGGAGCAGAGTGCGACGTGCCGTCTGCGCTCTACAGTTTCTCCTTCGAAACCAAGACGGACTGGGACTACACATGGTCCGAGCAGCCACAGATACTGGACTACATTAAAGGCACCGTGCGCCGCCACGGGCTCGCACCGCATATCCGCCTCAACGCCACAGTGCGCGAGGCGAGCCACGATGCGGCGAAAGGGCTGTGGCAAATCACTCTCGCCAATGGCGAAACCCTGCAAACGCAGTTTTTCGTCAGCGCTGTCGGCCAATTGCACAAGCCATTTATACCCGCCCTGCCCGGCATCGAAACCTTCACCGGCCCGAGCTTCCACTCCGCAAACTGGCAACATGAAGTAGCGCTGGAAGGCAAATCGGTTGCCGTCATCGGCAACGCGGCAAGCGCGGTGCAGTTCATTCCGAAAATTGCCGGGCAAGCGGCCCATCTTACGGTATTCCAGCGCAGCGCTAACTGGGTATCCAGAAAGCGTGACCGCCCGTATTCACAGCGTCAAAAAGCCATGTTGCGCGCATTTCCGCTGTTGCAAAAGCTGGCGCGACTGAAAACCTACCTGCGCAACGAGTTGCTGGTATTCCCCGCCCTGCGCGGCAACCGGCTCAGCCGCTGGCTGATTACCCAGGCTTGCCTGGGTTACCTCAACAGTGTGGTCACTGATGAAACCCTGCGGCGCAAGCTCAGGCCGGACTATCCGGTGGGCGCAAAGCGCATACTCGTGGTCGAGGGTTTCTATGAGGCGCTCATGCGCGACAATGTGGAGCTGGTTACCGAGGCAGTCCGTGCCATTGAACCCGATGGCGTGCGTACTTCAGATAATCGCCTCACCCGCTGTGACGTGCTGATATTCGCCACGGGCTTCGTAACCAACCCATTCCTGAATGACATTACAATTCGCAATGCCGGCGGTGAGTTGCTCAGTGAGCACTGGCGTAACGGCGCGCATGCGTACCTCGGTATCGCCACTGCGGGCTTTCCAAACCTGTTCTTCCTCTATGGGCCCAATACAAACCTTGGGCACAACTCCATCCTGCTGATGGCGGAGAGCCAGGCGCGCTACATCGTGCAGGCCATTGCGCTTGCGCAGCGCGAGTCCGCCAGCGTAGTCGAAGTGCGCGAGGACGTGGAGCGACGCTTTGACCAGCAGACGCAGGAGCGGCTGGACGGGATGGTCTGGAGCCAGGTGGCCGAGAGCTGGTACAAAAGCGGCGATCGCATCACCAATAACTGGCCCGGCAGCGTCGGCGAATACCGTCGGGCAACCCGACGCTTTGAACCGCGGGATTTCCGTATCACGTCGTAGCCACCGGTTGCGCTGGTCACTGCTGGCACCCGGTTCAGCGTAGCGGCGCATACCAATTTGGGGCAGACCGAAGCACAAGCGCCCGCAATCCCGCACCCCACTGCCCTGCGCCTGCCTAAAATGGGTAGTCCCGCAGCGTGCCGTAGCCCACCTCCCACTGCCATTCTTGGCTTCAGGGTGGCAAATTTCCATAAAGCACCACCCGCAAGGGGAGGACCGCCATGCAAGACACTGGCCAGGCACAAAACGCCATTCGCCACATCGCCGCACTGCCAGAGGAACCTCTGGAAATTGAGATCATTCGTGACGAGGACTACCGCAATAGCGCCGTTTACTGTAGCTGGCAGGAGATAATCGCCGGTGGCACAGTTGCCAACCCCGATACACCCTTGAACCGGCCCCGTGTGGTTTACGCCGCGCGCTAGGGTTTGAACAGGGTACGTATCGGTCTCCGTTGAACAGCCCGCTCCGGCGGGCTGTTTTTTTACGCCAGCGTTTCCCAACACTCAACCGATGCGCTCGCAACCCGCTGGAAACTGGGTTCGAATCGACAGTTTTGCGCAATTTATTGGCGTGGACACTGCCGCAGCCCTGTCTATATGTTGTACTATTTTTGCCTGTCTCCGTCGGAGACCGCGCGCCTACAACGATAATCAACCCGGAACGCCTGTAGCCTGTGGCCACAAAACATTGTCTCATCGTATTGGGAATGCATCGCAGCGGAACCTCGGCCTTTACCGGAGCGCTCAATCTACTGGGTGTCAACCTGGGCACGCAGTTACTGGAAACGCAGGCTGACAACCCCAAAGGGTTCTTTGAAAACAAGTACGTCGTGCAAGCGAACGACTGCATCCTGGAAACGCTGAACTCAAGCTGGGACGATACTTTTCCACTGCCCGCCGACTGGCGCGAACGCTTTGAAGGTAGCCAGTTGCATGGGGATATCCGGGCGTTCCTGCACGAGGACATGCGTGAGGGCCAGCTCTCGGCGCTGAAGGATCCGCGTCTTTGCCGCCTCCTGCCACTCTGGCTGCCGCACTTCGACGCGGCACAGATCGCCACGCACTTCGCCATTGTCGTGCGCAACCCGCTGGAGATCGCCGAGTCGCTGCGCAGCCGCAATGGCTTTTCCACCGGTAAATCCCTGCTGCTGTGGATGCAGCACATGCTCGACGCCGAGCGCTTTAGCCGTGGCAAGCCGCGCGGCCTGATCGATTTCAACACGCTGCTGAACGAACCGCGCATCGCGGTTCAGAGACTGTTCGACAGCGCGGCGCTGGAACTACCCGAAGGGTCGGAGACCAACCAGGTTGCGCTGGCTGAATTTCTCGATGCCGATCTGCGGCACCATGCCAGTGATGCGAGCGATCTCGATAGCCGCGCTGCAGACATTGTCAGCCGCTGCTATCGATTGTTGTGCGCGATTGCGGAACGCGGCGATACCACCGTGGAAGACTGCAAGGCGCTGGACGCCATCGCGGTCGAGTTCGGGCAATCGATGCAGCTCTGGTACAACGACGATCTGCTCGAACGCTGCGCAAGCGAAGCAACCGTCAACGCTGAGGATGCTGTTGCCGAGGCGCGGGCGCGGGACCGCGAACAGTTCGAACGCGACAAGGCTTTCAGAGAACGGCGCTATGTTGCACACACCAGGGCAATTCTTCGTGACAGGGAGCGTCTGCAGACGCATGCAGACAATCTGGAACGTGAGATCGCGCAATACATAGGCAGCCCCGCGTGGCGGGTTTACAAAAAATACCAGGAGACCGTTGAGGCAGCGCTGCCGGAGGGCACACCCATACGGCGTCTATTACAGGGCTTTAAAGCGGCGCTCAACCCAGCGGCAGGCAAAACGCGCTCCGCGGCTGATCCCGCCCCGCCCCCGGAGACGCGGAAAGATACTCACACTGAACCACTGTCTGAAAACGGCGCAGATGAAACGGATACCGAATCTGACAGCCCCGCGATCGCCTGGCGACCCCTGTCGTTCCCCACCGCCGAAACGCCTCTGGTCAGCATTATCATCCCGGTCTTCAACAACTGGCAGTTCAGCTGGAAGTGTCTCAGCTCAGTGCTGGAACACACACACGGTAACTATGAGCTCATTGTCGTGGACAACCATTCCACGGATGAAACTCCCGCGCTGTTGGCCGCCATGCAGGGCATTACGGTTATTACCAACGCCAGCAATGAAGTGTTCGTCAACGCCTGCAATCAGGCAGCGCAGCGCGCAAAGGGTGACTACATTCTGCTGCTGAACAACGACACCGAGGTTACACCGGGCTGGCTTGAAGCAATGCTCGCGCCGTTCGAGGAGGAGACCACCGGCATCGTGGGCGCAAAGCTGGTGTATCCCGACGGGCGTCTGCAGGAGGCCGGCGGCATCATCTGGGCGGACGCTACCGGCTGCAATTATGGCCACGGCGAAGATCCGGATCTGCCAGCTTTCAATTATCGCCGCGAGGTGGACTACTGCTCTGGCGCGTGCCTGCTGATCCCCCGCGCACTGTGGGAAACCCTCGGCGGATTTGATACCCGTTACGCCCCGGCGTATTACGAAGATACTGATCTGTGTTTTGCCGTGCGCGACCTCAAATACCGCGTGGTGTATCAACCGGCTGCGGTGGTGGTGCACTACGGTGGCGCCTCTGCCGGCAAGGAGACAAGCTCCGGCTACAAGCGCTTCCAGGAGATCAACCGGCACAAATTCGCGGAGAAATGGCACGACACACTCGCCGCAAACCACGTATTGAGCGATCAGGGCACTTTTCGGGCGCGCGAGCGACGCGACGATCGCCACATACTGGTGATCGACCACCACGTACCCACGTTTGATCGCGATGCAGGTTCACAGCGCATGCTCAGCATGCTGCAGATACTGCGTGAGATGGGATGGAAGGCGTCCTTCTGGCCCGACGATCTCAGCTACGACCCGCGCTATACCCGTGCACTGCAGTCCCTCGGCGTGGAGACCTACTATGGCGAACTGGATTTTGAAACGCTGCTTCGCGAGATTGGCGACGATCTCACCGCCGTAATCATGTCTCGCCCCGCCACCGCCCAGGACTACATAGCCACCGTTAAAAAATACACTGGCGCACAAATCATCTTCGATACCGTTGACCTGCACTTCGTGCGCGAACAGCGCCGCATGGAGCGCGAGGTCCAGCAGTGGAAAACCCTCGAATTCTTCCTGGCCGAGGAAGCCGACACCACACTAGTGGTGAGCCCCACGGAAAAAGCTCTGTTGGCCAGCGAGCCGTTCGGACACAAGGTCGCCGTCGTTTCCATTATTCACCAGATTGAGCCCTGCGATACCGGCTTTGAGGAACGCGCAGGCCTGATGTTCATTGGCGGTTTCGCGCATCCGCCCAACGAGGAAGGCATTGTCTGGTTTATCGAGTTCGTACTGCCGACCATTCGCCGCAGCCTGCCGGATATTCACCTGACGGTAGTTGGTAGCGACCCCACTGAACGCCTGCTCGCGCTGGCGAGCGAGCACGTCGAATTCACCGGTTATCTCGAAGACATCAACCCGGTGTTCGCCAACTCCCGCGTGTTTGTCTCACCGCTGCTACACGGCGCCGGCGTAAAGGGCAAAATTGGCCAGAGCCTGTCCTTCGGATTACCGGTGGTGACCACCAGTATCGGCGCGGAAGGCATGTCGCTGGTAGACGGGCACAACGCCATGATCGCCGATACCGAAGCGGCATTTGCAGACAAGGTAGTCACGCTCTACAACGATCGCTTTCTGTGGCAGCAACTCTCTACCAGCGGCCGCCAGGTTATTCGCGACCACTTCAGCTTCGACACGATTCGCGCATCGCTCTCTTCGATCCTCGAGAACACCCCCGGGGAGCGCGAAGCGGCTGCTCCGCGCCCGGTGCTTTTGCATTGTCACCTGTTCAAAAATGCCGGGACAACGCTGGACTGGAGCCTGCAACGACAGTTCGGCGGCCGCTTCAAAGACCACCGGGATGACGATGAGATGCGCCGTGGCGCAGAGTATCTGGGCCCCTATATCGCGCGACATCCGGGCCTGGATGCCATCTCCAGCCACCATGTACGCTTTCCGCTTCCACACAGCGAAGATATTGAGCTATTACCCATCCTCGCGTTGCGCCACCCCATCGATCGCGCGCGCTCCGTGTACGATTTTGAACGCCGCCAGGACGCGCAGACACCCGGCGCCATCAAGGCCAGGGAGCTGTCTTTCCCGGACTACATCCGCTGGCGCATGCAGCCAGACAGTGAGCCCACTGTGCGCAATTTTCACTGCGCATCTCTCACCAGCGAGTTTTCCCGCCCGATCACTGAAGAGGACTGCCTCATCGCGCTGGCACGGCTTGCCGACATACCCCTGCTGGTACTGGTGGAGCGCTATGACGAGAGCATGTTACTACTTGAGCACAAGCTGGAACGCGTCTTCCCGGGTATCGACCTTGCCTATGTACCGCAAAATGTCACGACGACCCGCGATTCCAGCCTGGAACAGCGCATACAGAATGTGTATCGCGAACTGGGGCCGGAGCTTGAGAGGGAGTTTCGCGAAGCCAATCACTGGGACGTACAGCTCTATGAAGCTGGCGAGGCGCTGTTGATTGAGCGCCTCGGCGGGCTCGGCCGCCTGGAGCAAAAGCTCGCCGGATTCCAGGCGCGCTGCAAAGCACTATCCCTGCGCCACTGCGTACGCCATTGAATACGCCACTGCGTGCGCCACTGAATAGCAGGCGTCAGCAGCGACCGGGGCCGTCAAGCCTGCTGCCTCCGGCGGGTTATCCTGGCTGCGACGCGCTGATATACTGGGCTTTCAAACAATAATGATGAAAACTACGCCAATGACACCGAACAACTGTCCTCCCCTGCGTATCGCCCTGTTGCTGTGTTTCCTGGGCTTCCTGTGGTCCTGTTCCGATGGCAGCGATGGCAGCGGCGGTGTTCTCGTGCCGCAAACGCCTGTCGACCCGGACTTCCCGGACTATTTCCTGGTGGAACTGCAACCGGGCGACGACCTTGAAACACGCGCGCTGGAAGCGATGATCGAGGCGAGCCCGAAAACGATTATCGAGTTTCCCGCCGGTTACCATGAATTCGTCGGTGAACTCGCGGTGAATACAGACAACGTCGTATTGCGCGGCCAGGGCATGGACGCTGAATCCGGCACGGTGCTCAACTTCAAAAACCAGACAACAGGTGGACAAAGCATACTGGCCACCGGCAACAACTTCGTGATTGAGGACATCGCGGTTGAAGACTCCCCTGGCGATGCCATCAAGATCACCGGCTCTGACGGTGTCACCATACGCCGCGTGCGCGTGGAATGGACCAACGGGCCGGATGAGAACAACGGCGCCTATGGCCTTTATCCGGTGCAGGCGCGCAATGTGCTGATTGAGGACTCCCGTGTGCGCGGCGCTTCCGATGCTGGCGTCTACGTGGGGCAATCGGAGCTCATCATCGTCAGACGCAACTACGTCTGGGAAAACGTCGCCGGTATCGAAATCGAGAACTCCAAGTTTGCCGACGTTTACGACAATGAAACGACCGGCAACACAGGCGGCATCCTGGTTTTTGACCTGCCCGGGCCGCCCATTCAGGGCGGTGAGGCAACCCGCGTTTTCAACAACCTGATTGTCGATAACAACGAACCGAATTTCGCGCCTGCCGGCAACATCGTGGGCCTCGTGCCGACTGGCACCGGCCTGATGATCATGGCCAACGACGATATCGAAGTCTTCGACAACACCATTACCGGCAACCAGTCTGCCGGCGTTGTGGTGGTCAGTTACTACATCAACGATGTGTTTGTCAGTAAAGCTGGCTATGATCCGGTGCCGGAGAAAATCTTTATCCACGACAACGAGATCAGCGACAACGGCTACGACCCGAAGATGCTGGCCGAAGCAATCAGCCAGATCGTTTTCGCCGGCGACGCGCTCTCGGTCGATGTGTTCTACGACAGCTCCGGCGTGGGAAGCAAGGCCGGCCTGCTGCTGGAGTTCCCGGATGGCCTCACGGAAAACCAGGCCATCTGTATCGTCGACAATACCGAGGGTATTACGCTCGGCCAGGCCAATGCCTCGGTACTGCTGGCGAGCCTGCCTTTTGACCCGGCCATATCAACCGACGCGTCCTTTTTTGCCTGCACCCATGCATCACTCCCGGCGGTAGAGCTCGAGCCGCCGATAAAACCGGGCGATCCCAATACCGGCAACCCCGCGGAGCTGTGCAACGCCGAGGGTAATGGCGTGAATGCAGCGGCCTACGAGGCCGACTGTCCGAACCTGTCGGACTACCGCCTGTTCGCGGATGCCGCCAACCCGCTGTCGAATGCCAACGGCGGCGGTGTGCTCTACGACCTGAACACGCCTCTGTTTACGGATTACGCCAACAAGTACCGATTCATCTTCCTGCCTGAAGGCACCCAGGCTGCCTATCGCAGCAGCGGAGTTTTTGATTTCCCGGTAGGCACGATTATTACAAAGACTTTCACGATTCAAGCGGACTTACGCGATGACGGTAGCGCGCAGGACATCATTGAGACGCGTCTGCTGATACACCGCAGCGATGGCTGGAAGGCCCTGCCCTACATCTGGAATCAGGACAAGAGCGACGCGGTCCTGACCGTTACCGGCGGCACACAAAACGTGAGCTGGATAGACGCCGCAGGTGAATCGCGCAACACAGATTATGTGATCCCCAATACCAACAACTGCGCCAACTGCCACGGTAGCGACAACCTGCTGCCCATCGGCCCCACCGCGCGCTCGCTGAACAAGCGCTTCTACTACGCCGATGGCGCGGAAAACCAGCTTAAACACTGGAGTGACACTGGCATTCTCACGGGCGTACCGCAAGACACCGACACCATCGACAGTATTCCACTGTGGAACGATACCAGCGCCAGCCTGGATGATCGCGCCCGCGGCTATCTCGATATCAACTGTGCGCACTGTCACACGCCCGGGGGCTCTGGCAGCACCTCCGGCCTGTATCTGGAATACACGCGAGCTTTCGGCTTCGATGTGGGCGAATGCAAGCCGCCAGTCGCTGCAGGCGGCGGTTCAGGTGGCCGCAAGCACGTGATCGTGCCCGGCGATGCCGATGCCTCAATTCTGGCTTTCCGCATGGACTCCAACGAAAGCGCCGTGCGCATGCCTGAGATTGGCCGCAGCATCATACACACGGAAGGTGTGGCGCTCATCAATGACTGGATTGACGCCATGCAAGAGAAGAACTGTTCAGAGTAAAACACAGGGTCGCAAGCATCCGCATGCAACACCTGTGAGTAGCGCTGCGAGGGGCATCGCAGCGCTGTATCCAGGGCTTTCAGCCAGAACGTGTTTGGGGAACGAACATGAGTAATATGGCACTGCCAGCAGAGCTTCAGGCACGCATGCGCAGAACGCAACGCAAATTGGGCTTTACCACACAGGCAAGGCGATCGGTGAGAATCGAGGAAAATTCTGGCATTCATGTCAGTATCTCCTCCGATCTTCCGCACGCGGCCGACCATGCGGTGAGTGTTTTCGAAAAGCAGTACCGCGCCTGGCGGGAGCAGGATCGTTTCGCCGCCTGGGGCAACTACAAGCGACGCTATTTCACCATCGCCGTCGGCGGCGGCAATACCGTCAAGGCGCAGTTTGAGCGCATGGTAGACAGGCTCCACTCGCGTGTCGACTGGTATGCGCATGTTCGCTTTTTCATGCTGGAAGATTCCTCCGGCGAAGGGCGCTGGGAAAGCCCCGAACGCTCGCTCGTCATGTATTTCATCACGCCGCTGGCACGCAGGATGATTGCCGCGCGCAGCCTGCGGGCTGTAGCGCGCGATCTCGATCTCGCCGACGTTCGCCACGAACACGAGATCGTGGATGCGCTGGTACGCAGCATGGTCGTACCGATGAACATGGCTGAAGTGAAGCGGGCGCTGGACGCCAGGAAACGTGCGCTGGCTACGCGCCTGGCACGCAGCGAAGCGGCTCGCTACGACAAGAGCATTCGCGATAAACTCGGCGAGAGCATGGCGTTTCATTACCTGCTGAGCGGCATCGGCAAAGATGGCGCACTCGGCGCGCTAACCCCTTATCTCCCGGAGCTCGCCCAAACGACGCCTGGCGTAAGTGTTATCAAGCGCCCACGCGGGGCGCTGCGCGTTGCCCTCAATCGCGGCGTGCTGGTTAACGCCCACTGCATCTCGCTAATTGTTTCGGGCAATCTGAAACTGCGGGCGCTGGGTCGCCTGGAAATGGAGGAATCCACCGACTTCGAGCAAACGGTAATGGAGACCCCTTTGCGCATGCTCAGGGCACGGCCTGATATTGCAGCCAGAGTGCATATATTCGCCGATGAAAAATCACTCCACTTCGACGAAACACGCTTCATCTATTCCGAGAAGGGCAGAACCCTCGAAAACAAGGCTGAAACGCGAGAAGGCGAAGAGCGCAACGGCCCGCATATACTGCTGATGCACGGCTTCATGGGCCTGTTCAGTTTTACCAGTTTTCTGATCCGCCTGCCCAGCGCCTGGACAGTCTCCGCACTGCACCGGGGCAGTCATGCAAAAAGGCTCAAGGAGCATGAGATCTTTCCGCATTACGCACGTGTGCTGCGCAAGGCGATGCTGAAAATATGGAATCAGGGTCGACCCGTGCCCATCGCGGGACATTCAATTGCCGGGGTGATAATGGATCATCTTCTGCTGTCCGTGCTGGATGACTACGAGGCGCCCATCAAGCCCTACGCGCAGTTGAGGAATCAGGATCGCAAGCTCGTGGACGCATTGCGCGCCAGCGGCATGATCAGCCTCGCAACATGGGCGCCTTCCGATGGCCCTCACACTGGCGAGAACATTCGCAATCTGATTGAACACTATCGCCATCATAGTGCGCTGGACTATGAGGGCTTTAATCAGGTCTATGAGAAGCAGGCATCAAAGCTGGCACTGCGCGAGGAAGCCCTGGTGCGCGATCAGGACAGCCTCGGGCGGCTCGGCTGGTTTCTGGATACACCCGTGGCAGAGCCCCTGGTGAACAGCTTCAACGTGCTGATGCGACAATTGCTCGGCAGCAAGTCGGTGCAACAGCGCATGTTGAATGTGCGCAGTCCCTACGTGTTGCGCCTGGTAGGCTCGAGGCTACTGAAAACAGCCTCTTTCTACGGCTTGTTCAAGGAAGTGAATGCGGCGCTGCACAACCCGGTGCAATACCAGCAGCGTCATCTGCGAGCCCTGGAAGTCATGGTGGCTTACGACATTCCCACCCTGAGCATCGTGCACGCCGATGATTTCCTGGTGTCGGCCCGGCGGCACATTGAAGAACACAGATACCTTGTCGATTTGCGCAAGAAGAAAGAGAAGGCCGCACGCGAACAGGATCTCGCCGTGACCACCCGCCTGCTTGTGCTGGAACGCGGCAGCGCTGAACTGCCGGTGGACCCGCTCAATCCGCATCTGATGATTATGGCCACAAACAACGAGGGCGCTTCCATGGCGCGCGAGGTTACCGCGGCGATTACGCGCTTCGTCAATGAAAACCTCGAAAAGGCGGCGAAGAAGCGCCGTATAAAATCTCTTCCCAGTGTGCGTAAGTGGCGGGCCCAACACCCCTCCTCCGGCGCGCGCAGGGCTCGCTAGATTTTCCACCGAACCGGAGTCTCAAGCATGGCCAATCGTTTCAATGCTCTCAGTTTTTTCGGGCGCTGGATGTTTGCGTTATTACTGGTGCTCGGCACCTACAACCCCACCACATATTCCTTTGCCGGATGGATTGCATCGGAATCTGCGAAGTTCGGACCATTGATGGCGCTTGCCGGTGTTGCCCTGCTGATCGCCTGGATCATCTTTCTGCGCGCAACTTTTATGTCGATGGGCTGGCTGGGCATCATTCTCGGCGCGGCGCTGTTTGGCTGCCTGATCTGGTTGTTTATTGATATTGGTTGGCTCAGCCTGAAATCGACCCACGCGCTGACCTGGATTGTATTGATTGTACTGTCACTGATCCTGGCGACAGGCATGTCGTGGTCGCATATTCGCAGACGCCTGACCGGGCAGTTCGACGTGGATGATGTGGAAGACTGACTGAAAGCCGCCAGTTCCCGGGAATCCTTCAGTTCTTGTCGGGGAACAGCGCTTTCACGTTGGAGGCCTTGCTGGCTTCCGCAGCAAGGCGGATACCACGCTTTTGCCAGAGATAGTCGTGGCGCACACGGTGTTCATCAAAACCACTGACAGCCGCGTTGAGTGCCGCGCTGATACCCTCGCAGTCAAGCGCGTCGCAATGGGTGATCAGATCGCCCACCAATTGCTCAATCTGTGCGTATGGCAGGCTCTCTTCCTCTGCCCGCATGATCATGGGGTGCCCGGTACCCGTCACGTTACTGCCAAGCAGCAATTCTTCGTGTAGCTTTTCACCCGGCCTCAGGCCGATGAACTCGATGTCTATGTGCTTGCCGTTCGGCCCGTCCGCGTCAGTATCATAACCGCTCAGACGAATCATGCGCTTGGCAAGATCGACTATCCGCACGGGTTCGCCCATATCCAGCACGAACACATCGCCGCCGGTGCCCATGGCGCCCGCCTGCAACACAAGCTGTGCGGCCTCCGCGATGCTCATGAAATAGCGCGATACCTCGTGGTGCGTCACGGTAACCGGACCACCCGACTCGATCTGCTGCCTGAACAGGGGCACCACGGAACCCGAGGAGCCCAGCACATTGCCGAAGCGCACCATACAGAAGCGCGTGGGCGTGTCACATTGCGCCAGACCCTGCAGGATCATTTCGGCGAAGCGCTTGGATGCGCCCATCACATTGGTAGGCCTGACAGCCTTGTCTGTGGAAATCAGCACAAAAGTTTCCACGCCCGCCCTGCTTGCGGCCTGTGCTGCATACCAGGTGCCAAACACGTTGTTGGCAACACCCTCGGCGATGTTGTACTCCACCATCGGCACATGCTTGTAAGCGGCGGCATGGTAAACCGTCGCAACATCAAAGGTTCGATAAATGCTTTCCAGCCTGCGGTGATCCTGCACCGAGCCCAGTAACGCAATAAGTTCCACGTCGAGCGCAAACGATGTCACCGTTTCACGCAATTCGCGTTCTATGCTGTAAAGCGCGTATTCGGAGTTGTCGAGCAGAATGAGTTCACGCGGGCCCGACTGGAGAATCTGGCGGCACAGTTCGGAGCCTATGGAGCCTCCCGCGCCGGTGACCATCACGACTTTATCGGTGATACAGCGCTCTATCAGTTCCGGGTGCGGTGGCACGGGCTCCCTGCCGAGCAAATCGTCCAGCGCGATATCACGGATCTGATTGACACTCGCTTCGCCCGCCAGCAGTTCGTTAATAGTGGGCACGGTGCGCACGTGCACCTGCAATCCCACCAGGGAATCGATGATTTCACGCCGCCGCTCCGGCGAGGCGGAGGGTATCGCCAGCAGCACCTGGGAAATGTCGTGTTGCTCAATGAGGAAATCGAGGTCTTCAGGCCGCGCCACGCGCAGCCCGTTAATCACGGAACGCTGACGCTGCGGGTCGTCATCCACGAACAGTACAGGATGGTACTGGTCGCCATGATGCAGTGCCTGCAGCAACTGCCGGCCGGATCTTCCCGCGCCGTAAATAACGACCTTCTCTGAATTGGAGCGCAGCTTCGCCTGGTAATAGGCGCGCACCACCAGACGCGTACCGCCAAGGAACACCAGCAACAGACCCCAGTAGATAAACGGCGTGGAGCGCGGCACATCGGCTCGGGTGAAGAAAAATGTGGCGCCGAGGATAAGGGCTGAATAGCTGGCCGCGGTAATAATCGCCCAGATTGCCTGTTGCCCCATAAACCGGATAACCGCGCGGTATAACCCCAGGCGCAGGAATATCACCGCGCTGATCAACAGCGTTGCCAGTGCACACGCGTACTCAACCGGGCCGAGGCTGAAGTCCATGTGACCCCAGCGCAACGCGATGGCCCCGAACATCGCGCCCGCCACATACAGCATGTCGAGGCTTAGCAGGAACACCTGCTTGACGTTGCGCGGCATGTCCAGAAATTTCTCTGGAACAAAGCGCGCAGCCCCCTTGCAGGCTCTGAGCATGCGCGTACCGAAATTAGCTGGATGATTCAGCAATACTTCTCCCCTTCAGGCAGGTTCCTGCACGGGTTCCACTGTGTGTCTACGCATGCTGGAAGCGGCTCTGGTACGCGCCAGATACTACTTTAAAGCCGCTATTTTCGCCATGCCGAAGAGCAGTGGAAGGTATGTCACAATTACCAAAATCAATGCAATCTGCGGCCAGACGGCGGCCGCAACGGACAGCGGCAGAAGCCAGAAAAGAAATATACAGAGCAACAGCAGATCCACCGCGCGGTGTGATTGCCAGCGTCGGGCGAGTCGCTGGTAGGCATGCAAGCGGTGCGCCTCGGTGAAGGGCTGGCCGGTGAGAATACGCCACAGGAGTGTGCAACTCGCATCCGCGATAAAACAGGCCATCAGGATGAGCCAGCAGTAGACACTGAGCTGATCGGCAAGCGCTGTGACGAGGGCAAGACCCGCCAGTAGAAAGCCGGTGGGTACGCTGCCGGCATCTCCCATGAACAGGCGGGCGGGTGGCCAGTTGAATACCAGAAAACCGGTATGCGCCGCAGCCAGCAGCAGGCAGAACAGCGCGATCGTCTCATCGCCCCCGGATAACAGCAACAGGAGCGACGCGGCAGCCAGCGCGAGCACCGCCTGTAAACCCGCGATACCATCAATACCGTCCATAAAATTGTACAGGTTCAAAAACCAGAGCAGCGCAAACGCAATCGCACACACCAGCAGTAATCCCGCCGGGCCGGGAGTCTGCGGCAAAGCCGTATCGGCGAGCAGCAGCAAAGCACTGGCCAGGCAGAGAATTCCGTAGGCAGCCATACGCGTGCGTACCGCAAGCCCTCTGAGATCATCGACCACGCCCAGCGCCATGAGTAGCACCGACACCAACGCGATCAACATCAGCCCAGAGGACCAGGGTGCACCCAACGCAGCAGCTAGCAGTAATCCGGCGTAGAAGGCCAGCAGCAGCGGCACACCGCCGCCGTGTGGTGTCGGCACCGCATGGGAACTGCGCTCGTTTGGACTATCGAGAATTTTCCGGCGGTGTGCGATGTGCAGGTACAGACCGCAGAAAAGCGCTGACAACACGCCCGTTGACAGAAAGAGCAGTGTCACCAGTAACACGGTCACGCGGGCTCCCGTAGCAGCTCAGCGGCGGCTTGCCTGAATGTGTGCCGCGGGCGCCAGACAGTACCTGCGCGCACCGCCGAATTGTCGTAGAGCTCGGTACCGAACAGCGCCTCATAGCTGCTCAGCCCCGGGGTACGCCGAATCGCATCATGTGCCCGGGCTGCAGCGCGCCAGATCCAGCGCGGCACGGGCGGCGAGTCACTGCGCTTACCCAGCGCCGCGCGCAGTGCATCGACAATCTGCTGGGTGCTGGCATCCTCACCCGTTGCTATCCAGGTATGCGCGCCCGGTGGCGGCGCATCCGCCACACAACACATCAACGCCACCAGATCCTCGACCGCAATCAGCGAACGGCGCCCACCTGCGGGTAATCGGGGAAGTCCGCGCCGCACTGCGCGGGCAAGAAGGCGCAAATTGCCTTTTACTCCTGCCCCGTAAATCAGGCTCGGACGCAATACCACCACCGACATGGGATGATCGGCATAGGCGGCGCGCAACGCGCACTCGGCGCGCCACTTGGAAAGTCCATAGGGTTCCACCGGCAGTCTGCAGTCGTTTTCCGAGCGTCGGTCGCTTGAGTTCGGCGGGCCCATCGCTCTGACACTGCTGAGATAAACAAAGCAGGCCGCCCCCGCAGCAGCCGCCTGAGCTGCAAGCGCCACGGTTGCGTGGTAATTCAGCTGCTCGTAGTCAGCAGCGGGCGCACTGCGATGCGCGATAGCGGCGAGGTGAAAAACCGTGCTCGCACCAGCCAGCAACGCGTTGGGCGCTTCAGTTGTGGCGAGATCGTGCGCTACAGTGGGTGTACCATCTTGCAACGCTGTGCCGCTGCGGCTGAGTGCCACCAACTCATCGCCGCGAGCCATAAGCTCAGCGCAGAGGTGACGTCCAACAAAGCCCGTCGCACCGGTGACAACACATTTCACGCTATTTTATTCACCGTAACGAAAAGGGGGCCTAGGCCCCCATAATACGGATGCGGGCTGGTTATTCCAGTGTGATGCGCTGGCGGTTTGCCTCCAGCGTCGATTGCCCGATGCCCTTGACGTCCATGAGTTCGTCAGCGGCACTGAACGGGCCGAAACTTTCACGATAGCGCACAATGGCTTCCGCGCGCGTGATACCCACGCCCGAAAGCGTTCTGGCCAGCGCGGCGGCATCCGCGGTGTTGATGTTTACCACCGCCGACTCGGCCGCGGAGGCATCCTGTGCATGCGCAGTTGTACCACCCAGCGCAAGAGTCATCGCCAGCAAGAGTGCGGCCAGCGCGAGCACTGCGCGCTGGTTCACCGCAAGTAAAACTGAAAGGGGGTTGCGCGCCACAACGGGCTCGCAGTGGGGGTTGCGAATAGTATTGATCATAAGCCAATCTCCATTTGGGTTATCTGCTTCCGTGCAGGCATCCGTACCAAAACCGAGTGTAGCAAGATAATTCCGGGTGTAATCGTCATCGCGCGGATTTGATGAAACAGCCCTGGAGAGTCTCAGGCTGCGGCGAGTTCGCCGTGCGCGCGCTCCAGCGCGCCCAGAGGATCACTCGCGGCGGTAATGGAGCGGCCAATCACCAGATAGTCCGATCCCATCGCAAGCGCCTGGGCCGGCGCAACCACGCGTCGCTGATCGCCACAGTCGTCTCCGGCCAGGCGTATGCCGGGCGTGACCAGGCAAAAGTCCTCGCCGCGTGCCCGGCGCAACGCGGTGGCCTCCAGTGCGGAGCAGACCACGCCGTCCAGACCGCAGGCTGCGCTGAGAGCCGCCAGGCTCAGCACGCGCTCCTCAATGGAACGCGTATCACCCAGCTCCAGCAGTTCTTCCTGCGACAGACTGGTAAGCACCGTAACCCCTATCAGTAGAGGCCGATGTGAGGTCTTGTCGAGCGCTTCAACCGAGGCCGCCAACATGCGCCTCCCACCCGCGCAATGCACATTGAGCATCCACACACCCAGCTCCGCCGCCGCGCGCACCGCACCGGCCACGGTATTGGGAATGTCGTGAAACTTCAGATCGAGAAACACCTCGAACCCCAGCGCCTGCAAGCGCTCTACAACAGCGGGGCCGCTGCGAGTGAACAGCTCCTTGCCAACTTTCAGCCGACACAGCGTTGGTGAAAGCCGTTCTGCCAGCGCCAGCGCGGGCGCCATTGAAGGGTAGTCCAGCGCGACAATGATCGGTGAATTCACGCCGCCTCCGCTTTCGAGGCGGTACTCCCGGGCTGCGCTCTCAAGGCTGTGCGCGCCTTGCCCAGTTCGCGCTTGGAAACCGCCAGAGAGGCACGCATACGCATCAGATACAGCGAGGATACAAGCAGCCCCAGCAGACCGCCGAGGGCAAAGGCGCACAGCACCCAGAGCGCAAGACTTTGTGGCGCGAAGGTGTAGACCAGAAGATCCAGTGGTACCGGCTCCTTATTCTGTAGCGCGAAGAGCACACCGATCACCAACATCGCCAGCACGATCAGAAGGGTCAAGAACTTAGCCAAGAGTTTCATTTGCCATCCCACAGCCGTCGGTTGAAAAAAAAAAAAACGGTATGATCTTTGGATCATACCGTTTCGCTGATCGAGAACAAACCGGGCATCACATGCGGGCAGCGCGCCCATTCAAAGGCCCAGCTGCAGCCCGGTGTTGACTCGCTCTCGCAGTTCCTTGCCGGGTTTGAAATGCGGAACGTACTTGCCGTTCAGCTCCACCGCATCGCCGGTCTTCGGGTTGCGCCCGCGGCGCGGTTCGCGAAAATGCAGCGAGAAACTGCCGAATCCGCGAATCTCGATTCTCTCTCCATCGGCAAGTGCCTGGGACATATGCTCGAGAATCGTCTTCACTGCAAGTTCTACGTCTTTGGACGACAACTGCGTCTGTTTGGACGCAATGGACTCAATAAGCTCACTTTTCGTCATGCAGCCTCTCCTGCGCGAGGTCTTGTTATGACACCCCAATAATCAGCCGGTATTCTGACCCTTATCGGATGCCTGCGCAAGTGCTTATTTTATATAGAAAAACTGGCGTATCCCGACGCTTCGCCAAACAGGTGCACAAAAAAAGGCCCGCACAGGCGGGCCTTTTTTACGCATCACCCAGAGGGCTATTTATCGCCCATCTGCGCTTTGATCAGATCGCCAATGGTGCCCGGCGAGGTGGATTCCTGCTCGGTATCGCGCAGCGACTTCACCGCTTCCTTCTCGTCGTCGAAATCCTTGGCCTTGATCGACAGCGCCAGACCACGATTCTTGCGGTCTACCGAGATGATCTTGGCTTCAACAGAATCTCCGACCTTGAAGGAGTTGCGCGCGTCTTCAACCTTGTCGCGGCTGATGTCGGAGGCTTTCAGTATGCCCTCGACTTCTTCCGCCAGTCTGACGGTGACTTCCTTGGCATCGACCTCGATCACTTCGCCGGTGACAATCGCACCGCGGTCGTTTACCGCAACATAATTGCCGAACGGATCGTCCTCGAGTTGCTTGATGCCCAGGGAAATGCGCTCACGCTCCGGGTCGATCGACAGGATCACTGTTTCGATCTCGTCGCCCTTCTTGTAATTGCGCACAGCCTCCTCGCCTACTTCGTTCCAGCTGATGTCCGAGAGATGTACGAGGCCATCGATATTGCCTTCCAGGCCGATAAAAATGCCGAAGTCGGTGATCGATTTGATCGTACCCGTGATCTTGTCGCCCTTGGCGTGCTGCGACGCAAAGGCATCCCACGGGTTCTGCTGGCACTGCTTGATGCCCAGCGAGATGCGGCGACGCTCCTCGTCGATATCCAGCACCATCACTTCAACCTCATCGCCGAGATTGACGATCTTGGACGGATGCACATTCTTGTTTGTCCAGTCCATCTCAGACACGTGCACCAGGCCTTCCACGCCTTCCTCGAGTTCGGCAAAGCAGCCGTAATCGGTCAGGTTGGTGATTTTCGCGTTCACGCGGCTGCCTTCGGGATAGCGATTGGTGATTTCGACCCAGGGATCCTCGCCCAGTTGCTTCAGGCCGAGCGATACGCGATTGCGCTCGCGATCAAACTTGAGAATCTTGACATCGATTTCCTGCCCCACTTCCACAATCTCTGACGGATGCTTGATGCGCTTCCACGCCATGTCGGTAATGTGCAGCAGGCCGTCCACGCCACCGAGATCGACAAAGGCGCCGTAATCGGTGAGGTTCTTGACGATACCCTTGATGCTCATGCCTTCCTGCAGGGATTCCAGCAAAGCATCGCGTTCAACGCTGTTCGCCGCTTCCATCACGGCGCGTCGGGATACGACCACGTTGTTGCGCTTCTGGTCCAGTTTGATGACCTTGAACTCGAGATCCTTGCCTTCGAGGTGCGTTGTCTCACGCACCGGGCGCACATCCACCAGAGAGCCGGGGAGGAACGCGCGAATGGAATTGATATCGACGGTGAAACCGCCCTTGACCTTGCCATTGATCACGCCGTTGACGACTTCGTCGGCCTCGTGCGCGGCTTCGAGATCTTTCCAGGCCTCGGCACGTTTGGCCTTCTCTCGCGACAGCTTGGTTTCACCAAAGCCGTCTTCAACGGTTTCCAGCGCCACCTGCACTTCATCGCCTATATTCAGCGTGCAGTTGCCGTTGCCATCAATGAACTGTGCGCGAGGAATCACGCCCTCTGACTTGAGACCCGCGTGCACGGTGACCCATTCGTTATCAATATCGATGACTACACCGGTCACGATGGCGCCCGGCTGCATGTCAACGGTTTTCAGACTCTCTTCAAAAAGTTCGGCGAAGGATTCGCTCATTACACATTACCTGTAGGATTTCCGGGCACTGGGCCCGCTTCCGCCATGCCTCCAGCCGGCATGGGTCATACGTATTTTGCTGCTTCTCCCACCCTGACTGGATTCAGCGGGAAAAACCGCACATCTGCCACCATGAGCGATGGGCCCCGGTTACGGCGAGCACCCGCTCTCCCGACCTAAGCCCCGTTCATTCACCTTGCGTACCACCTGCTCGAAGACATCCGAGATTGGCCGGTCAGTACTGTCAATGATGATGGCGTCCTCTGCCGGAAGGAGGGGCGATATGTCGCGACTAGCATCGCGCCGGTCACGCTCCTCGATATCCTGCAGAAGGCGCGGGAGACTAACACTTTCCCCCTTTACCATCAACTGCTTATAGCGTCTCTCGGCGCGCTCGGCGGCACTCGCTGTGAGGAACAGTTTGAGCGTTGCATCGGGGAATACCACGGTGCCCATATCGCGTCCGTCGGCTACCAGCCCCGGAAGTTTTCGCAGCTCCCGCTGACGTACCAGCAGGGCCTCGCGCACGGCGGGAATGGCGGCCACTGTGGATGCCCCGCGCCCGCCCTCCTCGGTGCGGATTGCAGCGCTGACATCCTCTCCCCGAAGGGCCACCAGAATTTCGCCGTCGGGCGCCGTACTGAAACTGACATCCAGATGACGCGCGACCGCGGCGACCGCCTCGGCATCGTCCCAATGCACGCCATCGAGCAGACAGGCGTGCGCGGTCACGCGGTACAGCGCGCCGCTATCCAGCAAATGCCAGCCGAGCCACTCGGCCAGCATATGGCTGATGGTGCCTTTGCCAGCTCCGGAGGGGCCGTCCACCGCGATCACCGGTACCGGATGCGTCATTCCCGCGCTCCGATGGCCTCGATGCGCAGGCCGAGCCCGGTCGCAAGCGTGTCAAAGCCGGGAAACGAGGTCGCCACATGATCGCAGTCGAGCACAGTGATCGGCGCCGTGGCGCGCAGCGCGGCAATGGCAAAGGACATCGCGATGCGGTGGTCGTGGTAAGTATGTATCTCACCGCCTCCCAATTCGCCGCCCTCTATCACTATGCCGTCTGCCAGCACCTCGCTGTGCACTCCCAGCGTCGCCAGGCCCTCGGCCATCGCGGCGATGCGATCACTCTCTTTCACCCGCAATTCCTCGGCGCCACGCAGCGTGGTGCGGCCTTCAGCACAGGCGGCGGCGATAAACAGCGCCGGAAACTCATCGATGGCCAGAGGCACCTGGTCCAGGGGTATTTCGATACCGCGCAGGGGCGCGTACCGCACGCGAATGTCCGCCACCGGCTCACCGCCCACCACGCGGGTGTTGGACAACTCGATATTGGCGCCCATCTCACGCAATATGTTGAGCACCCCTGTACGGGTGGGGTTCACGCCAACATGCGTCAGGGCCAGGTCGGAGTCCGGCGCGATACTCGCACCCACCAGAAAAAATGCCGCGGACGAGATGTCGGCCGGTACGTCAATCTGCGCAGCCTGCAGGCGCCCACCGCCCGACAGTTCCACGCTGGCGCCTTCACGGCGCAGTGCGTAGCCAAAGCCACCGAGCATTCGTTCCGTATGGTCGCGCGTAGGCGCGGGCTCCCTCACCACGGTTTTGCCCTCGGCGTACAAACCGGCCAGCAATACACAGGATTTCACCTGCGCACTGGCCATCGGCAAGGCATAATCGATGCCCCGCAGCGCGCAACCACCGCTGATGTTGAGAGGGGGGCGTCCGCCCTCAGCAGAGCTGATTCGCGCGCCCATGCGACTCAAAGGATCGATTACCCGCCCCATGGGACGGCTGCACAGTGAGGCATCGCCGGTGAGTTGCGCGTCGAAGGACTGCCCCGCCAGCACACCGCAGAGCAGTCGCATGCCGGTACCCGCATTGCCCAGGTCCAGCGGCCCGGCGGGCGCGCGCAACCCGTGCAGGCCAGCGCCGTGCACGGTCACGATACCGGCGTCGGGGCCCTCGATCGAGACACCCATGGCACGAAACGCCGCGACGGTGGCCAGCGCGTCCTCACCCTCGAGAAAGCCGCTGATATGCGTGACGCCTTCAGCCAGCGACCCCAGCATGATAGCGCGGTGGGAAATGGATTTATCGCCCGGAACCCGAGCTCGGCCACTCAGCGAGCCGCCCGGTTGGAGTTGAAATTTCATAAGCCTCGCTATTGATCCCGCTCTGCCAGTATCCCGGCAAACGCATCCCGTGCCTGCTTGGCACGAGTGAAAGTTTCCTGCATCGCATCGCCATCGCCGGCGGCAACCGCCGAGCGCAGGCGCCCCAGGTGCTCGCTGAAATCATCCATCGCCTCCAGCAGGGCATCCCGATTGGCAAGCGCTATGTCACGCCACATGATCGGATCACTCGAGGCGATACGGGTAAAATCGCGAAAACCGCCTGCGGCGCAGCGAAAAATCTCCTCGCGATCAGCCGACCCTGCCAGTGCATCGACCAGAGTGTAGGCGAGCAAATGCGGCAGATGGCTGGTAGCGGCGAGCACCGCATCGTGGGTATCGACCGCCATATCGATGACCTCGGCCCCCGTGCTCTCCCACATCCGGCGCACCAGCGCGACGGCCGCCGCATCATTCCCCTCGACCGGCGTGACAATCACCCGGTGTTTGACGAACAGGTCCACGCGGGAAGCTTCCACGCCACTTTGTTCCGAGCCGGCAATCGGGTGCGCCAGCACCAGGTGCGGCGGCATATGGCCTGCCACGCGCAGCGCGGTGTCCCGCAGGCTGCCCTTCACGCTCGCCACGTCGGTAACTACCGGCCCGGCTGCGTCCATTTGCGGCAGCAACCGCTCCAGCACGCTCGAGGCCGTGAGAGTCGGAGTGCAAATTACGAAAATGTCCGCGCGCCGGAAAGCAGCGTCCACATCCAGCGTGTACTCATCGATCACGCCGAGTTCCAGCGCCCGCTCCAGCGAAGGGGCCCGGTGGCCGCAACCGATAATGTGCTCACAAAAACCGTTTTCGCGCAGGGCGCGCGCCAGCGAACCGCCAATCAGGCCGAGCCCCAACACCACGAGGTTGCCACATTCCCTGCCGGCCACGATCTAGATCACTGCCCGGGGGTAGGAGCCGAGTGGCTTGAGCATGATCGACTGCTCCTCGAGTTCAGTGATGATACCGGCAATTTTTTCATCCTGGAGGTGCCCTTCAAACTCGATAAAAAACACGTAGGCCCATTTTTCCGTGCGCGAGGGCCGGGTATCGATACGCGTCAGGCTGATATCGGCGCGGCGAAAGGGCTCCAGCAATGCGAACAGCGCTCCCGGACGGTTGCGGCTGGCAACGATGATGGAGGTTTTGTCCTTGCCCGAGGGCGGCACTTCTTCGCGGCCGATCACCAGGAAACGGGTTGAGTTGTCGGCGTAGTCTTCAATATTGCTCGCGAGCTTCTCCAGTGCATAGCGTTCCGCCGCCATATCACCGGCAACCGCGGCGACACCGGGCTCGCTGGCAGCGCGCCGCGCGGCCTCGCCGTTGCTGCTGACTGCCTCGCGCTCCACGTTCGGCCAGTGCCGGTCGAGCCAGTTGCGACACTGGGCGAGTGCCTGCTGGTGCGCGCAGATCAGGTGAATCTCACCGCCAGCGGTGGCCGCCGAGGCCAGCAGGTGGTGACCGATGCGCATTTCCACTTCGCCCGATATCTTCAGGCTGGAATCCATGAAGCTGTCCAGCGTGTGGCTGACCATGCCCTCGGTGGAGTTCTCCACCGGCACCACACCGTAATTGCATTCACCGGACTCCACCTGCGCAAACACGCTGTCGATGGTCGCCTGTGGCAGGCAGAGGGCGGCGTGTCCGAAATGCTTGATGGCCGCCGCCTGGGTGAACGTGCCTTCGGGGCCGAGATATGCCACCTGCAGCGGTCGCTCCAGCGCCAGGCAGGCGGACATGATCTCGCGGAAAATATGCGCCATGCTGACGCCGTCCAGCGGCCCGGTATTGCGCTCGATAACACGTTCAAGCACCTGCGCTTCACGCTCGGGCCGGTAATACACGACTGCCTCGCCGGTTTCCCCGCGCTCCCTTGCCTCCCCCTGCTTGATGTCGGCGACGCGCTGGGCGCAGGCGGCGCGCCGATTAATCAACGCCTGGATATCCTGGTCGATAGTGTCTATATCGGCCCTGACCTGTTCGAGATCCCTGTTGTCTGCCATCAGCGGCCCGTTTATCCGTGGCGTTGTTCGAAATCGCGCATGAAGGAAATGAGCGCGTCTACCGCCTCTTCCGTCACCGCATTGTAAATACTGGCGCGCATGCCGCCCACCGAGCGATGCCCCTTGAGGTTGAGCAGGCCGGCCTCTTCCGCCGCCGACAGAAAGGCCTTGTCGAGGCTGTCATCCGCCAGCGTGAACGGTACATTCATAAGCGAGCGGCAGGGTGGGTCGACCGGGTTGGCGTAGAACGCGCTGTTGTCGATCATGCCGTAGAGTTTTTCCGCCTTGCGCCGGTTTACCTTTTCCATGGCCTGCAGGCCACCCTGCTTTTCCAGCCACTCGAATACCAGGCCGGCCAGGTACAGGGCGTAGGTGGGCGGCGTGTTGTACATGGATTCATTGTCGGCGGCCACCTGCCAGTTCAACATGGCTGGACACAGCTCGCTGGCACTGCCGAGCAGCGCGCGATTTACCAGCACGAGCGTCAGCCCCGCCGGGCCGATGTTTTTCTGCGCCCCGGCGTAGATGACGCCAAACTGAGCCACATCCACCGGCCGCGACAGCAGGGTGGAGGACATGTCCGCCACCAGCGGCGCCTCCGATTGCGGCGTGAAGAAGTACTCAACACCGCCAATTGTTTCGTTGGGTGTGTAATGCAGATACGCCGCATCGGCGGAGCGCTGCCAGGTTTCCTCGGCGGGAATAGTGCTGAAGTTGCTGTCTTCGGAGCTCGCCGCCACGTTCACCTCACAGTAGCGACGCCCCTCGGCGATGGCCTTCTTCGACCACTGCCCGGTATTCACGTAATCGGCCACGCGACGCTCGCCCAGCAGATTCAGCGGCACCGAGGAAAACTGCATGCTGGCGCCGCCCTGCACAAACAGCACGGCGTAATCGTCGGGAACCGCGAGCAGTTTGCGCAGGGTTTGCTCCGCGCGTTCGGCGATGCCCATAAACTCCGTGCTGCGGTGGCTCATCTCCATGACCGACAGGCCCTTGCCGTGCCAGTCGAGCATTTCATCGCGGGCCTGCGTCAGCACGGCCTCCGGCAGCGACGCCGGACCGGCACAGAAGTTGTAGCGGCGTGTCATGGTGTTTCTTCCCCTGTCATTGGCTTCCCGCCTGTGCGGAAATTACAAACTGCAAACGCGCTTCAGGCGCGACTAGTCGTCATTGTCCGGTGCTGGGTCTTCCTGCACCGGCGGCGCCGGGGCCAGCTCCGCATCCGGCAGCGACGCAATCTCCTCCTCCGCCGGTTCGTCGATACGCTCCACACTCACCAGGCGCTCACCTGCGCGGGTGCGGATCACTCGCACGCCCTGCGTGTTGCGCCCCTGCACCGACACTTCATCGGCGCGCGTGCGCACCAGCGTGCCCAGGTTGGAAATCAGCATGAGCTCTTCACCCGGCAACACCTGCACGGCACCCACCATCCGGCCGTTGCGCTCGGAGGTCTGCATGGCAATCACACCCTTGTTGCCGCGGCCCTTGGTGGGGAAGTCCTGTATGCCGGTGCGTTTGCCGTAGCCGTGTTCCGAGACGGTGAGCACGCTGCCGCCCTCGCGCGGAATAATCAGTGAAATCATCTTGTGCCCCGCGCCGAGCCGGATCCCGCGCACGCCGCGCGCGGTGCGACCCATGGCGCGCACATCGTCCTCCCGGAAGCGCACTGCCTTGCCCTCGGTAGACAACAACATCACGTCGCAGCCCCCGTCGGTAATTGCAGTGCCCACCAGCACATCGCCCTCTTCCAGTTCCAGCGCGCGCAGGCCCACGCTGCGCTGGCGGGCAAAATCAGTCAGCGAGGTTTTCTTCACTGTGCCACCGGCGGTGGCCATGAAGATGTAATGTCCTTCGGTATAGTCACTCACCGGGAGAATGGACGTCACCCGCTCACCCTCTTCCAGCGGCAGCAGATTCACCATCGGACGACCGCGGGAATTCCTGCCGGCCACCGGAATCTGGTAGACCTTCAGCCAGTAAACCTTGCCGAGATTGGAGAAACACAGGATGGTGGAGTGGGTGCTGGCGATCAGCAGGTGCTCTACAAAATCCTCGTCTTTTACAGTGGTTGCGGACTTTCCCATGCCGCCCCGACGCTGTGACTGATAGTCCGACAGCGGTTGTGTCTTGGCGTACCCGCCGTGGGAAATTGTCACCACACGGTCTTCTTCGGTGATCAGGTCTTCCACCGTGAGATCGTGCTGGGAGGAAGTGATCTCGGTGAGACGCTCGTCACCGTACTCCGCGACGATCTCTTCCAGCTCCTCGCGGATCACCACCTTGAGGCGGTCCGGGTCAGAGAGGATTTCCATATACTCGGCGATCTCGCGCAGCTTCTCCTCGTACTCACTCAGCAGTTTTTCATGCTCCAGACCCGTGAGGCGATGCAACCGCAGCTCGAGTATCGCCTGGGCCTGCGCGGGCGAGAGAAAATACTGGCCATCATGCAGTCCGTACTGCGGCTCGAGTTCATCCGGCCGACAGGCATCGGCACCCGCGCGCTCGAGCATGCCGGAGACATCGCCGGGCGGCCAGCTGCGCGCCACCAGCTTCTCGCGGGCCTCGGTCGGGCTCGGGCTCGCCTTGATCAGCTCTATCACCGGGTCGATATTCACCAGCGCAATCGCCAGGCCTTCGAGCAGGTGGCCGCGCTCGCGCGCCTTGCGCAGCAGGTATACCGTGCGGCGCGTCACCACCTCGCGGCGATGGCGGATAAACGCTTCGAGGATCTGCTTGAGATTGAGGATTTTCGGCTGGCCGTCTACCAGCGCCACCATGTTGATGCCGAACACCGACTGCAGTTGCGTCTGGGCGTACAGATTGTTCAGCACCACGTCGCCCATTTCACCGCGCCGCAACTCGATCACCACACGCAGACCGTCTTTGTCGGATTCGTCGCGCAGCTCGGTAATACCCTCGATTTTCTTTTCTTTTACCAGCTCGGCAATACGCTCGATCAGGCGCGCCTTGTTGAGCTGGTACGGCAGCTCGTGGATGATGATGATGTCGCGGCCGCGCTTCTCGTCCTGCACCACCTCGGCGCGGGCGCGAATGTAGATGCGGCCACGCCCGGTGCGATAGGCCTGGATAATGCCGGCGCGGCCGTTGATGATCGCGGCGGTGGGAAAATCGGGGCCCGGAATATGCTCCATCAGTTCATCGACGGTGAGCTCCGGGTTTGCCAGCAGGGCCAGGCAGCCACTGATGACCTCCGTCAGGTTGTGCGGCGGAATGTTGGTGGCCATGCCCACGGCGATGCCGCTGGAGCCGTTGATCAGCAGATTGGGTACGCGCGTGGGCATTACGGCGGGTATGCGCTCCGTGCCGTCGTAGTTGTCGACGAAATCCACCGTTTCCTTGTCCAGATCGGCGAGGAGCGAATGCGCGATCTTGCGCATGCGAATTTCGGTGTAACGCATCGCCGCGGCGTTGTCGCCATCGATAGACCCGAAGTTGCCCTGGCCATCGACCAGCATGTAGCGCAAGGAGAAGGCCTGGGCCATGCGCACGATGGTGTCGTACACGGCCGAGTCCCCGTGCGGGTGGTATTTACCAATGACGTCGCCCACGACGCGCGCCGACTTCTTGTACGGTT
>TARA_R110000823_G_scaffold295738_5_pt1 | contig 59165 bp, 49 predicted proteins | sample TARA_R110000823 | Tara Oceans TARA_R110000823 (sample SAMEA4397722) | marine metagenome | biome: Polar Biome; feature: [DCM] deep chlorophyll maximum layer (ENVO:01000326); material: water (ENVO:00002006), including particulate matter (ENVO:01000060) such as... | depth 20 m | reverse complement strand
ACTGGTTCCTCGGGGTAATCGGCAGCCTGCACCAGCCGTATGTCGAGCAGTTCAGACAGTGCAAGCGCGACATCCGTCTCCGATACGAGCCCCAGTTTCACCAGTATCTGACCGAACAGCCCGCCCATTTCGGCGCGAGCTACCAGGGCGCGCTCCACGTCGCGCGGAGTAATTTTGCCCTTTTCTACCAAGTAGTTGCCTAGCTTCATCGTATGCCCAAGTCTTCAGGAATCTGGCTGCGCGGCGGCTGGTACCTGCCGGCGCTCAAGTTCTTGCGCGACAGCCGCTTTTATTCGTCCCATCAGCACGAGTCTAGCACTATTGTCGCGAGCGAAAACGCGCGGCACGCGATATCCCGGACATAGGCCAGAGGATCAATTCTTGATCAGGAAACCGGAAGGCGCAAAAGTGAAACCAAACTTGCGCTCCCTCCCGGTATCCCGCGTGTAATCATCCGGATGCAGCCGGAAGTACTCTTCGAGCGCTTCAAGAGGGCCTTCACCCCACCCCGGCAACACCGGGTTGCCGTTAATATTGCCGTCTTCAACGACCACATAATCACCCGAGGCTATGACCGTGCGCACCAGCGCCAGTTCCGCCAGAACGTGCGCCTTGCTGTGATCGCTATCGAGGATAAAAAACACGCTACCGGGGTGAACTTCGCGCATTTCCTTTATTGTATCGGCGACAGCGGCATCCGCAGACGAGTTCTCCAGCAGTTGAATGGCATTGTCCTCGCGCACCAGGGGAGCCACTTCGGCATGCGAGACATCCACTGTCAGTACGCGCAATTGGGGGTTTACCGCGCGGCCGATAACACTGAAATAGAGCGCTGAACCCCCAAACCGCGTGCCGAATTCCACCACCAGTGCGGGACACAACTGCGTCAGTATCTCCTGGTAATTCCACAGGTCAGAGACCGATTTGTTGGTTGTAACCCCCAGAAAACGCACGTCCTCCCAGACTTCGTTGTCGTAGTACCACTTGTGATACTCCTCTGTCGGGTCAAAATCGGTCATATACGGCCCGTCTACTCTGAATTGCTGGTACGTTCTGCGTGAATCCAATGGGGGCTCAGGAGCGGTGGCTCAGGCGCTGCAATAGCCCGTTGATACCGAGGCGCATGCCCATCCGACGATAGGCCGTGGCCAGCTTGCGGAACACTCGCCAGCTTATGGAATGATGTATCGCGTCGAGTTCATGGCGCATCACGCTGAGGAGTTCCTCGTCTGGCTGGCTGTGTTCTGTATGCATATTGCCGGCATACCACGCCTGATAACCGCCGCCGGCAGTGCAATCATAGGGATCGGGAAATCTATCGCGCAAATCCTCACGATAGCGATACAGCAACCGTTCTGCCGGCCTGATCCTGTCGCCATTGGAGTACAACCCGTAAATACACTCGCGCGTGCCCAGCTCCCGCTGCCCCATTGCGTTGCATTGCTGCACATACCATGCGCGCAAGGAGGCCAGCGCGGGGTTCTGCTTGCCGTAGACGTCCATCATCACTTTCAGCGCGCCACTGTCGACACCCGAGAAGTGGTAGAAGCACAGCGGCTGACCGTTCACATAGATGCCATTGTCGAGGTCGCCGGTGAGTTCGCGTCTGCTGATATTCCAGGTGGACACATTGAGCTGTGGCTCCCGCAATATGCCCAGATCGTAAAATAGAGCAGGCGCGAGATCCGCCCACTTCTGGTCGGTAAACAGGCCCCTGCCGCGCTCGTCGAAGCAGAAATCCCGCAGACGATCGCTCCACCAGTCGATAAAACGGCAGCCCTGGGCACTGCGTCTTACCGCCAGGAAGCCCAGATTAAATACCCCGTACTTGAGGCTGCTCACCTCGTTGTCGAGAATGGCCGAGTGTTCTTCCTCCGGCTCAGTCTGATGCGGCGTGAGCAGAACACTGTAAGCATCCAGCTTCTCACGTACCAGTTCCAGGCTTGAAAACAGAACGATATCGGGGTCGAGAAACACGACTTTTTCGGCATTGAAGCGCTTGAATATCTCCTGAAACCCGAGGCCTTTCACCGCGGTACAGAGCTCCACCACGTTGTGCTGGAATGTCCACGCGGGGCGCTCGTCGATCGGCAGGGTCTCCAGCAGGATTATGTGGTCGAAGTCTTCTGCGGCGATATCGAAGTTGTCGGGAGGCGTGTCGCATAGCACGACAATAAATACCGCATCGGGCTCATGCTGCCTGACGGAGCGTGCCAGCACACGGGCTTTGGGAATATAATTACTGCAGATGCTGGTGAATATATGCATGAACGGAAAGCACGGGCTCAGGACGGCGAAGAATAGCAGAAGCCAGCGCCGATTTCGCCCAATCCGGCAGCGCGGAGCGCACCGCCATGCAAGCAATGGGCGGCGCTTGCAGCCGGTTCGGCGCCCACATTCAGCGCGCCTTTTGCCCGGGGCTCACCCCGCCTGGGTGTTTTTAACAGCCACCAAGCGAGCTACGGCGCATAGCGCCCGGCTGCACAGACCCCTCATCCAGTGCGGCAGCGACGGCGTCTTATCCGCCTTGGAAGCGGTGTGCAGCAGGAACTCCTCGAGGGCCTGCCGATAGGGCCTCTGCGGATTGATATGCAGCGCCTGCACGCTGGAAGGCAGGGAGCTGAGCGCGTAGGGATTACTGTAGGACCGGCGTGGCAGGAAATAGCGCGCCAGGGGCGTTAGCTCAGGCGCCACTTCCAGTGCTGCGTACTCATCCACCATCGCCGTCGCCGAGCGCACCTCGGCGCCCTCCAGGCGAGCCGCCGCAACGGCGATTGTCGGCCGGTCCTCGTGCAGTGACCGCAACGCTTGCGTCAGCGCCCGGGCGTCGGGTGCTACCAGCCACCCCTGCCCGGTTTCCTCAATCCGTTCCCGCAGAGCGCCCACGGGCGTGGCAAGCACGGGAATACCGGCCGCCCACAGTTCGCTCAGGGTATAGCTGAAGGACTCAGGTACGGTGGAGAGCTGCAAACCCAGATGAGGGCCGATCTGGCGCAGCAAGTCTCCCAGTTCACTGCTCGCATACTCCGGCACTACGGTCACAGCGGGCAAGGATGCGAACCTGAGGCCGCTCTCGCCGGTACCCAGCAGCCAGAGGTCGGCAAACTCCGTGATGGCCGCACAGGCTTCGGCCAGCACATCGCCACCTTTTTCCTGCGTGAGACGCCCCAGTGTCACGATGCGCAAGCGCTCTCGCTGCTCTGCTGTGGAGGGGCGGGGCTGGTTCCCACCGCGCAGGGCATCGGCCAAACTATCATCCAGCCCGTGCGCCACCACGTGGATGGGCTTGTCCAGCAAGCGCGGTTCCAGATCGCGGTAACGTGCAACCACCGACTGGCTGGGAGCCACCAGCACCACGTTGTCGCGCGCCACCGCCTGCGCAAAAAGCGTTCGGATACTCATCCAGTGTTCTTCACCTTCGAACCTGAAAAAGCTGTTGTAGGGATTGTTGGCCGCACAGGAGCGCAAGCGCTCAACCGTGCAGGTGTGGCAGGGCGATTCGTACATGGCATACAGAGCGGGGCAAAAAGGGAAGAACTCGTGCATGACGACTGTCGTTGGTAGTTCCGTCGCGAGCAAATCCAGAGAGTGGCCAATAAACGAAGAGACAACGAGCGACTCCACGCTGTATTGCTGAATGATTTCCCGCAACACCTCGCGGTACTCAATACTCCCGGGAGAGACTGACAATACCGGCTCACAGAGGGTCCAGGACTTTATTGGTACGTCCATGGCCGCACCGCGATACAACACGATGCACTGACCGAAGGCGCTGAGATCACCGGTAGAGCGCAATACAAGATGGTTGTGACGGGTGTCAGCCGTTATGTAGTCTTCCATCCAGCGGGCGAGGCCGCCACCCCAGCTATGCCCCACATGCAACTGCACCGGCTTGCAGTGCTTGAGCACAGGAGGTGCTTCCCGCCGCTCGGCCAATTGCGAGAGGGCGTGCCGCATGGCGAGTATGGGCGCTCTCTGCAGGTAGGCATCCACAAGCGGCGCGGGTAGATGCGCTGTACCATCGTCATATTCCAGCCGGGAATCATCCACATAGAGCTGATCCGTCGCGACGATGCTGTGACCTAAGTGCCTTATGTGTTCGGCCAGCTCCGCATCGCTTGCAGGCCACGGCCCGGCGCTTTGCCAGTAATCTCCCTGCAACAGCATGCAGATGGCGGGCATGACCGGTAGCGGAAATTCTTTTCCCACGGCATAGTCGTTGACCCACTGGTCCATCGCATCGACATCAAAACCAGGATCTTGCGACGGCCGCATTGAGACCGTGAGAAACGGATGTCGCGCACACAGCGGCGCCACCGCCACCGCAGAGTCCGCGCGCTGGCCCGCTGCAACCAGTCTGGCATCCCAGTGCTCGGGCACGCGCACCGGGGCGCGCAGGAACACGCTGGCCTGCGCCGAGGGGGAAAAATGCTGCAGCAGCGTTACCCAGAAAGCACCCTCGGGGATCGGACCCGGTAAATCATAGGCTACGTCCACGGCCAGCTTATCCAGCACTGAACGCAGCCCGGCATCATCCTCGCACAGGACCAGAATATCGCTGGAAAGAGATTGGGCGCGCAAGGCCGCCAGAGAGGCGGGCAGATGCTCTGCGTCTGCAGCCGCGGCCACCAGTACAATTTGCCAGGAACGCCGCAAAGCTTTCAATCGGGGCACCGATTGGCGCAGCAAAACAGCAGAGGAAGCAACACGCCCTAGCGCCCGCCTGCCATGGCAGCCGCCCTGGAGGCCAGCCGCAACGAAGCGATACCGGCCTTGATCATGCAGCGCTTGACTATTCCCCGCGCAGGGCCCGCCACCAACCGCTGGTTTAAATCGCGAGCGAGGTCGGCGAGTACCGTGTAAACAGGCACTCCCGGTTGAATAACCACCGCACCTGTGGGCACCTGCTCCGCAGGGTGCGCGTCATACCACGCCTTATAGGAATCGAGGCCGGCGACAAGGAACGGGTTGGGAAACGCGGATTGCAAATCCGTGCGTCGACGATAGAGCAATCTGTAGCCACGCTCTATGCGCTCCCCATTGCTGAAGAACTCATACTTGGCGGGCGTGGCACCCAGCCTGGATTGGCCGTGACGTTCGCACTCGGCTATATACCAGTCGCGCAGGGCATACAGCACGGGGCTGTCAGCACCGTAACGCGACAGCATCGTGATCTGGTCGCCGCTGTCAAAGCCGGAAAAGTGATAAAAGCCCAGTGGCTCTCCGTTGACAAATATACCCTCCTCGAGAGATCCCGTAGCTTTTCGATTGGCAATGTTCCAGGTTGCCACGTTGAAAGCCGGGGAGCGCAAAATCTTCACGCCGTCAAAAAAACAGGGGGCCAGGTCCACCCACTTCTGATCGGTAAACAATCCACGCGGGAGGTCGTCGTGACAGTATTTTTCCAGACGCTGTGACCACCAGCTAGCGAAACGACGGCCCTCGGGCACATTGCGGACGCCAATAAAGCCGAGATTGAATACCCCGTGGCGCAGGCTCGAGAGCTCGTTATCGAGTATCGCCATGTCTGTGGTGTCAGGGTCGGTGAGGTGCGGCGTCAACAGCACGCTGCTTTGGGCGAGAACCTCTTCGAGCTCGTCCAGACGCGAAAACACAACCATATCAGGATCGAAGTAAAACACCTTTTCCGCCTGACATACCTCAAACAGGTACTCAAGCGCGGGGCCTTTCACAGCGGTGCAGAGCTCGACCACCGAGTGGCCAAAAGCCCAGCGTGCAAAACCCTCCTTAATCAGTTGCTCGGAAAATATGAGTTCGTCGAAAGGCTCAGAATCGAGATCAAAACCCGCCGGAGTATTGTCACTCAGAACAACATGAAAGCGGATGTGCGGCGCAATCCGCTTCACCGATTCCGCCAGCACCCGCACTTTCGGCAAATAGTTGGCAGTAATACTCGTATAAACGTGAGTGCCGTTCATGGGCTCAGCAAGTGCAATAGAGAATCAGGGTAAGGGGCTGTCTCGGTCTTCCGAGCGCCGGAGTAAAATGGTTGCATTGTCGTTCCACGACCAGGTGGCATTCACCTGCCACAGTTTATCCGAACGCTGCTTGAGATGCTCAAGGTAGCTGCGCTGGCTATCAAGCGCAGTGGCTGCCTGCTTAGCCCAGTTACGCCACATTTCTTCAGAAGATTCTGCGCGACGCCGCGATTGTAAACCAAACCGGGCGAAAAGCGTGTCCAGCCAGCCCGCGGGGCCGGCCGGTGCCTGTGGCGGGGAATCCATCGAAATCAATGTAGGCGGCTGCGGCGGGGTCGCCTCGAAGCCAACCACCGTATGCGGTTGCTCATCATAGCTACTGGCCTCCAGGGTGAAGCCGGCAACGGTTGCGATCGACGACACCAGCTCGGGATGGTAAAAACGTACATGTTCCGGGTCGCGCCAGAAACCGAGCAGCTGCGAGCGGATAGACTCCGGATCAGGGAACACCAGCACCAGCAGTCCACCAGGGGCGAGACGCTGATACAGCAGGCCTATCAACTCCTGCACAACTTCGATCGGCAAGTGCTCAATAAAGTGTGAACAGTAAATGCCATCGAACCGGTCGGTGGTAGTGTTGAGGTACTCCATGGCGTCCTGGTTAACTATGTCCAGGCCCATACCGACACCGTAGCCGGCTATCATCGAATCCCGTTCAACCCCTACGGCTTCAATACCGGCTTTCCGCAGACAATCGAGAAAGATTCCCGCGCCGCAGGCAACATCCAGAACTCGCTCCGAGCCCTGAAAAAAACGCACATCCCGGTACTGCATCGCATGCAGTAGCGGATGGTCACGCGAGAGGAATTCGTAGGTACTGTAATTGAACGTTCGGGTGGCGTGCCCTTCATGGCTTAAACCTTCCACGATACCAGGCAAGGCTGCAGGGGAGACCAGCTTCTCCGGTGCAACCAGGGGCTGCAAAGCTTGTGGAAGATCATTCGCGGCAATGAATCGGCAGCGCCGGAAAGCATCCTTGAGCCAGACCACTGTTGACGCATCCAGGTGTTCGGGAAGCTCCTGCGTATCTGGAATCACAAATACGGTTGCGATGCCGAGCATGTCGGCGATGCGAGGCAGATCTATGGTGCAGCCCCATACGCCGCTGACGACAAGCGCAGAAACGCCTGTGCGCATCAAGGCGGCCGCCACGGGGCGATTGAGAGCCTGCTGGGCAAAACCACCTGTTAACTCGCGGCTCGCGATAGCAACTTCAAACAGGCTACTTTGGGTTGCATCGTCCCCGCTGCCCTGGTTGGAATCACTGACTTGCCAGGCGCTGAACACCTGCCCGGGCTCAGCCTCAGAAAAACAGTACTCCAGCCGGTCCATGGCGGCTATATGCAGCGGGGAACCCTGTTCACACACCAGAAACACCGGGTGCGATTCCGGCGAATCAGAGGTTTCTGCTATCACTGGGGGATACCCTGTGCTTGCAGCGCCATCTACATGGTCCAGGTAGCAACGCTACCAACGTTACCCGGCGTACCGCTCTCACTTGGCTGAATCGATGCGAACAACGTATTTGTCCCGAATCTCCTTGAGCAGCGCTTCATCCAGTTGCAGCTCCTGCGACGAGCGCATAGCCAGTATCTTATCCTGCCACACCTGGTTGCCCATTTTACGCTGCAGGGTATCAATGATCTGGTTCTTCACTTCGTCAAAAGGAAATTCACCTGAAGGGGTACGATCCCTGAGCATAATAATGTGATAGCCAAACTCCGTTTTTACCGGGCTACTCATGTCGCCCGGCTCATCCAGAGCGAACGCCACCTCTTCAAACTGCGGAACCATCTTTCCACGCTGGAAAAAGCCGAGTTCTCCGCCATTGCCCGCTGAGCCATCTTCGGAGTATTCCCTGGCGATAGCGCTGAAATCCTCGCCTGCGACAATTCGTGCGTGCAACTCTTTTGCCAGTGCCGCAGCCTCCTCTTCAGACCTCTCGTCAGTGCGAATCAGAATATGCGCCGCCGATATTCGCTCCGGGCGAGCATAGCGTTCAGGATTCGCCTTGTAGTGCTCGCGTGCAACGCTTTCCCAGTTGACGTCTTTCAACGTCTCGCGCACATAGGCCACTCGATAGCTCTCCATCAGCTTTCGCTGGTACGCCATATCGGCCGCCCAACGCAATTGCGCCTCATCAAACCCGGGAGACTCCTCGGCCTGAGCGGCGATAGCGCGGATCAGATACAGGTTTTCTGCCATCTCCCGGAAAACACCCGGACGATTCAGCACGGCCTGTCGCTGCCCAGCGTCTGCTGGAAGGTTCTCGAGTATGTAGCGGTTTATATCTTCCACTGTGACCGTCACCTGCGGCGTGTCGATGACCTCCAGCGCAGGATCAATCTCCTGGGCTGCTATAGCTAGCTGCACGGTAACGAACGGCAGGCAAAAAACGCAAACAGCGCGCTTGAAAACGCTCAACATAGTGTTATCCCCATATAAAAAAAACGCCAAACCGAAGTTTGGCGTGATTATACCGATGTAACGGCCCCGGTATAGACCGGAGCCGAAAAGAGCTAGGGATTCTTGTTGTTGTACATGTTGCGGTATACGTTGCAAGAAGATCGTGTGCAATCGACATTGCGGTAGTTCAGGTAGTAGTTCGTATTCCGTTGCAGGTTACACTGCCAGCTTGAATTACCGCCCTGGGTCCAGTAGATGTTCGTAGAACTCGTCCCCGTTCCGCTACAGGTCGACTGGCTCAACGCCGGGCCACCCGGGCATTGCGAAATCCAAACTTCGCGCGTGAAGCCGGAGGTGCCGGTTACAGACACAACGGAGACCTGCCCAAAGTACTGGGAGTTTGACGTTGTTGTGAACGAACTGGAGGATATATCCTTATCGTCCAGAGCTATAGGGGTCTGGCCGCCTTGGCTCGCCCAGTCTATCGGGCCTATGAGTTCTAAGTTGCTAGGCACAGCGCCACAATTTGGGTCTACTGGTTCTGTAGGATCCGTTGGGCCAGTCGGCTCGGTAGGATCTGTCGGCCCGGTAGGCTCTGTCGGTTCTGTTGGTTCAGTGGGCTCTGTCGGTCCCGTGCCGCCAGTGGTAGTAATTGTTACATTACCGCCGGACTGCGAGATCGTGAAGTCGCTGGTGTTGCTGATGACCTGGCCATTCAGCGTTATGGCCGCCAGTGCCGAGAGGGGCCCAAAGGCCACAGCCGCCACTGCGGGTACTAAAAATAATTTACGCATCGTTCCAATCTCCGGTTTTGGTCTGGTCTGTAAGATATAACAAATACATATATTACTTACAAGATACTTTCTTAACAAAAGATGACTCTCTGCCCCCCTAACAAAAGATGACTCTCTGCCCCCCTACATGGCAGATAAAGACATTAAACCACAAAAGCGCTACTAAGTTCACACCCACAGACATAAAACATCCGATATCGCTTGCAATTCCAGTGGTTGATCTAGGCATGTACCACGCGCTTCCATCATACCCGCGCTATCCCCAATTTTTCGGCAAAAAAAAACGCGACCCGAGGGTCGCGTTCTTCTTAAGTTGCCTGACCAAAAGTGGGTCAAGCCAGCATACGCTTAGGGAGCGCTAGACACAGAGCGAGTCGCCTTGTGCGTTACGTTACCCACGTAGTTGGACAGCAGACCACCAACATCACCATTCACGTACTTCTGAACGGCGAAGCCGATAACCGGCAGACCCGAGAAGGAATTGGCGCCGGCCACCAGAGGCGCACGGCCTGAGGTGAAATCAATCTTCATCCAGCCATTATCGAAGCCGCTAGCAAGATCGAAATCCGTAGCAATCGCAGAACCCAATACGTCGCTGCCTTCGAAAGTCAACACATTCGCCTCGTAACACAGCGAAATGGGCTCATCGCCCGGCGGACGCGGAGAAACGTCAAGAATATCAACATTCTCCTGACCCTCTTCACGGTCGTAGTAAACAGCGTCGAAAGACTCGCAAGCCCTAGATTGGGTACGACTCCAGATGTTGGTGAAAGGGGCAGTCGCCACTACACCGGAGTTCACGTAATCACGCTTGGTGGGGAAGGTCACTACCCAATCCGTACCGGCGTCGATGCTCGGTTCGAGTACGTAGTCGTTGTTGATCGTATCATGCATGATCAAAGCGCTGACAGCGTTAAGACCAGCACTTGCACCACCCGACGGGCCAGCTACGCCAGAAATCACCTGGTTGCCGTCGATAACATCATACAGGGGAATGCCGTCGTCCAGGCCCGGATCAAGACTGCCCGGTTCGGTGTGGAAAGCAATATTATTGAAGTTATCCAAAGCGACCGCATCATAGGTCGCATCGGTACCCTCATCAACATTGATGATCACGCCATAACCGTAAAGACCGCCAGTGGGTGGCTGAAGACCATCGGCCGGCTGGTTGTCACCGGAGACAGCCCAGCGGCCGCCGGCATTCCAAGCAGCGTTCAGTACCGAACAGTCACCGGGAACACCGTTTACGTGCTTAATGGCAGCGGGCCAGTTCTGGGTGCCCATCACAACTTCGCCCATCTCGATCACTTCTACGTAACCTTCAAGCGTGCGTTCAACGCCGTCAACCGAATCACCGTCCGGACCGGAGTACTCGTAGTTACGAAATGGAACGGGGTTGTTGGAAACAAAATTTGGCACAATGCAGCTGGTATCAGACGTAGTCTGCACCGCACCGTCGCCGTTCGCGTCTGCCGTAACCAGCGCAGACCAGTGGTCTCTAGGCGACAGGTAGAGGTTAAAGTCGAGAACCTCACGGCTGTTGTACGCTTCCAGGTAACGAACCTTTACGGCTTTAAACTGATTCGTAGTGTTGACGATCTGGATATAAGTGTCCTGCCCCTCTTGTGCGGTGTAGTATGGGAACAGTAGCACCTGACCCAGCCCGTCAGGGTTAACGTGCACGGCTTGCGCACTATTTACGCCTGCCATTGCAGCAAGGACTGCTACGGGAAGTACTTTCTTCATGTTTGTTACTCCTAGGTTTAACAAGTATGTCGTTGTTGCAAGTTAGTTAATGCTGCATACAGTAAGGCGTAAGTATGCCCCCAAAACCTTACCCCTGTCTACCATTCGCCTGCAAAAACGTGGCTAGGGAGGTGTCTCACACATACATACGAGGCGAAAATTAGCACAGGCACTATAGGGCGTCAACTCAATAAATGCCAAATAGTTGCGTTCTTGAAGTGCCCTGCCCCAAAGGGGTTCGCCCCCGGTGAAACCGGTTAAAAATCAATCAGAAACGCTACTCACGCCATGACTCTAATAGTACCTTCATGGGGCCACGTAAAGCCACCACTGTCCGTCAGTTTTTACCCACTTGTAGGTGCGCGGCCGGCGGACCTCAACCTTCACCTGTCGAGCATAGTACTCCAGCATGAAGGTGACATCACAGACTTCATCCGAGCACTGGATGTCGCTCACTTCGGCGCTCCGCCAACTGCCCGCCCCCACAACCCTCGCGTGATAGGCGCCGGGACCGGCAAAGCTGCGGTAATTGGGCGAAGTATATGAGTACGCTTTTTCCAAATCGTCTTCCAGCAGAGCGTCCGCCCAGGCCTGCGCCCGCTCGCGCACCTGCTCTTCCGCTGGCTTTTCGGTGAACAGCCCGGCACAACCGGCAAGCAGGAGCCCTGTGAGCAGGGCAAACATCCCCCGCATCGCTGCCCCCGGAGACACATTTGTTGCGTGCAGCCTTCTCGGGCTGGGACTACTTTTCATCGGAAGGCTCCCGTTCTATCAGAAAGGATGACGATTCAGACACATCGATCAAATCCAGGCCGCGCATCTGACGGCGCATGTCATCGCTGACGTCGCGCAGGTCGGCGTCGTTGAAAATCACTCGCGGCGTAATGATCACAATCAGCTCCGTGCGCGAACTCTCCGTGGACTTTGCGCCGAACAGCGCGCCGATCACAGGAAGCTCGTGCAGGATAGGAATACCACCGGACCCCTGGCTCTTGTTTTCCCGAATCAGGCCGCCCAGCACAATGGATTCGGAACTGCGCACGGCCACGCGGCTGGTGATGCTGCGCTCGAGGAAAGTGCGCGTACCCACAGTTTCTTCCACTGGCCCGAGATCGGTAACACTCTGCTCGATATCCATCACGACCATGCCTCCCGCGTTGACTGAGGGTGTCACCGACAACCGTACACCGGTGTCACGAAACTGAACGGTGGTGGTAGTATTGCCGCCATCAGTGGTGACCGAGCCTGTCTCCACGGGAATCTGGTCCCCAACCTGAATATTCGCCGTCTGATTGTCCAGCACCATCACCGAGGGCGAAGAGATCACATTGAGGAGATTATCCGAGGCCAGGGCGTTGAGTACTGCCTTGATCTGGCCGCTGCCGTTGATGATCGAGTAGGCGAACCCTGGCGCCTGGGGCGCGATGGCGTCCCCGTTGATGAGCTGGGCGACACCCGTGTTACCGCTGCCCACACCGCCATCGAAGGTCCATTCCAGACCGTAGCGGAGACTGTCGGTCAGAGTCACCTCGATAATGCTCGCCTCAATGACCACCTGGGTCGCCGCGATATCCAGCCGTTCCAGTGCCGGCTTGATCTTGCGATACTCCTTGCCGGTGGCGTAAATCAGCAGCCCGTTGTTCTCTTCATCGGCCACCACGCGCACATCGCCCAGACTGAAGTTGCGCGAGACATCGCCGCGTCCGCCGGAGGTACCAGACGCATCACCGATGCTGCTCTCACCCCCGGAAGAGACGGTCTCAGGGGTAAAGCCTGGCGCCACGCCGGCACTTCGGTTGCCACCTCCAGAGCCGCCGGAGCCCGAGAAGATGGTGCTCAGCATGTCCGCCAGGTGCAAAGCATTGGTATTCTGCACAGGATACACGTACAAACGGCGCTCAAAGTAGGCATCGGGCTCCTGGTCCAGCCGTTCTATCCAGGTGCCGATACGTGACAGGTAATGCGCCCTGGGCGTAACTACCAGCAGGCTGTTCAGGCGCGCCACCGGGATAATACGCACCATACTACCGATTCCGGCAAGGCCTTCGGCACCACCATCGCCACCGCCCTTCCCCATAAGTTCACCGAGCGCAGCTTCTACCTCATCAATCGAGCTGTTCTCGATCGGGTAGATACCTACAGACATACCTTCAAGAAGATCGACATCAAAGGTCGTGATGATCTCCTGCCAGCCTTCCAACTGGCTGCGGGTTCCCGCCAGCATCAGCACATTGCGCAAATTGTCGATGCGCACGAAGGCGTCATCGTTCGCCACCGGCGCCAGGATTTCAGCCATGTTCTTGGCGCTGATGAACTGCAGAGGCACAACGATAGTGCTGTACCCCACTGCGGCAGATGCGGAGCTGGACAGACCCGGCCTGAGTTTGCGCATCTCCGGGGAGCCACTGACAAAAAAGCGCCCGTTGGCATCCCTCACCAGATAGGCCTGGTTGGCTGTCAGCAGCGATTCGAGGATTTCGAGTAATTGGTCGCGCGGTATGGGAGACCGCGTGCGCAGCGTGACCTGCCCGTTGATCGGGTGCTCCACCACATAGTCGAGCTCGAGTATGTCTCCCATGATCGCGTGCACCACCTCAGTGAGTGGCGCTTCTTCAAAATTGAGGGTGACGGCGTCGCCCAGCAGCCGCACCGGCGGCTGAGCGGGCGGCTGGCGAAACACCTCATCGGTGCCGCGGTAGATCGTGGGCTCACTGTCGACATGCTCGGGCAGGTCCTGGGGAGCCTGCTCGGCCAACAACGGCGCCGATTTATCGGCTACCGGCGGTTTCTCGCCCAGCTCAGGGAAAATCAGCGGTGGTGATTCACTGCCAGCCGGGCTCTCCGCCGATTGTTCGCTTGTCTGCATCGCGGTGCAGCTGGTGAGAGCGAGAAGCCCCACAGCCAATGCCGGGAAAAACTTATACAGGTTGCGCAAAATCAGTTGCCCTTCTCTTCAACATTATTGTCGCGAACGCGATCTGCGGTACGCGTTTGGCTGCGGCTATCGCCATTGCGCCCCTGCTGCTGCGGGCGCCGTTTGCCATCACTGACCGCAGGCAGTGCATGTTCAAGCCGCACTTCGGTCGATGAGGAGCCACTCTGAAATATCGCGCCATCGTTGCTCATCATGGTGAACGTCCATCCGTCCACCTTGTCGTCTATTTGCAAGCGGCGCCGCTCGCCCTTCAGGGAGACAATAATGCCCGAATTAGCACCCGCCGAATACACTCCCAACAACTTGATATCCTTCAGCTGCGCGGGTTGCGCAGGCGGTGCGACCACGGGCTCGCTGATTTCTGTCACCTCGTAGGGCTGCCGGCCCGGCCAGAACAGGGGGCGCGCAACAAGCGGCGAGCCCTGGGCATCCCCCTCGGGCCAGCCGTAGCCGGAGGCCCCCAGCTCCAGCGTCGAGGCGGCCGGCGCTATGGGTTCGGGTTCGCCACGAAATACCAGCTTGGCACCTGCGAAAAGCCCCTGCAACACGAGCAGGCCCAAGAGCACAAGTGCGAGCTGCCTCAATCGCAGTTCCGCCAGGCTATTCATGGTCTGGCACCCGTGCAGGCCATTGGCTTACTGCCAGAATCACCGTTGCAACCTCAAAGCAAAAAGCTGAAAACTGGCGCTCAGGCGTCTCGGATCGCCGCCATCGCCGGCAGCCGGGGCATTGCCGCGCCGTGCCCGGAGGGGCTTTATCTTGAGCGATTCGACAAACACAAGCGGACGCATCAGTTCCAGTTCGGCCAGGGCAACATCCAGCGCCTCGATATTGCCTTCGCCTGTAATATCAAGCGTCAACCGTTCATAACCGTCAGCGCTTCGGGTCGCGAGTATCTGGCTGCCCGTTACCGACATGCCGGCATCCGCCATCAATTCGCGCACGCTCTGCTGTAGCGAAGCAGCCACGCTGGCGCTGTCACGCCCGGAGGGGAATGCCAGGTCGCGCAAGCCGAGTTGCGCGGCAGCGCTGGCCTCCTCAAGAGCCTCGGCGCTTTCCAGAATACCCAGCAGGCGCGCCGTTCGCGGCTCGATGGAAGAGATCTCGCGCGCGAACTCCTGGCGCAACGAAAGAAAGTAGATGATGCAGGCCAGAACCACGAGACCGACAAGCCCGATACAGGTGCCCACCACAATGGTCGGCCGGTCTGCCTTCAACACCGGAAGCTTCATTGCGCTTGCGCATCCGTTGCGAGGGTCAGGTCAAGCACGAAGCGCTCTTCCCCAGTGCGCACCGACCTGAAGGCAACGGGCGCCTGTACTGATGCATACGCGGCATTATCCAGAAGCTGCTGCATAACGGTAGAGGCGTTCGCCGACTGACCCTCCAGGCGGATTGCGTCTCCGCGGATCTCGACTCCGGAAATCCAGGTATCGTCATCCAGCAGGCGTGCGAGCCGCTTCAACTCCGCATGTGGCGAGGGATACCGCCGCATCAACTCCTGCGTAATATCGATCATTGATCTGGCGTCCGCCACCGACTCCCTGAGCGCTACAGCATCACCAGCGGACTGTTCCACCCGCTGCTGCATCTCGACAACACGCTGCAACTCGAGATACTTGACGCCGGCAGCGACAGCACTGATCGCGACGATCAGCAACAGGCATACGCCCAGGATCAGGGCCATACGGCCGAGACGGCTGCGATTCCTTCCGAGCCTGGCGGATTCACCAAAGCCCCGCAGCATGATGAAGCGATCGTCGACCTGCGCCCAAACCTCATAGGCCTGAACATCGTGTGTGTTGAACTCATCCGAAATATGGGTCATCGCCGCACTCAGGGCGCTGATCACAAGCTGCACCTCAATGCGCTCGTCGTCCCGCTGGAGCACAGCCCAGCCAAAGCAGGTATCCGCGGCGGGAAACGGGCTGCTGGCGTTCACCTCCATGGCAATCACTGATTCAAGGTCTGATTCCGCAGCGACAGGCAGCCATAGCCTCTTGGCGAGTACCAGCCTTGCCGGCAGCACCACGGCTTCCGAGAGTCTGGCAGCATCGGGTGGCGGCGCTACCGGCCGCCCTCCCCGGATGTAAAGAGTGTTGCCACCTTCAAGATTTGCCAGCACGCCTTCATCGACAACCGGCAGTATCGGCGAGGTGTCCGACCAGAAAAACTCAACCCATCCGGCGCGCAGGTAGCGGCCAATACCGCTGAGGTCATAGCCGAACAGATTCCAGCGCTGGCTAGCGTCGAGCATCGCCAACCTCGCGCCCGGACTCTTCTTCCAGGCCACCAACGGCCCTCACCGGTTCGCTACGGAAAAAACGCCAGGGCAAACGGTCCGCGCCACTGGCACCACGCTCCACCCAACGGCGGCGCAAGAACGTTTGTCCGCCAGTCGCCACCACAGCATCCACGCGGTAGGAAGCGAGGTCATCGCTCTGCTGAAACGCGAGGTCAAACTCGGCCGGCGCGGTTGTTTCCTCCACGTCCCTTTGAGCTATTTCCCGGGCCTGCTCGCGAGTGAGATCACCCACCGCCTGCAGGACACCGACCGACGCCGCACGCCAGTCAACACCCGGCTGACCGCGCTGACTCACGTACACCTGATCTCGCAGGGCTTCAAAAATGCGTCTGTCTACGCCCGGTACCAAAAGCATATCCTCTATCGCTTCAAATCGCGCGTGACGCATTTCGCTGTCGCCATCCTCCAGCGCCATATTGTTCCCCATGCCGGTGTCCTGGACCCCTGCGGAAGCCGACCGCCACTCTACCACAGTGGAGGCAATGTTCAGCGCCTGCGCCTCCTCCAAACCCGGCGCCGATGCAAAGACCCGCTCGAGCAGTTCTTCCGGCGCCTGGTTGAGGTCAACCAGCCCCGTCAGGGGAATAAGCCGCACACGCACCGGCAGGCCACCTTCGGAATAGGTCACGGTGAAAGGCAGCGAAGTATCCAGATTCTGGTCCACTTCCTCGAGCATCATTTGCGCGAGCGCAAGCTGGATGGCGCCATCCGCAGCCGCTTCTGCACGGGCTCGTTCAGCATGCAGTTGCGTCAGCTTGATATCCACGCGGGCCTGCATCGCGATACCGCCAATCAACAACGACATGGCGGCCAGGAACCAGACCAGCATTGCGAGAGCAACGCCGGCCTCACGCCGCGCTGCGCGCTTTTGAGCCACACCCTGCGGGCTTGCAATTCTCACCGCAGATTCAAGCTCAAGCCACTGAGGCTGATCACGAGTTCGGGCCAGAAGCGCTCATCCGCCGCGATATTCAAACGCACGGCCAACGGCAGCGCCTGGCCGGGCGTCCACTCCGGCAACCAATCTCCCTGAAACCCGCCGAGATAACCCACATCAAAGCTCGAGACAGTGTCAAGCAAGACGCGTGGAGGCTGCTCTGTCCAATTTATCGCGGTCACGTTGCGCTGGTAGGGGTGCCAGCGTAATTCGAGGCGATCGTCCACCTGGGAGAGTTGCATCACGAATGCCCCGCCGAGATTGGCCCCCGCCACCATTGGCGCAACCCACATCAATTCTTTTGCACTACCGCGGAAGTATGTGCCGTAGGTGCCTCCTCTTGCATCCGCGGAAAATTCGCCAACGCGAACCACGGGCAGGGCCGAGCCGATGCTGTTGCGCAGAAACTCACTCACCACGCGCATCTCGTCCACACGGTCGGTTACTTTCTCCAGCGTAATCTGCGTGTTGCCGAAGGTGCGCATTGCCGCGACAATCGCGAGCGTCATCATGGAGAACAGAGCAAGTGAAACCACCATTTCCAGCAGCGTAAAGCCCTTTTCGGTTTTCACGGCCTCTCCTCCACGCCCGCGACAACAGAATCGAGACTGAATTCCCGCTGGCGAGCCCCATCCGCCCAATCAACGACCACGCGCAGTTTCTGCAACTGGCCCTCCTGCAGGGGCAATTGCGCAGGCACGGGCAATGGGGTGGCTGTTACTTCCCAGCGGAAGCCGCCGGCGGTCTCGCCGCTCTCATTGAGGCCGGTAACGGGCACGACGGAATGGAGGGCTCGCAGCGACCTGGCAAGTTCCACGCCGTAGATCATCTTCTCATCGGTGCCGACGGTACGGGTGGCGCCGCCGGCGACCTGATACATGACGCCGAGCGACATCGCCAGAATGGCAATGGCCACCAGCATCTCCAACAAACTGAAACCCCCGGAAGGAGGAATTGTCCTGCGCGCCCAATGTGCCATCACCGGCCCATCTCACCCCATTGCCCGTTATTATACGTGCTTGCCGAGCGCATGGCCCGGGTCAGCGACTATTGGGCAGGCACTGGACGCACAAAGTTCCCCGGGGAGAAACTTTCGCCGAACCGCTACAGGGAGGCGGCCATCGGCGAGCTTCACTCGCTCCGTATCAGGCGATTTCGAACAGGCCCGCAGCGCCCATGCCACCGCCAATGCACATGGTAACCACCACATAGCGCACCGAGCGACGCCGCCCCTCCAGCAACGCATGACCCACCATGCGCGCACCGCTCATGCCGAAGGGGTGGCCAATGGAAATCGACCCGCCGTTGACGTTCAGGCGTTCGTTATCAATGCCCAACCGGTCACGGCAGTACACCACCTGACACGCGAAAGCCTCATTGAGTTCCCACAAGCCGATGTCATCTACCGACAGACCGTGGCGGTCCAGTAGTTTGGGCACGGCAAACATCGGCCCGATGCCCATCTCATCGGATTTGCACCCGGCAACCGCGAGACCACGGTAAATTCCCAGCGGTTCGAGGCCCTTCTGCGAGGCCAGTTTGGCGTCCATCACCACGCAGGCGGAAGCACCGTCGGATAACTGGGAGGAGTTGCCCGCGGTGATGTACCTGCCCTGTTTCACCACCTGCCCATCACTGAATACGGGTTCCAGCGCCGCGAGGTCCGCCAGCGTAGTGGAGGGACGATTGCACTCGTCGCGCTCAACCACGGCCTCCTCATTGGTAGTTTCCCGGGTTTCCTTGTTAAAAACGGCACGCACGGTCTGCATCGGCACGATTTCATCGTTGAATCTGCCCTCTGCCTGAGCACTGGCCGTGCGCTGCTGGCTCTGCAGTGAGTATGCATCCTGCGCCTCACGGCTGATGTCATAGCGTTGCGAGACAACTTCGGCAGTTTCCAGCATCGCCATATAGGCCGTGGGATCGATAGCCGTCACGGTTTTGGACACATTGCGATAGCTGTTCTTGTGTTTGGTCTGCACCAGCGAGATGGATTCCACGCCGCCGGCAACCGCGATGTCGTACTCGTTACACATGATGCTTTTGGCAGCGGTGGCAATAGACATCAGGCCCGAGGAACACTGGCGCTCGATCGACATGCCGGCCACTGTTTCCGGCAAACCGCCGGCGATGCCGCACAGCCGGCCGATATTGTAGGCCTGCGTGCCCTGCTGGGCGGCGGCGCCGAAGATGCAATCGTCCACCTCGGCCGGGTCTATACCGGCACGCTCAACCGCCGCGCGCACAACGTGACCACCCATGGCAGGTGCCTCGGTGTCATTGAAGCCACCGCGAAAAGATTTCGCCAGGCCCGTACGGGCCGTGGATACGATAACGGCATCCCTCATGATTCTCTCTCCATAAAATATACAAAAATGCGCACGTAACTTGTCTGCGACCCGGGCAGGCAGCTAGCCCCGCTGGCTCGAGACGGAAACAATCTCGCCTGTCATGTAGCTCGAGTAGTCCGATGCCAGAAACAGCATGACATTCGCCACCTCCCAGGCTTCAGCGGCGCGCCCATAGGCTTCTTTTGATTCGAGTTCCTGCAATAATTCTTCCGAGGCGGATTTGCGCAACATCGGATGCAACACGATGGAGGGGGCCACGGCATTGATGCGCACATCGTACTCAGCGGCCTCCAGCGCTGCACAGCGGGTCAACGCCATCACGCCCGCTTTGGCGGCCGCGTAGTGGCTCTGTTCCTTCTGCGCGCGCCAGCCGAGTACCGACGCATTGTTGACGATAACGCCGCCTCGACCGCGGGCCTTCATCACCTGCAACATATAGCGGGTCATGCGCATGGTGCCATTCAGGGTGACATCGATCACGCGGTGCCACTCCTCGTCTTCCATATCCACCAGCAGCTTTGAGGTGCCAAGCCCCGCATTGTTGATGAGAATATCGACTCCGTCCATTTGCTGCTCGGCGTAATCCACCAGACTGCGCACATCGTCCTCGATGGCGACGTTGCCGACTTTGCCATAAACCGCGGCAAGGCCGGTGTCGGCCTGCAGTTTTTCCACCGCGGCCTGCAATCGTCCCTCGTGTACATCACTGATTACGATTGCGCGAGCGCCTTCCTCCACCGCGCGCGTGGCCGCGGCAAAGCCGATGCCCGCTCCCGCGGCGGCTGTGACCAGCACGCTCTTGCCCTTGATAAGATCCTTGCCTGTAACATATTCGGGAGAACTGAGACTCATGACTTAAAATTCCTTGCGGTTATGAAAGGCTGCCACGCGGTTCCTTGGGCATGCCCAGGCCCCGTTCAGCGATAATATTGCGCTGAATCTGGTTCGTGCCGCCGTAGATGGTGTCCGAGCGAACGAACAGGTACATCGCCTGTAGCCGGCTAAGTTCGTAGGGCGCCCCCTCAAGAATTTCGCACTCCGGCCCCATCACATCCATGGCGAGTTCTCCCAGGCTGCGGTGCCAGTTGGCCCAATACAGTTTGTAGATCAACGCTTCCTTCTGCAGGCCGCCATCGCTGCCGCTTTGCCCGGAGAGCATGCGCATCGCGTTGTAGCGCATGATTTTCAGCTCGGCATGCGCACCGGCAATGCGCTGGCGAATGGCCGGATCCTTGGCGGCGCCATTGCTGCGCGCCAGCTTGACGACTTCGTCAAACTCGTTCTGAAACTGCATCTGCTGGCCCAGCGTAGACACGCCACGCTCAAAACCCAGCAGGCCCATGGCCACCTTCCAGCCATCGCCGGGCTCCCCCACCATATCGGCGGCATCGCACTCGGCGTCGTCAAAGAACACCTCGTTGAATTCAGAGGTGCCGGTGATCTGCTCAATGGGCCGCACGGTGATGCCGGGTTGGTCCATGCTGATCAGGAAAAATCCCAGGCCCTTATGCGCAACAGACTCCGGATCAGTGCGCGCTATGAGGAAGCAGTAATCTGATTCATGTGCGAGTGAAGTCCAGACCTTCTGGCCATTGATCACCCACTTGCCGCGGGATGCATCAAAGCGTGCTTTGGTTTTAACGGCCGCGAGGTCCGAGCCCGCACCCGGTTCGGAATAGCCCTGGCACCAGAGCTCTGTGCCGGCAACAATACCCGGCAGGTACTTCTGCTTCTGTGCCTCGGTGCCGAAAGCAATCAGCGTTGGGCCTGTCAGCCCCTCGCCGATATGGCCGACACGGCCCGGCGCACCGGCGCGGGCGTACTCTTCAAAAAAAATCACCTGTTGCTCAATGGAACAACCGCGCCCGCCGTACTCCTTTGGCCAGCCGACACAGGTCCAGCCGCCCTCCGCCAGCTTGCGCTCCCATACCTCGCGCTCCCGGGGATAACTATGCTCGTCGCCCGGGCCGCCCCGGTACTTGAGTTTGGCAAACTCTCCGGTGAGATTATCGGCCAGCCAGCCGGCGATTTCTGCGCGAAAGCGCTCATCTTCTGCGTTAAAACTCAGCTTCACGGTATGCCTCTAGGAATCCAGTAGCAGAGCGGCCAGTCGCTCCCTGTGGGTCGCGCCATTGCCCAGAAGATGCTCGGAGGATTTGGCGCGCTTGAAATACAGATGTACGTCGTACTCCCAGGTGAAACCGACGCCGCCGTGCAACTGCAAGCTATCGCCGGCTATCGCGAAGTACGCATCGGAACAGTAGGATTTTGCCACACTCGCCGCCTCGGGGAGTTCAGCGGCGAGCGGGCCGGCCTCCAGCGCCTCCTGTGCGATGCACGCGGCATAATAAGCGGCGGAGCGGGCCACCTCGACCCGCAGCATCATATCCGCTGCCTTGTGTTTCACCGCCTGAAAACTGGCAATCGTGCGATTGAACTGCACCCGTTCGCCGGTGTATTCGACCGTCATATCCAGCAGACGCTGACAACCGCCCACCTGCTCACCGGCCAGCGCGATGGTCGCCAGATCGAGCACCCGGGACAGAGCGGGCCAGCCCTTGCCGGGCTCGCCGAGCAGCGCCTCGCGCGACAGGCGCACGTCGTCCAATACTATGCTCGCCTGCTTGCGCGCCTGATCCATGGTTGGCAGCCACTGGCGCGCGACACCGGGAGAATCCGCCGGCAGCACAAACAGGCTGATACCTTCCGCACCTTCGCTGCCCGCCTCGCGCGCTGCCACTACCAGGAAATCGGCGGTGTGGCCGTCGATCACGTAGCGATACTCACCATTGAGCACGAAGCCATCATCGGTCTCGCGCCACGTCGCGCTAATACAGGCGGCGTCCCAGCGGCTGCCGCCGGCGCTGAACGCCAGCGCGCCCGTCGCTTCACCGGCGCAAACCTTGCCCAGCCATCCGGCCTTCTGAGTGTCATCGCCCGCTACGAGAAGGGCATTGCCAGCCATGCACACTGTCGAGAGATACGGCGAGCAGAGCAGGAAGCGCCCCATCTGCTCCATCATCGCCACCACCTCGACATAGCCCAGCCCCATGCCCCCGACCGCTTCGGGGGCATGTATCGCCTGCCAGTACATCTCGCGACAGATGCGCTGCCACAGCTCCGCGTCATAGCCCTTTTCCGTGGCCATGGCGCGGCGCACGGCAGCGCTGTCGGACACCTCGGCGAGAAAAGCCGCCGCGGTGTCGCGGATCATCTGCTGCTCTTCGGTAAATGCAAAATCCATTCGATTCTCCAGCGCGAGGCGCGCTCAGGTGCCCCAGACTTTCTGTGCGGGCACCTCTTTGGCCAGCAGTTCCTGCATGGCGCTGCCGATTTCAGCCGGCGCCCAGGCCGCATCACGATCAACGCCCTCGGTGGTGCGCCAGCCGTCGCAGATACAGATGCGTCCCCCCTCCGCCTCGAACACGCGGCCACTCACATGTGCGGCATCCTTCGAAGCCAGCCACGCGAGCAGGTTGGAGACGTTCTCCGGCGCGAAGCGGTCAAAGCTGCCATCCTCGGGCTTTTTCATACGCTCGGCCATCTCGGGTACCGCTGATGTCATGCCGGTACGAGCAGACGGCGCGACTGCATTGGCGGTAATGCCATAGCGGCCGAGTTCCGCCGCCTGGTTCAGGGTGAGCGCGGCAATGCCGGCTTTTGCGGCGGCATAGTTGGACTGGCCGATAGAGCCCTGCAGGCCCGCGCCGGAGGTGGTATTGATAATGCGTGCGTCGACCTCTGCGCCTTCTTTTGCCTGTCCGCGCCAGTAGTGCACTGCGTGTGAACTGATGCAGAAGTGCCCCTTCAGGTGCACCGACATGATGGCGTCCCACTCCTGCTCCGTCATGGATGCGAACATGCGATCGCGATTGATGCCGGCGTTATTCAGCACAATATGCAAGCCACCAAACGTATCGAGCGCCTGCTTCACGGCATTCAGGCTGTCATCGTAGTTGGTGATATCGGACTGGTTGGCAACGGCCGTGCCGCCGCTGGCGGTGATTTCGGCCACCACAGCCTGTGCCGCTTCCGTGTTGATGTCGTTGACGACCACTGCACAGCCCTGTGCGGCGAACACGCGCGCGTGCGCTGCGCCCAGACCGCTCCCGGCGCCGGTAATAATCGCGACCCTGCCCTCGAGTATTCCGCTCATTCCTGTCTCCTTTTACAGTCGCTCAATGATTGTAACGTTGGCCTGGCCACCGCCTTCACACATGGTTTGCAGGCCATAGCGCCCACCGCTGCGTTCCAGTTCATGCAACAGAGTTGTCATGAGTTTGGTGCCCGTAGCGCCGAGCGGGTGGCCCAATGCGATCGCGCCACCATTGACGTTGGTTTTTTCAACCGGGTAGCCCGTATCGGCCAGCCACGCCATCGGCACCGAAGCAAAAGCCTCGTTGATTTCCACCAGATCGATATCTTCAAGTTGCATACCCGATTTCTGCATCGCGTAAGCCGTCGCCGGAATCGGTGCCGTGAGCATCCAGATAGGATCGGCGCCGCGCACGCTCATATGCACGATGCGCGCACGCGGCGTGAGGTTGTAACGTTTAAGCGCGGCCTCGGAGACGATCAGCATCGCGGAGGAGGCATCGCAGGTCTGGCTGGAAACAGCGGCCGTGATCGTGCCGCCCTCAGCCAGTGGTTCCAGTTCAGCCATCTTTTCCATGGAGGTGTTGCGCGGAGTTTCATCCATCGTCACGCCGTTGAGCGGCGCGATTTCACGCTCGAAACGCCCCTCGGCAATGGCCGCAAGCGCGCGCGTATGCGACTGCAACGCAAAAGCTTCCATTGCCTCGCGAGACAGCTTCCACTTGTCGGCAATCATCTGCGCCGAGGTGAATTGCGAAGGCGGCGTCGCGCCGTAGCGTGCCACCCAGCCCTGGCTGCCGGAGAACGGATCCGGGAATCCCATTGGCTGCGCCGCGATCATGGCGGAGGAAATAGGAATCTGTGTCATGGTCTGCACGCCGCCGGCAATGACCACATCGTTAACACCGGCCATGATCGCCTGCGCCGCAAAGTGCACCGACTGCTGCGAGGAACCGCACTGCCGATCGATCGTGGTTCCGGGCACCACGTCTGAAAGCCCGGCGGCGAGCCAGCAGGTGCGTGCGATATCGCCGGCCAGCGGGCCAATCGCGTCGACGCAGCCAAAGATGACATCGTCGTAATCCTCCTGCGGAATGGCGTTGCGCTCAACGAGTGTCTTCAGCACATGTGCGCCGAGATCGGCCCCGTGTACATCTGACAGACCACCCTTGCGCCTGCCCGTGGGGGATCGTACCGCGTCTACAATATATGCGTCTGCCATGGGTGTTTAGCCTCTTGTGTCAGTGAATGTTGTTGGTTTCCCTGAACGGGTGCCCGAACTCAAAACGTCGCGCCAGCGCCAAGCGTCGTGCCGTCAGCAAAGATATCGCTGGCCACGCGCGCCTTGTGACAGCCGGCATCGCCCCAGGTATTGGCCAGCGCCCATGCCTTCTTCATGAAAATATGCAGGTCCACCTCCCAGGTGTATCCCATGGCGCCATGCACCTGGATGCTGTTCTTTGCCGCGAGGTTGGCGGCCTCACAGGCCACGAGCTTGGCATGCGACACCGCGCGCGCGGCAATCGGCTGCGCATGCGCTATGGCGTAGGCTGCCCGGTACACCGGTGCTTTGGCGTATTCGAGTCGTACCGCCACATTCGCCATGTGATGCTTTACCGCCTGGAAACTGCCAATGGGTTTGCCGAACTGTTGCCGCTCACCCGTGTACTGCACAGACATATCCAGCATGCGCTGCGCCAGACCGAGTGCCTGCGCCGCGGCGCCAAGCGCGCCACGGTTAAAAGCGGCGGCTACAATCGCCTCGGCCTTTTCGCCCTCGGCAACCACCGGAGCATCGCCGTTCAGCGCTACCTGATAGAGCCTGCGCGAAGGGTCGACCGATTCGCTGCGCACGAGAGAGACGGCCTCTGCCGGAGCGGCAACCAGCGTGTCGCCCTGTTGCAGGATTAACAGATCAGCGACCTGCGCATCTTCCACCAGCAGATTCTGTTGCAGGCCCACCACTACCTTGACAGCGCCGCTGGCAAGACCGGGCAACCACTCGGCGGCTATGTCACCACCGATGGCCTGCAGTGTTGGCGCCGCCACCAGCGCGCAGTGCACCAGTGGCTCGGGCAGGGCAACGTAGCCGCATTCCTGCGCCAACAGTATGAAATCGAGCTCAGTCATCCCGAGGCCGCCGTGTTCTTCCGGCACGGTGAGACCGGTGAGACCCATCTCCGCCAACTGTGCCCAAAGTGCCGGATCACGACCGCTGTCACTCTCCCAACTGGCGCGCACGCGCTCCGGGCCCACCTCGTTGCCGAGAAAATCACGCACCGACTCCTGAAACAGCAACTGGTCTTCAGTAAAAGTGAAATCCATTCTTCAATCTCTCTATAAACATGCAGAGGGAATACAGCAGCTTCAGCGCGGCATACCCAGCATTCTCTCGGCGATGATGTTGCGCTGAACTTCGTTCGTCCCGGCGTAAATCGGGCCGGACTGCGCGAACAGCCAGCCATCCAGCCACTTGCCTACGCCCTGTGCTGCCGGTGCATGTGGTAGCAGTTCCGCGCGCGCGCCAAGGATACTCATGGCAGTGGCGTGCATTTGTTGATCGAGCTCGGACCAGAAGATCTTGTTGGTGGAAGACTCGGCACCGATCTTGCCGCCCTTGTCGAGACGACAGGCTGTTTGGTACGTTGCCAGGCAGTAACTTTCCGCATCGAGGTAGGCGCGGATGACTGCATCGCGCAACGCCGGATCATGATCGGCGGATTCGCGATTCGCCTTGTACAGCTCCACCAGGCGCCGCGCGGTTTCCTGGAATCTCGCCGGCGAGCGCAACATCAGGCCGCGTTCGAAACCGGCGGTGGCCATTGCCACGCCCCAGCCGGCCCCCTCATCGCCAAGACGGTTTTCCACCGCCACTTCCACGTTGTCGAAGAAGATTTCCGCGAAGCCCGGCAGGCCATCCAGTTGCGGAATAGGCCGAACGGTAATGCCCGGCGAATTCAGCGGCACCAGGATGAAGGTGAGCCCGCGGTGTCGTTCGGAATCGGGATCCGTGCGAAACATGCCAAAACACCAATCTGCCCACACGGCCCGTGTCGACCAGGTCTTCTGACCATTGATAATGTACTTGTCGCCCTCGAGGCGGGCACTGGCGCGAATGGCCGCCATGTCGGAACCGGCACCGGGCTCAGACCAGCCCTGCGACCACACCTCTTCGCCGTTGGCCATTTTTGGCAGGATACGGGCCTTCTGTTCCTCCGTGCCGTATTCCATCAGCGTGGGACCCAGGAGGAAAATGCCGTTCTGGTTGACGCGCAATGGTGCGCCGGCGCGATAGTATTCCTCTTCGAAAATCAGCCATTCGATCAGGCTGCAGGCGCGCCCGCCGAGCTCCTCCGGCCAACTGACCATGCCCCAGCGGCCCGCATTCAGCTTGGCCTCCCACTCCCGATGCTGGGCAAAGCCCTCCTCGGTGTCGAAACTCTTGAGCGGCTCGGCAGGCACGTTGGCAGCCAGCCAGGCTCGCACTTCCTCGCGGAAAGCCTGTTGTTCTTCGGTGTACGCCAGGTTCATATGCAGACAACTCTTTTCAGCAAATCCGGTGTTTGGTGGAAAGGCCTGTGCGTTGCACAAGCCCTGGGTAAACGCCTGTGCCAGCGGCCAGAAAACCATCCGCCATCAGTCAAACCTGGCCTCCCGCTTCTGCACAAAGGCTTCGCGCGATTCCTGGGAATCACCCATGGTGTAGGCTTCCAGCGTAAAGCCCTGCTCCCAGCGGTACTTGTCTTCGAGGTTGCCATCCTCGATACCGGTGAGGGCTTCTTTTGCCAGGCGCACCATGGCCGGCGATTTACTGGCAATTTTCGCGGCGATTTCACGCGCGGTAGGCAGCAGCGCTTCGAGCGGCACCACCCGCTCCACCGCGCCGAGCCGATAGGCCTCCGCCGCGTCGATAAATTCGCCGGTGAAATACATGTAGCGCACCTTCTGTACCGGAAACATGCGCTGCAGATGGGCGCCGCCGCCCATGGCGCCGCGATCAATCTCGGGCACGCCAAAGCGCGCGCATTCAGAACACAGAATGATGTCGGCGGCGCCCGCCATACCGATGCCGCCTCCCAGCACGAAGCTGTGCAGGGCGACGATCACCGGTTTCGGGTTGCGATGAATCGCGCGGAAGGTCTCGTAGTTGCCCCGATTGACGTCGACAATCTTCGCACCGTCCGCCGCGAGCTCCTTGATATCCACGCCCGCGCAAAAACCCTTGCCCGCGGCGCCAATAATAATCACGCGAACTTCATCATTGGCACCCAGGGCATCAATCTCATCGGCAATTGCGAACCAGCCGGCGGCATTGAAAGCGTTCACCGGCGGGTGATCGAGAATCATCTCGGCGACGCCATCGGCGATCGTTGTCTTAAAAGGTTGGGACATGTCAGTGCTCCGTGGTCTGTTCGCCGGCCCGCAATGCAAGCAGCGCAAGACGCTGTTCGGCGTCCTTTACAATGGATTGAATCAGCGCTTCGCAGCTCAGCAACTCATCGATCACCCCCGCCACCTGCCCGGAGGGCAGCACGCCGTGGGCCGGATCGCCGTCCACCATCGCTTTCTGGATAATCATGGGCGCGTTGGCTGACATGATCGCCTGGGCTGCCGTCATGTCGGCATCCCGACCCATGGCCAGCGCCGACTTCATCAGCCCGAGCAACGACGCGCCGGTATGCCGGCGAAAAGCCAGGCCATTGCGCATGGCAACAAACAGCTTCTTCAACGGGCCGGCTTTTTCCAGCTCTGCCAACAGCTCATTCATGATCATGCGCTGGGGCAGGCCATCCATCGCCCGTGAGACGATGATCTCTCCGGGGTTCTTGCAGTCGATATACCGCTGCAGTGTTTCCCGCGGCACCGGGCTTTCCTCGGTCATCAGAAAGCGGGTGCCCATGGCGATACCGTCTGCGCCCCAGGCAAGCGCCGCCAGCAGCCCGCGGCCATCCTTGAAGCCGCCGGCTGCAACCACCGGCACGGCATCGCCCACGGCATCCACCACCTGGGGAATGAGCAGGGTAGTGGGCACCGCGCCGGTGTGCCCGCCACCCTCTCCGCCCTGCACAGTGACTGCGTCCGCGCCCAGTTCAACCGCTTTGATCGCGTGCTTGGGCAACCCGACAGTCGGCATGCAGACCACGCCAGCCTCTTTCAGCTTGCCGATGAACTCGGGCCCCGGGGAGCGCGAGTAACTTACCGCGCGCACACCGTGGCGGATCACCATGTCGACAATGTCAGCGGCGTTCGGCTGGTACATATGGAAGTTCACGCCGAAGGGTTTGTCTGTCAGTTCCTTCACCCGCAGGATGTCGCATTCCATTTCATTGGCGGGAATGGTCGCACCAGCGAGAAAACCAAACGCCCCGGCGTTGCAGCTGCCCGCAACCAGCCGGGGGTCCGCGACCCAGCCCATCGCTGTCTGCACTATGGGGTAGCGGCAACCGAGCAGTTCGGTGAGACGTGTATCAAGCATCAGGACTTCTCCACTCAGGACTCCGCCACAGCAGACCTGATGCCCGGCGGGTTGTCCTTGATCTGCTGGGCGCGCTGATTGTGCGGGTCCAGGGCGGCTATGATGTCCAACTGCGCCTGCGTGGGCGATGCCGTTGTCGGTACCTCGCCCTCAATGTGCACCGGGTACCCGGTATTTTCCTGCACCTCATCGGCGCTCACTCCGGGGTGCAGCGAGACCAGCCGTATCTGATGGTCAGGACCCTTGAAGTCCATCACGCACAGGTTGGTCACGATCATCCGTATATCAACATCATCCAGGCTGCGCCCTTTGGGCAAGCGTGCCGGGTTGTAGCCGATACTGGAGACAAAATCACACTCGCCTTCCATGAATACGCGGGTATTGTGCGCGGGGATGAAAAAACTGTTGGGATGCGAAATCGAGTTGCCGGGAAAACCGCGGGCGCCCAGCATCATCACCTTGGGCTTGGCATAGGTACCGCCAAGGGCCGAAGTGTTCGACTGACCGAAACGATCGATCTGGGTGGGGCCCAACATCGCGTGGCGCTTGCCCGACCAGACGTTGTCGAAGATGCGCGAGAAACCCATCCAGGACTCCGTGGCAGGCACGAAATCGTCCCCGCGCTTGCCCAGGGGATTCGGCTCGCTCAGCATCCACGCCTCGGAATCTGTCATCATCAAATCCGGATTGGTGGTTTTCATTGCGAGACTGGCTGCCAGGCGCGGAATCACGCCAATACCCGTGGCAAGTACCTCACCGTCATCTGCAAATGCGCTGCTGGCCGCCACGATGCAAAGTTCGGCCAGGCTGAAATCGGTTGTTGTTGCTGTCATCTGCTTTACTCCGTTGCCGCTCAGTAGGTGGGCAGTGCGATGGCGCGAATGGCATCAAGGCCACCGACATTCTTTTGATACTCCTCCTCAGAGGCACCCAGATACTCATTGAGGTAAGCCTGAATGCCGCCCTCCTCTTTCGCCGAGGCGGCATAGGCCTTGAAATGTGGCACGTCAAAGCCGTAGAGCGGCGCGCAGGAAGTGGGATGGGCACCGCCGGCGATCGGCACCACACCCGTGGTGGCGGATCGCTCCCAGAATACCAGCCGCGCCTGCGCGGGATCGTGGAAATACGCGGTCTCTACCAACTCGTCGCAAGACACATAGGTAGCATCGGCAGCGCGCGCGAACCAGTCGTCCAGATAGTGATCGGGGCCGGCGATCTGGCACACGCCGCGCGCATCCGCCCGATCAACATGCAGCAGTGAGGCGTCGAGTTTCAGGGCAGGCATGGCAACCCATTCCCTGTCGTCATAAGGACTGTCGATGAGCTTGATGTCGGGGTTCTTGCTGATGATGTCGGTACCCAGGCCCACCTCGGTGGGAATGAAGGGCAAACCCCAGGCCGCCGCGCGTAAACCGAGCAGCATCATGCCCTCGTCGATTTCCATAACGTCAATAGCGCCCGACTGGCGCGCCTCGCGGAAATAGGGCTCCAGCGGAATGAAATCCAGCGACACGAAAGCGAATACGACCTTCTTCACCTTGCCCGCCGCGCACAGCATGCCGACGTCAGCGCCACCGTAGGAGACCAGCGTCAGGTCCTTCAGATCCGAACGCAGAATTTCCCTCACCAGGGCCATGGGCTTGCGGCGAGGCCCCCAGCCGCCGATGCCGATGGTCATGCCGCTGTGCAGTTTGGCAACCACATCGGCGGCGGTCATTTGCTTGTCCATCCCGTATTCCTTCTAGTTGACGATTCGCGCCATGCGGTAATCGTGTTTTACAAAATTGACGCCCAATGTACTCTCGGTGCGTCGCACGCCCGGTATGCCACTGATGTGACGGTGAACAAACTCCGCCAGATGTTCGGTATTGCGCACCATGGTAATCGCCAGGATATCGGAGCGGCCGAGCATGACGCCGACAAATCCCAGTTCCGGGATCGCGGCCAGCGTTCCGGCGACCGCGCGCGTCTGTCCACTGCGCTCCACCTCTATCCAGATGTAGGCCAGCGCCGCGCCACGAAAACGCTCTATGTTGGTCACCGCCGTGATGCGGATCTGCTTTTCCTCCTGCATGCGCTTGACACGCGCGCGCACGGTGCCTTCGGTAACACCCAGTTCGGCGGCGATGCGACCATTGCTAATTCGCGCATCCCGCGCCAACCAGGCAACGATGGCGGTATCCACCTGATCGAGTTTACGCCGTGTCATACGCGGCGTCCTGCGCACTCAGGGCGCATGAAACGGCACCCAGTCAGGTTGATTTTTCAGCACATCCACGGCCAGCGCCGGCGTCAGGCGTCGCACGCCGGGCACCTGTGCGAGCTGCTGTGACATCAGCGCGTTCAGTGCAACCAGGTCTTCGGCTACCACCAAAATTTCAAGATCGTGTGCACCGACCACCACGTTCACGGAGAACACCTCGGCAATGGCCGCCATGTCCCGTGCGACATTCTCGGGAGAGCGGTTCTCCACCTGTACGCCCACCGCGAGCAACATGCCAAAACCGGCCGCTTCGATGTCTGTTACGGCCACCACGCGCATGGTGTTCGAATCTTCCAGGCGCCGAACACGGGCCCGCACCGTGGTTTCGGTCACCGCCAGCTCTCGCGCAATCGCCCGATAGGGCATGCGGCCGTCACTGCGCAGCAGGTCGATAATCGCCTGGTCGGTAGCGTCCAGCTCAATCATGGCGGGTGGCGCAGCGGTAACCGGCGTGTTCACGCAGCGCTCCCGGCAGACTGTTCCGCCAGCTTTGCTTTATCGACCTTGCCACCCGCGTTGATCGGCAACTCCGGGAGAAAAACCACGGACCGCGGCACCTTGTAGTTCGCCATGTTGTCGCGCGCCCAGGCAATCACCCGGGCCTCGTCCAGTGCCACGCCCGCGTCCAGCACAATAAACGCGCGGGCAACCTCGCCCATACGCTCGTCGGGTACGCCAATGACAGCCGCACGGGCCACGCCAGGCATATCGCACAATGCGTTCTCGATTTCCGCCGGATAACAGTTGAAACCGCCGACAATAAACAACTCCTTGATACGCCCGGTAATGCGCAGATAGCCATCGGCGTCCATCACGCCCATATCGCCAGTTTTCAGCCAGCCGTCGGCGGTAATGGCTTCCCGCGTTGCCTCTTCATTGTTGAAATAACGCTGCATGACGTTGAAACCACGGCACCAGATTTCGCCGTCGGTGCCGGCTGGCACGCTATTGCCATCGGTGTCCACGCATTTCAGTTCCACGCCGTCCATCGCGCGCCCGGAGGAGTGGGAAATGCGCTCTGCGCTGTCGTCCGGCCGGCAGATAGACACCACGCCGCAGCTCTCAGTAAGTCCGTAGGCGGTTACCACCACCTCAAAGCCCAACTGCTCACGCATCTTGCGCACCAGTTCCACCGGCACGGGTGCCGCGCCCGTCACCGCCAGCCGCAAACTGGAAAGATCGTATTGCTCCCGCTCGGGATGCGCCAACAGCGACTGGTAAATGGTCGGCGGCCCGGGAATCATGGAAACCCTGTCGCGCTCGATACGCGCCATGACATCATCGAGATCAAAATTGAGCACGGGCAGTATGCGCGCCCCGCGAATAATCGCTGCCAACCAGCCAGCCTTGTAGCCAAAGGAGTGGAAGAACGGGTTGATGATCAGGTAGTTGTCGTCCGAGCGCAGACCAACCGTGCCGCTCCAGGTTTCGAAGGTGCGAATATTCTGGCCGTGGGCAGTCACCACGCCCTTCGGGTTGCCCGTGGTCCCGGAGGTAAAGAGAATATCCAGTGCATCGTCGGGGGTTAGACGTGCAGAACGCGCTTCGACCTCACCGGGTTCCACTGACTCGCCGCCTGCCAGAAAATCCTCCCAGCTTTCCAGGCCTTGCGCTTCGCCGCTCAGCAGCACGGTGCGTTCCAGCGCTGGCAGATCCTGTCCGTGGAGCATGTCGGGATAGGAAACGCCCAGAAACTCGCCCACGGTAAACAGCATGCGCGCGCCACTGGCGCGCAGCACATACGCGGCTTCCGTGCCTTTGTAGCGGGTATTGAACGGCACCAGCACGCCGCCGACACTCTGCGCGCCAATGGCCGCAATGATCCATTGATAAATATTCGGCGCCCAGATGGCGACCCGGTCACCCTGCTCCAGGCCGGCGGCAAGAAAAGCACGGGCGGCGCGAATCCGCGCGGCATCGAGCTGGGTGTAGGTGAGTTCGACCGGCCCGTCGGTAATGGCCACGCGGTTGCCGTAGGTGATGGCAGACTCGGCCACCACCTGGGGGAGGGTTCGAGCCTGATAGAGCTGCTCTGACATGGCGCGCCGCACTCTCAACCGGGAAACACAGGGCCCAGTATAGTAGTCGGTAATTTTCCGCATTAAAACAGGAATTCGTATTATTATTTTTATTATTCTACGAATAACTACGGATCATCGCGTCATTCTTAGGCAAACCTGTGCAAATGAGCGCCGGAATCACCCACATGCACTCGCCAGGTTTTCAACTGCTGAATTCGAAATCCCTGTATTGATCGCGCAACTTCATCTTCTGCACCTTGCCGGTGGCCGTGTGCGGCAGTTCATCGGTGAATTCCACCGCATCGGGAGTCCACCATTTGGCGATCTTGCCGTCGAACCAGGCGAGCATCTCCTCTGCGCTCAGATCCTCGCCGCCCGGCCCGCGCACAACGATCAGCAATGGTCGCTCGCTCCACTTGGCGTGATAGTGTCCGATGACGGCCGCCTCAGCCACCTTGGGATGGTCGGTGGCGACGTTTTCCACTTCGATGGATGAGATCCACTCCCCTCCAGACTTGATCACATCCTTGGTGCGATCAGTGATCGCGACAAAGCCATCGGGATCGATCGTGGCCACATCGCCGGTTTCGAACCAGCCCTCTTCCGCGTGGGCTTCGGAGCCGTCCAGCTTGAAATAGCTGGAGCAGACCCAGGGGCCACGCACTTTCAGGGAACCGAATGCCTCCCCATCCCAGGGCAGTTCCTTGCCCTCATCGTCGACGATCTTGACTTCCACACCGAAGATCGGGCGGCCCGCCTTGAGGCGCAGCTTTGCGTACTCCCCGGCGCTGTACTGATCCGGCGCGCTGGAACTGGCATTCACGGTTCCCAGGGGGCTCATCTCCGTCATCCCCCAACCGACCCGAGTTTCCACGCCGTAGCGGTCCATATCCTGCATGATCGACAACGGGCACGCCGCGCCCCCGACGATGATGCGCTTGAGCGATTCCACCTGCTGACCCGAGTTGCGCAGGTGGGCGAGCAGGCCGAGCCACACGGTGGGCACACCGGCAGACAGTGTCACCCCTTCCTCGTTGATCAGGTCGGCCAGGGTTGCGCCATCACCCATCTTGTTGCCCGGGAATACCAGTTTTGCGCCCGCCATCGGGCAGGCATAGGGATTGCCCCAGGCGTTCACATGAAACATCGGCACAATGGGCAGTACCACATCGTTGCTCGAGATGCCGAGCGCATCCGGCATCATGGTCGCGTAGGCATGCAGCATGGTAGAGCGATGTGAATAGAGTACGCCCTTGGGATTGCCCGTAGTGCCGGAGGTGTAACACAGGGCACAGGCGTCGTTTTCGTCCAGTTGCGGCCAGACATAATCGTTCCCACCGCCGCTCAGCAGCGTCTCATAACACAGCACATTGGCGAGGCTGGTCTCGGGCATATGGGCCTCGTCGGTGAGTATCACCCAGCCCTTAACACCCGGACACTCGGCCTCCAGACTTTCCGCCAGGGAGACAAAATCCGGATCGATGAACAGGTAGCGGTCTTCCGCGTGGTTGATGATGTACACCAGTTGCTCGGGAAACAGCCGCGGGTTGATTGTGTGGCAGACATAGCCGCTGCAGGCCGCTGCGTAGTAGGCCTCGAAGTGCCGGTAATCATTCCATGCCAGCGTGCCGATACGGTCGCCCCGGGCCATGCCCCACTCCGTCATGGCGCCCGCAAGCTGCCGGGCCCGGGCAAATGCCTCGCGGTAAGTGTAGCGATGGCGCGGATTATCGCGGGTAATCGATACGATCTCCGTATCACCATTCACTCGCGAGGCGTGCTCCACGATCGACGTGATCGTGAGCGGGGTATCCATCATCAAACCGTTCATGCGTTGTTATCTCCGTACTCTTCTTCAACCGTTAGTCTGGCGCGCAGTGCTTCGTCGTGTCGGAAGGGGGCTTGCCGGCAAAACCGGCTGCTTTTAAGGCTCGATTAATTCCCAGCAGTCATCCTCTGCATGCAGCACAGCGCGCGACTCCTGCCCTAGCTTGATCAGGTGCGCACTGAGTGACAGCATCGCCATCTTGTGCAGGCTCGTATCGACATCGTCATACACCACTTTCACGAGGTCTTCCACGGAGGATCGGCCGAGCTGCTGCAAGCCGGCCATCACCTTGGACTCGCGCTGCAAACGATGATTCACCAGCCACTCCACCACCTCGCCAGGGTTGTCCATCAACTCTCCATGCCCGGGGGCGATAAACTGCAGCGGATAGCGCAGCAGTAACCTGAGCGAATCGATATAGGCCTTCATATCGCCGCTCGGCGGAATGATGACCACGGTGGATCCATTCATGATGTGATCGCCGGCAAACATCACACCTTCCTCCTCGAGGAAAAAACAGAAGTGATTGCCGACGTGTCCTGGGGTATGCACAGCACGCAGCGTGAATTCGCCGGCTTGCAACACATCGTCGTGGCGCAGTTCGGCCGAAGGCTTGAATGTCGCATCCTGGAACATGTCATCGGGTGGCGCAGCGCCAATCACCTCGGCACCGGTGGCGGCGTGAATGGCCTGCCAGGCGGGTGAGTGGTCGGGGTGCGTATGCGTACATACGATCCAGCGAATGCGATCCCCCGCGGCGCTCAGTATTGCCTCTATATGCGAGGGTTCCGCAGGGCCCGGATCGAGTACCGCCACGGCTTCATTGCCCAGCAAGTAGGTGTTGGTGCCCGGGCCCGTCATCACACCCGGGTTGGGCGCAACGATACGCCGGATGCGGTCGGTCAGGCGAAATGGCACTCCGTGATCCAGCATGCGCTCACACCATCTTATCTATGGCTACGTCGGGGTTGACGTCCGCCTCGTAATCAACGCCATCTACCTCAAAGCCGAACAATTGCAGGAACTCCCGCTTGTAGCCCGCAAAATCCGATAGTTCACGCAGTGTTTCCGTGTTGATATCGTCCCACAGGGCGGCCACCGCGCCCTGCACCTCGGGGTTTAATTCCTTCGCGTCCGCCCGCAGGCGTCCCTCGTCATCGAGTCGCGGCGCGTCGCTGCACAGGGAATCGCGGAACAGCGCGTCGATCTGTTCAATACAGCCCTCGTATTCACCGCGCTCTGTCATCACCTTCTTCAGCAGGGCGAGATAAATGGGCATGGCCGGGATGGCGGCGCTGGCCTGCGTTACCACCGCCTGCAGCACCGAGACCCGGGCATCTCCGCCCAGCGCCGCAAGCCTTCCGCGAATGTCGACCACGCGTTTGTCGAGGTCCTTCTTTGCCGCACCAATCGTGCCGTGCCAATAGATATCCCAGGTGAGCTTATCGCCAATGTAGGTATAGGCCGTGGTCTTCGCGCCGGGCGCCAGCACATCCGCCTCGTCCAGCGCTTCAATCCACATCTGCCAGTCTTCGCCGCCCATTACTGCAACGGTGTTGTCGATCTCGTCCTGCGTCGCGGCCTCGATATGAAAATCCTGCACCTCTTCCTTATCGGTGTTCACGCCTTTCTGCACGGTCGCCTTGCCAATCGGCTTGAGCGTGGAACTGTAGACTTCGCCGCTGACAGGGTGCTGGCGCCGTGGCGATGCCAGGCTATAGACCACGAGGTCGACCTGACCGAGGTCAGCGCGAATTGTCTCGATAGCCCGTTGCTTTACCTCATCGCTGAAGGCGTCACCGTTCAGGCTTTTTGCGTACAGGCCGGCTTCCTCTGCGCAGCGGTGAAACGCCGCAGAATTGTACCAACCAGCGGTGCCCGGCTTTTTTTCCGTGCCCGGCTTCTCGAAGAAGATGCCCAGGGTGGCTGCACCCGCGCCAAATGCTGCGGTAATTCTCGAGGCCAGACCGTAGCCAGTGGAAGCACCAATCACCAGCACCCGCTTCGGGCCGTTTGCAATTGCGCCACGGGATTTTACGTATTCAACCTGACGCCGGACATTCGCCTCGCAACCCACCGGATGGGTTGTGGTGCAAAGAAAACCGCGTACACGGGGTTTTATGATCATGCCTGAGTAAGTCCTGCGCCTGTGTTCGACGTTTTTTTGGGTGTGTTTGGCTGCGCATGGGCGCAACGACCGCAGTTTAGCACAGCGGCCGATCTCCACCGCAAGCATGCTGGCAGCAGATGCACTGCTGGCGGCACAGTTGTGTTCGGTGGCAACTTGCCGTTCAATGACGCTGGAACTTCCGGCAAAATCCCTTTATGTCCTCCTCGCCACTACGCCACCCAACCACACCCGCCTGGACAGAGCTTGTTCTCGCCAACTTCGACCGCTTTCTGCAGGACCATGCCGCCGCAGAAAAGAAGGCCTCCGGCATGGCAATATCGATGCTGTCACACTACCCCGATCGCACCGAACTGGTGGCGGCGATGGCGGAGCTTGCCGTGGAGGAACTCACGCACTATCGGGAGGTAGTGAAGTGGCTGCATCAAAGGGGCCAGATCACTACCGCGGACACGAAGGACCCGTACGTTACGGCTTTTCGCGAGGTGATCCGCAGCGGTCGGGATGTGTACCTGCTGGACCGCCTGCTCACCGCCAGCATCATCGAGGCGCGCGGAGCCGAGCGTTTCGCCCTCGTGGCGGGCGCCCTCGACCAGGGTCCGCTACAACGTTTTTATCAGTCGATCGCCCGCTCGGAAGAGCGGCATTTCGAGCTGTTTCTGGACCTCGCCGGACGCTACTTTGAGCGCGCCGACATCGACACCCGCTGGGATGCGCTGCTGGACATTGAAGCCGAAATCGTGATGCAACTGCCGCTGCGCCCGGCATTGCATTAATGCCCACAAGAAGCGTGCGCCAAGACATCGCAACCCGGCGCTACCTGCAACGGCATATAGCGCCCGGGCTGCCGGAATGCAGCGCCGAGGCAGGGCCCTGGCAGCACGTTGTGGTTGTGCCGGCGTATCGCGAATCCCCATCTCTTATAGCGCGTCTCTCACAACTGCCCCGCGGCAGTGGCAGAACGCTGGTGATACTGGTCATCAATCGTCCGGACAGCGATCTCGACGCAAACACCAATAGTGCACTTCGCGAAGCGCTGGGCCTGCTGCCCGAGGCGCCCGGACACCGCGCGGATTGCAACCTGCGCCGCGCGGGCGCGCATACAGACATCGCAGTACTGGATCTGGAATCAGGTCGAGGGCCGCTACCCGCCGCACAGGGAGTTGGCCTGGCACGCAAGACCGGAGCCGACCTTGCACTGCTGTGGATGCACGCAGGAAGAATTCACGACAACTGGATCTGCAATACAGACGCCGATGCCACGCTGCCCTCAAGCTACTTCGCACAACTTGCCAGTGCGCCGGACGCAGCGGTTGCCGCGACCTTTCCGTTTGTGCACAGCGCCACGCAGGATGCCGCACTGAACACCGCCACCTGCGTCTATGAATTGCGTCTGCATTATTATCTGCGTGGCCTTGAACACGCATGCTCGCCCTATGCCTGGCACAGCCTTGGCAGCTGCCTGGCGGTGCGCAAGGACGCCTATGCACAGGTTCGCGGGTTTCCACGACGCGCGGCGGCGGAGGATTTCTACCTGCTGAACAAACTCACCAAGCTCGGTGAGGTAGCGCGCCTGCGGGGCGCCTGCGTCCGCCTTGAGGCCAGAGCCTCAAATCGGGTGCCTTTCGGCACGGGCCCTGCGGTGAGCGCCATAACCCTGGCGGCCGAACCCGACTCTGCGCGCATTTTTGAGCATCCAATGGTCTTTGAGGCACTGCGCGTGTTTCTCCGCGTGCTGCCCCGGCTATGCACTGAAAGCAAGGTCAATGTACTACCGCATCAACTGTCGACGGGGGGGCTGCCCGCACCGCTCGCGCTGGCGGCAACGCGCGCCCTTGAGACCCTGAAACTTTCTCAGGCACTCGAGCACTGCCGGCGGCAGAGCAGGGATGCAGAGAGTTTCCAGCGCCACTTCCATCAGTGGTTTGACGCCTTTCGCACACTCAGGTTCTTGCGCGAGCTGGGTCGAGCGGGCTGGCCACCGATGACGCTGCAGGCACTGTACTCGCAAGAGCCTGTGCTCTGGCCGCAGCACAAACAGGGCGACTTACAAGCGCTGCGTCTGGCGCTCACGCAGCGCTGGGGCTGGGAGCCGGAGAAGTGCTGGAAGCCTGCGTATCAGGCACATTGCTGATCCATACCGTCTGGTAGGGCAGCAGTTCGATGCTGTCGCCGTGCACCAGTTCGAGCAAACTGATCAGATCGATCCAGTCCTGGGTGTCGGTAAGGTTGATAGAGGCGAGGTCCAGGCGCTGTGGCTCGAGGGTCACATTGCTGATACAGAAAATGCTCTGCCGGCGATCCATGCTCTGGCGCCAGTAGCCGAACAACGCCGTACCCAGGTGCAGGGTAAACTGGGTGGCGTTGGGGTGAAACGCAGCCTGCCGACGGCGTATACGCAACAGCCCTTTCAGACGGGCGAACACTTCGTGGTGTGTTGAGGATTCCAGCGCCAGCTCGTGTTGCAGGAGCGAGTAGTCCCACTGGTGCCTGTTGATCGAGCGGAAATGCCCGGTGTTCTCGACCCGTTGGGAATCGTTACGCGTGCCGAGCAGACTGTGCACGTATATACCCGGTATACCTTCCAGCCCCAACATGATCGCATGCGCACAGACGAAGCGTTCCAGCCCCCAGTTATCGGGCCCATCGCGCGTGCCCTGCAGCGCATCGAAGAGGGCGATGTTAATTTCATACGGCCTCGCCTGACCATCCTCCAGAGCGCGGTAAGACACATGCCCGCCGAATGACTGCATCGTCCTGATCAGCCCGTCCAGTTCCTCATCGGATAGCAAACCCTCCGCAGGTCGCAGGCCAATCCCGTCATGGGAGGCGATAAAATTGAAATACGCGGTGCCGTTCTGCGCAGGCGGCATGCTCATCAACCAGCTTTTCAGATAGCCACAGTCGCCACTCACAAGGGTATACAACAGCAGTGGAGGTAACGAAAAATTGTAGATGCAATGGGCTTCGTTGGCGTTGCCGAAGTACGCCAGGTTCTCGCGATTGGGTATATTGGTTTCCGTGATGAGCAGCGCATCTTCCCGCGCGTGCTCCACCAGCGTGCGCAACAATCGCACGATCTCGTGAGTTTCTTCCAGATTCAGGCAGGATGTGCCGGGCACCTTCCAGAGAAACGCGACAGCATCGAGGCGGAATATCCGTACCCCCATATCGAGGTAGTGACGAATAATCGACACAAACTGCAGCAGCACCTCCGGGTTGCGGAAATCGAGGTCTACCTGGTCTTCACTGAAGGTGCACCATACGTATCGGGGCCCGGCATCGGTCTGCACTTCATTCAGCAGTGGCGATGTGCGCGGTCGCACGACGTCACTCAGATCCTCAGCCGGATCGGCCGTGAAGAAATAGTCCCTGCCGGGGTCACGGCCGCGGAGAAAATTGTCGAACCAGAGACTGCGACTCGAGCAATGGTTGATCACCAGATCGGCCATCAGATCGTAATCTTTCGCGATGTCGCTGATATCCGACCAGTCACCCAGCGACTCGTTGACACTGGAATAATCCAGCACGGCAAAACCGTCGTCGGAACTGTAGGGATAGAACGGCAGAATGTGTACGCAGGACAGCAGGCCCTCCGTGTGTTCGTCCAGGAAGGCCTTCAATGTGTGCAGGGGCTTTTCATCCACACGCAGAAAAGTGGCGCCGTAGGTGATCATCGCCGCGTCACGCTGGCTCCAGTAACTGGTCCTTCCCGGCGGTGAATCAGGCTCGGCGGGCAAGCGCATTGCATTGAGTATGCGCTCCGCGAGATTGCCCTGCGGATCAGCGGCCGGAAACTCCCGGTAGATGAAATCCAGATGCCGCTGAACGCGGTCTTGAAGCTCGATATGTTCGATCACGGGCTCTGCAACCGGGCTCAGCCGGCCGCGAACTCCGCATGATCCGCTTCAACCGCTTCCAGAAGTTGTTGCAGTATATCGGGTACCGCGCTGATCACCCGGTTCCAGCTTGGAATGAATGGACGCTCCATCGGATTGGCGAGGAAGGCCTCGCCGGCCTTCATGATGTTCTCGGCAAATAATTCTACCGCCTGCTCCTCCTGATGAATATCAAGGCTCAGCCCGTTGATTACCGCATCGTTGTGATAGGTTTCCACAAAGTCGAGGGCGATCCGGTAGTAGGTGGCTTTAAGTGACCTGAAGCTCTCTGTATTGAAGGTGACCCCGCGGCTTGCCAGCTTGCGAAACAGCGCCTTGGCAATATCGATAGACATTTTGGACAACCCGCCCTCGTCGTTGTCGGCTGAAAGATCCTGATGCTTGTGATCATAAACCCCTGCTATATCGGCCTGACACAGGCGGTTGTTGGCATAGTTGCGGCACATCTCCGAGAGCACGCCGATCTCCAGGCCCCAGTCGCTGGGAATCAGGATATCGTTCAGCACATCCTTGCGGAACGAGAACTCGCCTGCGAGCGGATAGCGGAAGCTGTCCATATATTCCAGATACTCCATGTCTCCCAGAGTTTTCTTCAGCGCACGCAACAGCGGCGTTACCAGCAACCTGCTAACCCGCCCATTGATTCTGCCGTCGGCCACGCGCGCGTAAAAGCCCTTGCAGAACTCGTAATTGAACCGCGGATGGGCGACCGGATAGATCAGCCGGGCGAGCAACGCCCGGTCGTAGGTCAGGATATCGCAGTCGTGCAGGGCCAGCGATTCAGCGCGCCCTGACGCCAGTGTATAACCCATGCAGTACCAGACATTACGCCCCTTGCCGAGCTCCCGAGGCGCCAGGTCGAGGGACTGAAGCTGCTGATCGAGGGCCTGGAGGCGCGGACCGTCGTTCCACAGAATGCGGTGATGCTGCGGCAGGCGCGAAAAAAATTCCAGTGCGATGCGGTACTGCTCGCGGTCTGCCCGGTCCAGTCCGATCACGATCTCGCTGAGGTACGGGACTTTCACCAATTCATCGATTATATGCGGCAGTGCCTCGCCTTCCAGTTCGGAAAACAGGGAAGGCAGAATGAGGCCCAGCGGTCGCTTGCCGGCGAAGGAAAGCAACTCACTTTCCAGCTCCTCCACCGGCCTGTTCGACAGGTTGTGCAGGGTTGTGATGATGCCGTTCTGATAAAAATCGCCCATGCGTACCTCAGTATTATTCCAGGCCGGCCCGAAGGTATGCCAGCCAGCGCGCCACACCTTCGGCCCAACCCGCGGGGCCAAAATCCGTACTGTACATCACGCCCTGTGTGCGTTGCAGCGCGGGAAAGTCATGCACCGGCGAGCGCACTACAAGCGCGGTTTCCGCCACTTCGAGCATCGCCACATCGTTGTCGCTGTCACCCACGGCCAGGTCGTGAATGCTGTGTTCCGGGTGGGCCTCGTGGAACAAATCCCGCAGCCAGGCCAGTGCCAGCCCTTTATCACAGCTGCCCGACACGCCGAGAAAACGCCCACCCTGAAGTACCTCCGCTCCCTTCTCCCGCAAACATTCCACGAAGGCCTGCTGCCGACGGGGTGAACCGAGCCACTTTACAGGCTCGCTGTACTCTCGCGTGTTCGCTGCTTCGGCCTGCTGTTCACTGAGGCCCGTCATGGCCATGATACCGGCCACTCCAGCGCGCTCGAAATTGTCAAACTCGTCGGGAAACTCGCAGTGGAGATCCGCCAGGATCTGCAACCAGTGCTCCCGTGGCTGGCACCACTCCCGAACCCACAATCCATCGCGCTCCGCCACACCCTCCGGGGCGGTTGCGAAATAGCCCACCGGAATACATACCGCTGCGCCGTTCTCCACGATGAAGGCGCCATCCAGCGCCAATTCGTCGCGCAGGTGCGCGATCTCCGCGCGCGTCTTGCTGCTCACGGGAATCACCGGCACCTCCATACGCGCCAGTCGCCGCAGTTGCGGCAGCGCATCCCGGTAACTGTAGCTGCGATGATCCAGCAGCGATCCGTCAAGATCGGTGAATACCAGGGGCAGCGCCTTCACAGGGTGCGCAACCTCAGCGCTCGCGCCCTAAAATGATGCAAAGGCCCTGGTTCCGCGCTCGCATCCAGACGGTTTTTCAGGCGAGCCACCGGGTATTCGTACCCGGCATTGCTGCCAGATGATAGCTTTTCCGACGCTACGCCGTCCGAGTACATTCTGTGTTTCATAGATCTTTTATACCACGTCCGGCTTCTACCGATGCACCACCTCATGGCACCGACCCATGCACCAACTGTGCCACCCACGTTGCCCCGGGGCTTCTCCTGACCCCACCAGTTCCGGTAAGCTGACAGCTACCTTACCCGGCACCCCTGCCCATGTCCCACTCCCCAGACAAGAGCGCCCACTGGCGGCGGCAAATGAGCGCCGGCAAGGATTCTTTCAGCCAGGGCGATCTGGCGGGCGCCGCACGCGCATTTTCCACCGCTACGTCACTGCTACCAGATCGCTTCGAAGGCTGGGTCAATCTGGGTTCTGTCCTGCTGCAGGGCGGTCGGCTTGCCGATGCGGGCAGCGCGCTGAAAACTGCGCTGGCGCTCAACCCAAACGTAATGGCCGCGCAAATGTTACTCGGGGACGTACAGCGCATGCAGGGGGAGACAGAGCAAGCCCTTGCCAGCTATCGCAAGGCGGTGGCGCTTGAAAGGGCGCCGCTGGCGCTCAACAAACTCGCCTGTGCACTGCGCTCGCGGCTGCACGCCGAGGAAGCGGCCGACCTCTACACCGAAGCCCTGGCGAAAGCACCCGATTTCAGCCTGGCGCGAGTCAACCTTGCCACGCTGCGGCTCGAGACAGGGCGCTACGAGGAAGCTGCGAGTGAACTGGCCGCGCTTGACGGCCGGCAGCTGCCACCGGCGGAGCGCGAAGAGGTAGACTGCGCCCGATTGTCCCTTGCCGAGTACCAGCGCCTGCACAGCGCGATTGATCGCATGAACAGCAGCGGAGAATGCGCCGAACTGGAAGCGCGACTGCGCGAGCTGCCAGCGGATATCCGCCGCATAGACAAAGGCGCGCTGGAGAAGATCCGGGAGTATTTCAACTGGGCGAAGCACGTATCACAGCTCTACCCGCTGCAGCAGACAGAACAACCCGATGACTGGCCGCTGATCGAAGCGCTGTGCACCGTTCCAGCCAGCTCTGTCGAGGATTATCTGGCGCTGTGCGCAACGCTGGAACGGGGCGATGGATTCACCCGCGAACAGCGCATCGCAGCCAATATGGAGCCCGCGATACGCAGTGCGCGCGAGTGTGCAGAAGCCATGCAGGATCCGGTACTCGCGGAGGTGCGGCTGCGCCACTGGCACGGCATGGCCTGCCGGGAATTGCCCGGCACGCTGGCGGGACACTGCAAGTACACGCGCAACTGGTCGGCGCAAAGCCCCGCGCTGAAGCGGGTCGATCCGCACCTGGCAAGCGCTACATTGCAGCACTTTGTGCGCAATCTTTATCTGCGGGTACCACCAGGAATTGCGCGTGCAGCGCTGGTATTCATGGCGATCACCGACCTCAACTGCTTCGCCGATGGCAACGGCCGGATAGCATTGATCTGGCTCAACCGGGAGCTTGAATGGAGCGGACTGATGCCCGCGCTGTTCAGCGAAGAACTGGGAACAGACGGTGAACTGAGCCGTGCGATGCAAACTGCGCGGGAAGGAGACGGTGATTTATCAGCGCTGGTGAACGTCATCATCCGGGCACAGGAAAACGCCAGGCAATTCTGCGCGACGCTCGACGCCGCCCGGGCGACCGCTACATGATTATGTGGCGAATATCCTGAAGCAACTCCACGATACGGGTCAGAAAGCGCCCGCCATCGCCACCATTCACCACGCGGTGATCATAGGATAAGGCCAGCGGCAGCATCTTGCGCGGCGCGAACTCCGAACCATTCCACACCGGCTTCACCTCCGCCCGGGAAACACCGAGAATGCCGACTTCGGGGGTATTCACGATCGGCGTAAACCCGCTGCCGCCGATATTGCCGAGGCTGGACACGGTGAAACTGCCTCCCTGCATTTCGCCCGGGGACAGCTTGCGCTCGCGCGCTTTACCCGCCAGCAAGATGATCTCTTCCGCCAGCTCCCAGACGCTCTTCGTATCCACGTTCCGCAGCACCGGCACCATTAACCCTGCCGGCGTATCGACTGCCAACCCGATGTGGTAATACTTCTTGGTCACCAGGTCTTCGCCGCCGCGGGCGAGCGAGCTGTTCAGCTTCGGGTTTTCTTTCAGTGCCTGCGCGCAGGCCTTGAGCACGAAGGGCAGTGGAGAAAGTTTCGTGCCGCGTCGTTCTGCCGCGTCCTTCAGGCTGTCACGAAACTCCTCCAGCGCGGTGATATCGGCAGAATCGAACTGGGTGACATGCGGTACGCTCTGCCAGCTACGGTGCATGTTGACTGCCGTGAGTTTGTCGAGCTTGCTGCGTTCAGCAATTTCCACCTCACCAAATTTCGCAAAGTCGATCTCCGGCACGTCGGGCAGCCCGCGAGCCGCCGTAGAGGATGTATCGAGGCGATCACGCACATGCGCCTGTAAGTCTTCCTTGAGAATGCGGCCATGCGGGCCTGTACCCTGCAAGCCTTTCAGGGACACGCCAAACTCACGCGCCAGCTTGCGCACCGCGGGTCCCGCGTAAGACTGCGCATCGGCACGCGGATCGGAGGCTTGCGGGCGTTTCGATTGTTGCCTGGAGGCGGGCTCAGCAGCCGAATCGTCCTGCTTGTCTTTCCCCTCCTCTTTCCCCTTGTCCTTCCCCTTCTCTTCTGCCTTCTCTTCCCGCTTCTCGCCGTTGTCGGGCTCGCTGTGGTCGTCCGCTGCGCCGGCATCTTCCGCCGTAGCGTCCTCGGGCGTGTCGTCTTCGGTCGTATTCTCCTTCGCTGTGTCGTCTTCCGCGGCGTCAGTACCCGCCTCAATTTTTGCAATCGGCGCACCTTCAACCAGCTGCTCGCCCTCTTTCACGAGCACTTCAACCACCTTGCCCGCCACGGTCGAGGGGATCTCCATGGATGCCTTGTCGGATTCGAGCACAATCAGGCCCTGATCGACAGCGACTTCGTCACCCACCGCTACCAGCAGTTCTATGACCTCCGCGCCCTCCGATCCGCCGATATCGGGAACGTTTACCTGTTCTATCGCCACGGTCGCTGTCCTGTTGCTCAGAGCGTGAAGGGATCGGCCCGATCGGGGTCGATGCCGAGGGTGGAAATGGCTTCTGCAACACGTTGCTGCTCGCAACGCCCCTCATCTGCCAGCGCCTTTAAAGCGGCGACAACGATATATTCCCGGCTCACTTCAAAGAAAGTACGCAGCTTGCGCCGCGTGTCCGAACGTCCGAAGCCGTCCGTGCCGAGCACGTTGTAGCTGCCAGGCACGAACTCGCGTATCTGGTCTGCATAGAGCTTGATGTAATCAGTGGCCGCTATCACGGGGCCTCCCGCATCGGCGAGCAAAGCGGTGACATAGGGGATGCGCGGCTCCTCCTCGGGGTGCAACATATTCCAGCGCTGCGCCGACTTTCCCTCGCGCTGCAGCTCGTTCACGCTGGTGAGGCTCCACACATCCGCTGCAATCTGGTATTCGCTTTCCAGGATGTCGGCGGCCGCTTCCACCTCGCGCAGAATCGTTCCCCCGCCCAGCAGTTGAACGCGCAACTCCCCTACGACGCGGGACTGCCGCAGCCGATACATGCCCTTGATAATGCCCTCTTCCACGCCCTGGGGCATTTCCGGTTGCAGATAGTTCTCGTTCATTGTGGTGATGTAGTAGAACTTGTTTTCACCCTCGGCGAACATCCGCCGCATGCCGTCCTGAACAATGACGGCGAGTTCGTACGCATAACAGGGATCGTAGCTGACGCAATTGGGTACCGTACTGGCAAGTACCAGGCTGTGCCCATCCTGATGCTGCAGGCCCTCACCGTTGAGGGTAGTGCGGCCAGCAGTGGCTCCCATGAGAAAACCGCGGGCCTGGCTGTCGCCCGCCGCCCAGGCAAGGTCACCGATGCGTTGAAAGCCGAACATGGAATAGAAAATGTAAAAAGGCACCATCGGGTAATTACTGGTGCTGTAGGAAGTCGCTGCCGCGAGCCAGGCCGAAAATGCCCCCGCTTCGTTGATCCCCTCCTCCAGAATCTGCCCCTGGATGTCCTCTTTGTAGAACATCACTTCACCCGCGTCGTGAGGAGTGTAGCGCTGGCCCACGGATGAGTAGATACCGAGCTGGCGAAACATGCCCTCCATGCCAAAGGTCCGCGCTTCATCCGGCACGATAGGTACCACTCTTTCGCCGATGCCCTTGTCCTTGGTCAGGGTGGACAGCAGGCGCACGAATGCCATCGTGGTGGAAATCTCACGTTTGCCGCTGCTTTCAAGCAGCTTGGCGAACGCCGTGAGTGATGGCACCTTCAGCGGCTCCATGCGCGCGCGCCGCTTGGGAATGAAGCCCCCGAGTTCCTTGCGCCGTTCGCGCATGTAGCGCAGTTCCGGGCTGTCCTCGGGCGGGCGGTAATAGGGTACTTCGGGCAGGTCCTCGTCAGAAATTGGGATAGCGAAACGATCCCGAAACGCTTTCAGGCTCTCTGTGTCGAGTTTCTTCAGCGCGTGGGTTTCGTTGTCCGCCTCGCCATCCTTGCCCGTGCCGTAGCCCTTCACGGTCATCGCCAGAATGACGGTGGGCTGCTGGGACTCTTCCACCGCCTTGGCATAAGCGGCGTATACCTTGTAGGGATCATGCCCGCCGCGATTCAGGTACATGATGTCGTCATCGGACAGATCCTCCACCAGTTCCAGCAGCTCAGGATATTTGCCGAAGAAATGCTCGCGTGTGTAGGCGCCACCTTTCTGTTTATAGTTCTGTAACTCTCCATCGCACACTTCATCCATGCGCTTCTGCAACAGACCGGTGGTATCGCGTTCCAGGAGTGGATCCCAGAGGCGGCCCCAGATCACCTTCAGCACGTTCCAGCCGGCCCCGCGGAACACACCTTCGAGTTCCTGGATAATTTTGCCATTGCCGCGCACCGGGCCGTCGAGACGTTGCAGGTTGCAGTTCACCACAAAGATCAGGTTGCCGAGCCGCTCCCTGCCCGCGAGAGAGATTGACCCCAGCGACTCCGGCTCGTCACACTCGCCATCCCCGAGAAAACACCAGACATTGCGGTCGCCAGGATCCACCAGGCCGCGATCCCGTTGGTATTTCATGACACGGGCCTGGTAGATGGCCTGGATAGGGCCCAACCCCATGGACACGGTGGGAAACTGCCAGTAGTCAGGCATCAGCCACGGGTGTGGATAGGACGATAACCCGCGCCCGTCCACCTCGCGGCGAAAATTGTCGAGTTGCTCCTCGTTGATCCGCCCTTCAAGAAACGACCGCGCGTACATTCCTGGCGCGCTGTGCCCCTGGTAGAAGACAAGATCCCCCGGGTGCCCGTCGTCGGTACCGCGGAAGAAGTGGTTATAACCGATGTCGTAGAGCGTTGCGCTGGATGAAAAACTCGAAATGTGCCCCCCGAGCGCCTCATCGTTATCGTTGCCTCGCATTACCATCGCCATGGCATTCCAGCGCACCAGCGAACGGATACGCCGTTCCATGAACAAATCGCCGGGGAGCGGTTTTTCCTCCTCGGGCGCTATGCTGTTGGAAAAGGGGGTAACGATCGCCTGGGGAAGCTGGAGGCGCGCTTCAATTGCGTGCTTGGCCAGTTCCAGGAGCAGGAAAGAGGCGCGCTCGGGGCCGGCGTACTTGACCACTGCATCCAGTGCGTCCAGCCATTCCCGGGTTTCGAGTGGGTCTGTGTCTTCATTCATAACCGCGTTTGCCTTCTGAGCCGCGTGCTGTGATTGGGGGCATGCATAAGTTTCATTTAAGAACTTATTGCGCGCTCTACTTGCCCCGAACTTTTCAGGACGACGTTCTCACTCAAGCAACGCTCGCGTCTTTACCCGTGTTTGCCTCGATAGTAGCGCAGGCGATTCTCCGAGTCAGTATTGTTCCATTTTAGAACTTAGTATGATGGTAAATACCGGCCTGTCTATCTGTTCGCTCGCGACACTAGCGTCCCGCCCTGTGGATACCTCATTTTTTGTCTATCAATGCAGGCTGTAGGCATCCTGCGACTGCTTCAATGCCTCGGCTGAATCAAAGGAGCGCCCCTCGACAACCGGCAACACGCCAAAGCGCCCGGGAGCCACCACCTGGAGGGAATGCCGATTGCGCAAAAACACCCGCGCGTAGTATTCCCGCCAGTCTTCGAGACTCAGGCCCTCCACCGTGGCGGCGAGCGTTTCCCGGCCATCGAATTCGTAGCGACCGCGCGCGATGGAACTCCAGTAAAACTGGGCGCGCTCATGCAGGTTCTTGTCCGGTCGCAGAATCTCGCTCACCAGGGCCGCGCGGTGACGCTTAAACTGTGCATCGCTCAGGTTCGGAGCCAGGCCTGCCATGAAGGCCTGCATGGCGGCGTCGACATCAGCGGCATCCTTGCGCGGCGACTGCACCAGCATGACCAGACCGGGCACATCCCGCTGCGGCCAGTTGAATGCCGCCACCACGTAGCCCAGTTGCTGCTCCGTGCGTAGCTGCTGGAAAAAGCCGGATTTCATGATCTGCGCCGTGAGCGCTGTTGCGGCGCGGTCTTCCCAGGTATTCCCCGCCCCCTGGAGATACCAGGCAAGCACCGAGTCATCGTGCGGCACGTCCACGGCATACTGCAGTGACTCGCCAGCCGCCAGCTTCACCACCTTTGCCGGCATCACCTCAGCGACGGGCTCATCTCCCAGCGTGCGCGTCAGCATGTCGGCAAGGCGCACCGTGGTCGCTTTCTCGTAATTGCCGTAGACCAGCGCCTCGGCGCTTGCCTCGCGCCAGAACTGCGCCGCGAAATCCAGCAAGTCCTGCAGGTTCACTTCCTCAAGCACAGCGATCATTGCCTCTTCGCCCCACTCACCGTGGCGCAGAGCCTCGCCGAGATCCTCCATAACCTGGGTGCTGGGCCGCTTGGCTACCGAGTTCTGCAACGCGCGCACCAGGTTGAGGCGAATGTTCTCAAAGCGCTTTTCGTCGAATGACGGCGTCTGGATTTCGTCCAACAGCTGATCAAGCAATACCAGTTGCCGATCGTTATAACCGCTGAGTCGTAGATCGATTCCCCGGGCTTGCTGGTAGAACCCGAACTGCAAGCCTGCGAGCCGCGCTGGGTAGGAAAATTCATTCACGGCGTCCGTCAGCACGGCGGTATACAAACCAGCCAGTGCCGCCTGCCGGGCACTGTGGCCGAGAGCGTTGGAACGGAACTTGATATAGATCGCACCGCGGGGCACGCGAAACTCTTCATCGGGCATGTACCATATCTTCTGCCGCCCGCTCTCGAAGCCCACTGTTGGCACGTCCGGCACGGGTGTCGGCAAGCTGACGAGCGACACATCTTCGGCGATGAACTCGTTGGGCGCCGGCAAGTGCAATTCTGTGGCCGCGGAGTCGTCGGCACCTGCCGTAATTACGCTGGCGTCCAGGGGGCGCTGTGAATAGGGGACAGCGTAATGGCGGGACACGGAGTCCGTGTCAACGTCTGCATCGCTGAGCATGACCAGTGCATTGTCGGGCCGCAAATGCCCCATAAGTTCCGTGAGCACCGCCTGATCGTAGTCGTTCATCACGTAAGGACCACGGAGCACGTCGCGGGGCGCATAATAGTGCATGCCATTCGCCAGCGCCGTGACGTAGCTGGAGGGGTTTCCCGGCTCACGGAAGCGGAAGCTGAGCTCCGCCAGCCGCGCCTGCTCGTCGTAAAGCCAGTTCTGCGGGCCCTTCTCACGCAGCATGTCCAAATAGGCGAAGACCAGTTGCAACACCCTGTCGTGCTCGGCGACACCTTTTTCAGTCAGTGTAATGTTCACGCTGAACAGGGAGCCGCCTCGCCACGCCAGTGCTCCGCCGGCGGCAAGGCTTTCCGCCAGGCCCTCGGCCTTCAGCAGTGACAGCAAACTGCCCTCCCCTTCATGGCCGACCAGGTTGCCCACGTAAGACACGGGCTTCGTGTGGTAGTCGTCGCGGTAATCCGGTATCGGGAAGGCCACTTCCAGCTCTTTCAGCGTTGCCAGCGGTTGCACCTTCACGAGCCTGGGAAGGACTCCCTCGGCGAACAGTGGCTCTTCGATCTCCGTATGCGAAAACTCCTTGTTCGGCACCGCGCTGAACATTGGCGTCACCAGCGCTTCGAGTTCATCCAGCGATTCGTTGCCCAGCACCGCCAGACGCATGATATTGGCCGAATAATAGTCATCGTAGAAGCGGATCAGTTCGTCGCGAATACTGGACCCCTCGCGATCGGCGAGCGTATCCAGGCTACCCACCGAAAACTGGCTATAGGGATGTTCCGGATTCATGACTTCCTGCAGGACATCCAGGTTGCGCCGGCTGTCGCTTTTGAGGCCCATCTGGTATTCCGCCTCAACCGCCTGCTTCTCCCGATCCACGTATCCGGCATCAAAGCGCGGCGCGATAAAAAACTGCGCGAAACGGTCCAGCGCTTCGGGCAGGTGCTCGGCATTGACATCAAAGAAGTAGTTCGTGTGATCAAAACTTGTATAGGCATTGCGAGCGCCGCCGTGCTCGGTGATGTACTCCTCATATTCCGCGGCGTCGGGGTACTTGTCGGTGCCGAGAAAGAGCATATGCTCAAGGAAATGCACCAGACCGCCGCGCCCGGGCGGATTGTCCCCACTGCCAACCATTACCGCCAGTGAGGCTGCCGCTTTCGGGGAATCCGGCGCCGATATCAACAACACTTCCAGTTCGTTGGGGAGCGTAACAAGGCGGTAGGCGTACTCGTCGTTGTCGCTCTGAATTGGCTTCAGTGTGCTCTCGGGCGTTGTCGCGCAGGCCGCAAGCAACACAACTCCAAGCAACAATACCGGCAGCCGCAGCAGGCTACGGCGGGAAACATACATCGACATCAATTACTCCATCACGTCCATTAGAGCGGAAGATCCCCAGTCGTCTGGCTGTCTGAACGCGGCCATGCGTTCAACACCGCCTTGATCAGGGTGGCCAGCGGAATTGCGAAAAACACACCCCAGAAACCCCAGATACCGCCAAAGAAGAGAACGGCGAGAATAATAGCCACCGGGTGCAGGTTAACCGCTTCCGAAAACAACAGGGGCACCAGCACGTTGCCATCCAGTATCTGAATGAGGAAGTAGACTCCAACCAGCCAGTAAAATTCACTGCCCACTCCCCATTGAAAAAACGCCACGGCCACTACCGGCAATGTGACCAGTGCGGCGCCGATATACGGAATGATGACCGAGAGACCCACCAGCAGTGCCAGCAAAGCGGCATAATTGAGCCCGAGCCAGACAAAGGCCGAGTAGGCGACCGACCCGACAATCAGCACCTCCAGCGCTTTGCCACGCGCGTAGTTGGCTATCTGCTCGTCCATCTCTTGCCAGATTTTCCGGAGCAACGGCCGGTGAGTGGGCAAAAACCCCCCGAGCCAGCCAACAATGGCCGCTCTGTCCTTGAGGAAGAAAAACACCAGCATGGGAATGAGCACCATATATACCAGCACCGTCAGAAGGCCCGGAATCGAGGCAAGCGTGCGTGACAACAGCGCTTGTCCCAGCCCGGCGAATTGCGACTGTGCGGCGGTTATGATTTCGCCGAGTTGCTGCTTGGTGAGCACATTGGGATATCGCTCAGGCAGGACCCCGAGAAATTGTCTGGCCTGGTCCAGCATGCCGGGGGTCTCTCCCGCCAGGCTGATAAGCTGCCGCCACACGAGCGGCAGAAGACCCAGGCTGACACCGAAGAAAATACCCACGAAGACAAGATAGGAGATAGCGACAGACAGCCATTCCGGCAGGCCGAGACCTCGCAGCCGGCTCGCAAGCCCCTGCGCGAGATACGCCAGAACAAGCGCTGCAAGCACCGGCGCGAGAATGTGCCCGATGGTCATCAACAAAACCACCGCAATGGCCAGCAGAACCAACAGGAGGATGGACTCCTCCTCAAAGAAATACCGCCGGTACCACTTCTCAAAAATCGCGAGCATCAGCCGTTTCTCATCCGCAGTTTGCGGAAAATTATGTGTGTTGCTGCAAAACGTAGCGTCGGGTCAGCTTTTTTCAAGCAGATAGCTGTACACCCCGTCTTTCTGGCTGCTGGCGAGCAGACGATTGCCCGATTGCTCGGCAAACACGCGAAAATCGCGCACCGAGCCGCTGTCTGTCGCCAGTACCTTCACCCGCTCACCCGCGCCCATGGCGTTCAAAGCACGTTTGGCTTGCAAAAGTGGTAACGGGCACTCCAGCCCGGTGGCGTCCACGAGGATCACTCCGGTGTCACTCATTGCTGATATCGATCCCATGCAGAGGACGGACAGTATACGGGATACCGCTACGCGCTTGAACTTTCATCGCGGCTATCGTTCCAAACAGCAGATTCCTGTTCTGAACTCGCACCGATGCAGTACAATGCGAGGAAAGCCGTCTGTCAGTGAGTGATTCCAACACAGTGCATATACCAGGCAGGCTGGCAGTGCGGGCGCGCCACGTCGTCACAGCAGTGGCGCTGTCTCTGACTGTCGCCTCGCCACTGTTTGCCAATACCGATGAACTCAAGCTGCCCGCGCTGGGCGAATCCGGCTCGAGCATGTTTTCCTCCGAGTTTGAACACCAGTTGGGCCGGGCCTGGCTGCGCGCTTTTCGCAGCCAGGCGCCCGTGGTCAACGATCCGCTGATGTTCGATTACCTGGAAGATCTCATCTACCGCCTGGTGACCCACAGCAAACTTCAGGATCGGCGGGTTGAGCTGGTTGTTGTAGACAACCCTACGATCAACGCTTTCGCCGTGCCGGGCGGGGTCATTGGCGTGCACAACGGTCTGCTGCTGTGGGCGCAATCGGAAGACGAACTGGCCACGGTACTGGCCCACGAAATCGCCCACCTGAGCCAGCGACACTTTTCCCGCGGGGTGGAGTTTCAGAAAAAGCAGCAGCCGCTCGCGTTAGCGGCCATGCTCGCAAGCCTGATCATCATGGCAACGGCGGGTGGCGACGCCGGCATGGCGGCCCTTTCCGCCACCCAGGCGGCCACGCAGGATTCCGCGCTGCGTTACAGCCGAAGCAACGAGCAGGAAGCCGATCGCATAGGCATGCAGACCATAGTGGATGCCGGCATGGACCCGAACGCCGCCCCGGCGATGTTCGAGCGCATGTTACAGGCCGCGCGCTACGCCAGTTCCAACCGCGTACCCGAGTTTCTGCGTTCACACCCGCTGTCCGAAAGCCGGATAGCGGACACGCGCAATCGGGCCCGGCAATACCCCAAGCAGATCCATCCGACCAGCCTGAACTATCAACTCATGCGCGCGAGGGCCCAGAATCAGCTCGCGAATACACCAGAGGAGGCTGTGCAGACCTTCCGCGGAGAACTCGACGGGAAATCACAATCGCGGGAAGCGACCAAATATGGCCTGGTGCTGGCACTGACCGACGCGGGGCGGGCCGACGAGGCGAGCCTTGAACTGGACAGTATCTGGTCGAAGAGCCCGGAAAGAATCGAGTATATTATCGCCGCCGCCGAGATCGAGCTGGTGCGCAACCAACCCGCCAGGGCCGTGGAAATCCTGGCCAAAAAACTGGCAGTTTCTCCGGGTAATCACCCGCTTACCATGACCTATGCCAAAGCGCTGATGCAAAACCAGCAGCCGCACATTGCCGAAGAGGTTTTGCTTGCCCAGAGCAGGCGTCGACCCGACGACCCCGGGCTGTGGTATCTGTTGGCGGAGGTGCAGGGACTTGCGGGAAACATCGCGGGCCTGCATCAGTCGCGGGCGGAGTATTTCATTCTCAACGGCGTGCTCGACGCCGCCGAAAAACAGCTCAACTATGCGCTAAAACTGACCAGGGATGATTATCCGGCCACCGCGCGCATCAACGAACGGCTCAGGGATATAGCCGAACTCAGAGAGCAGTTGAAGAACTTCTGAAAACCGGGCTTCGGGCCGGCGCCTCAGGCATTGCCGCGCACCGGCGCCTTCAACTCCGCGGCGAAATCCAGCATGCGTTGCAGTGGCACCATGGCGCGCTTGCCGAGCTCTGGATCGACGAAAATCTCGTTGTCATCACGCTCGAACACAGTTGCCAGACGCTCCAGGTCATTCATCGCCATCCAGGGGCAGTGGGCGCAACTGCGGCAGGTGGCGCCGTTGCCCGCCGTTGGCGCAATGATCAACTCCTTGTCGGGATTCAACTGCTGCATTTTGTAGAAAATGCCCTTGTCGGTAGCGACGATAAACTGCCGGTTTGGCATCTCACCCGCGGCGCGAATGATCTGTGTGGTCGACCCCACCCGGTCGGCCAGCTCTATAACAGCGGCAGGCGACTCCGGATGCACCAGTACGGCCGCCTCCGGATACACTCGCTTGAGATCCAGAATACCGCGCGCCTTGAACTCCTCGTGCACGATGCAGGCACCGTCCCACATGAGAATGTCGGCGCCGGTTTGCGCGCGCACATAATTCCCCAGGTGCTGATCCGGCGCCCACAGGATCTTCTTGCCCTGATCGGCAAGGTGTTCAGCCACATCCAGCGCGATACTGGAGGTTACAACCCAGTCTGAGCGCGCCTTCACCGCCGCCGAGGTGTTGGCGTATACCACGACCGTCCGATCGGGGTGGGCATCACAAAAGGCGGAAAATTCCTCGATGGGGCAGCCGATATCCAGCGAACAGGTGGCCTCAAGCGTCGGCATGAGCACACGCTTTTCCGGCGTGAGGATCTTGGCGGTTTCACCCATGAATTTAACGCCCGCCACAATCAGCGTGGAAGCCGGGTGCTCGCGACCAAAACGCGCCATTTCGAGGGAATCCGACACGCAGCCGCCGGTTGCCTCGGCGAGAGCCTGAATGGCCGGCGAGGTGTAATAATGCGCGACAACCACCGCATTTTCCCGCTCCAGCAGGGTCCTGATGCGGTTGCCGAGCTCGCGCTCCTGCTCAGGCGTCAACTCAGCTTGCTCGGCCTGATCCAGATGCGACTGCACTTGCAGGCGAATGGTTTCGAGTTTATCGGTGGCAATGCTCATAGAATCGGAACAGTCTCAAAAGGTGTATTTTACCACGATTTGGCAGGGCCATAATTGTCCTCTATCCTGCTCGCGAGCCCGCATCAAGAAGGAACAGACCCTTGGAATACGACTACGTAAAAACCCGGCGTGAAGACGTTGCGCCGATCAAGGAAAGCCAGGTACCCATTGTGCGGTTCTTCATGCGCTGGGCAACACGCCTGCAGGTAGCGGTCTTCCGCGCCACAAAAGGCCGCATGATGAACAAGTTTATCGGCGGATACCCGGTCTGCGTGGTGACCACCAAGGGCGCAAAAAGCGGCAAGACCCGGCGCATCGCCCTGATTCATCTGCCCTACGGCGAGTGCAAACTGCTGGTCGCCTCCCAGGGCGGCATGCCGCGCAATCCCGTGTGGTACTACAACATCAAGGCGAACCCTGACATTCTGATCATGCTCGGCGGCGAGGAAAAGCCCTACACCGCGCGCCAGGTCAGTGATGAAGAAAAGGCTGCACTTTGGCCTCATCTGTTGTCGCTGTATCCGGATTTCGATGAGTACCAGGCGCGCACCGATCGCAATATCCCGGTGTTTCTCTGCGAGCCGAAAACCGCCTGATCAGCCCGGCGGGGTGTACCAGACCGGAGAAGTCCACGCCCTTTCCTGTATTAGCGGTTCAAAAAACGGTGCATCGCAGTCGGCGGGGCGCTCTTCGGCGGGCAGCGTCAAACATTGGCGAGCCGAATACCGGCAGGTAGGATTCTCCACGGCGCGCAGGTAGTAAACTGCCCCCACCGAAGGATCAAAATCTGGATCCTGCCAGACGCTGCACAACTGCGCAGCGCCCTCTCCACGAGGCTCGCAGCTCAGCGGGTCCACGGTCGCGCCGTTATCCGCGCTCCCCGCGACATCAAAAACCGCCTGGTGATACTTGCCGTCATCGCCTGACCAACCCTTGATCATCTGCAAACGCTGAAGGCCCACGCCGGGAAGCGCCGGCGTACGCGGATCTGCTGCGGCAAGCACTAGAAAACGCGGCGCAGCAGCGCTTGGCGCGGGGGGCAGGTCTGAGCCCATGGGCACGCCTTCGGCATAGGCAAGCTCCAGCATATCCGGCCGCTCACACAGGTCGCTCGCCAGGTTCCAGCCCGCAAAAAGACGCGGCGAGATGCGCGGGCCACTGGTCCCGAAAACCTCTCGTCGGCGCATGGCATTGAATATTGCATCGCGCGAGTTTTCCTCGGCCCAGACGCCGATCAGCCCACCCGGATTATTGCTGGCATTGCCGGGAATATCTGATTTGAACTGCACCCGCTGCACTACCGTGGCATCGCCTACCCCCAGATGCCCCGGAAAGCCGGATTCGGCCACGCCACCTGCCAGGGCATTGTGGGTGTCTGTGCTGGCCATCAAGCCCATCTTGAAAGGATTGACGCCAATACGCCGCTCTTCGCGCAGGCCCTCTATCAGCGCATAGCGCACATAACTCCGGGGTTCGAGACAATTCGGGCCAAGATGGGGCACCCAGTCGGCCAGCGGGCCGCCATAGCATTCCCCCGGCTCCTCATAGAGCCCGCTGGCGTTGCGAAACACCTGGTTTTCGAACTTCTCAAAATTACACAGTTCATCCACCGAGCCGAGAACACCGGGGAGGCCATTGCGGCACTCGGAGTCTCCCTTGTGTTGCATGATCTCCACCAACGGCTCCATCTGCTGGCGTAGCCGCGCCCTGGCTGCCTGCTCATCCACACCGTATGCGCCGGGATAATCGACCGCAAACATGCGGCCGTTGCTGATATTGGAGTTGTGTGGGATCGCCAGTGCGTCGCATCCGGTGGAGCTGTTCCAACACTGGTCTCTCAGTATCTGCCACAGCTCCCATTCGCGCTGGCGATCAATATAGGAAACCGGGCGCGCGAGCACGGCCGAGTTGCGAAAGATCACATTGCGATGCAGGTTGGAGCCCATTCGGAAGGAACTGTATTCATAGGCGATAAACGTGGTGCGCTCGCAGTTGCTGGAAGTGTCCTGCCACTGCTGGGCAGCGGCGATGATATCGCCCCAGACGTCCTCCGCGCGCTCGGCACAGCGGACACCATCCGCACCGCAAACCTCGCTGTCCCGACTGGAAAAAGGCAGCATGATTTTGGCCAGCAGTTGCGGCGCACGGCCTTCTCCGCTGCGCATCACCTCACAGAAACTCGCGCTGTACGCCGCCGAGCCCGGGTCGTGGCAGGCCGATTGCTCGCCCAGGAATTCCGCGTGATCGGTCACCGCTGCAAAATCCAGCGGCCGGTCGATACGCACTTCGCGAAAAGAACCGGCCTGCGCCGCCGGAAGGTTCAGTGTCTCACCGAACGCGTAGCGGTAGGCATCCTGTGGCCCGGCACGCACCCCGAAATTCCAGGCGTCGCTCGACAGAGCAGTGTGCACATGCAGATCCCCAAACAGGGCCTGCCGCGTCGGCACACTGTGCGCGCAGGGTTGTGCCTCCAGCGGACCGTACTCGCGCGCTGCGAAGGCCTCGTCTGATGGCGGCTCAACGCCGCCGCAGGCAGCGAGCAGCGTGGCCGTGATGGCCAGCGCTGGCACTACCGGGCATTGCATCACGCTATTCATCGATCCAGCCCGGCCAGTCCCGCGACAGACGGCCCGTCCACTTCGGCGTACGGCGCTCCGCATAGGCAAGGCCTCCCTCAATGGCGTCATCTCCGGCCATGCTCAGATTGAGAGCGCGGGATTCCAGGGCCGCCAACTCCCCCAGACCTGTGTCCAGCCCGCGCCACAACAACCGTTTGTGCACTCCCACGGCTAAAGGCGCGCAGTTGGCGGCAATATCCCGGGCAATTCCCAGCGCGGCGTCC
>TARA_R110000823_G_scaffold132777_5_pt1 | contig 60295 bp, 56 predicted proteins | sample TARA_R110000823 | Tara Oceans TARA_R110000823 (sample SAMEA4397722) | marine metagenome | biome: Polar Biome; feature: [DCM] deep chlorophyll maximum layer (ENVO:01000326); material: water (ENVO:00002006), including particulate matter (ENVO:01000060) such as... | depth 20 m | reverse complement strand
CGGCATCATTCTGGGTCAGGTTCCCGCCTACGGCGACGACGCCGGCTTCTTTGTCGTGCCCGACGACATGGAAGAGCCTACTGTCCCGGCTCCCATGACGCCGCTGTTGCTGGGCCTTGGGCTGGTGGCGCTGGTGGTGTCCCGGCGGCGCGGCGCGGCTACCCGCACCGGTGATTGATCGCGCAACCTCAGCAGAATAGCGCGCTGCACCCTTTCCATCCCAACGGGCTCCGACGGCCGATATGACAAGATGGAAGGCCGATTCACCGCCAACCAACCCGGCGGAACGATTGAATCCAGCGGCAAACAGGACATTACTTCCTGGCGCGTATCCGTCGGCTACGAGTACTTCGTCGCCGACGGCTTTGGGCTGAACCTGAACCTGGGCTACGACTTTTATGACACCGAGGACTCCGGAAAAATCGTACACAGGGAAACGGGCCAGGTTTTGAGCTTCTTCGATGAATCCGGCAGCGACGAAAGCGTCAGCGTGGGTGTAGGTTTATCCTACTATTTCTGCGATTCAACGGCAGTGCGCACCGCTTACCGCTACAGCTTCGACGAGGTGGGCAACTCGCAAAGTGACGAGCCTTCTCTTTTCGAACTAGGGTTGGTATACACCTATTGATCGCGAGAGAAATATGCCCGGCAGGCCCCCGCCGTGGAAGAAGATTATGACAAGACGCGAAGTTGGCTGGACGGCGATGGCGATGCTGCTACTGGCGGCAGCGCTCTGGTACCTGTTCGGCTACCCGGCGCCACCGGTGGATTTACAGTGGCGCGCACCCGCGGCCACGCAGATTCCCGACGACGCCGTCACTGTGCGTTTCGCCGGCACCTCGACGATGCTCTTTTCAGACGGTGAGACGCAGTGGATGACCGACGGCTGGTTCACCCGCCCCCGCCTGTCGCAGATCGCGCTCGGGCAGGTGGCGCCCGATCCGGCGGCGATTGAATTCGGCCTCAAGCGCCTGGACGCGCAGCGACTCGCCGCGGTGATTCCCCTGCACTCCCACTACGATCACGCCATGGATGCGCCATTGGTGGCCGAGCGCACCGGCGCACTGTTGATTGGCGCCGAGGCGACCGCCAATATCGGGCGCGGACTGGGGCTGGCCGAGGAGCGGATGCGCGTGGTGGAACACGGCGAGTCGGTGCAACTCGGCGCCTTCCGCGTGACCTTTCTCGAGAGCAGGCACCTGGAATACGCGGATCCCGACATGGTGGACAAACTGATCACCCAGAGCGAGATACCGGCGCCCCTGGTGCCACCGGCCAGTATCTACGACTACAAGCTGGGCAAGGCCTGGGTACTGCACGTGGCGCACCCGAAGGGCGATTTCCTGGTGATCGGCAGCGCCGGTTTCGTGCCCGGCCTGCTGGATGGCTACGACGTCGATACGCTGTTCCTCGGAGTGGGCGCACTGGGTTCGCAAACGGCAGAATATCGCGCCGACTACTGGCAGGAGACAGTCGGGGCCGCGCACCCGGAGCGCGTCATACTCATCCACTGGGACAGCCTGCTCGCGCCTCTTAACGGCCGGTTGCAGGGCGAGATGCGCATCGCCGGGCTGCTTTCCGGGGGTAACGAGCGCCTGCACGAGTGGTTGCGGGCTCGCCGGGCGGCCAATCCCCAGCTCGTATTCCAGACCCTGCCGCGTTTCGAGCCAAGCCTGCTGTTTCCCTGAGCCGCGGTCGCAGCAGGCAACGGAGCGCTATACTGAGCGCAAGCCTGTCAACAACGGGGTGTGGCTAACACGCCCTTGTACAATGCCACTGAAACGGCAGTAACCACCGGGTAGGGACACCATGCCACGCACTTTCTCATTCGAGGATTTACAGCAGCAGGTCGAACAGGGCGCCATCGACACAGTGATTGCCGCCATGCCGGACATGCAGGGCCGGCTGATGGGTAAACGCTTCCAGGCGGAGTTTTTTGTCAAAGCCGCCTGGGAGGAGACACATGCCTGCAACTACCTGCTGGCCACCGACATGGAAATGTCTACCGTGGACGGCTACGCCGCCACCAGTTGGGCCGCAGGCTACGGCGACTATGTGCTCAAGCCGGATATGACCACGCTGAGGCGGCTGCCGTGGCTGGACGGGACGGCCCTGGTACTGTGCGACACACTCGACCACCATACCCACGCCCCCGTGCCACATGCGCCGCGCACGCTGCTGCAGCAACAGCTCCAGCGGCTGGAGCAGATGGGGCTGGTAGCGGCCGTGGCGACGGAGCTGGAATTTTTTATCTTCCGGGAAAGTTTTGAAGCCCTGTCGGACCGGGCATATCAAAGCCCCACCACATTCAGCGCCTACAACGAAGACTACCACGTGTTCCAGACCAGCAAGGAAGAGAGCCTGATGCGCAAAGTGCGCAACGGCCTGCAGGCGGCGGGTATCGACGTGGAGAACAGCAAGGGTGAAGCCTCCGCCGGACAGGTGGAGATCAACATCGCCTATTGTGACGGCCTGCGCATGGCCGACAACCACGTGATACTGAAAAACGCGGTCAAGGAAATCGCGTTCCAGGAAGGCAAGGCGATTAGCTTCATGGCCAAGTGGGATACACAGGCGGCGGGTTCATCCAGCCACATCCACCAGTCGCTGCAGACCCTTGATGGCACGCCGGTGTTCCACGATCCCGATGCGCCGCACGGCATGTCGCAAACCATGCAGCACTATCTGGCGGGCCTGCTCAGGTACGCCGACGACATCACGTATTTTCTCGCACCCTATGTCAATTCCTACAAGCGCTTCAGCGCGGCCACCTTTGCGCCGACAAAAGCCGTCTGGTCCATCGACAACCGCACGGCGGGCTACCGTATTGTCGCACCGGGGTCACAATCCGTGCGGGTGGAGTGCCGTGTGGGCGGCTCGGACCTCAACCCCTACCTTGCCATTGCCGCGCAGATAGCGGCGGGCATCAAGGGCATGCAGGAGAAGCTGCCGCTGGAGGAGGCCTTCACGGGCGACGCCTATCAGGCCGAGGGCGCGCGCGAGATTCCACGCACCCTGCGCGCGACGACCGAGGCACTGCGCCGCTCCAGCATGCTGCGCGAGGCCATGGGTGATCAGGTGGTGGAACACTATGTGCGTGCGGCGGAATGGGAGCAGGAGGATTTTGATCGCGCGGTGACGGATTACGAACGGGTACGCGGCTTCGAGCGGGCCTGAGCGGCGCCCCGGCACGTTAACAACACACTGACATCGACAAGGTGACTGCATGCTCGCTTCGGCTAACTGGTCCTACCCCACTGCCATCCGTTTCGGCGCCGGGCGCAGCGCGGAAATTGCCGAGGCCTGCGCGGCGGCGGGTATTCGCAAACCCCTGCTGGTAACCGACCGGGGCCTGGCGGCTCTGCCGATGGTGCAGTCGGCTCTGGCGTTGCTCGATGCCGCCGGGCTCGGTGCGGCGCTATTCAGCGGCGTCGATCCGAATCCCACGGAAATCAACCTGGCCGCCGGGCTCGAGGCCTATCGCGGGGGCGAACACGATGGCGTGATCGCCTTCGGCGGCGGCTCCGCTCTCGATCTCGGCAAGCTGGTGGCCTTCATGTCGGGACAGACGCGCCCGCTGTGGGATTTTGAGGATATCGGCGACTGGTGGACGCGCGCGGATGCGCAAGGTATCGCGCCGATCATCGCGCTGCCAACCACGGCGGGCACCGGCGCCGAAGTCGGGCGTGCCGGCGTCATTAGCAACTCACAAACCCATGAGAAAAAAATCATCTTTCATCCCGGCATACTCCCCTGCCAGGTGATCTGCGATCCTGAGCTTACGCTCAGCATGCCGCGCCCGGTAACGGCCGGCACCGGGCTGGACGCCTTCGCCCACTGCCTGGAAGCCTACTGTGCACCCAACTATCACCCCATGAGCCACGGTATCGCCATCGAAGGCATGCGGCTGGTGAAGGAGAACCTGCCGAAGGTGTATGCAAACGGCTCGGACATCGAGGCCCGCGGCCACATGATGGCGGCCGCCATGATGGGCGCCACCGCCTTCCAGAAAGGTCTCGGTGCGATCCACGCCATCTCGCACCCCATTGGCGCCCGGTACAATACGCATCACGGCACAACCAATGCGGTGGTGATGCCGGCGGTGGTGCGGTTCAATCAGCCGGTCATTGCGGAACCGGTACGGCGGCTGGCCAACTACCTGGATATTCCTGGCGGATTTGAGGGTTTCGTCGAATTCCTTGTCGAGCTGAACGCAACGCTGGCAATTCCCAAAACCCTGACCGAACTGGGCGTGGCCGACCCCGATCTCGACGCACTGACCGCAGCCGCGCTTACCGACCCGAGTGCCGCGGGCAACCCGCTGCCGATGACCCCGGAGACTACCCGCCGGCTGTTGCAATCGTGCCTGTAGTGGCCGCCGCCCGAGGAGCAGGCAGGCGCCCTCGGCGTGACAGGCCCCTGCGCTGCGCGCTAAAACGCCATCTTGCCCGCCATGCAATGCCAGGAGGTGCAGCGCAATGAACACCACAATCAGCATCGACAACACCGAGGTTCGCATCGAGGGCAACGGCAAACACACCATCGTCATGCTGCACGGCTGGCCCGATACTCGCGATTTGTGGCGGCGGCAGATTGAGTTTTTCAGCGAGCGCTACGTTTGCGTGAGTTTCACACTCCCGGGCTTTGCCCGGGGTGACCGCCGCGATTATTCGGTGGATGACGTAGTCGAGCGGATCAGGAAAATCGTTGACGCCGTGAGCGCCGACGACAGGGTCATCCTGCTGGCACACGATTGGGGCTGTGTGTTCGGCTACGAATACGCGATGCGCCACAGTGGCAGGGTCGAGAAAATGATTGGCCTGGACGTGGGCGATGCGAACTCGCAGGCACTCAGGGATTCACTCTCACTGTCACAAAAGCTGATGGTATTCACCTACCAGAGCATTCTCGCCATGAGCTTTTTCTGCCCGCGCATGCTGGGTGATGCCATCAACCGGCTGATGGCAAAGGCCCTGAAGGCCGGGAGCAACCGCGAGAACATCCATGCCGGTATGAGCATGCCCTACGCCATGCGCTGGTTCGGCGTGAATGGCGGCATGGGCGACCTCCTGCCAGTGAACCCCACGTTCCCGTTCTACTACGCCTGGGCCACCCACAAGCCCATGATGTTCCATTCGCCCGAGTGGCTGGCGCAGCTTGCGCAGAACCCCCGCAACAGGCTGCGGGCATTTGAGTGTGGTCACTGGATCATGCTCGACAAAGCGGATGAACTGAATACGTCCGTGGCGCAGTGGTTGAACGATTCGCCAGCGGGCTGACATCCGCAGAAGCATGCCCGGACCGGTTATACATTCTTTCCCGGGCCGCCGGGACCGGCGCTACGCCGACAGGGCCAGTACTTTCTCGCGATAGGCAATCGGGGTGTCGCCTGTCCAGTTCTTGAATGAACGGATAAATGAGCTTGGCTCGGTAAACCCCAGGAACTCCGCAAGATCGGCCACCTTGAGTTCCTCGTGCAGGAGTTTATCGATTGCGATCTGACAGCGCACGTCGTCCTTGAGATCCTGGTAGCTGGTGTTTTCGCGCAGCAATCTGCGCCGCAGGGTGGATTCGGACATGTGCAGGTATTCTGCAATGGTGCTGAATGAGGGCAAGCGGGTGGGCAACTCGCGAGCAATCAGCGAACGTATTGCCGCGCTGGTACTCGCCGGTTCGCGCTCGATGCTGATGAGCTGGAACACGGCGTTATCGAGAAATTCGCGCAACGAATCACTGTTGTGCACGATTCTGCGTTCGAGCTGGGCGCTGAGGAAGCGCAAGGTATTCTCCGGGGCGTCGAAGCGAATATCCGCGCGCAATACGGAATACATACTGTTGTAGTAATCGTCATTCAGATAGGGCGCAGCGATGTTGGCCTCCATGATCTGGATCGCCTCCCCCGTCAGCCAGCCGCACAGCGCGTGCCAGACCACCAGCCCCGAGGCTTTGGCTACCGTCTCCTGGTATTCCGCGCGATCCCAGTGCTCGGGCACGAGACTGGAGGATGCCGCCAGTTCCACCTCGTAACTGATCGCGGCGGTGCGCTCCCCGCGCGACAGGCACATTCTGTGCCCCAGTAGAGGATAGGTGAGCCGCAGGTAGCGGCTCGCAAGCTCCAGTGCATCGCCGAGGGTTCTGGCCCCGATCATGCAGTGGCACATCAGTTCAAAGGCCTCGCTACCCACACCCGCGGCCCAGGGAATACGCTGGTTCAGCAGCTCCATCTGTGCGATCCCCTCTTTGTACAGCCGCGAATACTGCCAGGCGGGGAGTTCCACTGTATCCGGCAGCTCGGCGAGGCGCGCCGGCGAGAGGTTGGCGGCCCTGGCGACCGCGTTTACGTCGATCTCCACGCGCTCGAGATAGTCGAGCAGGCGCCGGAATTTTCGAATGGGTATAGTGATGTCACTCATGGCATGTCACAGTGCCCGGCAGGGTGTATGGCGCGAACCGCTGGCACTTCCGTTATTGTATGGGGCAATATACTGGATCGCTTCCGGGGGCGTCCATTCGCCCGTACAGGCCGCGCGCCACCGGCTGTGATACCTTGATCGACGGGCTCAACCCGCAGCACATACAAACCGGGCAAACCAGAGGGGAGTAAACCGATGAAAATCCTAGTTACCGGCGGTACCGGGTTTATCGGCTCGCATACCTGCCATGCGCTATTGGATGCCGGCCATGAGCTGACGCTGTTCGTGCGCAACAGGCAGAAGGCAAAAGACCTGTTCGGTAGCAAAGTGCGCTCTATTGCGGTGGGCGATATCGCCGATGCGGACGATGTCAAAAAGGCCATGCGCGGCTGCGATGGCGCAATTCATATCGCCGCGATGGTGTCCACCAGCAAGGATGACGCAGAGCGCGTTTACAAGACCAACCTGCTGGCCGCCGAGAACGTACTCGGGCTCGCGGCGGAACTGGGCTGTAAAAAGATCGTACACGTGTCGAGCGTAACAGCGATCTATGATCCAAAAGCGAAGAAGCTCACGCATCGCTCGCCACTGGGCACCGCGCAAAACGCCTACGGCCGCTCCAAAGTCGAGTGTGAACGCTTTGCCCGCGGCCTGCAGGACGCCGGCGCGCCAGTGCACATCACCTATCCCGCAAGCGTGATCGGCCCAAACGACCCGGGCCTGACCGAACCCCATGCGGGCCTGATCGCCTACCTGTTCGGTGTTGGCCTGAACATGCCCAGCGGCAATCAGTGGGTGGATGTACGCGATGTAGCCGCCGCGCACCGGGCGCTGTTCACTCGCCGGCTAAAGCCGGGACGCTACCCGCTGGGCGGACATTTCGTAAGCTGGCGGGAACTCAATGCCACGCTGGAACGCCTCACCGGCAGGAACCTGCTCACCCTGCCGATTCCGGGCATTACCATGCGCCTGCTCGGTCGCACCATGGACGCCATCAAGCCCCTGTTTGACCCGCAGATGCCCATCACCCACGAGGCCATGGTGTACGCCACCAACTGGATCAAGATGGACAACACTGAAACCGAGAAGGATCTGAAACTGTCATTCCGGCCCTTTGAAGAATCACTGGTGGACGCCATCCGCTGGCTGGAGCGGGAGAATTACATCAGCCGCTACCAGGCCGGCAATCTATCCCGACACGCGGCTGGTTAGCACAGTGCGCGCAGCATACTCTCCCAACCACGCCTGATTTCAGTCAACAGGACAGTGACAGGCAAGCACGCCCCTCCGAATCGCTTTGCAAGTTCATGTGCCCGGGTAGTAACATCGCCGGGATGCTTTCCATACAGGCTGCAAGCGATGGTTCCCAAGTGCAAACTCTGGATACTGCTGCTCGTGCTGTGGACATCCGCCGCTACCGGGCAGCCGCCAGTCGCCAAACTGGTGGGGCCAGACCCCAATAGACTCACCGAACTCCACAGCGACGAAGTGCCTGTCAGCGGGCGGGTGGTGGCCGGCGTTTCCATCTCTGGCGTAGCCTCCGATGGCGGCATGTCGCTCTACGCCGGGGCCGACGATACGCTGGACACGCTGTGCATCCAGGTAATGTCCAGGGACGGCCGCTACTGGTCCGAGAATGAATTCCGCTCCGAGCCAGCCGGCGTGGGCGGCACGATAAGGGTCGCTTACGAATCGAACCATGTGAACGATCTGCAGGATCTCGGCCCCGACAATATCGCCGTGTTGAGCTTTCCCTGTTCGGACGGCGAGCCGGCGATTTACCTGCCCGGCCTGTTCGGCAAACAACCCGGGGGGGAACTTGCGCTGCAGGTCTACGTGAATTCCGCGCGCACCGACACGTTTCTGCGCGTTATGCGCGGGGAATCGAACGAGACCATCAAGTGCCGACGATTCACCGAGGGGCGCAGGACAGGATACGACGCGATATGCCGGGCGCCTCTCACGGCGGCAGACCTGGCCAGCCGGCAATTGAACCTGAAAATTTACCGCCGCAAATACGACCGTAGTCTGCCGCCGGAGTCACTGCTAGTGCGGCTGCCGTCGGACCGGTCGCTGCTGCAGTAACCCGGCGCCGCCAGCTTGCCAAACGGGGAAAAAACATGAGCCTGACACAGCGGTCGCTTTACCTACTGCTGTTCGGGGCCCTGGTGCTGTTGGTGTATCTGGCGGTCTATCCGCGCGTACGCATCTTCACACTGGATATCGATACCGAAGTCGTCAGCTTTGTGGTTGCCAATCCGCTGTACTCCCAGTGGGACCTGACGGGTACCAGCGTGTCGACCGACCCGTTCTCACTGGATGAAGAGGCGATCGGGGAAGGCGCGGTGCTGCTGCTCAATCCGGGCGTGCAGGTGGAAATTCAGCGTCACGGTGTCGGCGATGTCTTTGTTCGCCTTGCCTGCGAGGGCGGATCCGTCGGCGAGATCGACGCGCTCGGGGAACAACCCAACCCCCTGGGCCCATGGGCCCTGTTGCGGTTTCGCCCCGAAACCCGCCCCGTTGTGCTGTCTTTCCGGGGCTATATCAGTGTGGGCGAGGACGTTGCCTCGCAGGTGGACAGCCTGCTGCTCGGCGGCTCAGTCAGCATCATCGAGGAGAAGTTTCTGGGGCGCGGCCACTATACCGCTGGCGAGGAAGCCCTGGACACCGGGGATCGCGTGCAACTCTGGCGTCGAGGCGCGGACGAGGGTGATGCCATGCTGCTGCGCTCCAGCGCCTGCGGTAATCTCGAGACGGTCTTGCGCAGTGAGAAAGACAGCCGCCTGTTGGCGAGCCGCGTAGACGGATTCGTTCGTGGCGAGCCGGAGTCGTTCAGTGAGGCGGTGAACGCGCTGCAGATGGTCGCCCACGGCGCGGCGGATTTCGCGCGCGTGGAGCGTCTGGGCAGCGGCGGCTATGACGTGCGCGCGCCGCTGCTGTATCGATTCCTGTATGATCCAATGCTGGCCGTGCTGGTTGCCATACTTGGCGCGCTCACCATCTTCTCGGAACTGCTGGGCGGGATACGCGAGCTGGGCGATCGGGACACTCCCTCCAGGCGCACTCAAGCCACTGCGGCGCTCAGGCAACGTATGAAGAGGAGCAACCGCCATCGTGACATTAACTAGGATAACCCTGGCATTGCTGGTATTGGCAGGCCTGCTCCCGGCGGCCCATGCACAGCCGCTGTCTGTTCACGTGATGGCAAGTGAAGTGGGCCAGGGAATACTGCTCCACAGGTTGGGAAGCTGCTATGCGGTGACTCCCGCGCATGTTCTGAAGGACGAATTGTTCGCGTCTGTCGTTGGCGGCCTTTCAGAGGCTCCCAGGGGCGATGCGGATGTTCTCATGGAATTCGGGTACGACCTTTCCATCATGCGCGTCAGCGGGGGCGTCACCCGCTATTGCGACGAGCCGCTGCGACGTACGGGCGATGTCAGTGCGCTGCTGGCTTCCGCAAGCCGGGGCTTCATCCACACCGTGCGCCGCGACGGCAGCGTGGCACGGCAGGAAGTCGCGCTGGTGGACAGCGATATGCTGTACTTGCGCGTCAAACCACCGGCGGGCGGTGAACCGCTGGCGAAAGGCATGAGCGGCAGCCTGGTGTATGTCAACGACACGCCTGCGGGAATGCTGATGTCTGTAGAAGGCGAGACCGGCACAGGACGGGTGCTGCGATATGACCGGCTCACCGAAACCGTGGCGCCGTTTTTCTCGCGGGGCGGAGGCGCCACCGAAGAGAGGCCCGAGGCGCCTGCCAGCGACAGCCCTGCCACCGCGGTGCCATCGGTCACCGCCGAGGTGGTGAACTGGTCCGCGGCGCCACTGACGCCCGAACACCGCGCGAGCAACGTTCTTGACAGCAATCCGCAACAGGTCTGGTTGGCGCGGCTGGAGGGCTTCCCGGTGGATATCGAGGTACGCCTGTCGGCCGGGCAAAGTGTTGCACTCAATGGCATCCGCCTGGTGACCGCAGGCATCGAAAACCGCAAACAGACACCCAAGGATTACGAGCTGATGGTTTCAAGCAAGGCTGCGGGCGAGAACTGGCTGCCGCTGCGCAGCGGCACGCTGTTCATGCGCGACGAGCAGACCGATATCGCTTTCGCCCCGGTAAAAGCCCGGCGCCTGCTGCTGCGCATCCATTCCAACTGGGGCGACACGGAGGCGGTCGGGCTTGCAGGTCTTGTGATTCGATAAGCCTGTCAGATTAACTTTGCGGTTGCCTTGTACGTGCCCTTGTACCTGCTGTGCGTGCAGGTGAAAGTTCCCACCAGGGTGGGCCCCTCGCCCAGTGTAAAGTCACCTCGACAGTATTTCATACTATTGTCCAACACAAGGCTGGTGCCGGACACCTGCCCGGTATTTCTGGAATCATCATTGAACTTGGAAATTTTACCGCTATCGACATCGTAGTCATCAATGGCAATGCCATAGATACCCTGTAAATATTCTACAATAGCGGTTTTTTCCAGCTCTGTAGGCTTTTCGGTGAGGCTTAGCGTGAAGGTGAATTCGCTCAGGTCCTTCAGGCGGTTTCTCAGGGCAACCGCGCGCATGGTTTCATCCGCGCTGATAAAGGCCTGGTTGTACGCGATCTCCCGCATGACCGGGTCTTCCGACTTCAGCATGATGTCCAGTGCGGCCAGACGGACGTTCTGGTCGGGGTGGTTCAACACTTCTCTGTACTCGGTGATTTTGGCGGCTCGCTCCTGTGCCTGGGCGATTAATTCATCCGCGCCGGGCGCTGCGACAGCGCTGACGGCGACTACCGATGAACACAGCAGCACGGCGATCAGCTGGCGGGCGTAGGGAATAGACATCCTGTCTCCTTATTGTTCGGATGGTGGTGACTGCCACCTTAATCTAGACAGTGATGGTGACTTTGTCGAGGGCGGGCGATTGCGCTCACCAGAGAATAGCTGGTGTCCTGCAGCGGGCTAAAGCAGCGCCCGGGCAGTAATCGCCATCCCTACCGCGAACAGCATCGCGAGCGCCACACGTCGATAGAACGCCCCGCCGAAGCGGTAGAACAGATAGAAACCCAGCTTGTCACCGAGGAACATGGCCGGGAATGCCAGGGCGAACAGCCAGGGCGAGTACGCTGTGATAAACCCCGCGGTGGCATAGGATGCCAGTGCAACAATCGCCGAGAAGAGAAAAAATGTCATAAGCAGCGCCCGGCTGCGCTGCGGGTCATTTTCTGTTGCCATGGCGTAGATGATGATCGGCGGGCCGGGTATCGCAAAGGCCCCGTTCAGCAGCCCCGAGCCGAGGCCGACCGGCGCTCCCAGCAGCGGCGCGGGCTCGCGTTTGCGCGGCTTGAAAAAGCCCAGTGCAATACAGGCCCCGATCACCGCCAGGCCTATCCACAATTTGAACTGCTCGGGCGAGATATGGCGCAATGCCCACGCGCCCACGACAGTGCCGAGCAGTGACATGCCCACCATCGGCAGCATGGGCCGCAGTGGGTACTGCCCCCAGTAGGATTTCAGGGTCAGCAGGCTCACCGCGAGGGTAAGACCCGCACTCAACACCACGGCCTCGGTGGGCAGCATGAACAACGAGAATACGGGCACTGCCGCCAGCGCAAAGCCAAAGCCGGTAAAGGCGCGCATCACCGCCGCAAAAATCACCACCGCCCAGATGAGCGACATCTGGGTGAGGCCGATGCTGGCGAAAGTTTCCGCGAGCAGATTCAGGCAGCCACCTGCTCCTGCGCACGCCCCATGCGCAGCAGGCGCCCGGGATAACGGCCCGTCAGTTGATCGTTCTCAAGCACCGTTTCGCCATTCACGATGACCGCGGTGAAGCCCTCGGCTTCCTGCAGCAAGCGCTGCCCGCCGGCCGGCAGATCCTGCACCATGTGCGGCGCGAACAGGCGCAGGCGCTGCATGTCGATCACATTGATATTCGCCTTCAGGCCGACCCGGATACGGCCGCGGTCGGTCATGCCGCAGTAATCCGCGATATCGGAGGTGAGCCGGCGCACCGCATCGGCCAGTTCCAGCCGTTCGCCGCGCACCCTGTCCCGCGCCCAGTAACACAACAGGTAGGTTGGAAAACTGGAATCGCAGATTGTGCCCACATGCGCGCCGCCGTCGGACAACCCCATGATCGACTGCGGATGCTGCAACATGCGGTAGACGTTGTCGTAGGACATCTCGGTGTAGTTGTAGATGGGAAAATACAGCAACTCGCGCCCGTCGTTCTCGAGCAGCAGATCGTAGATCATCTCGAGTGCGGGTATGCCGCGCTCCCTGGCCATCTGCGCGACGGACGTCTCGGCGGTTTGTTCGTAATCGGGGTTGTCTCCCAGGCGGAAGGTTTTGCCGGCAACAAAATCGATCGCCGCGAGCAGCGCATCGGCAATCGGCGGTACCGGCGTGCCATCACCGGCCATCGGTTCGGAACTCTCCGTGAGCAACTGCGCCTTGAAGGCCGGGTCGCGCATGCGCTCCACGCGCTCGGCAAACGGTAAATGGCTGATGGCCTTGTAGCTGGGAAAACCAATGAACGGGTGAAAGGTGCACTGCAGCCCAACCGTCACGCCAATGCCGCGCGGCGCGGTCTGCAAGCGCATGTTGATACCCTTCGCCTGCGCCTTTTCCGCGCGGTCGATAATGCGCAGCCATTGATCGGGAGCGAAGTCGCGCTGCATCAGCGACAGGGAAAAGGGGCTGCCGTTGCTGGCGGCGGCGAAGCTTTCGAGCAGGTCGAACTCGGTGTCGAACATGTCCCCCTCGCGCTCCAGGTTGAAATCGTTCACCGCCTGCAATACGCCGTGCCCAACGCCGTCGAAGGCCCTGGCGATTCCCGCCAGCTCCCCGGCGGAGGCCTCCGAAGAGGGCGTCCATTCGCCATCGGCACTGCGGTGTACATCGGAGCGACCAGTAGAAAACCCGATGGCGCCCGCCTCGAGCGCTTCGCGGGTAAGGCGCTGCATCTCCGCGATGTCCTCAGGCGTTGCCTGCTCGTTGAACACCGCGCGATCGCCCATGACGTAAACCCGCAACGGATCGTGGGTAACCTGCACGGCGAAATCGATGCTGTGCGGCCTGGCATCCAGCGCATCCATGTACTCCGGCAGGGATTCCCATTCCCAGCTGATGCCCTCCGCGAGCGCGGTGCCCGGAATGTCTTCCACACCTTCCATCAGGCGCACCAGTTTGTTGCGATCTTCCGGCCGTACCGGCGCGAAACCCACGCCGCAGCTGCCCATTACCACCGTACTCACACCGTGATTGATACTCGGGCGCAGATCGGCGTCCCAGGAGACCTGGCCGTCGTAATGGGTATGCAGGTCAATAAAGCCCGGGGTCACAATCTGTCCGCTGGCATCGATTACCGTATTCGCCTCGGCCTCACAGTCGCCCACTTCCACGATCACGCCATTCTTGATGCCGACATTGGTCGCCACGGGTTCGCCGCCCTCGCCATCGTAGACAAGACCATTTATCACTTTCAGATCGAATTTCACCCTCGCCTCCTCATTCTGACCATTACGCACACCTGCTCGTCGCATTCTGCCCGCAGTCTAGGCGCAGGCATCTGCAATTAGAATAGTCGAATATGGCCAGGCCTTCAGCCACCAGTCATCGCGGCCTGCCGAGCCTGCCCGCTGTCGCGCACATCTACGGGCGAAAAACAGGCCGCCACTTTACCGCGGCCAGCCTGGCGGCTACCTTAGCGGTTCTTTCTTTGGGAATCGTCAGCATGGACACAGCGGCACCGGATGCATCCATCGGCCCCTGCGCGGGATTTCGCGTACTGGAATTCGGCACCATGGTGTCGGGGCCTCTGGCCGGACAGAATCTCGGTGACCTCGGCGCCGATGTCATCAAGATCGAAACCCTCATGGGCGATACGGCGCGCTGGACCGGCCCGCCGGAACGCGATGGCATCAACGGGTTTTTTTCCCAGTTCAACCGAAACAAACGCGCGATATCCGTGGATCTGAAAACCGCCGAGGGCGTCGACATCGTTCGCCGTCTCGCCAGAACCGCCGACGTGGTGATGTGCAATTACCGCCCGGGTGTGCTGGAGCGGCTGGGGCTGGGCTATGCGGCGCTGCGTGAAGACAATCCCGGCCTGATTTTCGTAGCCGTGAGCGGTTTCGGCCCGGACGGCCCCTACGCCGGGCAGCCGGTGTACGATCTGGTGATACAGGGCATGTCCGGCACCATGGACATCCAGGGCAACGACGGGCCACCGCAGATGATCCGCAGCGTCATTGCCGACAAAGCGACCGCCATTGCCGCAGCATCAGCGGCCCTGGCAGCTTTGCTCGCGCGTGAGCGCAACGGCGGCAAGGGCCAGTTGGTAGACGTGCCCATGGTAAACGCCTACGCGCAACTGACCCTGCCCGATGTCATGACAGGCGACGCCTTCCGGCCGCGCGAGACCGCGCCTGGCCAGATACCGGATATTTTCCACGTGTGGTCCTGTGCGGACGGTTACCTGGTGGGCATGCCGATTGAAGACCGGCAGTTCAGCAACCTGTGCCGCGCGCTCAAACTCGAGCATCTGTCGGAGGACGCGCGTTTTGCCGGCCTCGGGGCGCGCCTGCACAACTCACAAGCGATGATTGCGCTGATCGACGAGGCGCTGTCGCACTGGCCGTGGCGGGATGCGCTGGCCGCGCTGCGCGAACACGATGTGCCCTTTGCACCGGTGTATGATCTGGAAGACTTCATGGCCGACCCGCAGGTGCAGCACAATCGCACCATCTTCGACGCCGAAGACCCGCGCGGCGGCGTGACGCGTTTCGTCCGCCATCCCGCGGTGTACGAGACAACGCCCGCCACGCTGCGCCGCCACCCTCCCCGCTACGGTGAGCACACGCAGGAAATCCTGCTCGACGCCGGCTTCAGCGAGACCGAGATTGCCAGGCTGCGCGAATCCGGCGCGGTGGCGTGATCTGAATCAGAAGCTCTCCTCGCTGCAGTCGCGCTCAAAATCCCGATAGCGCTCGGCCACATTCAGCCTGGCGAAATCTGCCGCTGTCATCTGCAGTACGCTGCCATCGGGCGAATCGCTCACGACATAGATGGCGCCGGAGCTTCTCAGATAGGCGCGCATTTTGCTGTTCGCGCACGCGGATGACAGCGGCAGCGTCTCGCGCATCGTCTGCAGCTTTTTCGCTTGCGTGCCAAGCTGCACGAGGCGCGACTGTTTGCTCTCGTCAAGCGCCAGGTACTCTCCCTGGTAGTTGCGTTTGTAGGCTATCCGCTCGGCGTTCAAAGCCCTCTCGAGAGAAGCCTGCACCAGAAGGTCGTTACCGGGCGAATACGGCGCCACGCGGCCTGCACAGGCAGACAGCAAAACACTCAGAGCCAGCGCAATACACAGGCGGCCCTTAGACACATGCGGGTTCAGAGAGTGTTCACGGTATGCCATTGCCTCACCCCTTGAATGATGAAAAATCCGGGCCGCGTCGCAGACAGTGGCCACCGTCTACGTTGATACACTGGCCGGTGATCCAGCGCGATTCCGGGCTGATCAGAAAGCGCGCGAGGTGGCCTATGTCTTCCGGGTAACCCACATCGTGCATGGGTGTGTTGTCGATATACGACTGGTAGACCTCGCTGTCCCGCGGAATCATTTCCATCACCTCGGTGGCCACAAAACCCGGGCGAATAGCGTTGAAGCGCACGCCGTGTACGCCGTTTTCATCCGCCGCGTTGCGTATCATCGCCTCGATCCCCGCCTTGCTCACGGGGTAGGCACCGAACCAGGGATGCGTAATGTGCCCGGCGAGCGATGACATGCCCACGAATGAACCGCCCCCCGCCGCCAGCATATGCGGGAGCGTGTGTTTGATACAGTACATGGTGCCGAGCACATTCAGGTGCAGAACCCGCAGGAACTCGTCGCTATCCATATCCTCATAGCCGGAAAGCATGCCACCGCCACCGGCGTTGGCCACGCAACCGTTGAGTTTTCCTGTGTGCGCCATGCTTTGCGCAACAATCGCCTTGACGTCGTCTTCATTGGTGACATCGCCAGTCGCAATATGCACGCTGCCGCCAAATGCCGCGGCGGCGTGGATTTTCGTGGCGGCCTCCTCCAGTACTTCCGCGCGACGGCCACAGATCGTTACCGTGGCGCCGTCGGCCACCAGCGCTGCCGCACAACCGGCGCCGATACCGGTGCCACCGCCCGTGACCAGTACGGCCATGCCTTCCAGGTTGCCTGCGCTCTTGACGGGATTACTCATAGATTGCTTCCTACACTGTTAGTGATGCCAGTGCACTAGCTTACTGTGTTAGCTGTGTACAGAGAAACTCCGGCAGTTTAACTGCCCGCACTCTCGCCCTTAACCCTGCGCCAGCGGAACGGTGCCGCGATATGCGCCCACCAGCCGACAGGAAAATCGGGCAGATCGGCAATACCGATCTCGCGCGGTGGTTCGAGATCTTTCGGCAGATAGCGTGTGCCGAACACCCAGTCCCACACACTGATCGTCTGGCCGAAATTTGTGTTCGCCTCGCGCAGGGTTTTCGAATGGTGCCAGCGATGCAGTTCCGCCATGCTGAAAATCCAGTTCAGCGGCCCCAGTCGCAACTGCATGTTGCTGTGCTGAAACAGACCGTGAATCGCGGTGATCATGCCGAAGTACGCGAGCACCTCGGTACTGCAGCCGAGCGCCACCAGCAGCAGGTAGGTGGGCACGTAGGTGGACAGAATATCGACCGGGTGAAAGCGCCCCGCATTCAGCCAGTACAGCCTCGGGGCGCTGTGATGCACCGCATGAAAACGCCACAGTCCATCCCACGCGTGCTGCCAGCGATGCACCCAGTAACCGGGGAACTCGCCGATCAACAGCGCCAGAAAGATCTGCGCCGGCAGTACCCATTGCACGGGCCACAAGCTGCTGCCAAAGGCGTTCGACAGCCAGCCCGCTACTAAGGCCCCACCTGCGACCGCCAGCGGCGAAGCAAGAGCAGTGATAATACCGATACCAACGGTATGCGTGGCATCCACCCGCACATCGCCGTGGGAACGCAACCACAGCGTGTGGTATGGATAGATACGTTCAGCAATGATGATGGCCAGTGCGGCGGCACCCTGGCACCACAGCACCGCCAGCGCGGGCTGCATGCCACCGTCCATCAGGCGCCACGCGGCATAGAGCGCAAGGCCCAACACCAGTGGAAACACGCTCCACTGGAAGAGAGCCGGCGCGTTGCCTGCCGGGGCGGGCGCGTCAACAGTGCTTGTTGTCATTCTTCACCGTTCCAGCAGCGTTCACATACCGTTAGTGTGCCTTGACCTTTTCCTTACCGCAACGGCTGCAACGATAGCGCGTGACCAGCTTGCCCTCACGTACATCGAACTGCTTGGCCTGGTCGATTTCCCATTTGTGGTGGCCGTTGCGACACAGTGTATTGCCGCGATGAATGTCCTTCAGGGTTCTTTTACGAAAGGGAAGAATGTCGGCCACGCTACAGTCCCGGTTGACGTTTACAGCAGTGTACGCCCAATCGCCTCGTTCCAGGAGGCGAGACGCTTGCGCCGTTGCGCGGGGGTCATCTGCACACTGAATTCGCGCTCGGCACGCCAGATTTTTTTCACCGCCGCCGGACTGTCCCACAGGCCCACGCCGAGCCCCGCCAGATAACAGGCGCCGGCCACCGTGGTTTCGATCACCTGCGGGCGAATGAGCCTGCGACCGAGCACGTCTGCCTGAATCTGCATCAGCAGGTTGTTCGCCGCGGCGCCGCCATCCACGCGCAGGGGCTTCATGCGTTTCCCCAGGTCGCTCTCCATCGCGCGCAGAATATCTGCATTCTGCAGGGCCATGGCATCCAGGGTCGCCCTGGCAATATGGCCGCGTTCCGTCCCGCGCGTGAGACCGCTGAAGGTACCGCGCGCCTCCGGCGCCCAGTGGGGCGCACCGAGGCCGGTGAGTGCGGGTACGAATTCGACACCGCCGTGGTCGGGCACGCTGGTGGCCAGGGTTTCGACATCCGCCGCGCGTCGAATCATCTTCAGCCCGTCGCGCAGCCATTGCACCGCGGCACCGCACACAAAGGCGCCGCCCTCCAGCGCGTACACGGGCCTGGCCTGCGAGCCGAGTTGCCAGGCGACGGTGGTGAGCAGCCCGGCCCGCGAGAGCAGCTTTTCCGAGCCGGTGTTCATGAGAATGAATGACCCCGTGCCGAAGGTGCACTTGGCATCCCCGAGCCCGAAGCAGGCCTGGCCGAACAGCGCCGCCTGCTGGTCGCCCGCCACGCCGGCAACCGGTATGCCATCCGGCAGGCCGGGCACACCGCGGGTATACCCGAGCACGCCACTGGAAGGCATAATCTGCGGCAGGATATCGCGCGGCACTTCGAACAGATCCAGCAGGCCTGCATCCCACTGCAGGCTCTTCAGATTCATCAGCGAGGTACGCGAGGCGTTGGACACATCGGTGACATGTGCCTCGCCGCCCGTGAGACGCCAGATCAGGAAACTGTCGACCGTACCCGCGGCCACGCGGCCGCTGCGCAGCGCTCGGCCCAGGCCGGACGTGTTCTTCAATAGCCAGCGGTACTTGCTGGCGGAGAAATACGGGTCCAGCACCAGGCCGGATTTGCGCTGCACGGCTTTTTCATGCCCCGCGGCGCGCAGGCTTTCACAGAATTCGGTGGTGCGCCGGCACTGCCAGACGATGGCATTGTTGAGCGCCTCGCCGCTCTGGCGGTCCCAGAGCATCGCCGTCTCGCGTTGGTTGGTAATGCCGATCGCGACAATCTCGGACGGCCGGCACAGCTTCTTGCGCAACACCGCACGCAGGCTTTTCAGCACCGATTCCCAGATATCATCGGGCCGGTGTTCCACCCAGCCCGGCTTTGGGTAGTGCTGCGGAAACTCCACGTTGGCGCTTGCGCGCAGCGTACCACCCGAGTCCATCAGGGCCACGGTGCTGCCCGTTGTGCCCTGGTCGATCGCGAGGACGAACTGGCCCACGGCCGGGATCAGCGCTCAGCCAGGCGGAATCAGGCGCCGTAGCCTTCTATCGCCTTGATCTCCAGATAATCACTGAAGCCGTGACTGCCCCATTCGCGGCCATTACCCGACTGTTTGTAACCGCCGAAAGGCACGTCGAAACCGCCGGACGCGCCATTGATATGCACATTGCCCGCACGAATACGTGCGGCCACTTCGCGCGCGTGATCAATATTGCCACTTTGCACATAGCCCGCCAGGCCATAGGGCGTATCGTTGGCGATGGCGATCGCCTCTTCCTCTGAATCGTAGGGAATCATCGTGAGAACCGGCCCGAAGATTTCCTCGCGGGCAATCGTCATCTGGTTGTTGGCCTCGGAGAAAATCGTGGGTCGGATGAAGTAGCCCTTGCTGAGATCGTCGGGCCTACCCGGACCGCCAGTGACCACCTTCGCGCCCTCCTCAATGCCTTTGTTGATCAGCGCCTGAATTCTGTTGAACTGCACCTCGGACACAACCGGGCCCATGGTGGTGCCTTCGGCCTTTGGATCGCCGACTTTTACCGCCGCAGTCACCTTCGCGGCAATCGCCTCGGCCTCGGCCAGTTTTGCCCGGGGCACCAGCATGCGCGACGGCGCGTTGCAGGATTGCCCGGTGTTGGTATACATGTGCATCACTCCGCCGGTGACCGCTTTTTCCAGGTCGGCATCCTCGAGAATGATATTCGGCGATTTGCCACCGAGTTCCTGGGTAACGCGTTTTACGGTCGGCGCTGCATTCTGCGCCACCAGCGAACCGGCACGGGTGGAGCCAGTAAAGGACATCATGTCGACATCGGGGTGGCTGGACAGCGCGGTACCCACGGTGGGGCCGTCGCCGTTTACCAGATTGAACACACCGGCGGGTACGCCCGCCTCGTGCATCACCTTGGCAAAGATATAGGCCGCCAGCGGTGCCACTTCGCTGGGCTTGAGCACCATGGTGCAACCCACCGCGAGCGCGGGCGCCACCTTGCAGGCGATCTGGTTGATCGGCCAGTTCCAGGGCGTGATCAGGCCGCAGACACCGATAGGCTCCTTGACCACGCGGTGTTCGCCGAGATCCTCTTCAAATTTGAAGCTTTTCAGCACGCGGACCGCTTCCTCGAGGTGGCCCTGGCCGGTGTAGGCCTGCGCGGTACTCGCCAGCTTCATCGGCGCGCCCATTTCCTCGCTGATCGCCTCGGCGATGTCGTTGTAATACTTTTTGTAGGTCTCTACGCAGCTCTCCAGCAGTTCGACACGCTCCTGAACGCTGGTGCGGCTGTAGCTTGCAAACGCCGCCTTGGCGGCGGCAACGGCCTTATCCACGTCGGCTTCAGAACCCAACGAGATATGCGCACAGACTTCTTCGGTGGCCGGGTTGATAACATCGAGTTCTTTCGGGGTGACGGGGTCCACCCACTCGCCATTGATATAAAACTGCTTGTATTCGCGCATTGCGTCGCTCCAGTTCGGATTATCTGTCAGGTTACTGCGAAGGGCCCACAGTGTAGCACTCTCAGCGGTGCTCGCCAGCCCTGGGCACGCTGCTGCCGCGCACGCCGAGCGCGGCGTTGTTTCGCGGCCCGATATGCCGCAAACTTGCGCACCTGCACCCCAGTTACCGGAGTCACAAGCGCATGCAAAATGAAGAGCTCACCCTGTTCCGCGACATGGCAAGGCGCGCGATGGAACAGGAAATCGCCCCGCACTTCGAGGCCTGGGAGGCCGCGCACGCACTGCCACGGGAACTCTGGAACACGCTGGGCGCCGCCGGCCTGCTGTGTCCCGACATGCCGGAAGAATACGGCGCGGCGGGCGCCGACCCGCAGGTAACGTTCGCCATACTGGAAGAGATGTCGCGCATGGGCTTCGGCGGCATCGCCACCGGTTACAGCATTCACAGCAATATCGTGGCGCCCTACATCAATAACTTCGGCACCGAGGAACAGAAAAATCACTGGCTGCCGAGAATGGTCTCCGGCGAAGTGCTCGGCGCCCTGGCCATGACCGAGCCCGGAGCCGGCTCCGACGTGCAGAGCATTCGCACAAACGCGGTGCGCGACGGGGATGAATGGGTACTCAACGGCTCGAAGATTTTCATCACCAACGGCATGCTTGCCGAGCTGGTGATCGTCGCCGCCATCACCGACCCCGGCAAGGGCGCCAAGGGCACCTCGCTGTTTCTGGTGGATGCCTCACTGCCGGGCTTTGAACGCGGCAAGAAAATCGAGAAGCTCGGCCAGCATACCTCGGACACGGCGGAGCTGTTTTTCCAGGATGTGCGCCTGCCGGCCAACGCGCTGCTCGGCGAAGAAAACAAGGGCTTCGTGATCATGATGACCGAACTCCCGCGCGAACGCCTGGGGATTGCCGCACAGGCAGTGGCCGCCGCCGAAGGCGCACTGGAACTCACGGTGAACTACGTACTGGAACGCAAGGCCTTCGGACAGACCATCGCCAGCTTCCAGAATACGCGCTTCAAACTGGCGGAGGTGAAAACCGAGATCGCCCTGAACCGTGCGTTCCTCGACAAGTGCGCCGACCAGTACGCCGCAGGGGAACTCACCGCAGACGATGCGGCGATGCTCAAATACTCCAGCACCGAGATGCAGTGCAGCACCATCGATGAGTGCCTGCAACTGTTCGGCGGCTACGGTTACACCATCGAATACCCTATTTCGCGCTACTACGCCGACGCGCGCATTCAGCGCATCTACGGCGGCACCTCGGAGATCATGCGCGAGCTGGTGGCGCGCTCCATGCTCGGGCGATAACGCCTTCGCAACCGGTCGGGGGCGTTACACCAGCCCCATCAGCTCGACGATGCCGTGACTGTGGCCGGCGGTGTAGCCGCCGTCCACCACCAGCGTGTGCCCGGTGACAAACGACGCATCATCCGAGGCGAGAAAGAACGCCGCCCCGGCAATTTCCTCGGGCCTGCCGAGGCGGCCAATCTTGGTTTCGCGCTGTACGTCGGCCTTGAACTCCGGCATCGCGTTCATCACATCGGCCAACAGCGGCGTGTCGATAAACCCCGGGCAAATGGTGTTGCAGCGGATACCCACGCGCCCGTAATCGATGGCCACGTTCTTGCTCAACAGCACCACGCCGCCCTTGGAGGCATTGTAGGCGCTGCCGCCCTCGGTGCCGTTGAGGCCTTCGACACTGGCAATCGTAATAATGCTGCCGGAGCGCTGCGCGCGCATGGTCTCGAGCACCGACTTGATAGAGAGAAAGGTGCCTTTCAGGTTGATGTCGATCACCTTGTCCCAGGTGGCCTCCTCGAGCATGCCGACCGGGCCGCCGTCGCCCACGCCCGCTGCGGTGACCAGAATGTCGATACGCCCGAAATCCGCCAGCGCACGCTCCGCCACCGCCTGCTGCGCCGCGGCGTCCGTTACATCGAGCAATTCGAGGCGGCTCCCGGGCGAGAGTTCGAGCACACTCTGCCATTGATCCGAGTCGTTCAGGTCGGTGCCGATCACGGTGGCGCCTTCGCGCGCGAAACGCTGCGCACAGGCTAACCCGATACCGGATGCTGCTCCGGTGACAATCGCAACCCTGTCTTTTAATGCTGGCATGCTCAGCCCTCCTGCGGGCAACGGTTATTCAGGTGTTGATTCCAAACGCTCTGGCACGCTTACAGGAAACGGTAGTCCTGCGGGTCGCAGTGCTTAGTCCAGTGCCACATGTCGATGATTTTCCAGGGCCACAGCAAGGTTACCTTGCCGTCTTCGTTCTGGTAAAAACTGCTCTCGATTGAGGGATGCTCCCAGATCAGTTTGGCATGCAGTTCACGAAAGCGCTGGTAATAGTCCGCATAGACTTCCGGGCGACATTCCAGGCCGGCCGCGCCGCGCTGGATCACCGTTTTCAGGCATTCCATGATGTAGCGGATCTGGCATTCACCGTTAAATATCAAACTGCCACCAAACGCGAGGTTGGTGCCGGGGCCGTACATACAGTAAAAATTCGGAAACTGCGGTACGCTCACGCCGAGATACGCCGCCGGCTCATTGCCCCAGGTTTCAGACAGCAGCGCGCCATCGCGCCCGCGAATCTCCATCGGCCAGAGAAATTTGTCTGTCTCGAAACCAGTGGCGTAGATGATTACGTCGGCGGGATAAAAATTGCCGTCGGCGTCGGTCACGCCCTCCGCGCTCACGCGGCTGACACTCTGGCTAACCAGCGCGACGTGTTCGCGCTGCAGTGCAGACAGCCAGCTACCGTTGTCCTGCAGGGTGCGCTTGCCCATGGGTGCGTAATCGGGAATGACCTTCTCGAGCAGATCCGGCCGGTCTTTCACCTGGCCGCAGATATACTCGGTGAACATCTGGTACACAAAATCGTTCATCTCGCTGCAGGAACGCTCCTGATGCGGCCATTGGGGGTCCACAAAGACGGCATCATAGGCGCCATCGCAGGCGGGCCAGAACAGCAGGAAGCGGAACCAGCGCGCGTAGAACGGCAGGTGTTCCAGGCACCACTTTTTACCTTCGGGCACCTGCTCGTGATAGATCGGGTTCTCAAACATCCATGGCGCTGAACGCTGGAACACCGTGAGTTCACTCACTTCGTCCACGATGGCAGGCACGATCTGGAAAGCGCTGGCGCCGGAGCCGACCACCACCACGCGCTTGCCCGCCAGTTCGATACTGTCGTCCCAGGCCGCGGAGTGGCACCACTTGCCACGGAAGCTCTCAATGCCTTCTATCTCGGGCAGCTTCGGCCGGTTCAACTGGCCCACCGCACTGATCACCGAGTTCGCCTCGTGCTGCTCAGTGTTGCCCGCCGCATCTACCGTGGTGACCGTCCATAGCTTGCGCGCATCGTCGTACTCGCAGCGCGTCACTTCCGTCTCGAAGCGGAAGTGCTCGCGCAGGGCGTGATGGTCGACCACGTCTTCAAAATAGCGCTGCAGTTCCTTTTGCCGGGAAAAGTATTGCGTCCAGTGGTGCGCGGGCTCGAACGAATAGCAGTACAGGTGATTGCCCACGTCCACGCGCACGCCGGGATAACGGTTTTCAAACCAGGTGCCGCCCACCGACGCGTTCTTTTCGATCACCACAAAGGGAATGCCTGCCTCGCGCAGTCGGTAGGCCGCCAGCACGCCCGACATGCCGCCGCCGATCACCAGCACCTTGTGGCTGGCGCGCGCGGCATCTGACACCTCATCGCCCCAGGCATCCGAGCGCTGGTCGCGGCCATCCAGTTCCATCTCTTCCATCATCATCGGCACGTAATCCGCCGGTACGTCCTGGGCGACAATGAAATTCATCATGCGATGCACGGTCTCGGCATCCGGCGGGGGCGGCAGCCTGCAGCCGTTGTCGCGGAAGTTACGGATTACCTCCAGCGCCTGCTCGCGCACCGCGGCCTTGTCTTCCTCCGACATGAAACCCTGATACTCGTTGATGTACACGCCGGCGGGCCTGAGCGGGCCGTCCAGCAGGCTGGTGTCGCCGCTCATGTGCAGCATGCTCATCAGCAGCGTGGGAATACTCGCATCCTGCAGCGCGCGTTCAATCAGGGCGTCGTCTTGCACAATGGCGAAGGCGGATTCGGGGGTATTGCTCATACAGTTACCTGACAGGTGGTGCAAAAGTGGGGTTGCGGCCGGCGCGCAGATCATCGAGACGCACATTTGCCGACTCGCGCCAGACATCATCCGAAAGAATGTAGAAACGCTCTTCCACAATGGCGTCATACACACGCTGTGCCATCACTTCGGGGCCTATGCCGGCGCTAACGCTGTCAGTAAGCGCCTGGCTGACCATCTCCCGCTCGGCGGATTGCACGATATCATCCTTGCCGGAATAGCTGGCGGGACGGTTGCGCTCCGAGCGCGCAATGCCGGTATTGATCGCCTCCGGGCAGAGTACGGAGAGTTTCACGTTGGGCGAGTGAAAGGCGAGTTCGTGGTAGAGAGATTCACTCAGCGCGAGCACGGCGTGTTTCGTCATATGGTAAATGCCCGAGTACGGCATGGCCGTAACGGCCGCCATGGAGGCGGTATTCACCATGTGGCACTCATCGCCCTGCGCCTGCATGATCGGGATAAACGTGCGAATGCCGTGAATCACGCCCCATACGTTAACATCCAGTTGCCATTGGAAATCCGCAACGCTCTGCTCCCACAACAGGCCGCCGGCAAACACGCCGGCGTTATTGCAGGCGATATGAATCGCGCCGAATTCATCCAGCGCGCGCTCCGCAAGCGCCTGCACCTCGTCCGCGCTGGAAACATCCGTGCGCTGCCCGATACACCTGCCCTGCCCGGCGAGTGATTCAACCGTGGCTGCGAGCGCCGTCTCCTCGATATCGGCGAGCACGACATTCATGCCCGCCTTGAGAAAACGTTCACCCATCGCGCGGCCAATACCGCTGGCGCCACCGGTGATTACCGCTGTCCTGCCTTCGAAATCCTGCATCTTTAAATATTCCTCTCGTGCTACAGCGCCGGGCTGTCGTCGATGAGGCCGAGCATCAGCTTGCCGGCTTCCGTATAGGTTTTTTCCGAGATAAAGGCGTGCTGGGTGCCGGTGTACATGTCGCGGAACGCGCGCTCCAGCCGGTTGCCTTCGCGAATGGCCGTGGTGCCCGCCGCGAGATGCGCGAACTGTACGACCTCGCGACAGGCCTCCGTGGCGTAGGTTGCGGCAATCCGCATCTCGGCGCGCATGGCGGGGCTGACGCTCTCTCCGCGCTGCACGCGTTGGTCCATGTCCGTGTAGGTGTCTACTACCAGCCGGTGCGCGGCGCGCCACATGCCCTCGTGGTGCGCAAGATTGCGCTGGAAAGTCAGTTTGTGCGCGATGGAACTCTCTTCGCCCATGCGGGTTTTGTCTTTCGCCAATTGCACCACATCGTCGATGGCGCTGCGCGCGACACCCAGCGCCCAGGCCGCGTGACCGCAGCCGGTCAGCGGCATCACGCCGAACCGGTACATGTGGCCGCCCCGCCGCGGCGCGCGGCACAACAGCGGATAGGTGCGGCTCTCCGGCACAAACACATCGGTCAACGCGTAATCGTAGCTGCCAGTGCCTTTCAGGCCCTGCACGTGCCAGCCGTCCTGGAAAGTGACCTCCTGGCGCGGCACAACCGCCACCATCATCACCGGCATACCGTCGTCGGCCATGCGCATCTCGCCGTTGTCCATCGGCAGGAATCCGGCGCACACGTATTCCGAATGGCCGGTGCCCGAACCGAACTGCCAGGCGCCGTTAACGCGATAGCCGCCCTCGACGGCTTCGCCCGTGCCGTTGGGGAAGAACTGTCCGCCCATGGTGACCCGGTTGTCATTGGCGGTGAACACCTCGGCGAACCCTTCGTCAGACAGGTAGGCAGCGGCAAAACAGGCAGAGGGAATATTGGCGATGCCGATCCACCCGAGCGAGCCGTCCTGGCGCGCCATTTCAATCCAGGTTTCGATCAGCTCCGCAAAGCCCGGTTCGTGTCCACCCGCCTCTGCCGGATTCATGAACTGCATCAGGCCGCTGTCCCACAGCGCTTCCACCAGAGCCGGAGTGAGCGAGCGCGCGGCCTCGGAGGGGCCCGCCTCGGCCAGCGCGATGGATTCTATGGAACGGGCCATTTCCGGCCCCTGCTTTGGCGCGATGGCGTTCATCGGCGTACCTCCTTATATTGAGCTGCCTGTTGCACGGGAGTGTTGAGTTAATAGTTATTAACCAGTAACCTAAAGCCAAACAGGAGCGTAGTCAATGTCCGGATCGGCAGCCACGCCCGCCAGTGCCGCAACCACCCGCGAGCTGATACTCGACGCCGCCGAGAACCTTTTCGCCAGCCAGGGTTACGGCGCCACCACCATCAAGCAGGTGGCCGAGAGAGTGGGCGTGAAGGGGCCTGCGCTGTACAAACACTTCGCCGGCAAGCGCGCTTTGTTCGAAGAAGTTCTGGAACGGCTGTTCACACCGTTTCTCAGCCTGATTGAATCAGCAGCGGTGAGTGGCGGCAATCTCGACGCCATGCTGCGCCAGCATCTGCTCAACCCGAATGCATCGCGCATCGTGCAACACGCCACGCTGTCTGGCGGCGAAGATCTCGCCCTGCTGGTAGAGCGCTGGTACCAGCCCTTTTTCGACGATGTGCCCGGCACGCCCTCCGCACAGCGCGACTCCACCCCTGCCGCCGGGTTTACGCCCGTGGCAGTGATGGCGCTGCACAGCATGCTGCTTGGCTACATCACCCTCGCGCCACTGCACCGCAGTATTTTTGGCCTGGAACCCTTGAGTGATGCCCCGCTCCAGGAATTGCTGGCGTTGCAGCAAAAGTTCGCAACGGCTGCCGCGGCAGCGCCGGAAGTAGCGTCTGCGGGAGACGTATGAATATCCCAGCGGCCGTGCACGAACGCTAGAGCGGCGCGCCCACCAGCGAGAACAGCGACAGCAGGAAAAACCCCAGTGTCACCGTGACCACCGACAACAGGGTGGTGAGCACCACCACGTTCGCCGCCAGCGTGCCATCGCCCCGGGCGGCCACCACCATCACGTGGCTGGACGCGGCCACGGGGGCGGCCAGCAACATGAAGAGTATGCCCAGCGCTTCATCGCGAACGCCCATGGCGAGCGCTACCGACACACCCAGCAGCGGCGCCACCAGCAGACGCCAGGCGCAGGCTTCCCAGCACAGCGAGCCTGCGCGATACAGCCTGGATAAACTCATGGCGCCACCGATACAGACCAGCACCAGCGGCAGGAAGAACTGCGAGAGTACACGCCCGAGGGGGCCTACAGCGTCGGGCACCGGCAGCGGAGACAGCGAGAGCGCCACGCCGGCGGAGATTCCGATGATCAACGGGTTGCGCAGAATGCCCAACAGAACGCCGCGCGCGCCCGCGCCCATCCCCAGTGTGCTGTCCAGCACCCACACCGCGAGAATGTTGTACAGCACTGTCATCAAGGCCACCGGCAGCGCGGCAATCGCGGTACCGCGTTCGCCATAGGCCGCCACTACCAGCGACAGGCCGACGATAGCGAGATTGGAGCGAAAGGCCGCCTGCACGAATATGCCGCGTTCGCCCGCGGAGTGCCCGCGCCAGCGAGAGTAACGCCAGGCTGCCGCGAGGCTGACAAAGGTGGCGACAATCCCCGCGTACAGATAGCGCGCATCGCCGAGGCTCGAGTAATCCACCTGCGCGGCGCCGGCAAGCAGCATCAGCGGCAGGCCGTAACGAAACGCCAGTAGCGATATGCGATTATTCAGCGACTCGGGGAAAACACCGGTGCGTGCCAGAACCAGGCCCAACAGCACCCAACCGAAGGTCGGCAGGGAGATGCCCAACGCGTTGAGCAGTAATTGCAGTGCTTCGTTAGCGGACAAACCGCAACTCTGGCGACAGCGCCCCGTTTATGCCATTTCCTGCAGCGTTTCTTCCAGCGCGCCCAGCAGCGAATCGATCTCGTCCAGTTGCATAACGAACGCCGGGGCAATGGTCACATTGTCGCCGCTGTACCGAAGATAGAAGCCTTTTTCCCACATGCGCATCGACACTTCGAACGGCCGCCGGGCCGGCTCGTTGGGATACGCCTGCAGCTGCAGCGCGCCGGCAAAGCCGAGATTGCGAATGTCGGCTATAAAAGGCGCGCCCTTCAGCGCATGCAGTTTCTCTTCAAACACCGGCGCGAGTTTCGCCACGCGCTGTACCAGCGCATCCTGCTCCAGAATATCCAGCGCTGCCAGCGCTGCGGCGCAGGCCACCGGATGCCCTGAATAGGTGTAGCCGTGCGGGAATTCCAGCAGGTAGTCGGGGCCGCCTTCATCCATGAAGGTCGTGTAAATCTCGGGCCGGGTGATCACCGCGCCCATGGGCACGGCGCCGTTGGTAAGCTGCTTGGCCACGTTGAGGATGTCGGGCGTTACCCCGAACTGTTCGGCGGCGGTCATGGCGCCCATGCGGCCCAGGCCGGTGATTACCTCGTCGAAGATCAGCAGAATGTCGTTCGCGGTGCACAGATCGCGCAGGCGCTGCAGATAGCCCGCGGGCGGCGGTATCACACCCGCAGAGCCCGCCATCGGTTCTACAATCACGGCGGCGATGCTGTCGGCGCCATGCAGCTCGATGATGTCAGTCAGGCGCTCGGCCAGTTGCCAGCCATTGGTTGGCATACCCCGGGTGAAGGCGTTTTCCGTCATCAGGGTATGCGGCAGGTGATCGGCATCCACCCCCTGGCCGAACAGCGTGCGGTTGGCGCTTAACCCGCCCACCGAAATACCACCGTAGTTAACGCCGTGGTAGCCCTTGCTGCGCCCGATCAACTTGGTTTTTCCGGGCATGCCCCTGCGATGCCAGTACGCGCGGGCCATCTTCAGGGAGGTGTCCGCCGCCTCGGAGCCCGAGTTGGTAAAAAACACGTAGTCGAGGCCCTCGGGCATCAGCCCCTTGAGCCGGTTGGCCAGTTCAAAGGCGCCGGGGTGACCAAACTGGAAGGCGGGCGCGTAATCCAGCGTGGAAAGCTGGCGGCTCACCGCCTCGGCGATTTCCGGGCGATTGTGCCCTGCCCCGCAACACCACAGGCCCGAGAGGCCGTCGAGCACGCGGCGACCGCGATCATCGATAAAGTGCACGCCCTCGGCGGCGACAATCATCCGCGGGTCGGCCTTGAACTGGCGATTGCCCGTGTAGGGCATCCAGTGCGCTTCGAGCTGTTCGCGTGTGAATGGAGGCAGTTTCTGGCGGCTGGTCATGGCGGTACCCCGTGTGTAGGACACCTATTCTACGGAACACAGCCGCATTCATAAATCATCATCTGCCGGCATTAAGCCAGCAATTTGTCACACCCGCTGTACGCCGCCGGGTGGCGAAACAAAAACGCCGGAACCCGGCCGCGAGTGCGTGGCAACAGGGCTAATCCGTGTAGCCGGTGATTTTCTTCGCCGCCTGATAGGCGAACGTCATCGCCGGCCCCAGTGTGGCGCCCGGCCCTGGATAACAGGGCAGCGTTGGCGCGGCGCAGTTGCCGGTGGCGTACAGCCCCTCGATCACGTGGCCGTCCGTGTGCAACACCTGCGCGTGCTCATTGATCACCATACCGCCCTGGGTGCCAAAATCGCCCGGGTCCACGCGAATGGCGTAAAAGGGCGGCTTCTCGATGGGGGCCAGACAGGGGTTGGGGCTGACCCGTGGGTCACCGTAGTAGCGATCGTAGGCCGATTCGCCGCGGTGCAGATCTTCATCCACACCGGCGGCGGCAAAGCCGTTCATGCGGCTCACGGTCTTTTCGAGACCCGCCGGATCCACATCGATCTTGCGCGCGAGTTCGCCGATGGTATCCGCCTTGGCGAAAAAGCCCTCGGTTTCGTAGCGTTTCGGCAACGCCCAGTCGGGCATGAACTTCGAGTTGTACAGCGGCCCCACGAAGTAGGTGGCGCGGAAACTGGCGTCGAACACCTGCCACGCCGGGTTGCAGGGGTTATCCTCGCTGTGCTTTGCAAAGGTTTCCTGCTGAAACGCCATGTAGTTCTGCGATTCATTGCTGAAGCGCTCCCCGGCCGGGTTCACCACGATGGAACCGGGATAGGACTTTTCCATAATGCTCAGGCGCGGTATCTGTTCGCCGGGTACAGAGATGGTATTGCACCACCACGCCTCGCCCAGCCGGTGCATTTTCGCGCCGAGGCGAATACCTTCGCGAATCGCGTCGCCGGTGTTATCCAGCGTGCCGGCGCTCCAGGCGTGGTTGGTGGGCTTCGGCAGATACTGTTCGCGCATGGCCTGGTTGTGTTCAAAGCCCCCCGCGGCCAGCACCACCGCTTTGCGCGCCTGAATGCGCAGCGGCTTGCCATTGCGCGTGACTTCGATGCCCACTACTTTGCCATCTTCTTCCACCACGCGGGTCAGGGCGGTATTCAGCCACAGCGGTATATCGCGATCCTGCATGGACACCCGCAGCCGGGCAACCCCCGCGCAGCCGGTGGCAAGCCGCCGCGCGTACTTGTCTTTCAGGCGCCAGGGGATGTCGGTGAGGTAATCGAATACCAGCTTTACCGCCGTCTTCCACCAGCCCGGTTGCTGGCCGATCAATAGCGCCGCCTCGACCTGGGTGAAGCCGATCAGGCCGCCGAGATGCATCATGGGATGGGTGCGCCGCAGCCGCCGCCACTCTTCGCCGAGTTCATTGGCGTCGATGGTTTCGGGCTCCATGGAACGATGGCCCTCCATCGCGCCCTCGAGATTGGTGTAATAGTCCGGGTAGTGCGCCAGCGTTACGTAGCGCACGCGCGTGCGGGCGTGCAGGAAATCGACCATCTTCGGGCCGTTTTCAAGGTAGGCGTCGAGCTGGTACTCGGGCACTTCCTCCTCGGTGATGAGCTGGCGCAGATAGGTTTTGGCCTTGGCCGGTGAATCGTCCGCACCCGCCTGTTGCGCATAGCGGTTGCAGGGTATCCACACGCCGCCACCGGAGATGGAACTGGTGCCGCCAAACAGATCTGATTTCTCTACCAGCAGCACATCTTTGGTGCCCATCTCATAACTGCACAACGCAGCGGTCATGCCACCATTGCCGGAGCCAACCACTACCACGTCGAAACTGTAATCCCATTGTTGCTCTGCGCTCATGTGCGGTGTTCCCTGTTTTCAGTAAGGACATGGTAGCGCAATTGACCGGCGAGTCAGTGCGCGGCGTTTTATTGAGCCGCCACAGGTTCAATAAGTTGGTCGCGCCATTATAGGGGGGCAGCGCGCTTGCCACGCAAGGCATGCCCTGCCTACACTATCGAGGCTTGCCCCATACCCTGCCATTCAAAGGAGCACCTATGTCCACCACCCTGCGCCGCGCCCTGCTGGGCGTTAGTCTTGCCGCCAGCCTCGCACTGTCGCCGCTGGCGACATCCCACTTCAACGACAAGGAAATTCTGCAGTCCTATCGTCAATCGTGGTTTGCCATGCTGGCAATCAACTTCGGCCCGATGGTCGCGATGCTCAAGGGCGAGATGCCCTGGGATGAGCAGCGCCTGGCCGAGAGCGCGGAACAAATGGTGCAGCTCACCGAGATGGACATCACGCGTGGATTCTCACCGGGCAGCGAAAAAGGTACGACCCGCGCGAAACCTGAAATCTGGGAGAACCGCGAAGATTTCGACAGCAAGTTCGCCGACCTGAAAACCGCGGTGGCCGCACTGCAAACGGCCATTGAGGGCGGCGACCGCAAAACCATCAGCCAGGCGATTGTGGCCACGGGCGATACCTGCTCGGCCTGCCACGATGAATACAAGGCGGAAGAATACCTTTACTGAGCCGGGGGCTGCGCGACATCCAAGTTCGACTTACGGTTTTTCCGCAGTGACGGATAGAAGTAGAGCAGACCACTGGGAGTGAGCCATGGGTCGGCCGCTCCTTTCTGCCCACTCCTGAGCCTCCAAGCCTGCCTACGGCGGCGAGATGACTCCGATAGAGCTTGGCGCCGGCCATGGCTTTCTCCTATACTTTGTGTTCGGCTTTGTGGCTGGGACGTACCCCAGTAGCTACGGAGCCGGGCCGCCCGGTGCGTCGGGTGCTGCTCACCTCCTTACTCATCCTCCTCCGTTATCCCATAAATCAGCTGTCAATTACGCTGTCCAGGAACTGTCCCACGTACCAATCAGGGAATGCGGTATTCCTGCCCCGCTGCTCCGGTTTGACCGATTCATCCCCGCGCTCGCGGGGAACAGGCATCGAGCGTTCTGCCATCCCCGGCTGCGTGCGGTTTATCCCAGCGCGCGGGGGCGACAGTCCGGCTCCAGGACACTCCATACTTCTGAGCTGCCTACGCGGCAGTGAACGCGGTGCTCTCCACATTCTGCCGACACATGGCTTTCTGAGCTGCCTACGCGACAGTGAACGTGTGTCGCTAGTAGACGCCTCCGCTGCTATATTTCTGAGCTGCCTACGCGGCAGTAAACAGTTTCCCCGAACATGGGCAGATCAGGTGCCGTTTCTGAGCTGCCTACGCGGCAGTGAACGCTTCGCTGTGCGTTTGCCGGTGCTCACGGATTTTCTGAGCTGCCTACGCGGCAGTGAACCGGCGCTCCTGCGCACGCTGACGCACGCAGCCTTTCTGAGCTGCCTGCGCGGCAGTGAACATACGCTTCACTGCGCGCCAGCGCCTGCGCTGTTTCTGAGCTGCCTACGCGGCAGTGAACTGGAACCCTGAAGAAGCCGGGCGCTACGAGCTTTTCTGAGCTGCCTACGCGGCAGTGAACCAGGGCTGGCAGGACCCGGTGATTGTTGTGGCTTTCTGAGCTGCCTACGCGGCAGTGAACAATGGGAAGACTATTTCGGTCGAATGCTGGGATTTCTGAGCTGCCTACGCGGCAGTGAACATGGGTTGGCCATCATGGCTCCTCATCGTAGTTTTCTGAGCTGCCTACGCGGCAGTGAACGGACTAATCTCCTGCAACCGCTCCACGCGAACTTTCTGAGCTGCCTACGCGGCAGTGAACAGTAGGCGCTGTGATACGGTCATAGCGGTCCTGTTTCTGAGCTGCCTACGCGGCAGTGAACAGCCGGATGGCTGGAAATACTGCCACTACTGTTTTCTGAGCTGCCTACGCGGCAGTGAACGTGGCCGCATCGACACCAAGCCGAGCCAGTGATTTCTGAGCTGCCTACGCGGCAGTGAACAAGTCAGGCATCATCCACCCCCAGCCATGTTATTTCTGAGCTGCCTACGCGGCAGTGAACTAGCTGGTACGGGCGGCAGTTTTCTGATGTGATTTCTGAGCTGCCTACGCGGCAGTGAACGTGGTCATCTGTTGACTCACAGAGCGCGTATATTTCTGAGCTGCCTACGCGGCAGTGAACCGTATGAAGATCCATGATCTGCTTCCTCTATCTTTCTGAGCTGCCTACGCGGCAGTGAACCACAAGGCTTTTGAATCAACTGATGCCTATAATTTCTGAGCTGCCTACGCGGCAGTGAACCCAGCCTCATGTTGACATAAGTGCTTATTTTTAAAGAGCAAAGTGAAACTCGTCAGTAAAATCCCAACCTCATGGACATACTGTATCCACTTGATTTTACACAATAAATATTTAACCCCCCAAAAAGGGTTCAGAACAAAGGCAACGTCGCAGTCTGGCTAAAACCATAAGCATTGAACACTCCATCCATTTGATGAGCTACTTCAAATTGGCGGATAAAAATTGGAAAATTCTGTCCTGTGCTTTGGCTTCTCAGCTGCAAGTACGGCAAATCCAATCGCTTTTCGGCTGCAGAAGTGAAGGCTACCTCAATCTGTTCGGATGACAGCTCAGGATGCCGGCGTTGATATCGGCGGCGCAAACGATCAGCATTCGATTTTGCCTGCACACGCTGAACGCGACAGTGTTTTGTGCCGGAGGGTACTGGGGAAATTTTGCCGAGAGCAACGTGATCGCGCACTCCATCTAACCACGAGCTATTCATCAGTGTATCGAGCACCGGCTTGTGACCATGAATCCGCAACATTTTCCCCATTTGATTAGTCGAGATATCCGGAAAACTAATTCCAACATCGTCACTGTTGGATTGCACCAGAGCTCGGTGCAACTTAGAGAACAGCGCATTCATCAAGATGGGGCCCGGAAACTCTGGATCTGGCAGAAGCACTATTTCTGCGTAGTAATTCATAATTCAATCCTTGTCCGAAGCACCGAAGACCCCACCTCGCACCAAAGTGGCCATCACAAAGTGCTGGTTGCCTTCAGTCGGCACCTGACCCTTGAGTACCCAGTTGTCCAGCAGATTATAGAAGTCGGCTTTCTCCTTGGGCTGCCGATAGGCTTTACCCTCTGAAGTCACTGAGCCATAGGGCTCAACGGCAATCGGACTACTGGCATCTTCTTCAGCGGGGTACCATGTATCGATGGTGCGCAGCGCATTACCTATTTTCTGGCTGTGCATGCCGGCTACGCCATCAATTACATAGAGGGTTTTGCTCTTCTGGCCTTTCTTGTCTCCCCTGTCAAGGATCAGCTCCTGCGACGGGTAGACTTCCTGTGCATCACCCATCCTTGCAAAGGCTTGTACATCAAGCAAGGCATAGCCGTCTTCAGATGCAAGTCCCTGTTCAATCACTGCGGTCAGAGCGCTGAGATCAGCATTGGCGCCCACCTCGAAATTACGCAGAGAGAAGTCGTGGGCATTGAAGATCCACTGACTGACTACCTGACCTTGTTCAAGGTGATCGACCCGCACCTCAACCGCCTCGGCTCCCAGGCGATTACGCCAGAGGAAGCGGCCATTGGCGATATTGCAGGCAAAGCGTCGCGCCAGCTCTTTGAAGCTATGGGTCTGAATGTAACTACTGACAACGCCCTTCAACGCAGCCTGATAGCCAGAATTGTTGCAGGCAGACGGCACACCAGCGCCTCCCAGTACCCGCAGAGTAAAGCGTGTCCGAAGGGTATCCGCGTTGCTGGGCAGGGTCGCGACATCCACCGTCTGTAGGTTGGGCGACTGAATCTGCGCATCCAGTTTAGCCGGGTCTTGGGCATTGGCTTTTAGGCGATTAGATATCGTGCCACGCACGGATTTTTCCCGTACCGCGACTGCCGACCATTCGACGTCCTGGTCACGATCAACCCAGCGACCGCTACTGAAAGTGGCGTCCGATGGATCCAGTTTGCGTTCAAATGCCAGTACGGAGGCGGTTTTTAGTTCAGTTTTAGCCATGTTCACATTCTCCTTATACTATGCCGTCATTGGCATTGTTCAGAAAGTCGGTGTAGCGATTGCTACAGCGATAAATTCCCATTTCGGGTTCAGCCTCGTGGTACCAAAACATCTGGTCTAGGCATTCAAGCCGGTGGGGGCTAACCCATTCACCCAGGCTGTAGAGGCTTTCCACAAAACGCACCGGTGTTTCTGAATCGCGGCTGTTGAGTACTTGCCCCGGTTCATGGAGTTCCGACAAACCGGCGTAACCCACAGGCAACGGCACCAGCCAACCCTCGCGGCGACGAATATGCCACTGGGTTGAACCATCAGGCTCGGGCTCAGCGTTTGGCTCGACATTCAGGCGCGACAGGTCAAGCAAGGCGTCCAAGGCAGTGGCCTGCGGCTCGGATTCGCGCAGCTGTTGCAGCGCTTCGGCAAGCCGGTCTTCGCGCAGGGTCAGGGCGAAACCCGGTAACCAGCGGCGACGTAGACGACGAAACAGCTCCCGGCGATCCGCTTCTGCGGAAGGCCATGTCTCCAGGCGAGGTGCATAACGGCTGCCTAGACGCTGTGGCAGTATGCTGCCGCCAGCCAAGCGCATGGACATAACGGCCCTGTTAATTATCACCAGCAAGGCAATGCGGTCATCCTCAGATATCCAGTCCGCCAGTCCTAGCACAAGGGTCAACTCCAGATGCGCTTTGCCTTCCTCGACAAGCGCAGAGGTACCGCCATCCTTGCCAACAGGATTGCGGGTCAGGCAAAAGACTCGGGTAAAACTGCCAGCCGGACGAAACACCTGAGGTTCAAAACGATGGCAGATAATTCCGATGCCCTGAAAGCCTGCCGGCAAGTCGGCCGCCAAACGTCTCTCCAGAGCATGGGCAAAGCCAGTAAACGCCGTTGGGGAGGGGAAGCCCCAGGTCAGAGGCCCTGACACAGCATTGGCAGCCTGTACGCGCAGGCGCGGCAGGGTCAGCAACGTATTAATTTCAGTCATGGCGCAACTCCCTGTGCAGCAAGGCCAACTCACGCTCCAACAAACGGCGCCATTCAAAAGCTTCGTCCTCCCCAACCGGCAGGCTTTCGCCTCCCTTTGCAAGTCGTGAATTAAACCAGTTGGCAAAGCGCCGGCACACCGCATCCTGCCAGTCACCCTGATGGTAATGCGCAGCAAAGGCCTCGTCTTCCAAGCTACGCTGCGCGTCCAGCCAACATTGCTCGTCAAGGTTCAACCGGCAGTCCGCCTGCGCCGTCCAACCGGGCTCCAGCGACCAGAGTTCGCCTGCGTATTGCAGGAGTTCATCAAACACTACCTGCACCCGGCGTGCGCGTCCGTCACGTACCGGCTTGTTGTTGACACCCTTTACTCGGTGCAGGTAGCTACGCAGATCGTTCATGGCCTCACCCACCGAACGGCGGCTGGCAAAACCACTGACAAAGACACTCTCGGTGAAAAGTGGGGTACGTATCTCAGCAGATATCCAACTCGGCGGTAACGAGGGTAACAGGTGGTTTTCCCCATAGCGCTCACTATTGAGCTGACTGATATTCTGCGGCTTCGTACCCCCAAACTTCTGCACCACGACATTGGGGTATTCGTGATATCCATGTGCTGCAGATGCCTTATTGCGGCGTGCTTCGCGCGCATCTTTCGCCATATCGGAAAACCGATGTTCCCGCAGAGTGAGCCAGACCGTGTTGACCAGCGAACTGGGGAACAGCGGCGCCAGCAAGTGATACTTTCCATTGCCCAGCGGCCAGTAAACCTGTTTGGCTAAAGAGTGTGAAGCCGGTTTTCCCTTCGCTTCAACCAGTTCAGCGAAGGACTGCATCCACTCATCAGCCTTATCGACATCGGTAGACAGCGCATCGCGCAGCGCCGGGTGCCGTTCCAGCGCCAATGCCAGCAAGCTTCGGCCAGCAACTTCCAGCCGCAGAAACTTGTAAACATCCAGCGCTGCCGCATTGCCGACCACATCAGGTGACAACCAATGACCGAGTGAATGGGTTCCTACGTATCCGTCTCCAACATGAGCGTTGCCCGTGCTAAACAGGTTCGTGCCGCGTGCATCGGGGTGAATATATTTAATAGCGTGGGTGACCTGCTGAATCTGTGACACACGTCGGGCCGCATCTGCCAACCAGGTTTCATGTTCATGGGCGGACAGTAAACGTTTGCGCTCTTCCTGCTGATCGTTCTTGAGCTTGTCGAGCTTAGCTTGTAGGCGAATTTGAATGTACTCACCTACAACATTTTTTAGATCTTCGGTCTTAATAGCAATTTCTGCTTCTTCCATGCAGCGCACTCCTTAGTCGCTTAAACAATCCGGTTAAAGCCCAATGTCGGATGATAATCCCAGCCGTTATCGCACCCACTCGCCGGCAAATCCAGAAAGCCGTAGCGCCGCGCAGCATCTTCAAGCTTCATATCCAACTGCTCTGCCAGCTTATCCAGCTCAGACAGATAATCTGTCACGCCCCAGGCGCTGACACCCTGAGCCAGCTTGAGGCTGATATCGGTCTTGAGATTATTCACCCCGACAAGCTGACCATCCTTCTCCAATCGATACAGGTTTGGGTCACTGTCAGCCGGCAATAGCACATAGCGCTGACGTCCCTGCGGGTCATAGCGAAAAGGCTGTCTACGTTGCAGAGCCGAACTCAGGGAGGCCGGAGTCTCCCACCACAGGCTTGCCGGGACAACGGTGAGCGGTGAGCCCGATGCCGGCCCCCCCACCCACTGGCGCGTGACCTCATGCTCTAGGTCAACGAGATTGCCCGCCGGGTCAGGCTCGCCCCTGGTCTGAATGCGACTGCTGGCATCAATACGCTGCCACTGCTCGTCGGTCAACAAGTTACATAGTTGATGGCTGCGCAGGCGAAATTCCTTACTTTCAAAACCGGGCCGGCAGAATGCGGGCGCTGCCAAGCCGCTTCGCAGATGCTTGAGGTTGGTACCCAGCAAATACAGATTGGGTACCTCGACGGTGCCGGACCGATGCCGACGAATCCGCCCCGCCAGCTGGATGATCGAACGCATGGACGAAGGCTCGACAATACCCCAGTCGTAATCGTGGTCTCGCCCGACTTCGGCAACAGGCGTGGCCAAAACCACAACAATCTGGTGCGTCTCAGAATGCCGGTCCAGGAGCTGCCTTACCGGCTCCGAGGCCCACCACGCCTCTGGCTCATGGCGAGCCAGCAGCCTGTCCAATTGCTCTTCGATGGCAGAACGCACCAGCAGCGGATGCTGGGAATGGTAAACACACAAGTGTATACGGGTGTCTGCCGGCGCGGTCATCGCACCAAGAGCCTGTGCCACCTTGACCAGTGGGTGAATGTTGGCCATACGCACCAGCCCAATGCTGATCTTCCTACCTGTCTCAGGGTCCTTTTGCGCATGCACACTGTGCAATTCGGCCATCTGGGTGCTCAGGCAACTGGCAAAGGCTTGGAAGCGTTCAGCCTCAGCCAACCCCTGAGAGAGATTCAGCGGCTTAATCTGCGCCTTCCGGCGATTGTCCTCTGCCCTTGCACGCTCCAGTCTGCGCAGGCGTTGCTCAACAAAGGTCTTATGCTGGACCAGAAAGCTGCTAGCGTCAGCATGGTCGCCAGCCCCGGGGCTGAATTCGTCGAACCAGGCACAGCACACTGATACAGGCTGACCGGGCTGCCCGCGATTGCGCTGGTATTGACGACGACCGGCCAAATAGGCATCGAACAAACCTTGAAGCAGCGCTGGCGGCAAGGTGGCAGATGATAGCAGCACGCGGCTACCCAGCATGCCTGCCCAGTTGACCAGGCGTGCTAGCGCCGGCAGGTCCTCCAGACCGAAATCGTCCGGCTCATCCAGCACTAGGTCGGAACTCATCAGTCGCAGCATGGGTGGAATTTGATGCCCCCCGCGCGTGCCTTCTGTGGCCGGCATCAAATGGTCAATGGTGCATGCTAATACTGGCGCATCCAGCAGCCGTTGCGCTGCAGGGCTTTCGCGTAGCCAGCGGCTCAACGGCCCATCGACCACGCTTCCCTCGAAATGTACGTGCTGCCATTCAGGCAACAAGGGCGCGCCGGATTCCGAACCGTTTCTCTGCTTCAGGTCATACAGCTCGCTGACTGCGGCGCCGCCGACCATGACCGCCAGGTCTTGATCACTCAACCCAAGTTTGTGCCGATAGGCTTCGCCGGTTTGCAGGGTCAGAGTACGCAGCCCCAGGGCGATACTGAAACGGGCGCCACGCGAAGGATTGGCCAGGGCATACATAATACGCCCGTTGGCGAGTGTCTTACCCCAGCCGGTAGAGGCCATGTTGACGCCGAAGAAGCCCTGTTCCGCGCTCTTCAATTGCAAGCCCTCAGCCAGATCAAAGGCTTTGTCCTGCCACGCGAAACGCCGGTCAGCGCTACGCTGACGAAAGCCCTTGTGACGGGCAATACTAGGCAGACTCTCGGTCAGCTGGGGCAGGCTTCGTATAATTCGGCTAGCGTTCACCTCAACGCCAATCAGGTGCTCATCCAAGCGCTGTTTCAACTTGCGTGTTTGTCGGTCGGTATTGGCATATAGTGCAAAATCCGCATCACCGTAACGGCTATGGCTGCGCTGGCTGGAGTAGTAATGGTCCGCCAGCATCAGCGTCATACGTGCGGTATGCATGGCGTAGGTATTGGCACACCAGTCTGTGTCGAGCAAATCAGTGCGCTGAAGCATCCGCCCCGCCAGTTTGCGGGCATGCTCGCACCAGTGGTGGCTATCGAAGGGTAAGCCCTGCTTCAAATCCCAGCACTGCTTGAGGTCTTTTGGCCCCACATCCTTGCGTTCGCCACACCAGCTTTTGCCGATGCTTTCAGGCAGTCTTTGAACGTAATTAATATTAAAGTCATCTAATGGGCCAGGCACCCGATGGTGACTCACAATCAACCAGCCCACCGGTTTGGCTAAGCGCGGTAGTGTTGCGAAAGGGCCTCGGTGCTCTTCAAGCCCGTCACATTTCAATGCATTGATGCAGGCTTTGGTGGCCCCTCCATCAACCGCAGCCAGTCTTTGCAGCCACTGCTCATCAGACTCGCCGCCCACGAAGGCCTCAAACAACCGCAACGAAATCCACTCATGCCGGTACGCATCAGCAATCACCAGATTCTTTCTCAGTTTATTCTGGAACGCCAATACCGCCTTGCCGAAGTCATGAAACAGTGCGGCCAGACAGGCCAGTAGACGAATATCCTCTGCGCTATGCCAATCATCTTCATCTCCTGCTCGCAGGACATCACGCCGTGTAGTGTTGGTTGGCGTTGCGCCGCGGCTGTTGAATTGGCGGGCATCCCCCACCACCCACAGCAGCTCGCTGTGGTCCTTACCGCGTATCCAGTGGCAGGCAACTGCGGTGTTTTTGCGCGCGGTCTTGCGCAATAGTCTGTGTAATGTCTCAAGCCCAGCTTGGGTGATTGATGTCTCCCAAGTACGATCGCCACGACGTTCTCCGAACTGATCCAGGATTCGCCGAGTTTCATTCAGAGCGCGCTTCGTGCACTGAGAAACCAAGAAGATATTCACAAGGCTGCACCAGTCCTATCGCCAGTTTTCACAGCTACCGACTTCAACGTATCAATCATGAAATCTAGGGCACCAGAACTTGTCAGTGCCTCTAAGCAGTTGTAGCGGAACTGCTGTTCATCATCGCCTCTCATTGCAGAGAGAAATGCCTGCGGTAGCACACTGGCATCTTTCACTAAATCAGCTGCGTCGAATACAAGCCCTCCACGACACGCTTTGCCGTGCAATACCGCTAATCCACATTCGTCTACATCGCCAATATTATCCACGCTTTGCAAGCTCAGCCCCCGGCGTTGGTTTGGTGAAACTGATGCCGGAAAAGAAGTTGATCAGGCTTAGCACCAAATGCTGGCAATTGGCGACAACCAAATTGGAGCGCAGCTTGCCGGTGGCCTTCCAGAGCTTTTCGTCGTTCCTTTTCAGGAATAACTTCTCGGTATTGCTCATCAGTCCCTCGTGGGAGTAGTTGTTATTGGCTTGCGCGCCATGAACCAACGCTCTGGTCGGTGCCCAAGTCTTTGCTCGGACTATACCTATCGGAAGTCATCATGGAAAAACAAGTCGAGTCCGGTGTGATCCAGGTCAGTGACTCCAGCTCTAACTTTCTCTCATGAATCTACGGGATTACCTTGGGCGCCGCAGTGCTGTATGGATGAACAAGTACCGTTTTCAGGCAGGAGGCAGCGTGGCTCCGCGTCAACTTTGGTGGCGATACCTCGCGCTGCCAGGGCATGAGGGCGGAAGTGACGATAGGACAGTGAAGCAGATTTACACACGAAGTTGATTGTGTGGTGAAAACGGAACGTGCTCTGAACTGCGCATAATCGCGCGTGATGGTCAAAATCACCCTGGCTGCCGCGCGCGCCGTTAGGTTGCACCGGACCTGACTCATCCAAGGCCTGCAGCCTGGAAATTCACTGGCGCAAGCTCTCCGCGAACTCTATAATCGTCCGAGGTTTCAATCACTGGGGCGCACCCCGATAGTGATCGGCGCCCGCCCGCCCGAGTGCGTTTGGGAGAGAGGGCTCTCTTTCAGCACCTACTTACCCCCGCGTTTACCAGGCTGTGACCAGTAGTGTCCGGCGAAACTGACCGCTACTCCCGCCGAATCATCCCCTCCACCGCCATCGCGTCGTCCATCCTCTCGCCGCGCCACCCCGGAATCAGCGTCCGCGCGTCAATCTCCACCCGGGCACGGCGATTGGACGCGGTCAGCGCGAACACGTTTCCGCGGAAACGTGTATCGGGACCCGTTTGAATGGCGCCGCCATGCGGTGCGCTAAAGACGGGCTCACCGGCGGCATCCAGCTCCAGCCCGTAGCCCCCTTCGTGCACCAGGCGGTGGTGGTGGCGACATAACAGCAGCAGATTGTCGACGCGCGTCTCGCCGCCGTCGGCCCAGTGGCGGATATGATGCGCATCGACATGCTGCCGCGCCGTGCAGCCGGGGAAACGGCAGCCGCCGTCGCGACGCTCCAGGGCGCGCCGAATGGCCGGCGGAATACTGCGGGTGCGGCGGCCGACATCCAGCGCAGTGCCGCTGCCGTCTTCCAGCCAGTGCACCACACCGCAGTCACAGGCGAGCCGGCGCGAAGTTTCCGCACAAACGCGGCCGCCTGAATCCAGTTCGGCTTCCGCTCCGTCGCCAGCTTCTTTCAGTGTGTCTACGTCAGTATGCAGATGAAGCGTGCAGCGGTCGCCGCCAGTGACGGCTCGCTCTTCGCCGTTGCGGGCAAAGTAACTGTCAGCGATGCGTTCCAGGGCATCGGCGCGGCGCGCGGCAATCGGGGTTTCGACCGCGCCGCGCTGCTCCGTGTAGATGGCATCGCCCGCCGCATCGAGTGCCTGCACGATGCGCGCGCCCTGCTCCGGAGCCAGGCGCGCCTTGATCACATAGCTGCCGTCGTCGTCGATGTACCAGCTGAGCTCGCGCAGGGCGTGGCGCTGGTTGTCCCGCGCCAGCGCCTCGCTGCGCTTGACCTTGCGGTAATTGCGTACCAGGCGTTCGACGTGGGAGGCCGTGCCGTGGCCCGCGATCATCAGCAGATAATCCTCGTTCTGCGGCGTGGCGACGCGGGTCATGGCGCGCACCTTGGAGAAGCTGATGCGCCCGGCGCGCAGGGCAGCACTAATTTGCGGCAGACCCTTCAGGGCGTGCGCGACGCGCACCTTCTCCCGCGCCGCGCCCAGATTGATGCCGCACTTCCAGTTCAGCCAGTGGGCACAGGATTTCAGGCCCGCACCGCTCCAGCCGTGGCGCTCGTCGAATTCGCGGATCAGCGTGAGTAGCCGGTAGGTCGCGGCGTTGAGGTGCGCGGCCAGCTCGGTGATTTCGTCTGCCAGTACGGCCAGGTCGTGGCGCTGGGGTTGGAGTGTTGTAGCTTGGGATGTGTGCATGGCGAGGGTCCTTTTGTCTTTTTTGCATCCTTCTCAATGTACTGTTTATATATACAGTATTATCGCAACTAAATCAATATTTATCAGTTAGTTACGCCCGTGATGCTAAAGACATTACAAGCTAGGAATCAAACCCCTCCGGGTGCTGGCGTGTGGCTTCATCCAGCACCTCCCACCCGGCGCGGGAGGCCACATGGATGTGGCGGGTCAATGCCAGGCCGGTGTCATCATCCAGCAGGCCGGCGGGCACCCAGTAACTGCCGTAGTCCGGCAGGTGCTGCGGCAGAATGGAACCACACTCACCGCAGAAGCGGCGCAGAAACCCACTCTCGGTGCGGAACTCCCGGATGGCGTCCTCGCCGCTGTGCCAACTGAACGCGGCAGCGGGCGCCAGGGTAGCGGCACTGGACGCGCCACCAAAGGCCTTGCGGCACTTGGAGCAGTGACACTTGAATACGCCGCTTGCAAGCTCGCTGACGCTGAACGCCACCCTGCCGCACAGACAACTACCAGTGGTCATGGCCTTTCTCCCGCATCATATTTATCCGGTTGCATCAGCCCCATCGCCCCGGGTCTGGCTGCGGCGCCAGCGAAAGGCCCCACCAGAGCAGCCCGGCGAGTAGCGCCAGCAACAATAGCGCCAGCCACAGGGGCGCGGGCGAAGCCTTGCCCTCGCGGCCAACAGCCCGGCCACGCAGCATGGCCTGCAGCAGTTTTTCCTTCAGCCGCAACTGATGATAGAACACTGCGCCAATGTGCAGCGCGATAAAACCGAGCAGCACGTTGAATGTGATCTCGTGCACGTTGCCCATGGTGTCGCGCAGCTCCGAGCTGGCCGCGTAGTACAACGGGCCCTCGAAGATAATATCTTCACTGTTGAACAGGCCGCTCACGCCCTGCAGCGCCAACAGCAGCAGTAGCACCACCACCGACCAGCCGCCGAGCGGGTTGTGGCCGACGCTGGCCGCACCTTTGCCGCGCACGTAGGCAAGCACGCGGGCGGGGCCCACCAGGAAATCCGAGAAGCGTGAATGCCGGCTGCCGATAAAACCCCAGCAGATGCGAAACGCCACCAGCACCAGCACGCTGTAGCCGATCCAGGAGTGCCATTCATAGTTGTCGGTCTCGGCCGTCAGCCAGGACAACGGCAACAGGCAGACGATGGCCCAGTGAAAAAACCGCGTGGGCAGATCCCACAGCGGGTGTCGATTATCTTGCAGCAGACTCATCGTTCAATCCCGGATTAACGGTGGATACACATCGGCATCCACGCCCTGATACAGATACTCCCAGCGATCACCGCGCAGCGCCGCGCGATGCCGGGCGCCCGACAGGCTTGCGTCACCGGCGGCGTAGCCCGCATCGCCACGAAACATCACCACTACTTCTTCCTCCGCGCTGCCAAACACGGGAAACACTTCGGGCACCGGCGAGGCGCGCTCCGCGGCCACTATGTCGTCCACCGTGTGAAAGCAACACAGGTTGCGCAACGTCACGTAGGTGGGCGGCAGCATGCCCATGTCACCCGCCTCGTGGCGTGCCACAGCGGTACTGACCGGCAACCAGCAGGCGTCGTGAATCTCGCCACCATCAATCACCACCTCGGTATCGCGCTCCACCGGCGCGGCATAGATCCAGGTGGCAAAGCGCCGCGGTTCGCCAATGGGTGTTATCCAGTGGCTGAGCAGCACCATGTCATCGAGGCGTGGTGCAAGGCCAGACTCCTCTAAGGCCTCGCGCGCCGCGCCGATACGTGCCGCACTCTCCTCGCTGTCGTCACCGGCCGCGGCAACATCCTCCGGGTCGATGGCTCCGCCGGGGAATACCCACAGGCCACCGGCGAACATAAGCGCCTTGTTACGCCTGAGCATGAGGGTCTCGGGGCCATTGTCGGAATCGCGCAGCAGCACGACCGTGCTGGCCGGACGCGCCTCGGGCGGCGGGGCCATTTTGTCAGCCATTGCTCTGCACTCCGGCGCGTTATCGGCGCTGCGCCAGATAACGATCGGCCATGCCGAGATCGAAGCCCATGCGCCGGGCGGTTTGCATCGCCTCTTCCTGCGCCGCGGACGGACGGCTGGCAACCCACAGGTTGGCGCAACGCGTACCCGAGCGGCAAAACGCCAGCACCGGCTTTTCGGGGTCGTCGACCAGTGCGCTGAAAGCCGCGAAATCCTCACCGGGAAAGTCCATATGCGTTACCGGCATGTGGTGGTATTCCATGCCGGCTGCCTTTGCGAGTTCCGCCAGCTCGCTGGCGGAAGGCTGGGCGCCCTCCTCGCCATCGGGACGGTTGTTCACCAGCACCCGGTAGCCCCGGGCGGCAACAACCGCCACCTCTTCGGGGGCGATCTGTGCGGCAACTGCCAGGCTGTCACTGAGTTGTATGATATTCATGTGGTCACTCCCCTAAAAACCCAGTGTTATAGCAGAGGCCCCTGCCCGGCTCCAGCCCCTGCGTCACTGGCCGGTGAATTCCGCCGGACGCTTCTCCTTGAAGGCGCGCGGCCCCTCACGCGCATCGCGGCTCATCATCACCTGCCCGGCCTGTTCCATCTCATAGGCGAAAGCCTCGTCCCAGGGCAGCGTGTGCGTGGCGAGCGCCGTGCGCTTGATCGCCTGTAGCGCCAGCGGCGCCTGGCGGCAGATATTCTCGGCATAGTACTCTGCCCGCGCCTGCAGTTGCGCCAGCGTCACCACCTCGGACACCAGACCCATGGCAAGCGCCTCCTGTGCGCTAACCGGTTCACCGCCCAGCAGAATGCGCATGGCGTGCGCCCAGGGCAACTGGCGCGCGAGCCGCACCATGGAGCCGGCGCCCGGCACCACACCGACTTTCGGTTCGGGCAGCGCAAACTGCGCATGCTGCGCGGCGATGCGAATGTCCGTCGCCTGCAGCAGTTCCGTGCCGCCCCCGAGCGCGCGTCCATTCACCGCGGCAATCACCGGTTTGTGCAGGGGTTCCGCCTTGAGCATCACTTTGTCGACAATCATCGGGTCACTCAGCAGCCGCTCCTCGTTGGGCGTCTGTGGCTGGCGTGCGCCGGTCCACAACGGGATCACGGAGCCGAGGTCACCCCCGCAGCAGAAATCCTTCTCTCCAGCGGCCGTGACAACGGCCACTCGAATTTCGTCGTCGTCACGAATCTCCTGCCAGGCATCGGCCAGGGCAACAAACATGTCACCGTTGAGCATGTTGCCCGCCTGCGGGCGGTTCAGTGTTATCCACGCCTGGTGGGCGCGTTTCTCGAATACAATTGCAGCCATGGTGCATTTCCCTATCTGGTAGTGAGCGTTGGCTCAGGTCGGCGCAGGCTTGCCCGGGCACAGTGTAAACGAAGCGGCGTGGATCACGGCAACATCGCGGATAAGCCTTCCCATAACAGCTTGGCGCCAATCACTACCAGGAAGAAACTGATCACGCCGTAGTAAAAGCCGGCGGGCGAACGACGCACGAGAAAGTGTCCCAGCCACACGCCAAGCGGCGCGAGCGGCACCAGCACCAGTGAGTACAACAGGTTGGTACTGGAGAACTGCCCCAGTGCGTAGTACGGAACAAGCTTCACCGCATTCACCACTGCGAAAAATAGGCCGGCGGTACCGGCAAACAGCAGCGGGGCCAACTGCTTGGGCATCAGGTACATGGTCAGGGGCGGGCCGCCGGCGTGAATGCTGAAGCTGGTAAACCCTGCCAGCGCGCCAAAAAATGTCGCGCTCGCGGGCCGATGCTCCTGCGTGGCCCTGGCCTGCAGGCCGAGCAGATACTGCAGCCCAAACAGCACCGATACAACACCGATCAGAATACGCATCATGTCGTCGTTGAAGGAGTCGGCCGTGAGGTAACCCAGCAATATGCCGAACAGGGCTCCGGGCAGCAGCAGGTACAGCGCCCGCCTGTCAAACAGGCCCCAGTAGGTTTTCACCACGAAAGCATCCATCACCACCAGAATGGGCAGCAGGATGGCGGCGGCCTGGGTGGGCGGCATCACCAGTGACATCAGCGGCACCGCCAGAATGGCTATCGCGCCGCCAAAACCACCCTTGGCAATGCCGTAGAGCAGTACGCCCGGCACGCTGACCAGGTAAAACAGCGGATCACTTAACAAGAGACGCTCATTCGATCAGTGCGAAATCGGCGTTGAGCACGTCGAGGATCTCGGCGCGCGGATCTTGGGCGATGCTCAGTGGCTGGCCGGTGATGCGCTCGGCCATGTTCACATAGGTTTCCGAGACGGCCATCAGCATCTCAACCGGCAGGGCGTGGTCGCGCGCCAGAGCTTCGCGCTCCGGCATGCGCGCCTTGTTGAGCAGAATGTCGGGTTCGGGAAAGTGGGCCAGCAGGTCCTGGCGGAAGCCCTCCTTGGAATTTTCCACCACCGCGCCTTCACGCAGGGCGCCGGCATCCCAGATGCGCGATGAATCCGGTGTGCCCACTTCATCCATGTAGATCAGTTGCTCCTCGCCGTCGGCGTCGCGCACATAGCCAAACTCGAATTTGGTATCCACGAATATCTGCCCGAGCCTGGCGAGTTCCTCACTGATTACTTCAAAGCCCTGGCGCAGCAGCGTTTCATAACGCTGTACATCACCGGGGCTGCTGAAATTGAAGGCGGCGAAATTCTGCTCGATATCCGCCCGGCTGACATTGACATCGTCGGCCTCCGGTACGTTGGGTATGTTGCGCAGCACACCCTTGGTGGATGGCGTAATCAGCAGGTCGTCGAGTTTCTGGTCGCGCACGAGCCCGTCTGGCAGCGCAATGCCACAGAAATTCCGTTCGCCGCGTGCGTAGGCCCGCCACATGGAGCCGGTAATATAGCGGCGGGCAATCGCCTCTATCATCACTGGCCGCGCCTGCTGCACTATCCACACCAGCGGGTGCGGCACCTCGAGAATATGGCTGTTGGCAAGCCCGCGCTCGCGAAACAGCCGGAACCAGTGACTGGCAATTGTATTCAGCGCAGCGCCCTTGCCGGGTACGCCGCACATGCCCCCCTCGGCGTGCCAGATACACTCGAACGCGGAAATACGATCGGAGATCAGCATCACCGCGAGCGGCGCGTCCGCTGGAACCGCATAGCCGCGTTCGGCGATGAGGCGCGCGCTGTCGGCATCCGAGAGCCAGTAGACGGAACGCACCTTGCCGCTGTGCACGGGTCGCCCGGTGCGAATGGGGAGGTCGTCGTTCACCGCCAGCACGGTATCGGCGAGTTGCATGGTTATCGTCCTGTTGCAGACATCAGCGCGAGGCGCGAGGGCGCCCCGGCAGGATTATGGAGGGCGCCGATTCTACCAGAGCGCCCGCCTCAGGCGCGAGCAATAGCCCGATGCTCACGCAGGTGGAGCTGCACATCGAGGGCCATTTTCAACAGCACCAACAGGAGCAGCATGAGCAGCGGTTGCCCGAGCGTCATCACCGCGAAAGCACCGCCGAGAATCGCCACATGCAGGATAACGATACGCAGGTAGGGCGCCGCCATAAGCTGGCGCACGGACATGCGCTCGCGCTCGCCCCCGAGGAGGAAATTCACTACAAAGGAGGTGCCATGGCTAAGGAAGAGCGCGGCAAATGCAAATATCCACGCCGGTGGCGCAATGGCCAGCACTTCACGCACCACGCTCAGCAGGAGCTGAACAAACACGAGTAAAAACGGCCACGGCTCACCGGCAAACGGATCGAACTCCCCGCCGATCAACAGCAGGATGATGAACAACCCGTGCACCGCGCAGAAGCCCCCGTAATGCAGACAGAAAAACAGGCCGGAACCGAGGCCTCCGAGCGGTGAAACAACCAGCATTTTCACCAGCGTGTAGAAGCCCAGCACCAGATTTTCTGACCAGTAGAGAATGACCAGCGCGCCCACGTCCCAATGCAGGAACAGCACGCCCAGCACAGGCAGCAGGTTTACCAGTACCAGCAACAGCAGGCTGAGTTGTCGCCGGCGGCCGGCGTAGCCATCCCCGGCGACAGGCGCCTGACTCACGCTTGCAGTTCCCCGGGCATTGCCGAAACCAGGGCCGGGCAATCCGCCCCGCAAGACGTTAGAATACCGCGACAGGCTGAATGAATTGGCAAACGGGAACCCTCATGAGCGACTCATCCCAAACCCCTTTCCAGATCCTTGGCGAGGACGGCATTCGCGAACTCGCCGACGCGTTCTACGATCTCATGGACACGCTGCCGGAAGCGGCGGGTGTGCGGGCGATGCACGCGCAGGATCTCGCCCCCATGAAAACGAAGCTCGCGGACTACCTCATCAGCTGGATGGGAGGCCCACCGGTGTATGCGCAGAAATACGGCACAATGTGCATGACCACACCCCACGAACACTACCATATAGGGCCACAGGAACGCGACCAGTGGCTGCTGTGTATGCATCGCGCGCTCGCGCAGATCAATGCCAGTGACGAACTTGTCGCCATGCTGGACACCCCCCTGTTCCGGATTGCCGATGCGATACGCAACCGCGAGGGGCCCAGCGCAGCCGCCAGCGATCCCAACATCATTGCCGCCAACTGAAACGCCGAGTGATCGCCCCATGCCACTGATGCGCAATCTGTGCCCCACCCCGCCACGCCAGTTTTACCGGCATCTGCTGCCCGCGCTGCTAGCCGTCGCCGCCGCATCTGCCGTGCATGCCGACGAGCCGGTGATGGAAAACGTGCTGGTGAGCGCCAGCAGCGTTGCCGAGGATTCCTTCAGTCTGCCGCTCACCTGGACACGGGTAGACTCCAGCGCCCTCGCAATCGTGGCACCGGTGCATATCAACGAAATCATGCAGCGCGTGCCCGGCGCCTGGATCAGCCGCGGCAACGGCCAGGAAAGCCTCATCGCGCTGCGCTCACCCGTACTCACAGGCGCGGGTGGCTGTGGCGCCTTTCTCACCGCGGCCGACGGCATCAGCCTGCGCGCCGCCGGTTTCTGCAACGTCAACGAACTGTTTGACGCCAATGTGGAACAGGCCGGGAGTATCGAAGTGATCAAGGGGCCGGCGACCGCGCTGTATGGTTCAAACGCCATGCACGGTGTGATCAATGTTCTCAGCGCCGCACCCGCGGAGACTCTCGATCACCGTCTCTCGCTGGAGGCGGGCCCCTTCGATTATTACCGCGCCAAATACCGCTATAGCGAAACTGTCGGCCGCCACGGCGTAAGCATCAACGCCAATGGGGTCAGCGTCGGCGGCTACAAAGACGAATCCGGCTACGACCAGCAAAAGGCCACGCTGCGCCACGACTACAGTGGTGAGCGTTGGGACCTGCGCACAGTACTGGATGCCACCAACCTGAACCAGGAAACAGCGGGCTTTGTCAGCGGCTTCGAGGCGTACAAGAACAGCGACCTGAAAGACAGCAACCCGAACCCCGAGGCGTACCGGGATGCGCGCTCCCTGCGCCTGTACAGCCGCGCCAGCCTGCAGTTGAACGAAAACCACAACCTGGTGATAACACCCTACCTGCGCGACAACCACATGAAGTTTCTGCAACACTTTTTCCCCTGGCAGCCGGTGGAGGAAAATGGCCACAGCAGCCTCGGCCTGCGCGGCGCACTGCACAGCAACGTCGCCGGCGCGCACTGGGTGAACGGGGTGGATGTGGAGTACACCGATGCAATGCTCAAGGAAGTGCAGGCCGACGACTTCAGCCCCAACCAGCCCGCCGGTGTGCATTACAACTTCCGCGTGGGCGCCAGTACCGCGGCGCTCTACAGCCAGTGGCGAACCGCCTGGAACTCGCCCTGGGAGATCAGCGCGGGCGCGCGTTTCGAGTACACCAACTACGACTATGACAACCGCACCGGCGACGGCGCAGCCTGTGAAGCGAGCGCGGACAACTGCCGTTTTTTCCGCCCGGCGGATCGCGAGGACGATTTCAGTAACTGGTCGCTGAATGCGGGCGTCAGCTACCGTATCCAGGACAACCACATCGTGTATCTGCGCGCCGCGCGCGGTTTCCGCGCGCCACAGGCGAGCGAGCTGTATCGCCTGCAGAGCGGCCAGCAAACCGGCGATCTCAATTCCGAACAGATCGAGAACCTGGAACTCGGCCTGCGCGGCGGCATCGGTGCACGCACAGACTACACGCTCGCCGTGTATTACATGACGAAAGACAACGTGATTTTCCAGGATTCGGCGCGGCGCAATATCAGCGGCGCAAAAACACGACACTACGGCACGGAATTCAGTGTCGAGCACCGTCTCGCTGAACACTGGCGCCTCGGGCTGGACGCCAGCATTGCCTCACACACCTACGACAAGCGTATCGACCTGCTCGGGGCGAGTGGCGACATCAAGGGCAATACCATCGATACCGCGCCAGAGGTGTTCGGCAGTGCGCGTATCGCCTGGGACTTCTCCGAACTCGTCGGACGCGAGAGCCTGGCGGAGCTGGAGTGGGTCTACATGGATGAGTACTACCTGGAGCCGGATAACGCGCATCGCTATGAGGGCCACTCGCTGCTCAACCTGCGAGTGAGCTCGCAGCTCTCAGCGCACTGGGATGCCGCGCTGCGCCTGAGCAACCTCACCGACGAGGATTACGCCGAGCGCGCGGATTTCGGCTTCGGCAGCTACCGCTATTTCGTCGGCCAGCCGCTGGGCGCCTACGTGGAGATCGGCTACCGCTTCGGGCCGCACTGATTGCGCCACTGCAAACGCAACTCAAGACAAGCCTGCAGGCGTAGTTACAGGCCCACGTTGTTTTTCTGCAACACCTGCTCGGCGCGATAGCTGGAGCGCACAAACACCCCCGACACCACCTCCAGAAATCCTTTCTCCAGGCCCCACTGCCGGTAGGTCTCAAACTCGGCCGGGCTGACATAGCGCTGGATGGGATAGTGGTTGGCGGTCGGCTGCAGGTACTGCCCGAGTGTCAGGATATCCACCTGGGCGGCACGCAGATCATCCATGCACTGGCGGATCTCATCCTCACGCTCGCCCAGGCCCAGCATGAGGCTGGTTTTGGTCAGCACCTCGGGGCGGTGCTGCTTGGCGTGCGCCAGCACCGCGAGTGTCTGTTCGTAACCCGCGCGCGGATCGCGCACCGGATGCGTCAGGCGGCGCACCGTTTCCACATTCTGCGCAAACACCTCGATGCCCGAATCGACCACCGTGGCGACGCTCTCCAGATCCCCGAGAAAATCCGGCGTCAGGGCCTCCACCGCGGTGTCCGGGTTCAGCGCCTTTACGTGTTGTACACAACTGGCGTAGTGCGCCGCGCCACCGTCCGCGAGATCGTCGCGATTGACCGAGGTGAGCACCACGTACTTCAGCCCCATCAGCTGCACGGAGCGCGCCGTGTTCTCGGGCTCCTGCTCATCCAGCCAACCGCGTGGATTGCCGGTATTTACCGCACAAAAGCGGCAGGCGCGCGTGCAAACGTCGCCCATGAGCATGATGGTCGCGGTGCCGGAGGTCCAGCACTCGCCGATATTCGGGCACTTGGCCTCCTCGCAGACCGTTGCCAGACGGTGTGTATGTACAATATCGCGCACCTTGTCGAAGGTAGCGCCGCCGCGCAGTCGAATGCGCAACCAGTCGGGCCTGGGCAGACGTTCTGCGGGAGCCGCGCCGGCCTTGACGCCGTCCTTGATGGCAGTGATGCCGCGTTCATTGACGAACTTGCCGCCGCTTGCGACCTGAACCACTGGGATGCGGTCGTGATCTGCCATCGAATAGCGCCTCTGATACGAAAAAAGCTGAAACAGCAGTATAGCGGATGCCACAGGGCGAACCCAGCGCTGCCCGCAGCATGCAAGTTCTTAGGGGTGGGGCGAAACAGGCCACGGCGCACACGCCGGGCCCATGCAGGGGAATGCCCTGCGCTCAGGCGTCGAGCATGCGCAGCATCTGTTTGGATGCCGCGATCTTGCCCTGGTCGAAGTAGGCGTCGTGGTTTTCCTCGATGCGGCGCAGGTCGTACAGGTAGTTCACCATGATACCCGCCGACTGCTGCTTGCCCTTCGGCGACATATCCGCCGCACCGTTGAGCCGGTACATCTGCGCGCCGTTACCGAGATGAAAGCGCGCCACGGAATCCCGTGGCAGGCGCCCGGCTTTCTCCTTCAGCAGGTAGTGCGCGCAGAGTCGCAGCAGCGCGTTGTAGACCTCCGCATCCACCACACGGCCCACGGGTTCGCGCACCCGCTCCAGCAGCTCATCAGACACCAGACCGCGCAACGGCGCGCCAAGCAACCATTTGCGGAAGCCGGGAACCGGCGACAGCGTAACGAAGGTCTTAAGCTCCGGCATTTCCTTGCGCAATTCCTCAACCACACTCTTGATCAGGAAATTGCCGAAGGAAATCTGGTGCAGGCCGGGGTGACAGTTGCTGATGGAATAGAACACAACGGTATTCAAATCGCCCGTTGGCCCGCTGCGCTCGAGTTGCAGCAACGGCGGCATGGCATCGGGAATATCGTTGGTCAATGCGATCTCAACGAACACCAGCGGGTCGTCCCGCAGTGCCGGATGGAAAAATGCAAAACAGCGGCGATCGTCGCTGAGGCGGTTGCGCAGATCGTCCCAGCCGTTGATCTCGTGCACCGCTTCGTAGGCAATGATCTTTTCCAGCACGGCGGCCGGCGATGACCAGTCGATACGTCGAAGTTCGAGAAAGCCCTTGTTGAACCAGGAGAAGAAAAGCTGTTTGAGATCGTTGTCCACGGCGCGCAGGGCCGGGTGTTCACGCAGGTGCGTGAGCAGGTGTCCGCGCATGATCACGAGCGCCTGGGTGCCCTCCGGGGCAGTGTTGATCCGGCGGAAGAGCCTGACTCTCGGGGCCTCCAGCGCATGACTGATCGCCTGCAGGTTGTCCAGCTCCGGCTGTTCCCGGTAACGTTCGGCAGCCGCCAGAATCTGTTCGCGGTCGACGTCGAAATCAGCCGCCAGACGCTGGAAAAACAGCAGTTGCTCGTGCGCTTCAAGCGCCATGTAGGCCGCGACGATTTCACTCGCCAGCGCGAGCCCCGAAGCCTCCCCGCGATGGTCGATCAATGCCTGGCAGCGCGCAGCCAGGGCGCCTGCCGAGCGCGGAAATTCCCGCTCAGCCTGCGTGCCGCGACGGCGTGCCAGCAACTCGCGACCCACTTCCACCACCGAACTGAGCGTGCGTCCCAGCGAGTTCATTCGTCCGGAAGCTGAATCCGTAGCGCCGGCATCTACCTCGGCGGTTGTCGCGCCTTCTTCGGCCATGCAGCCTCCTGTAAAAATCTGCTTCGACAATACACCAGCAGGCATGGCGCTTCCAGAGATTGCCCCCCGCCAGAGCGGCTTCATACCCTGTGCTGCGTCAAAAATGAGAACTGGGCCACTGTCCAGGTCGAATTGCCCGCGGGCATGGCCAGCCAGCGGCAAATGTCCTATGCTCAGCCCTCACTTGTGAGAGCTCGCGGAGCCCTGTTCAGCATGAAAGCATTATTTTACCTGCCGGTTATTACACTTTGTCTCGCGCTGTTGGCGGGCTGTGCCCAATACGAAAACAAGCGCGGCGTTGAAGTGAGCTGGCAGAACTCCATCACCGATACGCTAACCCGCGGCAGCAGCACGCGAGCGGACGTGCTCGCGCTGCTTGGGCCTCCCTCACAGGTCATCTCGCTGGATGATGAGACCGCGATGTACTACCTGTTCGAACACTCGCACGGCGAGGGGCTGATCCTGGTGCTGTACAACCGCATGCGCATCGACACCCGCTACGACCGGGCAATCTTTTTCTTTGACGAGAACGACGTGCTCACCGAGTTCGCCACGCACGTGTATGCGCCTGAAGCAGACTAAACGCCATGCCGCGCTCGCGCTGGTGAGCCTGCTGGTGCTGGGGGGTTGCTCCCAGTGGCGCTACAGCATGGGTTCGCCGCTCAAGCCACTGCAGGTGCCGCGCGCTGAAGAGCAAACCCCGCTGGGTGAGGTACTCAGCCGGCTCGGGCCGCCGCAGCGCATCAGCAGCAGCGCGAGCGGTTATGTCATGGCCTGGGAACACTGGCATATCCGCGAGAACGCCGTGGGCTTCAACCTCGGCCTGCAGGGCACCGATGTGCTGTCTATAGACTGGGGCGACCTGCGCTACAAGGGGGAGTTCCTGCTGCTGTCTTTTGATCGCGAGCACCGTCTGGCGAGCGTGTCGCAGTCTGCCTGGGACAGCCACGGCGGCGGCGGGCGCGCAGTGCAGCCGCTGTTCAGCTTCGTCGATGTACTCGACAGTGATGATTTGACCGAACGTATGCCGCAGCACAGCTGGGGCAGCTCGCTGCTGCAACGCCTGCCGGTAGCGCTGAACCGCGATGCCAGCCCGGACAGCGGCGTCTCTGGCCTGGAGCAGCGCGGCACGCCCAGCGCCCTAGGCCAGCGCAGCCTGGAGATGCGCTGAGACCCAGGGCGCGCGCGATAAGGTGAAGGCCTAGCGCTCTACAAAAGCGTCCGCGAGCTGCTGCATGATGTCGCCCGCTGTCACAATACGCTCGCCTTCCTCGTGCGCCTTCGTACCGCCCATCCCACGCATCGGCTCAAGGTCGACATCGCCGGCCTCCGCGCGCAGGGCCGCCACCGTGCAGCGCTCCCGTGGTCGCTCTGCGGTAAAATCCCATCCGAACTCGCGCATGGCGTTGGCATGCGTCATCAGGTTTATCTCCCCGTCCGGCACGCCCTCCAGACTCTCCCACAGCACCTCTGGCGAGCGTGGCCAGGTAGTATCGGAATGCGGATAATCGCACTCCCACATGATGGTCTCGATGCCCACAAGATCGCGATTGCGAATGCCCGCCCGGTCGTCGATGAAACAGTTGAGAATATGCTCGCGGAACACATCGCTCGGCAATTTGTCCGCGAACTTCTGGTTGGTCCAGGCATGATGATGCCGGTAGGTGTAATCCGCCCGCTCGAGAAAATACGGTACCCAGCCTATGCCGCCCTCGGACAGCGCAAACTTGAGCGTCGGGTACTTGCGCAGCATGGTGGAGAACAGGAGGTCGGCGGCCACATTGACGATACTGATCGGCGTGGTACTGATCATAACTTCCACCGGGGAATCCATGGTCGGGAACACCATGCCGCCACCCGAGCCGATATGAATCAGCACCACCACGCCCTCGTCTACGCAGGCTTGCCAGAAAGGCTCCCAGTAGTCGCTGTGAAGGCTCGGTAATTGTAATTTTTCGGGATTCTCCGTGAAGCTCACCGCACGACAGCCCTTTCTGGCGACCCGCCGAACTTCATCCGCCATCAACTGCGCATCCCAGACGGCCGGCATCGCCAGCGGAATGAAACGATCCGGGTAGCTGCCCGCCCACTCATCAATATGCCAGTCGTTGTAGGCCTGCAGCATCACCCGCGCGAGAGTCTTGTCCTCGCAGGAATTCCATAGCTGGCCGACGAAGCCGGGGAAGGACGGAAAGCAGATCGACCCGAGCACACCGTTGGCGCTCATATCGGCTACCCGCGCATGTACGTCGTAGCAGCCTTTGCGCATCTGGTCGTAGGAGGTAGGCTCCACGCCGTACTCCTCGGGCACCCGACCGACGACCGCGTTCAGGCCTATATTGGGCAGCTTCTGCCCGTTGAATTCCCATACATCGCAGCCGCTGGGCAAACGCGTGACCCGGGGAGCCTTCGACTGGTACTCCGCGCTCAGGTGATTCTTGAACATATCCGGCGGCTCTACAACATGGTCATCCACGCTCACCAGAATCATGTCTTGCATACGCATGCTGCTATCTCCTGCGCCGGGCGCGTTTTGCCTGCCTTGCGGGCAAACGCGCTGTCACGCGACCACTCCCGCCACCTTGAGCGCGAGCATGCGCTCTGTGTCGATCCCGGCTTCCGCGAGAATTTCATCACAGTGTTCGTTAAATTCCGGCGCGCGTGCAGTGGACGCGGGCTGGCCGTCGAATTGCACGGGCGTGGAGACGAGTTCGAAATCCGCGCCTTCTTTCGTCGTGCAGCCGGTGATATAGCCGTTGGCGCGCACCTGCACATCGTCGGCAACCTCGACGGTGTTCTGCACCGGCGCCCACTGGCCCGCCAGAGTGCTGAAGCGCTGCGTCCACTCAGCCAGTGTCTCGCGCGCGATCTCCTCGCGAATGATCTGCGCCGCCTCCCCGGCGTTGGCCGCCAACTGTGCATGGGAACTGAAGCGCGCGTCCTCGATCAGGTCGTCGCGACCAATATGCCGGCAGAAATCCGGCCAGTACTTGAACCCCTGCAACATCACCAGTGAGATAAATCGTTCGTCGGCGGTCTGGTAAAGGCCCGTCAGCGGATTGCTGGAGCCGGTACTGCCGCCGGCGCCCAGCGCCCAGGGCTGGCCGCTCTGGCCCGACAGTGCAATCGCCGGGCCGATGGACCAGACCCCCGCTGCCAGCAGAGACACATCCACCACCGAGGGCTCACCGGTGCGCTCGCGCTTGAACAGCGCCGCCGCGATACCACCGGCGATGGTCATGCCGCCGATGGAATCCCCAAAGCCGGGGCCGGGCTGAGGCAATACGTAGCCCATGCCCGGCGGTGAAACGCTCTGCGCGCACCCGCTACGGCACCAGAAGCTGGTCATGTCGTAGCCGCCGCGGTTGCCGTCCGGCCCCTTCGGGCCCGATGCGGTGCCGCGCACGTAAATAATATCGGGGTTGTGCCGGCGTATGTCCTCCACGTCGATCCTGAGCTTCTCCAGCACCGCCGGCAATTTGTTGGACAGGAAAACGTCGCAGGTTTTCGCCAGTTGATACAGCACGGCGACGCCCTCCTCGCTGGACAGGTCCAGACCGATGGAGCGCTTGCCCCGGTTGGCGTGCTCGTTGAGAACGTGCACGCCCTTTGTCAGATCGAGCACGCCGGTACTGCCGAGGCCGCGCATCGCGTCGCCGCGCAGGTGATGCTCCACCTTGATGACGTCTGCGCCCCAGTCAGACAGAATGGCCGATGCCGCTGGTACAAACATGTGCTCGGCCACTTCCAATACTCGAACGCCCTGCATTACATCGGTCATACGCGTACTCCGCCCTGATTCAGACGCATGCGCCTGCCGCCCGCGCAGACAGCATACAAGCGGCAGCAACAACGCCGCAAAAAGTATGGCTGTGCCCCGAAATTTTTACAAGGTGTTTGTCTTGTAACAGGCCTGCCGGCCATGCCCTCCCCGGCGCTTTTCACGCCACCTTATCAGGACAGCTGTCTTATTATAAACTGCTGCGGGTGACACACCGGTTGTTGCTAGCATAGGCTTGCAAGGCCTTCCTCCCACTGCGACCAATGAGCCCGCCATGGATTTGCTGCCTACGCCAGAGCAACAGCAGATTGTCGATGCCGCGAAGACTTTCCTGGCCAGGGAATATCCGCTGGGCGACGCGCTCAACGGCGGCGGCGATGCTGCACGCGCTGGCAGCATCGCACTCAGGGCGGTGGCCGAACTGGGCTGGCTGGGTATCGGCCTCGCGGAAAGCTCCGGGGGCGTAGGCTACGGCCTGCCCGAAGAGGCGCTGCTGTTCGTTGAACTCGGACGCCAGCTCATGCCGCCCTGCCTGCTCGGCGCGGCGCTCGGCGCGCGAGTAGCGGCCGCCGCGGGAGCCGAAGACCTCTGCCACGCGATTCTCGCGGGCGAACGCAAGGTGGCGCTGGGAACGCCGCGTTCTTTCGCCGCGAGCGTAAAGGCAACCGTGAGCGGTGAGTTCCTCGCCTTCGACACCGGCGATGCCGAGCTTCTTTTGCTGACCGACGACAGCGGCGCAGCGCTGCTGGAGGCCGGCGCCCTGGAGTTGGCCGACGCTGACTGCATCGACCCGCTCCTGCGCGCCTCCACGCTGAGCTGCCACGCATCCGACACTGCGGCTTTCGTACGCGCTGAAGCCGAACCTGTATTTGCCCGGGGAGCCCTGCTGACGGGGGCCATGTTATTGGGCATCGCCGAAGCCGTGACGGACCGCGCGGTTGCCTACGCACAGGAGCGCGAGCAGTTCGGCCGGCCGATCGGCAGCTTCCAGGCCATCAAACACAACTGTGCGGACATGGCTGTGCGCTGTGAATGCGTGCGCGCCATGCTGTATCACGCGAGCATCAACGCTGAATCGCTCGCCGCGGCGGCGGGTTTCGACCTGCACTGTCTCAAGGCGCTGGCTATCACCGCGGCAACCCTCAACGCCGGCACGGCGGTGCAGATACACGGTGGCATGGGCTATACCGAAGAAATGGACATTCACCTGTTCGTCAAACGCGCACAGTTACTCAGCCCGCTGTTTGGCGGAGAGCGCTACCACCTGAACAAGCTGCTGGCAGAGCAGCGCGCCGACTGAGGGCACCCGCATGAACCTCGATTTCACCGCGCAACAACTCGCCTTTCGCGATCGCGTGCGCG